>OBLI01001031.1_pt1 | contig 28402 bp, 20 predicted proteins | sample 1519701 | NCBI WGS metagenome assembly OBLI01 (sample SAMEA3663005, study PRJEB22513) | pig gut metagenome | biome: pig gut; feature: pig-associated habitat; material: faeces | place: France | collected 2012 | reverse complement strand
TGCCGCCCATGTTGGTGATGTTCTTCTGCTCCTCCATGATGTCGATGACGTTGTGCGGAGTCTTCTCGTCCATCTCACGGCTGTTGGCATCGGCATATCCGAGCACGTTGCGTGCGAACTCTATTACCATCATCTGCATGCCGAGACATATGCCGAATGTCGGTATGTCGTGCGTACGGGTATATTTGGCGGCAATAATTTTTCCCTCTATACCTCTCTGTCCAAATCCCGGGCAGATGACAATGCCATCCTGTCCGGCAAGCATCTCTCCAACATTCTCGTTGTTTATCTTCTCCGAGTTGATGAATGTCAGTACGGTCTTCCTGTCGTTGTATGTGCCAGCCTGATACAGGCTCTCACGAATGCTCTTGTATGCGTCCTGCAGGTCGTATTTGCCTACCAGTCCGATATGTACCTCCTCCTTGGCATTGTTGCGTCTTTCAAGGAACTTGCGCCATGGGCCCAGTCCTGGCTTCTCGCCGACAGGCTCACCAAACTTACGTAATATGGCTGTGTCAAGTCCCTGATCTTGCATTCCAACGGGCACCTCGTATATGCTTGGCATATCCTCGCTCTGTATTACGCAGTCGAAGTCTACGTTACAGAATGCTGCTACCTTCTTGCGGATGCTGTCACCAAGATGCATCTCCGTTCTCAGCACGAGGATGTCCGGCTGGATACCGACGCTCTGCAGCTCCTTCACGCTGTGCTGTGTAGGTTTGGTCTTTACCTCGCCGGCTGCTTTCAGATAAGGCACGTATGTAAGGTGTACGCAAACGGCTTTCTTGCCAAGCTCCCATTTCAGCTGTCTGATAGCCTCCATATATGGAGCACTCTCAATATCTCCGATGGTACCACCGATTTCGGTAATCACAAAATCGTAGTTGTACTTCTTTCCGAGCAGCTTGACATTACGCTTAATCTCGTCCGTGATGTGAGGAACCACCTGTATGGTCTTGCCGAGATAGTCGCCCCTACGCTCCTTGTCTATAACTGCCTTATAGATGCGTCCTGTTGTCAGAGAGTTTGCTTTTGTTGTCTTGATGTCCGTAAATCTCTCGTAGTGACCGAGGTCAAGGTCTGTCTCCATACCGTCAACCGTTACGTAGCACTCTCCGTGCTCGTATGGGTTGAGCGTTCCTGGGTCGATGTTTATATACGGATCGAATTTCTGGATGGTGACATTATAGCCTCTTGCCTGAAGAAGCTTGCCTATTGACGATGATATGATTCCCTTACCAAGCGAGGAAACCACGCCTCCAGTGACGAAAATATACTTTGTTTCTGCCACGATAATTTAATGTATTTAGTGTAAATGTGGTGCAAAGTTACAATATTTTTATTATCTTTGCAAGCAAAAACGAATAAAAAGATGAATTACATATACTTACTTATAGTGCTGGCCTTGACAGTCCAGCCACTTGCGGCACATCACCCCACTCAAACGCCCCATAAACACAGGGCTGACAGCCTGGATAAGCTTATGTCTGGCATTAATCCCAACAATGTCAGCATAACCGATACTCTCGACATAGAACAGCAGTCAAGGCTCTTCATGCCGTTGACATTTTACAGAGGTATAGCAAAAAGGAAATTTTCGCTCGACTCAGATACTATCTCCACATCGGAAGCCCTGCTCGACGATGTGTTTCTCAATATCTATCTCAATCGTCCGGACCTTGTTCTGACAAAGGAGAGCACAATCGATAGCGTGGCCCCGCCTGTCGACAGCAAGCCAATTGTGGTTACAACACCCGTAAGCAAGCCACAGGCTGATGTGGTAATGAGGGAAGAGCCCCCAACCATGCCTGAGCCGAAAATTATTATTTTGAAGCCGAATTTCTGGACTTTCAAAGGCGACTACAGTTTGCAGTTCCAACAAAACTATGTCTCCGACAACTGGTACAAAGGTGGTGAGCGCAACTATTCGTTTATCGCCGGAGTGGTGTTTGAGGCAAACTACAACAACAAGCAGAAGGTGAAATGGGACAACAAGCTGGAGATGAAGTTGGGTGTATTCACAAGCCCCAGCGACACGGTTCATAAGGTGAAGACCAATACCGACTACATTCGATTCACGTCATCTTTTGGCTTGCAGGCAACAAAAAAATGGTATTACACCGTACAGAGCATTGTCACCACACAAATGTTCAGAGGATACCAGAGCAATAAAACAACAGTTTATAGCGATTTCATGTCCCCAATATCCCTGAACCTGTCTGTCGGTATGGACTATAAGCCTTCATGGTTCAAGAATAAGCTCACGGGAAGCATACACCTTGCTCCGTTGTCATACAACCTGAAATATGTAGACCGCAAATATCTTAACACACGCTACGGCATAGAGTCCGACCGCCAGGCTCTCAACGACTACGGTTCGCTTATAACAGCTGATCTTAACTGGATATTCAGTCAGTCCGTATCGTGGCGTACACGGTTTAAGTACTATACAACGTACGAGCGGTCGGAAATGGAGTGGGAGAATACGTTTTCACTGAAATTCAACAAATATGTCATATCGACTATCTCGCTATATCCACGTTTCGATGACTCACGCAAGCGGGATGAAGACTACGGCTATTTCCAGTTAAAGGAATACATAGCCTTCGGTTTCTCATATTCCATGTAGCAGTCGGGCATCCACATATAATTATATTTTATGGCCAGATATTTCATTAACCTGAGTTTCGACGGCAAGCGTTACCACGGATGGCAGATACAGCCAAACGGCATTTCCGTTCAGGGAGAACTTCAACGTTGTCTATCTATGATATTGCGTACGGAAATCTCCGTAGTTGGTGCAGGACGAACAGATGCCGGCGTGCATGCCAAAACTATGGTTGTACACTTTGAGACCACTGATGACATCGATTGTCAACAGTTAGCATATCGTCTTAACCGAGTACTTCCACCTGATATTTCCACAAACAGTATCTATCCTGTCAACGACAATATGCATGCCCGTTTCTCCGCAAAAGAACGCTCATACCGTTATTTCGTGCATACTCATCGCGATCCTTTCGTACGAGAACATTCCGTAGAATTGCATTACGCTCTTGACTTCGACGCTATGAACCGTGCCGCAACGTTATTGTTGCAAGCACATGATTTCCGTGCATTCTGTAAAGCCCACTCTGATGCGAAGACAACTTTTTGCGACGTCAGACGTGCCGAATGGGTAAGGATAGACAATACACATTGGTATTTTGAGATTGCAGCAGATCGTTTCCTACGCAACATGGTGCGTGCTGTTGTCGGAACACTGATAGAAGTCGGACGCGGGCGCATGACCATAGACGGCATGCGTGACATAATAGACAATGGAACTCGCTGTGACGCAGGCGAGAGCATGCCTGCACACGGCCTGTTCCTATGGAGTGTTGATTACTAAGATTGGGGCATGGCGCAATGGGAACACCATCCATAGATGCTGTTACCTGCGAATTTGGGCGAATCCAACGAGGCGGTCAGTTCTGCCACCAATACCACGATAATACACCAGGGCCTGATACTGGTTCTCGGTTTGGAAGAAATTACCCTCAGAAGGTACATTTTTTGCCTTTCCATCGGCATCTACAAGCAGATATTGATAAGAATAGTAACCTTGCTTCAACAATATGGAGGCTTTATAGATTTTCTCCATTTCATCGTATGTCATCCTGTACTGAGGCAGAAAGCGGTTGTTCGTCCAAGCCCCGTTGATGTATACGTCACCGTTAAGGCGCGGGGATTTAAGACGGAAGTGGGTCATTACATATTCTGAAGCATAGTCGTTCTCGATGTTATCGCTGTTTCTGATATAGAATGCTCCGTTGGCATCCTCGTCATAGACGTAGTTGGGACGAGGCTCGTCAGTCCATATCATGGCGTTGTACTTCTCGCCATCCCATGTTATGCTCTCAAGTCCCATTGTTGTATGGTCAACGTCGAGAATTTCAAACTTTCGGTATTCATTGCCACCATCGAATATCAGGTCTCGGCAATGGTCCCATCGAAGCCCGTCACCCATTATATATTGCGGACTTGCGTTGACAACAGCATTATCCCATCTGCCATTCTGCATGACGACGGTTTTTATCTGTGACTCCGGGCGCGTGACAGGCAGCTTGCCATACATCACCTCCATGCCAATCTGCTGATGTCTTCCGTTTACGTCTCGGTCGGTAATGGTTGTCATGTTCATCGACACCCTCATCTCCGGTTCTACCACCATGAAACACGCTGCGAGCACTGGCTCGTCGCCATTGTTCTCATCTGTAATGGTAAGCCTGTAGTTGCCTCCTATCTTCAAGCGGCATCTGTCATTTGGTATCTGAAGAGTGTAGTGTGTATACAGGACATTGGTGTTGATGGATTCTGTCAGCTCGTCAATGGTGTTGTCGGAAGTGAAGCCCTCGCAGTAGTCGCTTGCGAACAATTCCTCAGAAACCGTCCAGTCGGCCTCGCAATGTTCCAGCTTGTATGTGTAGCGATGGTATTCATGCGTGAGGTCATCGAATGATATATTGACAGGCTCGCCGCCGAGTGTCGTTATGGGAATAGACATCCAGTCCTGGCCTGACACCACCTGCAGGGAGGCTATACGGTCGGAGAATATCTCGTGTCTCTGTGCCAAGCCGCAGAAGGGTAGGGACAACAATAAAAGGGTACACGCACATTGGCGCGCACCCTTTATATTGGATGTAAGTAAATTCTTTATGTTCAACAGATTACTCACCCTTGATAGCAGCTATACCAGGAAGAACCTTTCCCTCAATTGCCTCAAGGAGAGCACCGCCACCAGTTGAGATGTAGCTAACCTTGTCAGCGAGACCGAACTTGTTGACGCAAGCTACAGAGTCGCCTCCACCAATGAGTGAGAAAGCGCCTTCTGCTGTTGCCTCAGCAATGGCGTTACCGATGGCGCGTGAGCCTGCACAGAAGTTGTCAAACTCGAATACACCGGCAGGACCATTCCATAGAATAGTCTTGCAGCCCTTAATGGCCTCGGCAAAGAGCTTCTGAGCCTCAGGACCTGCATCAAGACCCTCAAGGTCGGCAGGTATGGCGTTGGAAGGATGTACGCTCTGTGGAGCGTCGTTGCTGAACTCTGGGGCGCACACAGCGTCTGGTGCCATTACGAGCTCAACACCATTCTTCTTAGCCAGTTCCTCAACACCAAGAGCGACATCCAGCTTGTCAAGCTCGCAAATAGACTTTCCTACCTCACCATTGTGTGCTTTAGAGAAGGTGTATGTCATTCCGCCACAGAGGATAAGCTTGTCCACCTTGCCAAGAAGGTTCTCGATGATACCGATTTTCGACGATACCTTAGAGCCACCCATGATGGCGATGAACGGTCTCTTGATATCTCCGAGCACTGCGTCGACAGCCTTCACCTCTTTCTCCATGAGATATCCAAGCATGCGGTTGTCGGCATCAAAGTACTGGTCAATGACAGCTGTTGATGCGTGCTTGCGGTGAGCTGTTCCGAAGGCATCCATGATATAGCAGTCAGCATACGATGCGAGCTTCTTCGCAAACTCCTTCTGGCTTTCCTTCAGGGCCTTCTTGGCAGCCTCGAACTCAGGAGTGCCTTTCTCTACGCCTACTGGCTTGCCCTCCTCCTCAGGATAGAAGCGGAGGTTCTCAAGTAAGAGTGCCTCACCTGGCTTGAGGGCGGCAGCCTCCTCAGAAGCGTTTGCGCAGTCAGCAGCAAACTTCACCTCTACACCAAGACGCTCTGACACCTTGGCAACAATCTGTGAGAGAGAGAGTTTTGGATTAACCTTGCCCTTGGGCTTACCCATGTGGCTCATCATGATAACAGCACCACCGTCAGCGAGTACCTTCTTGAGAGTAGGAAGAGCACCGCGGATGCGGGTGTCATCGGTTACATTACCATTCTCGTCCAATGGAACGTTGAAATCTACACGAACAATTGCCTTCTTGCCGGCAAAGTTGAATTGATCGATTGTCATTTTTTTCCGTTATTATTAAAGTAAAACTAATAATCAAAGGCATGTATGCGACTTTGGCAACCGTGTACCATGTCGTCGGAATACTGTCATTATTCCATTGCAAAGATAATAAAAAATACTCTATACAGATACAATCATGCCGAATTATTTAGTTTTTTTTTTGCATTAGGGCGTCGGCTGTCGTCTCCATATTGCAAAAAGCGGGTATGGAAAGGTTGTGTTGGGGAGTTTTGCTCCGCTCCCCAACTCTTCCTAAGCTTTCTATCCGTTCATGGACAGCAGGAACTCGTCGTTGTCCTTGGTTCTTACTATCCTGTCGTGTATGGAGTTCATGGCCTCGATGGGGTTCATGTCGGCAATGAATTTTCTCAATATCCACATGCGGTCGAGAGTGGTCTTGTCCTGCAACAGGTCATCACGGCGTGTACTTGATGCCACAAGGTTGACAGCCGGGAAGATACGCTTGTTGGAGAGGCTGCGGTCGAGCTGCAGCTCCATGTTGCCCGTACCCTTGAATTCCTCAAAGATAACCTCGTCCATCTTGCTGCCCGTGTCGATAAGTGCCGTAGCAATGATGGTCAGCGAGCCGCCTCCCTCAATGTTGCGCGCCGCACCAAAGAAGCGCTTGGGCTTCTGCAGGGCGTTGGCGTCGACACCACCGGTGAGTACTTTACCGCTGGCTGGAGCCACGGTGTTGTAGGCGCGTGCCAGACGGGTTATGGAGTCGAGGAATATGACAACGTCGTGGCCAGACTCCACCATGCGCTTTGCCTTCTCGAGAACAATGCCCGCAATCTTGACATGACGCTCGGCTGGCTCATCGAAGGTAGAGGCAATGACCTCTGCGTTTACGGTACGTGCCATGTCGGTTACTTCCTCCGGACGCTCGTCGATGAGCAGCATCATGAGGTATGCCTCGGGATGATTGGCGGCTATGGCGTTGGCAATGCTCTTCATCAATATTGTCTTACCTGTCTTGGGCTGTGCCACGATGAGTGCGCGCTGACCTTTGCCTATAGGTGAGAAGAGGTCTACGATACGGGTAGACAGATTAGTGGTATTGGGATTGCCGCAAAGGTTGAATTTCTCGTCAGGGAACAAAGGAGTAAGATGCTCGAAAGGTACCCTGTCGCGTATGTCAGCCGGTGTACGGCCGTTGATGGTGCTGATGCTTGTGAGCGGGAAATACTTCTCGCCATCACGCGGTGGACGAACAGAGCATTCTACCACGTCACCAGTCTTTAAACCATATTTCTTAACCTGTGCAGTAGACACATATACATCATCGGGCGATGACAGATAGTTGTAGTCGCTGGAGCGGAGGAAACCATAGCCATCTGGCATTATCTCGAGAACTCCGTTTGCCTTTATGAGGTCGGCAAAGTCGTACTGATCCTTGTTGTTGTCCTCCTGCTGTTGATACTGTGTTGTACTGACGTGTGGTACGGGTGGTGTAGTGGGATTGTCGAACATATCATAGTTTGGAACGGCACCCTGGTCCTCTATTGGCAAATCAACAACGGTAATGAAATCCGTTCCGTCGTTGGGGTCGTCAGCCCACACATTGTCCAACTCTTCCTGTCCACGTTCGTCAGACGACTCACGCTCGTCCTCTCTTTTATTTCCAATCTTTGCCTGAAGTTGTTCCAGCAGGGCATTGTCTGCAGAACTGTTATCCAGATTGTGAAATTGAGCTTCCGGAACGAAGTCAATATCTTCGTTTGTTGTAGCAGTTATTTCTTCGTTGTATCCATTGTCTGCATTCTCTTCTTGCATGTATGCCGATTTGTTTTGGTTTTTTGCATTGTCGAGAAGTGCCAGTATCTCTTTCTCCCGTTTAGTCTTTGGTCCACGATGTTTTGGCAGAGAGGCTAATTCAGCCTCAAGAGCTTTCACGTCAATGTTTTCTTCTGCGATGAAATCTGCGGAAGTTTCTGGTTGAATATCGTTGCTGATATCAGTAGCTTGCTCCACAACCGATGGTTCCTCGACAGATGGAACAGGAGCTTCGCTGAACAAGTTTTTCTCAACTGGCTGTTGTACTTTGTTTTTCTTGAGGTCGTAGTTCTCGCCCTCTTTTCCGTGTACAGAGTAAACTCTATCTGTACCTGCTTTAACTATTCGTGTGCGTTTTCTCTTGCCTCCGAGTGGATTCTTGTTACCCTCATCAATAGCCTGCTGGTCCAATATGGCATAAACTGCCTCTTCAGGAGACATGTTGTCCACCTTATCTATACCAGGACTTTTTGCAATATCTGCCAATGCGGCGATATCTTTAGATAATAGTTCGTCTTTACTATACATATATAAAATGTGAAATTTTAAATTTGGATATAAGAAGGAGTTTCAAGAACTGTAACCCCTGTTATAAAATGACCTTGCAAAGGTACAGTTTTTATTTTAAACTATATAGTTGTATAGTTGAGAAAGTTAAACGCTTTAACAAACATTAACCAGCCGGGTTGGTAGTATATGTGTGAAATAAATAGTTTTAATTTGTTATAGTTTGTCGTATGAGGTGTCAAGTCATGCAAATATACTAGGGTGTACAGTTTGATGTACACCCTAGTTATTTACCTTATCAGTTGTGTAGTCATATTCGCAGCTGATGAAATATATGTGTGACTCACTTTAGGAATGAAAATCATTAATGAGTCACTCCATATTCCATACGAGCCTTATTAATAGCTTCTTGCTATGATAACACGGTATTTTGCGGGCTTTCCGCTAACCATGTCCACACCAGGTGTCTGCTCGTAGGCGAATGGTACGCAACGGATGGTGGCTTGAGTCTCCTCCTTTATCTGAGCCTCTGTCTCCTCGGTGCCATCCCAGTGGCATAGGAAGAAGCCTCCGTTCTTAACCTTCTGCTTGAACTCCTCGTAGTCCTCGCAAACGTAAACGTGGTCATCACGATACTTGCGTGCCTTCTCGAAGATGTTGTCCTGGATATCCTCAAGTAACTTGCTGACATACTCCACGATGCCGTCAACGGGGCGTGTTTCCTTCTCAAGGGTGTCACGGCGCATTACCTCGATAGTTCCCTCCTCCAGGTCACGGGCACCCATGACAAGTCTTACGGGAACTCCCTTCAGCTCGTAGTCGGCAAACTTGAAGCCCGGACGCTTGTTGTCGGCATCATCATACTTCACGCTGAAGCCCATGTCACGCAGCTGGCTAATGATGGGACTAAGCTTATTGGTGATAGCCTCGAGCTGCTCGCCACCTTTGGAGATGGGGATTATGACAACCTGAATAGGAGCAAGGCGTGGAGGCAACACCAGTCCGTTGTCGTCGGAGTGGGTCATGATGAGCGCGCCGATGAGACGTGTAGATACTCCCCATGATGTGGCCCATACATACTCGGGCTTGTTCTCCTTATTAAGATATGTAACGTCGAAGCTCTTTGCGAAGTTCTGTCCCAGGAAGTGACTGGTGCCGCTCTGCAGAGCCTTGCCGTCCTGCATCATGGCCTCTATGGTGTATGTGTCGAGGGCACCGGCGAAACGTTCGGTCTCGCTCTTTACTCCCTGCAGTACTGGCACGGCCATCCACTTCTCGGCAAAGTCGGCATACACCTTCAGCATGCGGCGTGCTTCCTCCTCCGCCTCCTCGCGTGTGGCATGGGCGGTGTGACCCTCCTGCCATAGGAACTCTGCCGTGCGCAGGAATGGACGCGTGCGCATCTCCCATCGCATTACGTTGCACCATTGGTTGCACATCAGAGGCAGGTCGCGCCATGAGTGTATCCAGTTCTTGTATGTGTTCCAGATTATTGTCTCTGAGGTCGGGCGGATAATCAGCTCCTCTTCCAGCTTTGCAGCAGGGTCTACCTCTACGCTGTTTCCATCCTCGCTGGCTTTCAGACGGTAGTGTGTAACGACAGCACACTCCTTTGCGAAACCCTTCACATGCTCGGCCTCGCGGCTGAGGAATGATTTGGGGATGAGCAGAGGGAAGTAGGCATTCTGTACGCCTGTCTCCTTGAACATCTTGTCGAGCTGCTGCTGCATCTTCTCCCATACGGCATAGCCGTAGGGCTTGATAACCATACATCCTCGAACGGCTGACTGCTCGGCAAGGTCGGCCTTTACTACGAGGTCATTGTACCACTGGCTGTAATTTTCAGCCCTTTTGGTCAAATCTTTGAGTTCTTTTGCCATATTTTATGTGTAATTTAGATTGCAGAGTAAGTGCTTATGCTTAATTTTGCCGCAAAATTACAAAAAAATGTTGGGATATTACATACAATGAGGAAAAAAGAATTAACTTTGCAGCGTGAATATGACAACCAATGACGGCAAATGCTGTTTTTGGGACTAATGTATAATTACGAACAGATTTATTTTTAAACAAAACACAAAAGAAAAAGAGAGTATGAAAAATCTTAAGATGATGACCGCAGGACTCTGCGTTCTCGCAGTTTGCAGCTGCGCAACAAAGACAGGTACAGGAGCTTTAATAGGTACAGGAGCAGGAACAGCCGTAGGTGCTATTATCGGTAAGATTGCAGGTAACACAGCTGTTGGTGCTGCCATTGGTGCAGCCGTGGGAGCAGGCACAGGTGCCATCATCGGCAAGCACATGGATAAGGTTGCTGCCGAGGCCGCAAAGGTTGAGAATGCCAAGGTTGAGGAAGTTACAGATGCCAACGGTCTGAAGGCCGTTAAGGTTACCTTCGACTCTGGTCTGCTCTTCGCTACAGGCAAGGCTGACCTGAACAGTGCATCAAAGAACGATCTCGCCCAGTTTGCCAGCGTGCTGAAGAACAATACCGACTGCCACGTGGACGTTTATGGACATACCGACTCTACAGGTAACGATGGTATCAACCTTCCGTTGAGCAACAATCGTGCCAAGAGCGTTGTCAACTATCTCGTTAGCTGCGGTGTTGCCAACTCTCAGTTCCAGAAGATCGTGGGCAAGGGCAGTGCAGAGCCTGTTGCAGACAACGGCACAGCTACAGGCCGTCAGGCCAACCGCCGTGTGGAGGTATTCCTCTATGCCAGCCAGGCTATGGTTGACGCTGCCAATGCTGGAAACCTTAACTAAGCAACACACTTAGACTGATAGTTCACGGCAGGAGCATTCCCTCCGTTCACAACGATGGGGAGCGCTCCTGCTTATTTTGTGCAAAGAGAGGATGTAGTCCTGTTATATGAGACTGGTAAAGAAAATTATACGTTGGGTGATGGTCCTGTTTTTCGCATCGACAATACTTGCTGTTGTCGCTTTTAGGTTCATACCCGTATACTTCACGCCACTGATGTTTATCAGGGCGATAGAGACGAAGAGTGTAACAATGCACCATCACTGGATACCGCTTGAAGAGATGTCGCCACACATGCCCGTAGCTGTCATGGCAGGCGAGGACGCACGTTTCCTACTACACCATGGTTTCGACTATGACGCCATAGGCAAGGCCGCCAAGCGCAACCTCTCAAGCAAGGGCGGCAAGAAATATGGTGCCAGCACCATATCGCAGCAGACGGCCAAGAATGTCTTCCTATGGCCAGGACGCTCATGGGTGAGAAAAGGATTCGAGGTCTACTTCACTGCCCTCATAGAGATGATATGGAGCAAGCAGCGTATCATGGAGGTGTACCTCAACTCCGTGGAGATGGGCGACAGGATATATGGCATTGACGCTGTGGCAGAGCAGAACTTCGGCAAGAAAGCATGCGACATGACACGCAGCGAGTGTGCATTAGTGGCAGCGACACTGCCCAATCCTCATATATACAGCTCGAAGACACCCAGCAGCTACATCAGAAAGAGGCAGAGAGCAATAGCTAATAACATGAGATATATACCCTCATTCCCCAAAGAGGGTGAAGACTACGACCCAAAGACGGCTGTGGGAGGAGTTTATGGAAAACATTCTTGACCAACTCAACGATGCGCAAAGAGCTGCAGTAGTGTGGCTCGACGGACCGCAACTGGTAATTGCCGGAGCAGGCTCAGGCAAGACGAGGGTACTGACATACAAGATTGCATACCTCGTGAGCAGAGGCGTGGCGCCATGGAGAATACTTGCACTGACATTCACTAACAAGGCTGCCAACGAAATGAAACAGAGAATAGGAACCCTTGTCGGTGAGGAACACGCCTCAAGGCTGAAGATGGGCACATTCCACTCTGTATTCGCAAAAATTCTTAGGGCTGAGGCATCCCACATAGGCTACACCTCCTCGTTTACCATCTACGATGAGAATGACTCACGGTCGCTCATAAAGAATATCGTCAAGGAGATGGGACTTGACGAGAAGGCGTACAAGCCCGCAACGGTACACAAGCATATCTCACTGGCCAAAAACAAGCTGATTGGTACCGATGCCTATGACAAAGACATATCGCTCACCGAGAGAGACTTCAGGACAGGTGTTCCCGAGACGTCAAAGATATACAGCACTTATCAGCAACGGCTCGCCAATTCCAACGCCATGGACTTTGACGACTTGCTAATGCATACATACAGGCTTTTTGCCGACAACGAGGAAGTCAGGATAAAGTATGCGGACAAACTGCAATATATTCTCGTGGATGAGTATCAGGACACCAACTACGTGCAGCAGAGAATTCTCTCATTGCTGACACGCGAAAACCACAACATCTGCGTGGTTGGCGATGACTATCAGAGCATTTACGCCTTCCGCGGAGCTAATATCGACAACATCCTCGACTTTCAGCGCCAATATCCTGACGCTAAGCTGTTCAAGCTCGAGCGCAACTACAGGTCTACGCAGAATATCGTGCAGGCTGCCAACTGCCTAATGAAGAACAACAGCAGGCAGATACCCAAGGATGTATATAGCGAAAACGAGAAAGGAGAAAAGATTATCGTACGCGAGGCCTATTCTGACAAGGAGGAAGCCGTGATGGTATGCAACGATATCAGGAAACAGGTAAGGAAGAACGGCATGGCATATTCCGACTTCGCCATACTGTATAGGGCCAACGCCCTGAGCAGGAGCTTCGAGGAGGAGCTGAGGAAACAGAACATGCCGTACAGGATATTCGGAGGGCAGAGCTTCTTCCAACGTAAGGAAATCAAGGACATTGTGGCATATTTCCGACTTGTCGCCAATACGAACGACGAGGAGGCTTTTAGGAGAGTTGTCAACTATCCGGCACGAGGTATCGGAGACACTACCATACAAAAAATCAGTGCCGCCACGCTCGAGTACAATGTCAGCTTTTGGCAAGTAATCTCACAGCCCATGACATATAACCTGCCAGTAAACAAGGGCACTATGTCAAAGCTCGGGGCATTCAGGGACCTTATTGAGAGTTTCGTCGAGAAGAAAGACCATGCTGATGCCTACGAGCTGGCAAAGGAGATTGTCCTGACGAGCGGTATCATGGCTGACATTGCCAAAGATACATCGCCTGAGGGAGATACCCGTCGGGAGAATGTAGACTCATTCATCTCGGGCATTCACGACTTCGTGGCCGCACGACTCGAGGAGGATATGGGAAGCCAGACGGGGATAGACGATTTCCTGCAGGAGATATCGCTGCTCACCGACATGGAGAGCGAGAGCGACGAGGCTACGGACAACCGTGTGTCACTGATGACTGTACATGCCGCCAAGGGACTGGAATTCAAGACGGTATATATCGTCGGGGCAGAAGAGACCATCTTCCCAAGCCAGATGAGCATGGACTCGCCACGTGGGCTTGAGGAGGAACGGAGGCTGATGTATGTTGCTATTACCCGTGCCGAGAAGAGGTGCATGATTACGCATGTCAAGAGCCGTTTCAGATACGGACGTACGGAATTTATGCAACCAAGTATGTTCCTTAAGGAAATTGACCATAGGCTGGTAAGTGGTGATACTGGTTATGGCGTCTATACAGGAAGCCAGACGGAGACTCGAATGCCATGGGAAACAGATAACAGGCCGTTTGGCAGGAATGTGCAGAACAGCCGTCCTGTAGCAGACAGGTTTATGGCCGACCCCAAACCAAGAATAACGTCCCCACGAAAGCCTGAGCCTGCGGTAGACCCCTTTGGCGATGGCTTCAAGAAAATGTTTGCCGCCAGTGGTGGAAACCTAAGACGTGTCAACGAGGTGATGACAAAAGGCGGAAGAACATTGTCCCCACAACAGCCATCTGCATCTGTGCCGCAACCGGGAATGCCTCTGCAGCAGGCTGGACAGCAGAGGGTAAATGAAGGTGATACCATCGAGCATCAGCGTTTTGGCATAGGAAAAGTGCTGCGTGTTGAGGGCACGGGAGAGAACACCAAGGCGACAGTCGATTTCGTAAATGTTGGTATCAAGCAACTGCTGCTGAAGTTTGCCAAGTTCAATATCGTGAAGTGAGGCGGCATTATTAATGACATTAGCCGTTTGCCGACGTATGCCGTCAGCGTACTATAGTAAAGGGATGATTACAATCAAATGTGTAATCATCCCTTTATGGTTGTGTGACTCTATAACTGGACAACTGGCTATTTCTGGTATTTGCTTATAAGCTCGTCGGCACGATCGTCACCCAGTTCCTTAGCCTTCTGCAATGCCTGAAGAGCCTCCTCTTTGTTTGACATCTCTCCGAAACATACACCTCTTATAATATATAGGTCTGAATATTTGTCGGTCAGTTGCAGGGCGAGGTCGGTGGTTTTTATAGCCTGCTCATATTGTCCCACCTTCAGCTGGAGGCTTGCCATCTCGGCATAGTATGTAGGCTCTGTCCTGTTGAGGACAATGGCATGCGCAATGTCGTTGAGAGCCTGCTGGTAAAGGCGTATCTTGTTCTCGCACTGGAATTTCATGTAATAGAAGCTGTGTGAGGCTCTGCCCCTCATCAGCGAGTCGTATGCGCAGTAGTCGATGAAAGCCTTGCGCTGTTTGCCGGCCTTGTCGTATGCCATTCCACGTTCCAGAATGTACGGAGCCGCCGTTGCGTCGTTGGGTTGCGCCGAGACAGCACTGTCGAGAAGATGTATAATCTCTTCTGCCGGAGCGTTGAGCTGGCGACGGCATTGGGCAGCCTCATAGAACAGCTCGCCACCGCGCAAGTTGGTTGCCGTGAGTGACATGAACGTGTCGTATGCCTGCTGATAGTCACCCTTGGCATAGATAATTTTTCCCTGCAGATGCTTGTATACGGGAAGGGGATTGATGGCATAGGCCGCTTCTGCCTCCTGCAATGCCTTGTCGAGACTCCAGTCCTTGTATTTTGGCTCTGGCACGAAGACCTCTTTCCGGTATATGAGGTTGGCATAGGTGTAGTGGGCCTCGTCCTTATTCTCCGCCACCTTGATGGCAGACTCCATGTTGCGTGCCGCATTGGCGTAGTTGCCGGCAATCATTTCCTGCTCACCCTTGGCGTTGTAGCCATCGGGCAGGGCGGGGAAGGTGGTTATGAACTCGTCTATGTATCTCGCATAAAGGGCTGAGTCGCCGCGCTGCGAGGCAAGCATCAGCGTGACTACGGCATCGCTCGACTTCGATGGCAGGGCCGTACGGATTCCGCACTTGCGGAGGGTGTTGTCATTGATGGACAGTGCAGAGAGCCTGAGAGTAGCGCTCAGCCGTGCATCGGTAGAGAAGGCACGACCGCCATTCTTCGGACGCTGCATGATGCCGAGGAGCTGTCCTTGGTCATTGACAATGGGACATCCGAGAGAGGTTGACGACACGTCGTTGTCGTCGAAAAGGTAATATGTCAGTGAGTCCATGAAGGCCTCCGTGTCCTGTATGGCTACATGCTGCATCTCTGGTTTCTTCACCGAGTAGGCGACAATCCATGCCTTTGAGCCTTTTGCGGCACTGCCAGCCATGCCTGCAACAGGCACTGTCTTTCCCTTGACCCTGAACTTGCAGATGTCATAGATGTCGTTAACACCGAGCAAGGCATCGACAGCCATGGTCACCCCTTTACTGTCGGTGACAACGGCGCTGTCAGCACCAACAAATGGTGTCCACATAGCCAGAGCCTCGCCCTGACTGCCGGTGAAGACTCCATGAGACATTCCTACGATGTTGCCGGACTTGTCGAAAGTGGTCAGCGTGAAGACGCTTTGCGCAGCCTTCTTTACAGCTGGAGTCTGAGCATGAAGAGATGAGCCTGCAACCATGATGAGTGTGCAGGCGAGGAATAGTATTCTTTTCATTTTTCCAATAATGATTTTGCGTTTTCTATAGCGGCATCGCTGATATTGCTGCCACTGAGCATCTGTGCAATCTCCGTGATGCGCTCGTCGTGGCCAAGCATGCGCATGCGGCTGATGGTGGTGTCGTCGGTATCAGTCTTCTCCACCTTGTAGTGAGTGGTGCCAAGGGCTGCAATCTGCGGAAGATGCGTGATGCTGATAACCTGGCGGTCGGCTCGTCCCATCTGCCTCATTATCTGAGCCATCATCTCAGCCACGCGGCCGCTGACACCAGTGTCTATCTCGTCAAAAATGATAGTAGGCAGTTTTACGGCTCCGCTAATCATTGCTTTCAGTGACAGCATCACCCTTGCCACCTCGCCACCAGATGCCACCTGTGATATGGGTTCCAGCGGGACATTCTTGTTGGCGCTGAACATATAGCTTATTCTGTCAGCACCGTCAACAGCCAGCTCTTTTGTCTCGAACTTTATCTCGAAGCGGGCGTTGGGCATACCCAATGCCGTCATTTGGGCGAGCAACTGCTCGGTCACGTGCCTTGCTGCTTCCTGCCTGCTTTCCGTAAGCCTTGCGGCAGCCTCTGTAGCCTTGCGGTGCATGTCCTCCACCTGCCTGCGCATGTCCTCCAGCATGTCTTCGCTGTTGGTGATGTCGTTGAGCCGTGCCGTAAGGCTGTCGCGAATGGCTATCAGTTCGGCAACGCTCTCTACATGGTGTTTTTTCTGAAGTGTGTATATTGTGTCGAGGCGTTCATTAGCCATTGTCAGGCGTGCAGGGTCAAAGTCGATGCTCTCTGCAAGGTTGCTGATGTCCCGCGCTATGTCCTTCAGCTCAATATATGCGGAGTCTATACGCTCGGTGACCTGCCTGATGGCAGGATAGACGTCCCCTATGTCGGAGAGTCTTGACAGCATGGTCTTGCATGACTGGGTGATGCATCTGTCATCGCCCGACAGCAAGTTGTCCGCATCAAACAAGGCACCCTTTATGTCCTCGGCATGCGAGAGCGTTTCCAGTTCCTGCTCAAGTTCCTCCTGCTCCCCGTCGACGAGTTGTGCCGTTACCAGCTCATCAGCCTGAAAACGCAGGAAATCCTCGTTGGCACGGTCTTTCTCACATTCCTCCGCCTTCTCTCTTAGTGCCGCCTTAGCCTTGGCATAGCCATCAAAGAGTGTCCGATAGTCGTTCAGCAACTGACTGTTATGGGCAATGATATCAACGACGTTCAGCTGAAAATCTTCTTTTTGCAGCAGCAGGTTCTGGTGTTGGCTATGTATGTCGACAAGCTGCTGTCCCAGTTCCCTTGCTGTAGTCAGTGCAACAGGTGTGTCATTGATGAAAGCGCGGCTCTTGCCGTTGGCCTTCAGTTCCCTGCGTATGATGCAGTCCTCTGGCTCGTAGTCGATGTCATTGTCATCGAAGAAGCTCTCCATGTCATAGTTACTAAGGTCAAAGTGAGCCTCAATGACGCACTTGTCGCATCCAGCCTTTACCATCCTGGCATCAGCCCTGTTGCCGAGAATTTGTCCGATGGCACCGAGGATGATGCTCTTACCAGCACCCGTCTCACCGGTGATGACCGAGAAACCAGGCTTGAATGTTATATCAAGCTCATCGATAAGTGTGAAGTTCCGGATGTATAGTTGTCTTAACATCTTGTTGTCTATTGTTTTATCTTGTTCCAGGCATTACTCTGTGCTGCATTTATGGAGAACAGAATCTCATATACCGATTCCTTTTCCTTCTGCGTTCCCTTGCCTTTGTAAATGTTTGCCAGCTCGTCGCGTTTGTAGTCTGTCCATATCTGTGGCAGTCTGCTTAGTGGCTTGTCCTCATGACATTTCTTCAGGTCTTCCTGAATGGCCGTTGTTATCTCCGTACGCCCACGCTCTGCATTATTGGCCATTTCATCGAGTCCCTTGCGGTAGTAGTCATACTGTAATTGTCTGAACGGGGCCATTCCACCGTCGAGATAGTCGTTGATGATGGCAAAGCGGTTGCGGTCGTTGTCAAACGACTTCCATCCCGGGAAGTTAAGGTTCTGCGCATTGTTCGTGAGCGTCATGCAACGTTGCAGGACATCCTCACCGCCCATGGGCGCAAAGGTGTCGAGGTTGATGCCTATGATGAGGTAGGCGTAGTATGCAAAAAGGGCAACAAGCTGGTTGTCGAGGGTCTCCTCGTTGAACTCCAGCTGGTCGAATTCCGCAAACTCAAATGTGAATTCATTGTCACTATTATTATAAATCGTCGTTGTATAGGCAGAGTTGTACACGGGGCGTGAAGCCTGTATGAGGGCCTTGCATGTGAAGAGGTTCGAGCTCTTGTCATACTTTGTAACAGTGATGTTGAATGAGCACTGTATGCGCTCATTCTTCTGAAACTGCAAGTTTGTCCACTGCCTGTCGTTGACAAACTGCTCAAGAGTTTGCTGCAGGTTGTCGAAGACGCTTTTGTCCGTGCCCTGTATCTGGTTGTGGTTTATGGTTATTTTTGCCTGTAGCTCCTGCGCATGCGATTGCGGACAGAAGCAGACGAGTGCCATTGCTGCCGTAGCGATGGCAGCGATGCGTCCGAGAATAGTGACAGATGATTTCTTCATAGGCTACGATAGACGTTTGTTGAATTCGCGCAGACGTATGCGTGTGAGCACCTGCTTAGTGTTGTTGGTGAAGTCGCTGGACAGCATCCAGCTGTAATAGCCCGGGTCTCGCTTGAGCACCTCGGCAACATCCCATCCCTTGTACTTGCCAAAGTTGAACACCTCGTGCATGTGTGGCTTTCCGTCTTTGTCCTTGATGGTCTCATTCTTGGCATCAACCATCTCCTTCCATATAATACGTCCTGCGAAGTCAACATAGTTGTTGGTTTTCGAGAACTCTGCGAGATAGTCCATGTCGTTGGGCAATGCCCTGTCGGGTGTTTCTGCCGTCAGGGGGTTGTAGCGGTCGAGCTCACCTTGCAGCACACGGTATGTTGCCTCGGTATCCTGGTCGGCACGGTGTGCGGCGAAATCTTCTTCCATCTTCCTGCCACAATAGAACTTATATGCGGCAGCAAGGTTGCGGCGCTCCATCTTGTGGAAGATGGTCTGCACGTCGATAAGCCTGCATTTGGCAAAGTCGAAGTCTATCCCTGAACGCAGGAACTCCTCTGCAAGGAGTGGTATGTCGAAGTGGTTGCTGTTGAATCCTGCAAAGTCGCATCCCTTGAACTTTGCCTCAAGCTCCGATGAGAGCTGCTTGAATGTCTTGGCATTAGCGACGTCAGCATCAGAGATGCCCGTCAGCGCAGATATCTCTGAAGGTATAGGCTTTTCCGGATTTACTAAGTAGTCACCCCGCTCCTCCTTGCCGTCGGGATAAACCTTAATGAACGAGATCTGAATTATCCGGTCATTGACGAGGTCGAGACCAGTCGTTTCCAAATCGAATATTACTAAGGGTTTTGTAAGATTGAGTTTCATTTCCTGTATGGATATTGTAAATAGGTCTTTTCAGAAGTTGCCACCGCAGAAAACTCATCCACGGTGGCAACTGTTGCTGAAAGTGTTGTATAGTGCTGATTAGTCACTGATGAGCATTGGCATCACCAGCATTAGTATTTCCTGATTCTCTGGTTGTGTTACAGGTACTATTACTCCTGCTCTGCTTGGGTCTGCGAGCTTAATGGAAACCTCCTCGCTGTCAAGGCTGTTGAGTATTTCAATTAGGGAGTCACCACGGAAGCCAATACTCATTTTCTGACCGCCATAGTCGCAGATAAGAGTTTCCTTGGCACTTGTCGAGAAGTCGATGTCCTCCGATGATACCTCGACCTTTCCTATTTCGATGTTGAAGCGTATGAGCTGGCTGCTTGCGCTTGCAAATGGCAGTACTCGCTTGATGGCACTTAGCAGAGTGCGGCGGTCAAGAGTAAGAATGTTGGGATTGTCAGTAGGTATTACGGAATTGTAGTTCGGGTAGCGGCCCTCGATGAGTATGCAGACTATGGTAGTATCTCCAAATGTAATCTGAGCATTTCTTGATGTGAAGCATATCGTTACCTCGCTATCGTCCTTGGCAAGGCTGTTGCGCAGCAGTGTGGCCGGTTTCTTGGGAAGGATGAATGATGCAGGCACGTCATTCCTTAACTCGAAATTGATGTTGCGTACCAGCTTGTGACCGTCAGTAGCAACGATGGAGAGGTTTTCTGTGGTAAGGTCAAAATATATACCGTTCATCACCGGGCGCACCTCGTTGTTGTCGGTAGCGAATATTGCACGTGAGATGCTGTCGCTCAAGATGGCTGACTTCATGGTGAGAACGGTCTGTCCGTCGAGATTGTTAACAGGCAACGGATATTCATCTGCATTCTGGCACGCAAAATTATACTCGCCATTCTGGTAGCAAATTGTTACCATGTAGTTGTTAGTATCGATGTTGAAGGTTAGTGGCTGCTCAGGCAGTTCCTTTACAGCATCGAGTATCGTACGGTTGGGTATGGCAAACCTTCCCTCACCCTCCTGGTAGTCGAGGTGAATGGTGGTTTTCATTGTGTTCTCATTGTCGGAAGCAGTGACACGCAGTTCACCGTCTTGACACTCGAAAAGAAAACAGTCAAGAATTTGCAGAGGGTTTTTGCTGTTGATGACTTTTGATAAAGTCTGCAGTCTGCTGTTTAGGACAGAACTGGATAAGGTAAATCTCATGGTCGTATATTTTTTGATGTTTATATTCTTTTTAAATGAAAAACCGAGGCACCCTGCACGTCATTTGTCAAAGGTTGGCGTGTTGCACCCGTTTCCTGTTTATGTGGTACAAAAATACAAAAAAGACATGGTAAGGCAAAAAAAATGGAGGGAAAAGTTTCTTAATTTAGAAGAATTTATTAATTTCGCAATCGAAAAGTAAAAATCAACAGAAGGCATCACGCCTAAAAGTATTTAAACAAATATAAATAATGGAATTACAAGGAAAAATTATCGTAGCTCTTCCCGAGAGAAGTGGTACTTCTGCACGTGGAGAGTGGAAGTCGCAGAGTTTTGTTGTTGAAACCCATGATGCTTATCCCCGCAAGATGGTGTTCGACGTGTTCGGTGCAGACCGTCTGGCGCGTTTCAATATACAGGTTGGACAGGAGGTAATGGTGTCGTTTGATATTGACGCTCATGAATATAACGGACGCTGGTTCAACAATATACGTGCTTTTGATGTACGTCTTGTTGACCCATCTACAGTTGGTGCACAGCCTGTTGCCCAGCCTGCTCCGACAGCAGCTCCCACAGCAGCATCTGCTGCTCAGGCTCCGTTCCCTCCCATGCAGGATGGCGGTGATGGCAATGCCGATGATCTCCCATTCTAAACTTTGTGACGCATGCCTTCCGACGGTATGCCTCACAGCAATAATACAGAGTGAGCAATCCTTTCGACCATGTGTCATAGGATTGCTCACTCTGTCTAACTATAACGGAGACGAAAACGATAACGAAAACGAAAACGAAAACGGAGACGATAACGAAAACGATAACGAAAACGATTTACCCTGGGCTATGTGCTTCTGCGCTTACAGGCGCGCTGCCTACGGTATCGTCTCTTATCTCCTCTTAACTCCTCTCCCTTTATCTCCTCTTAACTCCTCTTATCCTTATCTCCTCTATTTTTCTTAGCAGCGGGTTTCCTTCTCCTGTTGTTTCGGTTTTTGCCTTTGCTGCCGTTGCCTCTGTCTTTTCTTCCATGCCTGCCATTCTTCTGTCTGAGTTTTGATACAGGCTTGTATTCCGGAGCCTCACCAAGCTCCGGTGGTATCGGAATTTTTTCAATATCCTTCTCAAGGAACGCCTCTATTTGGTTGAAATACCTTATGTCCTGGGGATTGACAAACGTTATAGCCATTCCGTCGCGGTCAGCACGTGCCGTTCTGCCTATGCGGTGGACGTAGTCCTCTACATCGTGTGGCACGTCATAGTTGATGACCATCTGTATGTCATCGATATCAATGCCTCGTGCAACGATGTCGGTAGCAACGAGAACGTCTATCTGCGAGCTTTTGAACTTGAACATCACCTCATCGCGCTCAGCTTGAGTAAGGTCGCTGTGCATCTCGCCAGCGTTCACATGTATCTGCTTCAGCTTTCTCGAAATCTCCTTCACCTTCTCCTTCTTGCCAGCGAATACTATTACCCTGGTGAGGGTCTTGTCGTTGAAGATATGCTTGAACAGTCCTTGCTTCTGTGCATCATGGCATACGTATGCGCTCTGTCTTATTTTCTCTGCCGGTTTGCTGACAGCCAGTTTCACCTCGACGGGATTTTTCAGCAGGCTCTTTGCCAGCTGCTCAATCTTTTGCGGCATTGTAGCAGAGAACATGATGGTCTGACAGTTCTGGGGTAGCTGTTTGGCTATGGAAAGAATATCCTCCGAGAAGCCCATGTCGAGCATACGGTCGGCTTCGTCAAGGACAAAGAATGACACCCTGCTCATGTCGACATTCCCCAGCTGCATGTGTGAGATCAGGCGTCCCGGGGTAGCTATTATCACGTCGGCGCCAAGTTTTAGCGATTTAGTTTCCTGGCTATATCTTTGTCCGTCATTGCCTCCATACACCGCAAGGCTTGATATGTCGCCGAGATAGTAGCCGAAGCCCTGCATGGCCTGGTCAATCTGTTGAGCCAACTCTCTTGTTGGCGACATGATGATGCAGTTGATGGCATCCTTTGGATAATTACCTTCGTCAAGCAATGACAGTATTGGCAGAAGGTAAGCAGCTGTTTTGCCAGTACCTGTCTGCGCTATTCCCAACATATCGTGTCCGGCGAGAATTTCCGGGATGCAACGTTCCTGTACGGGAGTACATTCGTCGAAGCGCATGTCATAGAGTGCGTCGAGAATGTTGTCGCTTAGTTCTAATTCGTCAAAATACACTATAAGTAATACTTTTTATGTTTCGCCTTACTGCCTAAGTATCAATTTGGTGCGTTGCGATAGCAGAAGTAGGCGATAACGGTGAATATCATATTTGGAATCCATGCAGCCAGCATTGGTGGCATGTTGGCGTTGATGGCAAAAGTAGCCGACACCGTTTGCAGCATGATGTAGCCGAAACTCAGCGCCAGGCCTATACCGAGCGAGAGACCCATTCCGCCCTTGCGTTTCCTTGAGGACAACGACAGGCCGATGGTTGTCAGTATGAACGAGGCGAAGCTGGCTGCTATGCGCTTGTGGTATTCAACCTCATACTGAACGACATTGCCGGAGCCTCTGTTCTTCTGTTTCGATATATACTCCTTCAGGTCGGGCGAGGTGAACGTTTCCTGCTGTCCTTTGGAGTATACAAGGTCGGTAGGCTCCATCTGTATGATGGTGTCTTTCTCCATACCGCTGGTGATATGTTCTTTCAGTCCTTTCAGCTCCCGGCATTTCCAGTTGCGTATCTTCCAGTGGTACTTGGAGTCAGAGATAGTGTCGTATTGCACCTCCATTGCCGTGAGGTGGCTGACGAGCTTTTTGTTCTCGAATTTGTCGAGGCTAAAGCCGTTGCCGCTCTTTCTGTTGTTGTCGTAGTATTGCATGTATGCAATAACACCATTGCCTACTTGCAGCTGAATGTTCTCCGCCGAGGTATTCTTCTTCTTGTTGCGGTACATGGAGTCGAAGTTCTGCCTGATTACGGTGCCGTGAGGTATCACGTATGCGCTAAGATAGAACGAGAGCGACGAGATGAGGACACACGATATCATGTATGGCCGCATGAGGCGCTTGAAGGAGACGCCCGCGGCGAGCATGGAGATAATCTCGGAGTTGCCGGCAAGTTTCGAGGTGAAGAATATTACGGCAATGAAGACAAACAGAGGGCTGAATAGGTTGGCGAAGTAGGGAACGAAGTTCAGGTAATAGTCGAAGACAATAGCCTTGAGTGGTGCCTGATACTGTGCGAACTTAGCCAGGTTCTCATTGACATCGAAGACTATCGAGATGGAGATGATGAGAAGTATGGAATAGATGTATGTTCCAATGAACTTCTTGATGATATACCAGTCAAGGATTTTAATATACCTTGTTATATTCAGGTATTTCATGAAGCTCAGCTTGCCGGCTATCCACAGCATTGCTTTCCTGAGCCATGCCGTTTTGCGGTATGTCCAAGCGAGGACCGCCTGCAGACCTCTGGTGTGCCTGTCCACCCATCTTAGCGTCCTATATCTCTTGCGATGACGTCGTAGCTTCCTTATACTTGCCATTATTGCTGTCTTTTGTCCTTTTTTGATGCCGTTGTTTTATAGGGAGTTAGAAGGAGTTCTCTCTTAGTATCTCCTCTTCTCTTACCTCCTCACTCCGAGCTGGTCGATGATGCTGGCTTTCCACTTTGTGAAGTCCCCTTGCTCAATATGCTGGCGGGCATCCGTGACAAGTCTGAGGTAGAATGCCAGGTTGTGTATGCTTGCAATCTGCATGGCCAGCAGTTCCTGAGCCTTGAAGAGGTGGTGCAGGTAAGCCTTCGTGTATATGCGGTCTACGTCGCAGCCATCCGGGTCGATAGGCGAGAAGTCAGCCTCCCATTTCTTGTTCCTCATGTTCATTGTCCCCTCGTATGTGAAGAGCATGGCGTTGCGTCCGTTTCGTGTAGGCATGACGCAGTCGAACATGTCTACCCCTCGCTCGATGGCTTCAAGGATATTCTGCGGTGTGCCCACCCCCATTAGGTAGCGTGGCTTGTCCTTAGGCAGTATCTCGTTGACGACCTCAATCATCTCGTACATCACCTCCGTGGGCTCGCCGACAGCAAGTCCTCCGATGGCATTGCCGTCAGCACCCTTGTCGGCAACATATTTGGCTGCCTCGCGGCGCAGCTCCTTGAAGGTGCATCCCTGAACGATTGGGAAGAGGCTCTGGCTATGGCCATACAGCGGCTCCGTCTCGTTAAATCTGGTGAGGCATCTTTCGAGCCACCGTTGTGTTAGGAGCAGACTCTTCCGGGCATACTCGTAGTCGCTCTGTCCCGGAGGACACTCGTCGAAAGCCATCATTATGTCCGCGCCGATAATGCGCTGGGTGTCCATGACATTCTCGGGGGTGAATATATGCTTGGAGCCGTCAATGTGCGAGCGGAACTCGCACCCCTCCTCCCTGAGTTTCCTGATGCCCGTCAGCGAGAACACCTGGAAGCCTCCGCTGTCGGTGAGTATCGGCCTGTCCCAGCCGTTGAACTTATGCAGTCCTCCAGCCGCCCTTAGTATGTCAAGTCCCGGACGGAGGTAGAGGTGATAAGTGTTCCCGAGAATAATCTGAGCTTTCACCTCCTCGCGCAGTTCGCTGAAGTGTACGCCCTTTACCGTGCCAGCCGTTCCCACGGGCATGAAGATAGGGGTCTTTATCTGTCCGTGGTCTGTTGTTATGATGCCTGTCCTTGCGTCAGATGCGTTGTCGGTATGTTGTAGTTCAAATGTCATTTGCTGTCTGTAATTGCTGTTCCTAACATCCCTGCTTGCTGTCGTCCTCCTTCACCGTAAGGTCTACGGGGTTGCTGACAATCTCGTCGGTGAGTGCAAAATCCCATACGTCCTGGATGTTCTCTACATAATGGAATGTCACGCCTTTGAGATATATGGCAGGTATCTCGTCGATGTCCTTCTTGTTGTCCTTGCACATGAGGATATCCGTGATGCCGGCTCTCTTGGCAGCCAGTATCTTTTCCTTGATGCCTCCTACCGGCAGCACTTTTCCGCGAAGAGTAATCTCGCCAGTCATGGCAGTGTTCTTTCTCACCTTTCTTTGTGTAAGAGCAGAAGCTATTGATGTGGCGATGGTAATACCCGCCGACGGGCCGTCCTTCGGTGTAGCTCCCTCAGGAACGTGGATATGTATGTTCCACTGCTCGAACAGCCGGTAGTCGATGCCCAGTTTGTCCACGTGCGCCTTTACATATTCCAGCGCAATGACGGCACTCTCTTTCATCACGTCACCGAGGTTTCCTGTCAGGGTGAGTTTCCCTGCCTTGCCCCTGCTCAGCGATGTCTCGATGAAGAGTATCTCGCCACCAACGCTCGTCCATGCCAGTCCTGTCACCACGCCCGCATAGTCGTTGCCCTGATATATGTCCCTGTAGAATGGAGGCTTCCCGAGCAGTCCCTCAAGCTCAGCAGGAGTAATCTTGCTGTATGGCAACTCCTCGTCGCGTGCCTTCACAAACGCCAGCTTGCGCATAGCCTTGTTTATCTGTTTCTCAAGCTGCCTTACTCCGCTCTCACGTGTATACTGCTCGATAATTTTCTCAAGGGCAGCCTTGTTGAATGTCACCTTGGGAGTGATATTGTCAAGTCCGGTATTTGCGAGTTCCCTTGGCACGAGATGCCTCTTGGCTATCTCCACCTTCTCCTCGGTGATATATCCGCTCAGCTCTATAATCTCCATACGGTCAAGCAGTGGACGAGGAATGGTGTTCAGGTCGTTGGCCGTAGCTATGAACAGCACCTTCGACAGGTCGTAGTCCACGTCAAGGTAGTTGTCGTGGAATGCGTTGTTCTGCTCCGGGTCCAGCACTTCCAGCAATGCCGACGAGGGGTCGCCGTTGATGGTGTTCTGCGTCACCTTGTCTATCTCGTCGAGAATGAACACGGGGTTTGACGAGCCAGCCTTTTGGATGCTCTTTATGATACGTCCCGGCATGGCGCCGACGTATGTGCGGCGGTGTCCCCTTATCTCAGACTCGTCGTGCAGGCCGCCGAGCGACATTCTTACATACTTGCGCTTCATGGCCGCCGCTATGCTCTTTCCGAGACTGGTCTTGCCCACTCCCGGAGGCCCGTACAGGCAGATGATAGGTGACTTCAGGTCACCCCTAAGCTTCAGCACGGCCAGGTACTCGAGTATGCGCTCCTTGGCCTTCTCCATGCCGTAGTGGTCATGGTCGAGGATTTTCTGCGCTCTCTTCAGCTCGAGGTTGTCCTTGGTATATTCCCCCCATGGCAGCTGCACCATCTGCTGCAGATAGTTCAGCTGAACGCTGTACTCAGGACTCTGCGGATTGAACATGTCGAGTTTGTCGAGTTCCTTGTAGAACACCTTTCCCACCTCCTCAGGCCAGTTCTTCTTCTCAGCCTGTTCCATGAGGCCTTTCTTCTCCGGCGAGCCGTCACCGCCGCCGAGCTCCTCCTTGATGTTCTTTATCTGCTGTTGCAGGAAATACTCTTTCTGCTGCTCGTCCAGGTCCTCTCGTGTCTTGTCCCTGATGCTGTTTCTGATGTCAAAGAGCGATATCTCCTTGTTGAGCGTGCGCAGCGTGGTGTATATTCTCTCCTCAAGAGAGTTCTCCTCGAGCATGCTCATTTTTTCCTTCACGCTGAACGTCATGTTGGCGCAGATGAAGTTCACGAGCACCACATCATTGCTGATGTTCTTCAGTGCGAAGCGCGACTCGTCGGGCATGTCCTCGTTCTTCTTTATGTATTCGGCGGTTGTCTGATGGAGGTTCTTCATCAGCGACTTGAACTCCCACGATTCGGTATCGGGGAGCACATCCATAATCGGAGTCGTAATGCCCTTCAGGAATGGCTTAGTCTCCGTAAGGCTGTCGAGCTTGCATTTTCCAAGCCCCTGCAGGATGATAGTCATCTCTCCACGCTCGCCAGGCATCTCCATTACCCTGATAATTCTTGCGTATACGCCCGTGTCGTACAGGTCGCTGTATGTAGGGTATTCAATGTCGCTCTGTTTCTGGCAGAAGACACCAATGATGACACTTGGGTCCTTCTGCATCTTCTTGACGATTTTCATGCTGCTTTCCCTGCCTATCAGCAGGGGAGTGATAACACCAGGGAACATCACCATGTTGCGGGTGGCCAGCACGGGTATCTCGCCCTCCACCTTAGTGTCGATAAGGTTGCGTATGTCGCCTTCAAAATCGGCTATCATCTGTATGGAAGTGTTTTGTTTCTTGCTCATTTTTATTACGCTTCTATGCTTTTAGTGTGCAAAGGTAGTTATTTTTGTTCATATAAGCTAATTTGAGGAGTGTTTTTTGGTTCTCGCAAAAAAAAGTTCCACTGGCATTTTCTGTCAATGGAACTCGTTGGTAGTCGGTAAGGGAATCGAACCCTTATGCCAAGATTGAGAATCTTGTATCCTAACCGTTAGATGAACCGACCATCTGTATTGGTACTCTTTTTCAAAAGCGATGCAAAGGTAGTGTTTCTTTTTGAAATATCACACAAAACACCTCCGTATTTAAGAGTTGTTTTATGTTGTTAACAGCTTTTTTGAAAAAAAGGAGCGACGCCTACACGTAGCTCCTTTTTAATAAATAAGTAGGGTGTACAGTTTGATGTACAAATATCAGTAGC
>OBLI01001027.1_pt1 | contig 28496 bp, 29 predicted proteins | sample 1519701 | NCBI WGS metagenome assembly OBLI01 (sample SAMEA3663005, study PRJEB22513) | pig gut metagenome | biome: pig gut; feature: pig-associated habitat; material: faeces | place: France | collected 2012 | reverse complement strand
TAAACCGAGAAATAATAAGAAACAAGGTAGTACAATTAACATATGCGTACTATCAGAATGGGAACAAGAACATCGACTCTGCAGAGAAGGAACTTCTGTTCAGCCTGTCCAAGGCCTACGACCTGTATGCCTACATGCTTGCTCTGATACCGGCAGTGGCCAAAGAGTCGAGAAAGTATCTTGAAGTGGCTCAAAGCAAGGCACAGCGCGAGGGTACAGATATGCCTTCACAGAAGTTTGCCTATAACCGCTTTGCGATCCAAGTTGAACAAAACACTGCACTCAACGACATCCTCGAGGCGAAAAAGATCTCATGGAACGATCACCCCGAGTTTGTCAACAAGCTCTATTTGCAGATAATCGAGTCGCAGATCTACAAGGAGTACATGGATAGTCAGGATGACTCTTACGATGCCGACCGCGAGGTGTGGCGCAAGCTCTATCGCACCCTCATCGAGAACAACGAGAGCATCGATTCCATCCTTGAGGAAGAAAGCCTCTATTGGAATGACGACAAGGAAATCGTGGATACCTTTGTGGTGAAGACCATCAAGCGTTTCGACGAGAAAAGCGGTCACAAGCAGGAGATTCTGCCCGAATATGCATCGGAGGAGGATCTTGACTTCGCCCGCAAACTGTTTCGTGCTGCCATCCTCAATGCTGATGAATACCAGCATTACATGGGCGAGATGTCGCGCAACTGGGATTTCAATCGTCTTGCATTTATGGATGTCATCATTATGCAGATAGCCATTGCCGAGATGATGACCTTCCCCGGCATTCCCGTCAATGTGACCATCAATGAATACGTGGAGATAGCCAAGCTTTACAGCACTCCACGCAGTGGTGGATACATCAATGGCATCCTCGACCCCATAGCGCGCATGCTTGTCAGAACAGGCCGCATGCTGAAGTCTATGCCCGAGCGCAATAATCCAGAAAAATAACACATTATTAATATTATTAAAGAAAAAGACATGACAACAGTATTTATTGCCGCACAAAACGGCGCTGCCGGTGGCGGTGGCATGAGCATGCTCATTATGATGGTGGCCCTCTTTGCCATCATGTGGTTCTTCATGATCAGACCTCAGCAGAAAAAGCAGAAGGAAATCCAGAAGTTCCAAAATGCCCTCTCCGAGGGTCAGCAGGTAGTCACAGGTGGTGGCATCTACGGCACAGTGAAAAAGATCGACCTCGCCTCTGGTGTTGTGGAGATCGAGATAGCCAAAGGTGTAGTTATCCGTGTTGACAAGGCATACGTCTTTAAAGACACTCAGAGCACTCAGGTGGCAGCAAAATAACAACGCTATATGTTTAAACGCAGAGGCATAGTGAAGATTTTCAGGAATTTCTTGTTTACTTTGGTGAACAAGGAATTTCTGATTTTTTTATTTTTTCTGTGTCTCTCCGGAATATTCTGGCTTCTAATGACACTCAACGAAACCTACGAGATGGAATTCAGAATACCAGTCAGAGTAGTCAACATCCCCAACAATGTTGTATTGACATCCGAGGAGACCGATACCGTAAGGGTGACGCTTCGCGACAAGGGACTCATGCTTGTCAGCTATCAATATGGCGACGGCATAAAACCCATTATTGTCAACTTCAAATCATATGCCAGGTCGTCAAGCTCCTTTGTTGTACCAACTGCCGATATCCAGCGCATACTATATCAACAATTGTCGGCATCCACAAAGATAGCTGGCATAAAATCCGACCGCATGGAGTTTTTCTTCAACTATGGCGAATGTAAGAAAGTACCAATAGAATATAGCGGACGAGTAGCGCCCGAGGACTTGTATTTCATCTCCGAGGTAAAATATAGCCCCGACAGTGTCACAGTATATTCTACTCGCGACAAACTTGACAGTATCCACGTGATATACACCGAGCCACTCAACTACACTAATTTCCGCGACACTCTCAACATCACTTGCCGCCCCAAGACAATGAAGGGAGTGAAGGTGGTTCCATCTAGTATCAAGATACGTTTCATCACCGACGTGCTCACTGAGGAAAGTATCGACAACATCCCCATTATTGGAATCAACATGCCCGAGGGCAAGGTGTTGCGCACGTTCCCCTCAAAGGTTAGCGTCAGTTTCGTAACAGGAGTGCGCCAATTTAAGAAATTGTCGCCAAGGGATTTCTATGTCATTGTTGACTACGACGAGATAAAGGCCCACCCCTCTGAGAAATGCAACGTCATACTACGTCGCCACCCAAATGGAGTGTCCAGGGCTACACTTAATCTGAAACAAGTAGATTATCTGATTGAAAATGACGACTGACAAGTATCCCATAGTGGCAATCACTGGAGGCATAGGCAGCGGCAAGAGTTATGTTTGTCACCTATTCGGCGAGAGAGGCATCCGTGTATATGACTGCGACAGTGCTGCCAAGCGCCTGATGAGAAACTCTCACCAGTTACAGGAGCGTCTCACCCGTCTGATAGGTTCAAACACTTATATTGACGGGCAACTCAACAAGGCAGCCGTGGCGTCATTCATAATGCAGAACGACAACAACGTCAAAGCAGTCAACGCCATCGTTCATCCAGCAGTGGCAGAAGACTTCTTTGAGAGCGACTACACCTGGATGGAGACTGCCATACTCTACGACTGCGGTTTCGACCGCTATGCCGACATTGTCATTGCCGTCGTGGCCCCTATAGAGACACGCATATCGCGAATCATGCAGCGCGACGGCATCAGCCGCGACAAGGCCTTGGAATGGATAGCCAAGCAGATGGACCAGCAAGAGGTGCAACGACGTGCCGACTATGTCGTCATCAACGACGGCATCCTTGACCTTGCGCCACAAATAGAAAGAATATTAACCAAAATAAAATAATAAGACAGAAATCATGTTACAAACAGTATTAGCAATCTCCGGCAAGCCCGGACTCTACAAATTGGTATCAAGAGCCACCAACAGTCTCATTGTCGAGGCACTCGACGACACCCACAAGAGAATCCCCGCGTTCGCTTCCGACCGCGTAACCTCTCTTGCCGACATCGCAATGTACACTGATACCGACGATGTGCCCCTGTGGCAGGTGCTCACTAATATGCGTAACCTCGAAGAGGGAAAGACCGCCAGTATCAACTTCCGAAAGGCAAGTGGCGACGAACTTCGCGAATACTTTGCAAAGGTGTTGCCAGAATTCGACCGCGAGCGTGTTCACAATAGCGACATCAAGAAGCTCATCCAATGGTATGACATCCTCGTAAAGAACGGTATCACTGACTTTGAAAAGGATATGAAGCCCACCGAGGGCGACAATATTGACGACCGCAAGGAAACCGAGGAATAACATCCCCCTATCAGGGATTACCCATAATCCAGTTGCCAGCTGAACAAATCATCCAGCTGGCAACTGATATATTATAACATGCACATATTCAAAGATATATTCTACGCCCTTGGCCTGTCACCACAACACATCACACCTATCATCCCATCACCCGCACCAAATTCTCTGTAGTTATCTCCACCACCCGAAGCCCCAACGACATCTCAATCTATATGAATGAGGACTACCAACGTGCCCTCCACCTTATGAAACAAATAAACAGGGCAAGATCTGCCTACTGATTGTCATATTCAGTCAAAGATTTGTTAACCCCATATCCAAAGAGGGCAAAGTCGCCCTTTAGAGGATCATCGGGAAATACTATTAACATTGCCGAAGAGAGTCGGAGAGCAGTCGACATCGACGCAGAGGAAGATGATAAGAGACCAAGACGCATTGACTGCTGAACAACATGCGTGTCCATAGGCATAATAAGAGTGCGGCGGTCAATAATGTCACTCCACAATCCGAGATCAACAGGCGACCCACTCCTCACCATCCAACGCATGAACATGCACACGCGCTTGCATGACGACTGGGTGTTCTTGGGGATTACACCCTCAATACCTCTTGCGGCAAACCAAGAGGTGATGGCTTCTACAGCCGACAAACACCTGGCATCGGGAGCCGACTGACGCACAAACTCAGTGAGTGAACCATATTCATGCATCATCTCGCGGAAAGCGGAAAGAAAACGATGCATCGTAGCAAAGGTATATAACCTGTAATAACACCGCCCGGGATTGTTAGGGATATCATTGGCAAATGCCCCACTTCTCACCCACTCGTCAACTTTTCCCTGGGAGCAGTCGAGCATATACTGTATTTTTGGGAAAAACTGCTTTCTGCTACCATAACTGAGCGCAGAGGCTATAAAAGCCAACGCAATTCGATCATCCGACTTTTCCACCTGATGCATAAACCAACTAGGATCGCCAATTATGAATTCGGTGGTCTCGTAGCGCTCGGCATAGGTGCGCAACAGTTCGGCAGTATTATCTGCCACAACAATATCTTGTCTTTTCATCTGTTCTTGTGATTAAGAAACCATCGATGAGTGAAAGCCAAATACATTGCTGCAGCCAATATGGATATGACTTCCGCCACAAGCAACAAATGATCGGCCTGCCCACTGAATGACATATAACCCAATCCTATTCCGATAGCTATTGACGACTCCCATCCCAAAAGGAATGTGCTCGACGATGTGCCCCTCTGGCAATGCCTGCTTAGTTTGATGAAGAACAAAAGGAAACGCGAGCCGATTAGTCCAATCGCAAGTCCTATCATCGTGGGAGCTACAAATATCACCTTATTAATATCATATACATGCATCATCTGCATAGCCGCCACTATCAATATCATTCCTGTCACCACCTCGCTTTTCAACTCGGCGTTCTGAAACACAAACCTCTGTGCCAGTAACGCCAACGCAAATCCCGCCATCATCATTGCATAGAACATCCATGGTAACGCAAGCGAGAAGAGCATTCCCACTGGAAGCATTATCAGGAAGATGTTGATGAATAGCGGAGTGCCTTGTGGAAGAAAGAAGCGGTCGAGACTGAACACATGGGTATTCTCATCTGGAGCGCGGAAGGGAAATTTGACGGCACGTATGAGCAGCAAAGAAATAATGACACATACATCGGAGACGAGGATGACACGCCAAAAACTATCAGTAATATGATATACAAGCAAACCAACCATAGGCCCCAACGCCACGGCAAATCTCGAGAACCACGCAGTACTGTGGTTGGCCTCGGTGCGCATCGCCGACGAACACTTGTCGATAATCAGTGTACTTGCCAGCACCATCTCCGCCAATCCATACACAGCACCAAAAAGAATTCTCTGAGCGAATATCCACCATCTCTCCACAACACCGAAGTCATGCTGAAGAAATGATTGCAGCAATGTGATACATATAACCATCAACAGGATTGCATCCATGCATATCCTATTGCGACGATAACGCTGAACCAGATATGAGCAGAATCCACCAAAGGCAAACATTCCTACTCCAAAGGCTCCCATCGCCAATCCTGCATCACCTGCACTGAATCCCTCGCCATTGATAAGCCACAATGGCATTACTGGCACAAGTACATACACCGACATAGCCACAAGGAAATTGGCAATAGCAAGTAGCCAAAATCCCCGTTGCCACTGAGTGATATGTATTTGTGTGTTCTGAGTATTCATTTCCTAATGAATATAGATTTAGTATGATTCCTTCTCGTTGGGAAAATCGCAGTTCTTCACGTCTTCCACATAATGTCCGATAGCATCGGTCATCACGGTGTTGAGATCGGCATAGCGACGCAGGAATCTCGGACTGAATCCGTTTGTCTTGCCCAACATGTCGTCGATAACTAGTATCTGTCCGTCGGTACCGTTTCCGGCTCCAATACCAATGGTAGGTATCGAGATGGCAGTCGATACCTCGGTAGCCAACTTCGCCGGTACTTTCTCGAGTACCACGGCAAAGCATCCCACCTCAGCAAGGGCTTTGGCATCGCTCAATAACTTGGCAGCCTCAGCTTCTTCCTTTGCTCTCACAGCATATGTGCCAAACTTATTGATACTCTGCGGAGTGAGGCCTAAATGTCCCATCACCGGAATACCTGCATCCAGAATGCGCTTCACGGTGTCCAATATCTCCACTCCACCCTCTAGTTTGAGGGCATCGCATCCGCTCTCCTTCATTATGCGTATTGCATTACGCACACCATCCACTGGATCCACCTGATAACTTCCGAAAGGCATATCGCATACAACAAGCGAACGTCCCACGGCTCTCACCACCGAGCGTGCGTGATATATCATCTGGTCAATGGTAATTGGCAATGTAGTACCATTACCTGCCATAACGTTAGAGGCTGAGTCGCCTACAAGTATTCCGTCGATACCGGCTCTGTCAACAATTCCGGCTGTAGTATAGTCATACGAAGTGAGCATGGAAATTTTCTCGTGCTTCTGCTTCATCTCAATAAAGCGGTGAGTTGTCACCTTACGTGTGTCACTAATCAAATAACCTGCCATGGATCAAAATTATTATAGTTGGATATTATTACGTCTGAATATGGGGCAATACTCTCGGCACTATTAGTAGTGGCAAGTCCCACCACCTTCATACCTGCTGCACGGCCCGACTTAAGTCCATTGAAACTGTCCTCAAACACAATACACTCGTCAATCTCTGCCCCAAGTCTCTCAGCGGCCTTGAGATAGCAGTCGGGATCTGGCTTACTACGCTCAAAATCCTCGGATGTGAGGATGGCATCAAACATTTGGCGAAACTCGCTCCTGCTCTGATATACGCTCTGCATCTTAGCGATATTCGAACTGGTGACAACAGCCGTCTTCACTCCGCGTGAGCGCAAACGGGACACAAAATCCTCAAAGCCCTCTACATAATCGAATCTCATCGTCTGCTCGAAGTCGTTCAGTCGATTTGTGATAATCTCCTGACTATATGCGAGGTCGCCACTAAAATGGCGATCGAAAATCTGCACGAGTGTCTGACCTTTAATTTCGTGCTCCAATCCTGGATGCTCGGGATGAAACTCCCTGCACTGTGCGCCCCAGAACTCGGTGTATTGGGGTTCGGTGTTAAACACCACTCCGTCGAGGTCAAAAAGGGCTGCCTTAAATCTACTCATCTTTTTACCTTTTTTTTGTATTTTCTTAAATTCGGGTGCAAAATTACAAAATAATCTGCAAATAATCAAGAATAGTTGAATAATTCTTAATTTATTTTGTCTTCTCAATGATTTATACTACCTTTGCCGAAAAATTTCGAAGAAATATGAAGAAGAATATATCAATACTTATATCGTCAGCATTTGCCCTGGCAGGATGCACTAGTATGACCACTCCCACCCAACTGTCATTCGACACTCTGTCGGTGGAAAAAAGAGTTACTCTCACTACCGACACCAACTCGCCGGCATACGAGATGAAAATCAACGTGAAATACGTGAAGGAAGGTAGCGACGACATGAGAAAGAGTGTCAACGATGCCATTACTGCCAAGATATTCAATCTACATAATGTGGATATCAAGATGGCAGTGGATTCGTTTGTCAACGAAAACACACGCACCTACCTTAAGGATATGCGACCGCTATATATGGAAGACAAGCGCGACATCGACAGGCGCCCCATATATGAGTATGCTGCCGACATCAAGACACGTACCGAGGACGGACGTGAAGGCGTGGTTACATATTTTATAGATATGTATAACTTTGAGGGAGGAGCCCATGGTCTCACCCAACTGCTTACCCTCAACTTCGACAAGGCTACGGGCAAGACTCTCACCCTCGACGACGTGATGGTGCCTGGATATAAGGTGAAGCTCAACGAACTGCTCCAGAAAGCTCTGATGGACAAGGCCGACTGCAAGGACATCAACGAGCTCCACGACAAAGGTTATCTCTTCTCTATGGAGATGTATCCGTCGAGCAACTTCATTTTGGGCAAAGATGGTATCACCTTCATCTACAACCCCTACGAGATTGCTCCCTACGCCTTGGGGCGCATCGAATTGACCATCAGCAACGCCACTCTTGAACCATTATTTAAGAAAAACGAGAATAACTGAATATGAACATAGACATCATAAAGAAATACTTTGGCGACATCACCGACGAGCAATGTCGCCAATTTGAGGCCCTCTACGATCTCTATCAAGATTGGAACAGCAAGATAAACGTGATATCCCGCAAGGACATCGACAATCTGTATGAGCATCATGTGCTTCACTCCCTTGCCATAGCCAAGGCTATAAGATTTAAGGACGGCAGTGAGATACTAGATTTCGGCACTGGCGGTGGATTCCCCGGAGTGCCCCTTGCCATCATGTTCCCCAACTGCAGTTTCCACCTCATCGACGGCACAGGTAAGAAGATTCGTGTGGCAACCGAAGTTGCAAATACCATCGGACTGAAGAACTGTCATCCCGAGCACAAACGAGGAGAGGAAGAGAAGGGTAAATATGACTTTGTCGTCAGCCGTGCAGTCATGCCCCTCCCCGACCTTGAGCGTATTGTGAGGAAGAACATATCCACCAAACAGCGCAATGCCCTCCCCAATGGTATTATCTGCCTAAAAGGTGGCAATGTTGAGAATGAGATACAGCCATTCCGCAAATATGTTGAGGTAACAGAAATATCACAGTTGTTTGACGAGGAATGGTTTAAGGAGAAATATGTAATTTATCTACCGATATGAGTTTAAAGATACAACGATTTGTTTGCAATCCCTTTCAGGAAAACTGTTTCGTGGTTAGCGATGAAACGAATGAGGGAGTAATAATCGACTGTGGTGCACTTTATCCCGAGGAGCGCACAGCCATCACGGAATATGTGCGCAAGGAGGGCATCACACTTAAGCACCTGATTGCCACCCATGGACATGTGGATCACCACTTCGGCGACAACACTATATTCGAGCTGTATGGTCTGAAGCCGGAACTGTCGGCAAACGATGAATATCTTCAGAGTAAACTCGAAGCCCAGTGCCGCGAGTTCTGCGGACAGTCATTGGGATATGAGATGCCTCCTGTTGGCAAATATCTTTCCGACGACGACTTGATAGAGTTCGGAACTCACCGTTTCACTATCATCCCCACCCCTGGTCATACACCAGGCTCGGTCTTTTTCTATTGCAAGGAAGAGAAGATTGCCTTCAGTGGCGACACCCTGTTTCGCATGAGCATCGGACGCACCGACTTTGAATTGGGCAATTATGACGACATCATTGTCAGTCTGAAATCATTATCTAGTCACATGCCTCTCGAAACCACCATTCTTCCAGGACATGGACCACAGACAACCCTTGGCGAAGAAGTACAATGTAATCCGTATTTCAAATAGATTATTATCAACTATACTATTTAAAAAAGGCGACTAGTCTCTCGACCTGCCGCCTTTTATTAACCTTAATAATCTAATACCATGAAAAACACGATGCAAATTTACACGTTTTTTTCATAATTATACTATTTTTGTGGAACAAAATAATACAAATTAATCTTTATTAAATATACATCCATTCCATTTAAGTGTCGTTAACTGTTGTTCTTCCTTATTTTCTTCGTTTCTGAAAGATTTTTTCAAAGAAAGTGTATTTGATGAAATGGATAGGGATGCCACCTCGTTACTTGTTATTTTAAGGGAGGATGGCAATGGAGTCCATTTGGATGTGTAGAGGGTCACCTTGCTCTCTATGGGTTGTTTGCCGTAGGTCATCACCACACACACTACGTTATCGGCGGAATCTGCCAGTTGTCTCGAAGACGGAAGTAGTTTCATCTCTACCTTAACAGCCTCATTGAGGGTAATATGTAGATAGTCGGCAGTTAGTGTGTCGAGGGTGGATTTCTCGTCGAATACATCGTTCACCTCTGCCTTCATACCCGAAGCCACAAAGTCGATCATGTCGAGGCGATTATTACGAGTGAGTGTGGGCAAGACTGAGTCTGGCATTGCCGTGAACACATCCTTCATATCAGCAGCAGAGGTTGTCAAGCTGACCAGGAGCAGCAACATATTTAATACTATCCGATTCATAAATTGAATATTGAAAGTTGAATTATTCTTTTTTCTTCCATACACTAATCACCTTGCTACGTACGGCTATTACATTCACCACTGATATCAGCGCGAAAAGGCATAGCCCTACAGCCAACGAGGGAAGTATTGTGCCCTCGTCGATGTCGGGGAAGAGTGTCTCTATCACCTCCATATAATAGCCTCTCAACATGGATAGCACTGTCATTGCAATAATAAGCACCACGAGATTAAGACCTATGGTGAGCAATTGATAGGGCATTGCCACGAGTGATGGACTATATCCTATGAGCAGTAGGTTCTGGAGTTTGGTTGCATTTTTCTGAACGAGCAGGTAGATGCTCAACATCAGTATATAGAAGCTCAAAACAGAGATGACTCCTCCGATAGCCATTACAAGAGTGACTACGAGTTTGAGAAAATATGTTGTCTTCTCTGCGTCGAGGTTATTGTTCTCGGTGTCATATCCATTTTCGTCGATATATTGCGCTATATGTTCGTCGGCAGGATTTGCCACTTCCACAATAAGTCGTGTTGGGTCACTCTTCGAGTCGGGAGCGTAGGTTTTGTTGCTCCACTCCATAAAACTTTGTGGAACGAGTATGGAATTTAGTCGCGAAGAAAATCCTATCACCCTACCCTTATATTCGTCCTGACGACCATTGCCATGGATGAATATCTTGAAATCAATCATACCTACCAGTCCGTCGCTTATCTTGGGAAGCGAGTGGTTGTGGGCAAAGCCGAAGTTATACATCGCTATATACGAGCGAGGCAAGATGATGGGGACTGTGGGGTCGCCCTCCTTCCACTGCCACATGTTGAGCGATACATCCACAAAGGAGTCGGGCACACTCTCGAAGAATAGTTCGGATGAAAGCACGGGAGTACCGTTGATACCCATACGTGCGTCAACCTTATATTCGGTAGATGTAAACTTACCCACATTACGAGCGAAGTTCTGTCCCTTAATATCCTCGACATCCGAAGACGTGAATGAGTTGCTGCGACCCGATAGAGTGTTACCCGCCGTTATCTTCTTGCTCACAATGATATATTCGGCTCCCATGAACGAGTCGCCTTGCGTGAATACGGGTAGAACATCGCGATAAAACTGGAATCCCAGCAACACGATGAGCATACCACACAGGTTGGCAAAGAAAAAGCCTATAAACTGCGGCACACTGATGTGCTGACGCAGCAGTTTCCATACGAGACTCATAACTTCAATGTCCTTTCGTAGTTTAGGTCAATATGTTTTCCAATACTCGTCACTATCACTCCCGCTCCCTGACTCTTGGCCTCAGCCATCATTATCTCACCCATAATGCGCGAGTTCTCATCGTCGAGATGGCTTATTGGCTCGTCAGCAAGCAGAAAGTCGAAGGGTTGCACAAGGGCACGGATGAGAGCCACTCTCTGCTGCTGTCCAAATGACATTCTACCAATCTTAGCGTCTTTCTTGTCGGCAATACCGAGCATCTCAAACCATTGGTCGATTTGCTGCTTTGTCTTAAACCCTGTGAGCTTGTTTTTTATCTCCACATTCTCCATTGCCGTGAGTTCGGGAAACAGTCTTAGTTCCTGAAAGAGGTGACTGATGTGGTTCTTACGTATATTCACCCATTGACTCACCTTCATGTTGTGGATGTCAACATCATCAAAAAGCACTTGTCCTGTGTAGTCATTGCGATAACCCACCACATAACTACAGAAGGTGCTTTTGCCCTGTCCGCTGGCGGCTTCCACCAGATACAGATGGTCGCGCTCAAGGGTGACATCTGTCTGCCATATCTCGGAATGGAGGTCGCCACGATTGACAAATACCGAAGGAAGTACGTTCCTGAATATAATCTTATCCATTTTTTAATATATTTATTATTCTATCTTCAGAACGATGATTTGCAAACGAGGCATGAATGCTGACACTACAGAGAGTTGGGGATTCTGCCTTATTGCAGAAGAAAGACTTAGAACTGCCACAAAACGGCTGCCCTTTACTTGATTTGCAACTACAGATGGTAATTGACGTGATGCATTGGCACCTATCTTCGATACCGCCTCCATTGTGGGTGCCACGTAGAGCTGTTTTCCGTCCTTCACTCCAAACCATGCGTCGAAGTCAGTGCCTTTCAGTCGATAACTATCAGGACCACACGACTCTATCGATGTTCCTGCCGGACATGACTTCTTCCAATAATCCACATCTTTTTGCCATGACACGTCGGAGGCGTCAGCCAATAGAGACATCTGTAGTTTATCTCCAAATGAGGGTATGCTGACTATCAAGTCGCCGTCCACTCCACGCAACATCTTGTCAATGTCGATGGCGGTGTTGATACCGATGAGCATTGTACGAAGCGACTCGTTGGTGCGAAGCAACTCTACGAAGTCAGTTCCCTTGACCCCACATGCCACAGTGAGCAGATTATCAGCTGAAATAGTGGCGATATACTTGTCGCTTATCGGACGTAGTTTGGATTGCGACGCCTTGAGAGCGTCATCAATCTTTTTATCGAAAGAGAATGTATTACACTTCATAGTGACACATTCCTCTGACAAGTCCATTGTGGCAGACACAAGCAACTGTTCGGGCTTTGTACCTCGCGGTGCTCCAAGTGTCAAGGGCATGACAAACTTCTCGGGGAGGGCATCAGCCTGTGCAACAATGGTGACAGGTCCATCCAATGTGGATAGATGACGATATAAAGGAGATTCGCTCACTGCGTCTTTATCAGATGACAGATACTTCACCATCTTGCGCTGAATTGCGGCTTGTTCATCGGCTACAGCAGGTCCCATTACCAGCAATGCCGACGAGGAGAGGCCGAGGACAAAGTTATCGTTGACTACGGAAAACGTATATCCCTTGCGCTCTACGGGTTTTGATGCCTTACCCTCCTTGTTCATCTTCTCCATCCACGACTCTACGTCTCCCTTACTGTCAACCGCAGCCACAAGTCCCAACGAACCGTCGGATGTCTCAAACAAATATGCCTTCCTGCCTGTGTCAACACCAGGAACATCCCCCACTCCAATCTTGGAGAGGTCAATAGCTACAAGAGCTTTCACCCTTGAGGGGATAACATTCATATATCCATTGCCGCCACTTGACAGCAATAATACAAGAGCCGTGGTCACAATTGCGACAACGGCTAATAATGAATATAGTATTTTTTTACGTTTCATTTTCTGTTTGCCAATCTCATCATCATGATTGCCGACAAGGCGGCAGTCTCAGTGCGCAAGCGACTCTCACCGAGGGTTACCGGTGTCCATCCCATATTAACAGCCATTTCCACCTCGTCAATACTAAAGTCGCCTTCCGGTCCGATAAGTACAGTGATATTCTCATCCTTTTCGGTAGCTGCAATCAGTTCACTATATAGGTCCTTGCGTTCCATGTCTTCATAGCAATGAGCAATATATTTCCTGCCCTCAAGCGGAGTCTCAAGATAGTTCTTCAGCGGGAGCATCTCGGTGACAACCGGTTTCCATGGCTTATGACTCTGTTTGGTTGCAGATACGATAATCTTCTCAAGACGAGTTGTCTTGACAACCCTGCGCTCAGAGTTTTTGCAATTTACGAATGTGATACCATCAAAACCAATCTCAGTGCCCTTCTCCACAAGCCATTCTATGCGGTCCATCATTTTAGTGGGACCTATGGCAATATTGAGTTTGCCCAACCACTGCGGTTCCTGGGGCATGGTCTCCAATATGCGATACATACATTTCTTGGTGGCGGCAAGTGTAACCTCGGCACGATAATATGTGCCACGGCCATCCATCAACATAAATTCGTCGCCGCTCTTCAGGCGCAATACGCGAAGCGCATGCATTGCCTCGTCATCAGGCAATTCGGTAGATACCGGAGCATCGGCATCATAAAAGAATCTGATTTCCTTCATCGGTTTTCTCCTCCTTTATTATTTAGTGATTTACGTTTATTAATTTCATCTTTAAGTCTTTGGGCCAGATGGTAGTCTTCCTTGGCTATACTGTCGGCAAGTCCTTTCTCAAGCACTGCCATTGGCATCACGTTGATAGGTATCGATGTTGTATTCGAACCTGCTGTATATGGCACCATCTGATGGCGCACAAGTGAAAGTTTGATATATAACGGTATGCCTGAAACCTCCTGCAGTAATACCGCATCCGAGAGGCGTATGTCATACTTTCCTCCAAATATCTTGTTATATAATATTGTATGGTATTCCCCATTGGCTTTCACCGAATCCACCACCATCTCATAGTCTTCACTATCCGAAAAACCTCGCAACGACTCCCACATCACCTCGGGCAGCAATTTCGATGTACGTGTGTCGCCCTCTTTCTTGTGAAGGCGCAACGACAACTGCCGACGCATGTCATCGTCGGTAACAAAGGACAGTTGCATACGTCGTGTCTCTTCCACCAGTATTACAACACATACATTGTCATCGCCTTGTATGCTGCCCATTGAATCCAATTGCAATCTCACTCTGTCGGACATATACTATTTTTGATTTTTGGGATGGAACACCATTGCAAACACTACTCCCACCACAAGGGCATAGGCTGAGAAGATATACCAACATGTGGGCCAGTCGCCTACGGTATAGAACTCTTCACCTATGGTCACGCCATGTGTGTAGGCATTGATTATATATTGGGCCACTATCACGCCTATAGTTCCGCCAACTCCATTGGTCATAAGCATAAACAGGCCCTGGGCGCTTGAACGAATCTCAGGAGCAGTGTTTTGATCGACAAACAACGAACCGCTCACATTGAAGAAGTCGAAAGCCACCCCATATACTATCATCGACAAAATAAACATCCACACTCCATTGCCAGGGTCTCCTATTCCAAACAGTCCAAAACGCAATACCCATGCAAACATTGATATAAGCATAACATTCTTGATGCCAAAACGCTTCATGCAGAACGGGATAAGCAGTATGCAGAGTGTCTCACTTATCTGTGAAAGTGATATCAGGATATTTGCGTGCTGCACTCCGAATGTATCAGCAAACTCGCTTTGTGATGCAAAGCTGCTAATGAACGGGTTGGCATAACCGTTGGTTATCTGAAGACTCACTCCAAGCAACATCGAGAAGATGAAGAAAAGCGCCATCTGCTTCTGACGGAATAATGCGAATGCCTTCAAACCGAATGCCTCGGATAGTGATATATGTTTGTCTTTATTTGCCACAGGGCAATGTGGCAACGTGAACGAATAGAGGAAAAGCACTACACCAAGGACTCCGGAGGTGACAAACTGCCAGTGATTGGTTTGGAATCCCATGATATCCACAAACCACATTGTGAGGATGAATCCCACAGTACCGAAGACACGGATGGGCGGGAAGTCCTTGACAGTGTCCATTCCTGCCTGACGCAATGCTGAATAAGCCACTGAATTGGATAATGCTATGGTAGGCATATAGAATGCCACCGACACTGAATAAAGTGAGAATATTGTGGTGAAATCCACTCCACCCTCAGCAGAGGCTCCATACCAAGCAGTGAGAATCATGAACACACCAGCCACAAGATGACAAAAACCAAGCATTCTCTGTGCCGGTATCCAACGGTCAGCCACTATACCAATGATCGCCGGCATAAAGATTGACACCACTCCCTGCATCGAGTAGAAATATCCAATCTCAGTACCAACTCCTATATTCCCGAGATAACGGCCCATACATGTGAGATAGGCCCCCCATACGGCAAACTCGAGAAAATTCATCAGTGCCAAACGTGTCTTCAGATTCTTCATAATTTCTTATACCTTATTATATATTATAATATTTCAGCCATTAATATTCCGTCATCGTCTTTGAATAGGCGGGCGGTTCCCCCCAACCACTCTGTCTGGGGTTCTTCCCTGTCTAATGGGTGCCAGTGTATCACCTGTCCGCAGGGGTTGAGCTCCACTACCGACTGGCCGTAAGTCGTCCCGTCGGGGAGCCGCAGATGGTGGACGGCTATCTTGCGTGTCTTTTGACTCATTCTTATGGAATCTTACGAATTGTATGTTATCGATAAACATCAGTTTTACTGTCTCCGACTCGTCGTTGCCCCTGTTGAGATAGATGAATCCTCGAATATTCTTGATGTCATGATTGCGGTTTTCCATAACTCTCAACTGCGACTGTCCTGACACCGATATTTGAGTGGAGAATGAGGCTATACTGTCATTGGAGTATTTCACATCCACATAGGCAGTGGCATCCTTTGTTCCCTGCTGATACAGATAGTTGGTCATGAAGGTGAGCATAAACGAATCGCCCTTGTGGAACGACGTGTCGGCCTTTATCTCGAAGTCAAAGCGATTGTAAGGCGCCACAGGCAGTAACATCACACTCGTGGCTCCTCGCCATATATTGGCAGTGTCGCCAGTGGCGGAATACTGTGTCAGTGTACCTCCCATTCCGTTGGTGTTGACTCCAAGCGACTTTCCGTATTCCTGCATACGGTCGCTCACCCTACTGTATATCTTGGCAAAGTCATCGGCATGCCCATAGTAATACACGAGCGACGAGTCGAATTCAGCCTCTGTGACACCATGTTTCTTGAGTACAGCCTTGTAGTAGAGTGTGCGCAGATATGGCGAATTATCCCCGCCGGATGGCTTTTGTGCCATCTCGCGCGACAGATAATAGTCGTATAGGATGTCCTCCATCTCGTCCGGTTGGATCACATCCTTCGGCACACCTGGCTTACATCCTATGCACGTCATACAAATGACGGCCACAATCAATATGTAACTTGGTTTGCGCAGCAATTCTTAACTCTTAATTTTTAATTCTTAACTCCTTTATCGATATCTCCGATACTTCCTTGCGATAGAACATCACCATCCAAAACACTCCCAACGATATGCTCGCATCGGCAAAGTTGAATACTGGACTGAAGAAGATAAACTCCTCACCGCCAACCATAGGCATCCATGTGGGCCATGTAGTCTCGATGATGGGGAAATAGAACATATCCACCACCTTGCCCATCATAAATGAGGAATAGCCCTCACCGAAGGGCACGAGCGACGCTATATTGACTATCGTAGATTCCTCGAACATCATGCCATAGAACATTCCGTCGATAATATTGCCAAGTGCTCCTGCCACTATCATCGACAGACAAACGATAAAACCAGTGCGAGCACCTTTTACCGCCATTCGATAGGCATAGAGCGAGATGACGCCTACAAGCAATACGCGCAATATGGAGAGCAACAGTTTGCTTCCAATCTCCATACCGTATGCCATACCGTTGTTTTCGATAAAGAGTATCTTAAACCAACTGAACACGGGCAAACATTCATGCAGTGTCATATTGGTCTTTACCGCTATCTTTATCGTTTGGTCAACGAGCAGGATGGCCAATACCAACAGTATGACCATTCTGCCTCGTGTAACCTTAATTGTCTTTTTTGTCATTTCTTTCTATTGAGTTTCGACTCCACACTGAGTGTGGCATGAGGCACTGCCCTGAGGCGTTCCTTCGGTATGAGTTTTCCGCTTATGCGGTCGATACCGTAGGTTTTGTTCTTGATACGGATAAGGGCGCCCTCCAAACCTTGGATGAACTTCTGCTGGCGGTTGGCCAACTGTATCAGTTCTTCCTTGCTCTGTGTGGCACTACCCTCCTCCAACACCTTATACGTTGGAGATGTGTCGTCACAGTCATTACCATCGGCGTTCATCAACTGTCTCATCATCTCGTCGTAGTCTCTACGGGCGAGGCGCAGTTTCTCGTCGATAATCTCCTTGAACTCCTGGAGCTCTTCATCAGAATAACGTGTCTTTTCTTCCATAGTAGTTATATCTTAATTCCTAACTCTTAATTTTTAATTCTTAATTACAAGGATTCTCGCCTTGATGTCATCAAGCTCTACTTCCGCTCCGTCGTTGTCGGCAAGGACAATCTCATCGGCAAGCACCTGAGTCTTGATATAATCGGCATATCCCTCCACTGCCTTGGCTATGCTTTCGGCAGGCGAGATAGTAACCTTAATGCGGTCGGTGATTTCAAGTCCGCCATCCTTGCGCAGGTTCTGTATGCGGTTGATAAGCTCGCGCGCCATTCCCTCATTGCGCAGTTCGTCGGTGAGTTCCACCTCAAGCGCTACGGTTAGGTTACCCTCGTTGCTTACGAGCCATCCCGGGATATCCTCGCTGATAATCTCGACGTCGGCAGCCTCAACCACCACCTCGTCACAGTCAACAGCCACCTTGATGCTTCCTTCGCGCTCCAGTTCGGCAATTCTCTCCTGCGACAATGTGTCCATAGCGGCAGCTATTCCCTTCATCATCTTTCCGAATTTCTTACCCATCGTGCGGAAGTTACACTTCACCTTCTTGACGAGTATTCCCGAACCTTCGACAAAGTTAAGCTCCTTGACATTTACCTCATTCATAATCAAGTCCTTAACCGCTTCTATATGACGCTTTTGTTCAGCATCTACGGCAGGTATCATTATCTCCTGAAGCGGCTGGCGCACCTTGATGTTCACCTTGCGACGGAGGGCAAGCACCATTGATGTAATCTTCTGTGCCATACCCATGCGCTGCTCCAGGTCCTTGTCGATGAACGACTCGTCGGCCTTGGGGAACTTGGCGAGATGCACTGAGCATACATTATCCCTGCCTGTTGCCTTGGTGAGGTCGAGATAGAGCTGGTCGGCATAGAACGGAGCAAACGGTGCGAGGAGTTTGGCAACTGTCTCCAGACATGTGTAGAGTGTCTGATAAGCCGACAACTTGTCCTGGCTCATCTCCTTGCCCCAGAAGCGCTTGCGGTTCAGTCGCACATACCAGTTGCTGAGGTCGTCGTTGACGAATGCGTCGATAAGACGTCCAGCACGAGTCGGGTCGTAGTTCTGCAGTTCCTTGTCAACACCCTTGACGAGCGAATGGAGCACCGACAATATCCAACGGTCAATCTCGGGACGCTCTGCCAACGGCACTTCAGGCTGCGAATAGTCGAAGCCATCGACATTGGCATACAGACTGAAGAATGAATATGTATTATATAAGGTGCCGAAGAACTTGCGGCGCACCTCATCCACTCCCTCGGGGTCGTACTTGAGGTTGTCCCAAGGCTCTGAGTTGGTCATCATATAGAAACGCACAGGGTCGGCTCCGTATTTCTCAATCTGGTCGAACGGATTCACCACATTGCCCACGTGCTTAGACATCTTGTTGCCCTTGGCGTCGAGCACGAGTCCTGAGGAGATTACGTTCTTGAATGCAACGGAGTCGAACACCATTGTGGCGATGGCATGCAGTGTGAAGAACCATCCGCGTGTCTGGTCAACACCCTCGTTGATGAAATCGGCGGGGAATGCCTTACCCTCATCAATCATCTCCTTGTTCTCAAACGGATAGTGGATTTGGGCGTAAGGCATCGAACCAGAGTCAAACCACACGTCGATAAGGTCACTCTCGCGCTTCATCGGTTTGCCGCTCTCGCTCACAAGCACGATATTGTCAACATACGGGCGGTGGAGGTCGATCTTGTCATAGTTCTCCTGTGAATAGTCACCGGGAACGAATCCGTTGTCCTTCAATGGGTTGCTCAGCATCACTCCAGCAGCTACGGCCTTCTCGATTTCGTCGTAGAGTTCCTGCATACTTCCGATGCACTTCTCCTCGCCGTCCTCATTGCGCCATATAGGCAGCGGAGTGCCCCAATAGCGCGAGCGCGAGAGGTTCCAGTCGTTGAGGTTCTCAAGCCAGTTGCCGAATCTTCCAGTTCCGGTTGATTCCGGTTGCCAGTTGATGGTCTTGTTCAGTTCGAACATTCTCTCCTTCTTGGCAGTTGAGCGGATAAACCACGAGTCGAGCGGATAATAGAGCACCGGCTTGTCGGTACGCCAGCAGTGGGGATAGTTGTGCACGTGCTTCTCTATCTTCCATGCCGTGCCCTCCTGCTTCATCTCCATACAAATCACGATGTTGAGGTCTTCAGCCTTGGCGGCAGCCTTCTCGTCGTATTTGCCGTCGATATTGAATTCGGGCTTGTATGCGTTCTTCACATAGTCGCCGGCATGGTGTCCGTAGGCGGCACTATCCACACAAGCAGCAATGAAGTTGTTGTCGAGTTCGGCCTCAACATAGTATTTACCCTCAAGGTCAACCATCGGGCGTGTTTCACCTTTTTTATTTATAAGGAAGAGCGACGGGATATGTGCATCCTTTGCCACCTTGGCGTCGTCGGCACCGAATGTGGGTGCGATGTGTACAATACCCGTACCGTCCTCTGTTGTTACATAGTCACCAGGGATTACACGGAAAGCACATTCCTCCATCTCAACAAACTTGTCCTTGCCAGTCTCTGAGGCAAACACCTTCTCGGGATGCTCTGCTGCATAGGCTGTGGCATACTCAGGAGCGAGGTCGCCCAACTTAAGGCATGGCTTCACCCAAGGCATCAGTTGCTTATACTTGTATCCAACGAGTTCCTTACCTGTATATTCAGCCACAATGCGATAAGGCACCACCTTGTCGCCATGCTTGTATGCCTCCATATCGGCATCCTTGCCCTCGGGCTTGAGATAAGCGTCAAGGCGCGACTCGGCCATGATGACGGTCATCTTCTCGTCGTTATATGGATTGTATGTCTCTACTGCCACATACTTGATGTTTGGACCTACACAGAGTGCGGTATTCGAAGGCAGAGTCCATGGAGTTGTAGTCCAGGCCGCAAAATACGGCTTACCCCAGTTTGTCCATTTAGCGTTGGGATTGGTTATCTCGAATAGGGCTGTACATGTTGTGTCCTTCACGTCGCGATAGCAACCAGGCTGGTTGAGCTCGTGTGAAGAAAGACCTGTTCCGGCTCCGGGAGAATAAGGTTGGATGGTATATCCCTTGTAGAGCAGCCCTTTGTCATAGAGTTGGCGAAGCAACCACCAGAGGGTCTCGATATACTTGTTGTCGTATGTGATATAGGGATGGTCGAGATCCACGAAATATCCCATCTCCTCGGTCAGTTTTCTCCATTCGGCAGTGAACATCATCACGTTCTCGCGACACTTGCGGTTGTAGTCCTCCACCGAGATATACTTGCTGGATTCATGGTTGTCGATGTCGGCCTTGGTAATGCCAAGTTCCTTCTCCACACCCAATTCCACTGGCAGTCCGTGGGTGTCCCATCCTGCCTTGCGGTGCACCTGGAATCCCTTCATCGTCTTGTATCGGTTGAATGTGTCCTTGATGGCACGTGCAAGCACATGGTGAATTCCGGGATGTCCGTTGGCCGAGGGAGGACCCTCGAAGAATACAAACTGCGGACAACCTTCACGTTCATCTATCGTCTTGTGGAAAACGTCGTTAGCGTTCCACTGCTCAAGCACATCTTTGTTCACTTGAGTCAAATTCAAGCCATTGTGTTCGGCGAATTTCTTTGCCATATCTATTTAATCGTTCTATGTTATTTATTCCACATTATTTTCAGGCACCTCGCGGCCACCTGCGTTTTATAGCGTGCAAAGTTAGCACTTTTTTTTGGTCTGACAAAATAAATAACTTTTTTTAAGTGTAAATAAGCAGATAATCGGTGAAATATTTGGATAAATGGAAAATACTTCGTATATTTGCCGCGATAAAGGGTCGTTGCGGCCTAAGTGTGAATTTATAACTATTTGACCTATGAACATTCCATTAGTATTTTGGCTTGTGCCGATAGCCTCTGTGGTGGCTTTGGCAATGGCAGGCTACTTCTTCCGCCAGATGAGGAAGGAGGACGAGGGTACTCCGCGAATGATTGAGATTGCGGAGTTTGTAAGAAAGGGAGCCATGGCTTATCTGCGCCAGCAGTATAAGGTGGTGACCATAGTTTTCATAGTGCTCGCTGTGGTGTTCGCCTTCATGGCATACGTGCTGAAGGTGCAGAATCCATGGGTGCCGTTTGCATTCCTCACTGGAGGATTCTTCTCGGGATTGGCGGGATTCTTCGGTATGAAGACTGCCACCTTCGCTTCCGCCCGTACTGCCAATGCAGCCCGAAAGAGCCTCAACAGCGGACTTAAGGTAGCATTCCGTTCAGGTGCCGTTATGGGACTTGTCGTTGTTGGACTTGGCCTTCTCGACATCGCCATCTGGTTTCTCGTCCTAAGCTATTTCTATCAAGGCTCCAGCATGGCTCTCATAACCATCACCACCACTATGCTCACATTCGGTATGGGTGCATCCACACAGGCTCTCTTTGCACGTGTGGGCGGCGGCATATACACCAAGGCTGCTGATGTGGGTGCCGACCTCGTAGGAAAGGTAGAGGCAAATATCCCCGAGGATGACCCGCGCAATCCTGCCACCATTGCCGACAATGTGGGTGACAATGTGGGCGATGTTGCTGGTATGGGAGCTGACTTGTATGAGAGTTACTGCGGCAGTATTCTTTCTACAGCTGCACTTGGAGCCACGGCTTTTGCTATGAACATAGATATGCAGCTCAAGGCAGTTGTGGCACCGATGATTATCGCCTCGGTGGGCATTTTCCTATCTTTGATAGGCATCTTCACTGTTCGCACCAAAGAGGATGCCACCATGCGCGACTTGCTTCGCTCGCTCGGTCTAGGCACTAATGTCTCGGCAGGACTTATCGCTGTCGCAACATTCATTATATTGTATCTCCTTCAGATTGAAAACTGGCTTGGCGTTTCGTTCTCGGTGGTAAGCGGACTGGTGGCTGGAGTGGTTATCGGACAAGCCACGGAATACTATACGAGTCATAGCTACAAACCTACTCAGAAAATATCCGAGGCATCAAAGACAGGTCCTGCCACTGTCATCATACAGGGCATCGGCACAGGAATGATTTCCACGATGATTCCTGTGGTCACGATATCTGTCGCCATCATGCTGAGTTATCTCTTCGCAAATGGTTTTGACCTCTCGATGAGTGCCACAAGTATATCCATGGGACTTTATGGTATTGGTATCGCTGCCGTCGGTATGCTCTCCACTCTCGGCATCACACTTGCCACTGATGCCTACGGACCTATTGCCGACAACGCCGGAGGCAATGCCGAGATGAGCGAATTGGGAGAAGAGGTGCGCCATCGCACTGATGCCCTCGACGCCCTTGGCAATACAACAGCCGCCACAGGCAAGGGCTTTGCCATCGGTAGTGCCGCCCTTACGGCTCTCGCCCTACTCGCCTCTTACGTCGAGGAGATAAAGATAGCCATGGTGCGTGCCGTTGAGGAGGGTCAGTCGTTTGTTGATGCTGCAGGAAACGTGTTTAATCCTGCTACCGCCAACATGCTCGATTATATGAATTATTTCCAGGTGAATCTGATGAATCCCAAGGTGCTTGTGGGAGCCTTTATAGGTGGTATGGCAGCATTCCTCTTTTGCGGTCTCACTATGGGAGCCGTGGGAAGAGCCGCCCAGACGATGGTTGAGGAGGTGCGTCGCCAATTCCGCGAGATTAAGGGCATACTCGAGGGCAAGGGCACTCCCGACTACGGACGTTGTGTGGAGATAAGCACTCGTTCGGCTCAGAAGGAGATGATATTCCCGAGTCTTCTTGCCATCGCCATTCCCATTGTTGTGGGATTGCTGCTTGGTGTAGCAGGTGTGATGGGCTTGCTTGTCGGCGGACTGACAGCCGGATTCACCCTTGCCGTGTTTATGGCAAATGCGGGTGGAGCATGGGACAACGCCAAGAAGATGGTGGAGGAAGGCAACTTCGGCGGCAAGGGTTCTGAGTGTCATAAGGCCACGATTGTAGGTGATACAGTGGGCGATCCTTTTAAGGATACAAGCGGTCCGTCGCTCAACATCCTCATCAAACTCATGTCGATGGTGAGCATTGTGATGGCAGGTCTTGTGGTTGCCTTCTCTTGACATCAATTCAAACGTTAGTTATTACTATATCTGAATGGTCATCCACATATCGAGTGGATGACCATTCTTATGTTTAGTTTTAATGGATATATCTTGCGTACAAAAGCTTCGAACGGAGATACAAAGGTTTCGAATCTCCATCCAAAGCTTTCGAACGGACATACAAAGCCTTTTGCGAACGTAACGATAGCTTATCGGGATTATAAGTCAAGTTAACTTCAGATGGTATCTCAACAGGTGTTCAGACAGTTCCTCGCCAGCTGTTCATTCATCACCACAACAACTGTCCATTCATCACCACAACAGCTGTTCATTCATCACCACAACAGCTGTTCATTCTCAAGGAGCATGAGAGCCAGAATTTGATAAGAAAAGTGAGGGCGTTTGATACGATATACCCCACTTACCCTCATATCCTCACCCATATCTCGATTGTTAAACTACTGATAATTAATGATATAAATAAAAGGTGATGGTATGAGGGTAATAATTAAAAATTTATAGAGGGGACTCTATCATATGTTGGGTGTTTGGAGATAAAAAACGGCTAAAAACGTTAAACTGTTGTAAATACAAATAAAATTTCAAGCATTTTAATGCTTATATGAGAGATAATTTGTAATTTTGCAGTGCAGATATTAAGCATGTCATGAAAATCATGTTTGCTAAAAAACTACCTGCATAAATATATACCATCATAAATAACAACAAAAAGATATGAACATAGAAGTGACAAATATCAACCACAAGAACGTCATTGAGTGCTATTCGCTTCAAGACAACATTCGTGTAAGACGTTCAGGTACTGCAAAGGTGGTATGGAGAGAGTTGAATACAGAAGTGAAGCCTTCAAAGATTATTCTTGGAGGGGTGTCAGAATTATCCGAATAAAAGGGAATGGGCGCATTTACAAAGACTTTTACCCCGACTGCTGATTGTATAGTAACTGAAAGTTATATATATTCGCCTGTTGAGTTGCATACATCAAAAGATGTAAAACGAGTGAAGATTGCAAGAACTCTGTGGGACACAGGAGCGTCATGTTCTCTTGTTTCCGAACGCATTGCTAAACTGCTAAACCTTGAGCCTATAGGTAAAACCGGGGTTACAGGTTACAATAGTAATATTGATGTAAAAGATACCTATCTCATTCATGCAGGTCTGCCTACAGGTGATATCGTTACCAATATAATGGCTATGGCTTGCGAGAGTGACGAGTACGACGCCATCTTTGGTATGGATATAATTTCTTTAGGAGATTTTGCTATAACAAACCAGAATGGGCAAACTACATTCTCGTTCAGAGTTCCGTCCAGTCAAACAATAGAATTCAAATAAATATAGTTGTTGAGAGATCCCTCTATGTCGAAGCAGCTCAACCATATCATCAGGCTGCATAATTTACAAACCAAAGTGGCTTACAAACGAATGGGCAAGCGTAACCGTATCCCGTAACTGACATTGATTTTCCTTGTGCGAGCGTGCGCGTATGTACTTATATATAGGAATTAATTAATATAATATTATTATATAAAGAAGATACATCTGAAAACTGATTTCCAATGTCAGTTACGGGTTACGAGTTACGCTTGAAGGTTATTCATTCCCTTTGAGGCAAAGGATTTCAGAATGTATTTTATCTTTCCAAGAAAAGAACAGTTTTCATTATTCAGTTTGCATTCAATTGAGCCAACAGTAATATCCAGCATTGCCATTAGCAGTATCTCTTGTGTACTTTTCTGCGGAAGCGGTATGCGGACAAAAGCATTCATGTAGGCATCAATCCTTTTGTTCACACACTCCGCTGCCGACATGTAGAGCCGCTCCTTTTCCTTTGGCACATGTACTTCAAATTCATGGCCATATACATTGACGTTCATTTTATTCTTCTCTTTTTCCATATTGCTTATTCAGTTATTAGTCGTTATAGTCATATTCCTTCCAGTGTATGTCATCCCAATCGTCAGACCCAGTACAGTGAGTGGTCTCAACATTTATATCTATGTAGAAATTACGCACCCACAGAAAGTCGAAGATTGAGAATGCGGTGTGAGTGTTTATATTATGAAAAGAGTGGTATAAACTCATCGTAACTTCCATTTAATACATTCCAGATTTTCTTTGCCCTGATGCTTTGTACAGGATGAATCTCTGAATATTTGTAGCTCATGAAAACCTTCCCCTGAAACTCCAAGTTTTCAAGACTTGTTTCTTTAACGTTCTCGGATAGTCTGAATAACCTCTCCCTCATCTCACATTGCGCTTCGACAAGAACGTTATTAAACTCTGAGAGCAAGGAATAGTATTCATCCGCCCATTCAAACATTCCATTGAGAATTCGTTTGCGGACACTCAATAAATGTTGTACGGCAAGTCTTGTGTCTTCACCATTTCTACAACTTCTACATCGTTCCTCATCTCTGATTGTGTCGAGGATTTCCATCTCGACAGCCTTAACTGCAGGATGGTCAAATATTTCTTTAACTGTCATATTTGTGATATTTATAATAATTATGGTGCAAAATAACAAAAGAGGCATGCCTTTTATGGGCATACCTCTTAGAAAAATTATATAATAATATTATTACATACTATCCTCTAACCATTTGTACATGTCTTTCCCTGAATACAATTATTCTACACTTTCACTAATTGCAAACGATTCCAAGAAATGATTAATCAAAGCAATAATATGATCATTCATGTATGTTCGATCTTCATCTGTCAAATGATGTCCGTCTTTATTGAAATAATTATCAATGAAAGCTATTGGATAGAGCGGGCTGTCAAGGTATTCCCGGCCCTTCCAGTAATGTTCATTTCTTGCAGGGTAAATAGTGTAACTCCAAGAATAACCTAACAAAACATTTCCCCATGAGAAATCATCAGATGGGATAATATTATTATCAGGAAGATTCTTGTATGCTGACACAGCTCTATCTCTGTAATAATCAAGCAAGTAACCTTCAGAAGTAGCTTTCAGGGTCTTTAATGTAAGCCATGACTTGATTAGTTCAATATGATCAGATGGGGATTTTATATAATCCTTAACCTTCAGGAAAACATAATTCTTTATGTAGGACAACATGTCAGGAGCTTCCAATAATCTTTCAACCTGTGGTGATTCCAACCACCAAGGAGAACTTGAGCGTCTTGAAAAATAGCATCCTTCAAAATCTGAAGAGCAATTAGGTATATGACCAAAATTGACAAGACCAGATATAACTCTGAATAGTCTAAACCAGTTGGCAAACTCGTAGTCTGATTCCTTAGTTCTACTCTTATGAAGAACATTACATAATTGATTGATTCGGTCAAATCTTTTTGATGCCAATTGGTATGTTATGGTCGCCATATCAAATGATTTCCGGATTGGCGTAATATCACCCATAAGATACTCGTTATCTTCCCACTGATTAACAGAATCTGCATAGCCATCCTTACGGAGTTTATCTTTTATTTGTTCCTCCTCATCATACCAAACCGGAAGAGGTATTAGCGGAATCTTTGTTATGGATAACTCTGATACGTCAACATTCAGAAGATTTTCATCAGAAGTCAGGTTGATGATTTGAACAAGATAACGCCAGTCCATCTTACTTTTTGCTCTTCTTGTCTGTTCTCCTTGCTCATTTTTTGACCAAACTGAGTCAAAATAGTTTCTCCTTAGACGTCTTGCGAAAGGAACTAATAACTGGGTACCCTTGTGTTCTGCCAATAATGTAATCAGTGGAAGTACAATGTCCAAGTCACAGTTACGCAGCCAGTTCCATACGGAGGCTGTATTTGAAAGACTAATATTTGAATCTTTATTCTTAACGTGCATACTCAACAATATACTTCGTAATTCTCCGTTGTCAACAATAGCGTCAACAAGTTCTTTCAATGCAAGGAAATATTTGTTGATATTGTCAAGAGAACAGAATTTCTTATAGTTGTCAAGACTCAATTTTATCTCATTTGCATTCTCTGTAATTTTTGTCGGGGCACTTACAAAAAGTTCACGAGGGTTCAAGGAGATTGGTTTTCCATCCTTCCACGCTTTCTCTTGCATCAAGCCAATTTGCCAATACCATATAAAGAACTCATTCAGTCCATTGTCAGCAGTATTATCCTTACCTCTATTCTGCCAAAACCATTCTTCTCGTTCTTCCCATTGGTCTGAATAAGTCTCGATCTCTTGTTCGGACAAAGTCGGTTTTCCTAAAAGTATAGGTTTGATATTTTCTGTTGAAGACAAGGGTTCTCCTGTAGTGTTAATGACAACATATGTTTCTTCGCCTCTTGAACGGTTTTCCATATCATAATAAAGAACCTTCAAATTGTTCAAAACGAACTTGCCAAAGTCAACGAAATCAATATGATCATTTTCTTTAAGAACATCATCTATTCTTTGAAGAGCAGAAACCATGCTTTGAATAGAAGCATCAAAGTCATATTCATTAAAATACCAGTTGGAAGCTTTAATATCTGTAATGGACGTGTTTTGCGAAATAAAAACATTACGAGCTAAATCACTCAAAAAATACAGCGTACTTTCCCGGATAGCATATTGTAAATGTGGCTCAAAATCATCGTTTCGTTCTTCCTTTGATATTAAATAATCATCAAAATAACCTCCTGCTTTGGTATTTATTACGCCCAACAGTAAGAAAAGCGTGGTTAATCTCTGCTGACCATCGCATATCTGTATATGATTATGAGGTTGCTCAT
>OBLI01001026.1_pt1 | contig 28549 bp, 20 predicted proteins | sample 1519701 | NCBI WGS metagenome assembly OBLI01 (sample SAMEA3663005, study PRJEB22513) | pig gut metagenome | biome: pig gut; feature: pig-associated habitat; material: faeces | place: France | collected 2012 | reverse complement strand
GCATAACTGCCCGGTTCTAATTCCCCAAGCATCTGAATTGTCAGTGTATTCTTTTCTTCCATTCCTTTTAATTCCTATCATTTTAATATGTTTTAGATTATACTTCCCGCTACTTGAAAAATCAACCTTACGTTTGCATGCAGACCGCTGCCTGCGGTTATGCACGGCTTGTATGGCAGACCAGATAAAGGATCTGATATTCTTTTGCAATTTCTTCCAACAGCCTTTTTGCATTGTCAACCTTATCATCATCCAGGTTCACAAATGGGTCATCGAGAATAATAAACGGCTTCTCTCCTTCGAATAATGCATCGATCAGAGCAAACCGGATGCAAAGCCCGATCAGATCCCGCTTACCGGTACTAAAATATTCACTTCCCTTTAAGGAACCGCCAACCGATAACTGGGCATCAAGCTGCACATCTAACTGCACCGGAAGTGTCTTTCCGCTGTTGATCAGTTCCGCATACTTCGTAAAACCCTTGCGCATGGCTCCCATATAATGTGTGGAGAAGCTTTCCTTTGCTTCCTTCAGATACTGCATCGTCTTCTCTAAGATACCGGCATGGTATCTTGCTTCGTCTAACTCACCCGTAAGATTCTCTAACTCTTCCTCATAGTCCGTCTGCATATCTGCAATCACGCTCATGGCATCCATATCCTTGCGGTAAGAGTTGATCTTCTCTGTAACACTTTCGATCTCAAGCAGATTCTGTTTCTGCTGTTCCTGAAGTGCTTCAAATGAAACCTCATCTCCTGACGGACTTTCTTCCTCTGTGGAATCATCAAAATCCATCTGCTCATTTTCCGCTAAAAATTCCTTTAGCTGCGCACTGCTCTTTTCATATTCTTCGGCAAGACGCAGGTACTCCTTCTGGTCAGCCTGAACCTGTTCTATGCCTTTCCACAGTGTTTCTTCTGCCGCATATTTCGGATCGATCGCGGTAAGCTTTTTTCGGATATCCCGTTCCTTTTCTGCGATCTCTTTTGTCAGATGTTCCTTTTGTCCGGCACGCTCCTGCTCCCGTTCTGCCAGATTCTGATAATCCATTGCCTTTGCTTTGATCTCTGTCAGCACCTGGATCGCATTCTCATCCTGATCCTTCCGTGCAAACTGCTCAATAAAGATATGATAATGCTCTTCTAATTCCTTTAACTCTGTTTCTAACCGTTCTAAGTCTGCGCCCAATTCCTCCATCTGCCTGCGGTAGAGGTGCTCATAGCTTTCTTCCTTCTCCCCGACATACGGCTGTTCATGCAGGACTTCCGTGATAAAGTTCTCTTCCTTCGGATTCTGTGCAATGGCAAAAATAACAAGTCCGATTCCGAGTGCAACGAATACGATCATGACCCAGATCGGCAGTGGTAAAAGCAGGCTTCCAAGTCCGACTGCGGCACTGAAGATTCCGATCGTTAAAAAGATACCACGACGGACCTCTGCCCGTTCCTTCGCCTTTTGGAATGCCTGACGCTGCTGCTCCTTTTCATGTTCCTGTTCCAGCTTCAGACGTTCCTTCTCCTGCTCACGCTGTGAGATGAGGACATCCAACTGCGTCTTTAAACGCACGATCTCATTTTTGACTGCCTCCTGTCTGCGGCTTTCACCCAAATACATCTCCAGCTGTGCCATCTCCGGACAGCCTGCATGGAAAAATTCATCCAGCGTGCGTAGCTGCTGTTCTTCTTCTTCATTCAGCTTCGCAACTGACCGCTCCTGTTCCATACGGTCGGCTTCCTCGATCTCTTCTTCGATCTGTGCCAACTGCCCTTCTGTTACCCGGTTATCCGCAAAGATCTGCTCAAACGGTGCTTTCTGTTCTTCCAGCTCTGCCACGCGAGCCTTAAGGGAATCGTAATGCCCCTGCTTCGCAAGCTGTTCTCTGCCCTCGCTTGCCATACGCACGGATTCTTCTAAGGCTTCTCTCTGCTTCTCTAAGTCCTGCCGCAGCGCAAGCTGCTGGTCGATCTGTTCCTGGATCAGTGCCATACCCGCAGCCTTGTTCCGGCATTCCTCAATCTCACTCTGTTTTACGTGGATCTGTTCCTCTAACTGTGGAATTCTGCCGCGCCCACCGGTCTTTTTATATTCCTTCAGACGCTCCTCTAAGCGCGCATAGGCATTCTCATAATTATCAATATCACTGCCGTTTTCCACCAGATTCGACAGCTTCGCATTGATGCTGTCTGTCATCGTGATCGCAATTCCGTTCTGCGGAATATAAGTACTGCGTTCATAGGATGCCACATCAATATGGAAGATCTCCTCTCCGATCTGTGCGCTGTAATCCTTCGATTCCAGTCCCGTCTTACAGTCATAGAGTACAAAGGTGTCGTCCTTATCTCTTTTTCCAAAATAACGCTCGATCCGGTAGGTCTTATCCGCAAGGGAAATTTCGATATTGCCGCCAAAGTTCCCGCCCTGCCACGGCATATATTTTTTCCGCTCATTATCGGCCGTCTTTTTCCGCGGTGCATATTCCAGACCATAGAACATCGCCTTGATGAAAACGCCAAAGGTCGTCTTGCCCCAGCCGTTCTCCTCATGGATCGTGTTGATTCCTTCCTGAAAATCATAGGAAAAATCATGCAGTGCGCCAAAATTTTCAATATAACAGTTCAACAATCTCATAGCTCTTCTCCTGACAATGCACGGATTCCGGTTAAAATAACAGCGTCCTTCTCCTCCGGGGAAAGGTCTGCCTTCTCTAAAATACGGATAAATTCTCCCTTCAGTGACTGGTCATACCGGTAATCCTCATAATTCACTGCAAGCTTCGTCCTGTCGTAGATCTTTAAGAAGTAAAACTGGCTGGCAAACCGCTTATAGAGATACGTAATATCTTTGTCCGTATCCATATCGATCTCACCGGTTAAAACAACTTTCACAAGGCTTCCCGTATCAATTCCTGCCACCGCTTCATCCACATGCTGCACAATCTCCGTTGTCGTATGAAGTCCCGTAATATCCACCGGTATCTCATAAAGCGTACGGGACGCAAACGGAACAAAAGCGGATGTGATCTGTCCGTCTTCGATCTCTAATAAAACAAATCCCTTTTCCCCGGTCTCATCAAATCCACGTCCTTCGAGACATCCACTATAGCAGTAGCTGCCACGGTTATCTAACTTCTGGTACTTATATTCATGGATATGCCCGAGTGCAAGATAATCGATATATTTATTCTGCAATGCGCGGATATTGATCACCTCTGTCTTATCCTTCGCATCATACTGTGATTCCTGTCCGTGAAGCACGACAATATTGACATCATCCTGTGACAGCACCAGCGAATCATAGATATTCCTGCTGTTTTCTGCCGTCAGCTCCACACCGGTTACGGTCAGCTGGTGTTCCTCATCCAGCGGATAGGAAAATCTCGTCCAACTATCACCAAACACCTTCAGATTTGCCGGTATCTGATCCAGATTCGAAAGGAAAAAGTCCTTCTCGTGATTCCCTTTCAGATATAAGAAGTCAATATCCGGATGACCGGTGATCTGATCTTCTACCAGATGAAGTGCCATCTTCGATATTCTTGTTGTATCAAATAAATCTCCCGCGATCAGGATCGCACGGACACCCTTTTCCTGCGCATAGGTCACCATCCGTTCAAAGGTCGCAAGGAGTTCTCTCTTCCGTTCTTTTGCCTGCTCTCTTGTCAGATTCGCCTCCATCTTAGAATCCAGATGAAGATCCGAACAATGTATTATTTTCATAAGACTGCCCCTTCAAAAAAATATATGGTAGTGTTTTTCTGGCTCTTATTCTAACACTTACCATATATTTTTTCAATTTTGACTTCTGTTACGCTTCGGATAATCTGCCATCCACGATCCTTACGACCCTGCCGGCGTTTTTTGCGACGTTCAGGTCATGGGTGATCATCACGATCGTATTACCCATTTCATTTAATTTTCGAAAAAGTCTTAATACTTCCTGACCGCTTGCCACATCTAGTGCTCCGGTCGGTTCATCCGCTAAAAGGATCGCCGGTTCACCGACGAGCGCCCGCGCAATGGCAACACGCTGCTGCTGCCCGCCGGAAAGTTCGCCCGGCCGGTGTCCGATCCGTTCTTCGAGTCCTAACATACGGATCGTGTCCATGCTCTTTTCCTTCGCTTCCTGTAAGCTCATGCCGCGCATTAAAAGCGGCATGACAATATTCTGCAGCACATTATAGGTCGGTATCAGATGATACTTCTGAAAAATAAATCCGATCTTCTGATTCCGTAAAGTTGTCAGTTCCTTTTCCTTTGTTTCGTGGATCGCCATCCCGTCTAAGTAATAGCTGCCGCTGTCAAACACATCCATGCAGCCGATCACATTCATCAGTGTTGATTTGCCGGAACCGGATGGTCCTAAGACCGCAAGGTATTCTCCCTTTTGTACACTCAGGTTCACATCCTTTAAGACATGCAGGGATTGGCTTCCCATCCGGTAATACTTATTCAGTTCCTGAATTTCGATCATGCCTATCCTCCTCTCTTTTCACTTATTCTGCATCTGTTTTTCACGCAGACATCCAGATTTCCACGATCACTTCTTCCCCATTTTCATCCGTTTCAAGCAGCAGCTTTAATACGTCACCCGACTTGATCCGCGAAAATGTCGTCGTGGTATCGGATGTCGTGTGTACCGTCACTCCAACCGGGATCTGCACGGTCACTGTTTTTCCTGAGAAGCTTCCCTTACCCTCCTGTCCGCTGCTGTCCATATCCGGTGGTGTTCCTCTGTCCTCCTGTTCCGTGCTGTCCATATCCGGCAGTGTTCCTCTGTCCTCTTGTTCCGTGCTATCCATGTCCGGCGGTGTTCCTCTGCTCTCCTGCTTGGTACTGTCCATGTCCGGCGGCGTTCCTCTGTCTCCTTGTTCTGTACTGTCCATATCCGGCGGCGTTCCTCTGTCCTCCTGATCATTGCCGTCATCGGACTTTCCGGACTGGGTAACCTGTGATTCATCGACTTCCATATAGGTCATTTCATTTCCCTGTATCTGGGTGACCACCGCATATGCAAGTCTCTGGTTCTCGCCCACAACAATCTCAGAATCTGTCTGATCCGCAGACTTCCCACAAGCGGCAGCCAGACTTACGAAAAGCGTTCCCGCAAGCAGCACTGCCACGCACTTTTTCATTCTCATATTTCTATTTCCTTTCACCTATTCCGCATTCAGTGCTTCCACCGGAACCAGCCTCGATGCCTTATATGCCGGATAAAAGCCGAAGATCGTTCCTGTCAGCAGGGCAAATACCAGTGCCAGTGCAAACGCAAACGGCGTCAGTTCTACACGGACTCCAAAATACTGTACCAGTGGTGTGATGCCGACACTGACTGCCATTCCAAGCAGTCCGCCGATCAGGCTGATCGCTGCTGCCTCTAATAAGAATTCTAACAGTATGGTTCTTCTTGAACAGCCGATCGCCTTTAAGATACCGATCTCATTCGTACGTTCCTTCACGGATACGAAAAGCACATTCATAATGCCGATTCCTCCGACCAGAAAAACGATCACCGCCATTGCCGTCAACAGCATCGTAAGGATCTGATTCGATGCCAGTGCAGCTTCCATTTTGCTTCCCGCATCTGTATAGGTAAATTCCGTGTTCGGATAGCTGTCTGCCAAGACATTCGTAAGCTGTGTGATCACATCATCCACACCATTTACATCCTCAGCGATCACTGTGATCGTCGGATTCACGGAAGTTCCTGTGATGTACTTGATCCCGGTCTGATAAGGAAGAAAGATTGTTTCATCCGGACTGATTCCGGAGGATACTGTTCCCATCTGTGCCAGCACTCCATTTACCACATAAGCCCTGTCATCTATATAGAGCACACTTCCATACGCATCGATCGCACTGCCAAAGATCTCTTCCGCTACATCTGCCCCCAATACGCAGACCTTTGCCTTCTCCTCTTCGTCCTCGTCTGTAAGAAAGGTGCCTGCCGACAGTTCCAGATTACTGATATTCTCGTAATCCGGTAATACGCCTGCAACCGAATAGGTAGTCGCATCATCTAACTCACCGCCATCCACAGATGCCCTGGTGGAATAGGAAATAGTCGCATCCGAGATCCCGGAAACAAAGGTCGTAATATCATCGAGATCATCCTCACTTAAGGTTATCTTTTCCTGATTGATCCGATCTTCCATATTTCCATCTGATGAAAAAGGATTCCCTGATCCATTCCCATCCGGCATGCCGGATGGTGGTTCGCCATCGCCGCCCGGACCTCCACTGTTTTCTCCACCACTGCCTGATGAACCGCCGCTGCCACCACCCGGCGGACTTGCCATACTTCCACCACCGGATCCGCCCATCATCATGGTCCGGCTGCTGTCGGAATCATCGTCACTCTTTGGTCCCTGATCGTCACCTCCACTTCCCTCATAGGTAATGTCAATCGCACCTGCATTCAGGTTTTTAAACTGATCCGCCACATCTGCCTGACCGCCTTTTCCGATCGCGATTACCATAACAATCGTTGCCGCTCCTGCCACAATTCCGATAGAGGTCATGACTGACTTAAACTTATTTCTGGTTATATTGATCCAGACTAACCGTAATAATTCTCTTCCTCTCACGAACCACTCACCTGACTTTCAATCAGCACGGTCTCCCCGGCACTTAAACCATCTGTCACCTCTACATTGACACCGTTTGGAGAATCCGGTTGTCACTTTTTTCCGCTCAATCGTTCCATCTTCGTTTTTCACATCTACATAGGAGGTTGTTCCATCTAAGATCACTGCCTTGTTAGAAATATAGAGTACATCATCGACCTCTTTTGTAACAAAGGTCACTTCTCCGGTCATATCTGCATACACCTTACTGACATCCCCGGTAAAATTAACCGTTACCGTATAACTGACCGTGGAATTATCCGAAGAAGTGGTCGTGTCGATCCCGGTCACCGTTCCCGTAAAAGCCTCATCCTCATAGGCAGTCAGCGCAATCTGTACCTCATCCCCGATCGCTACCTCTGATATATCCTCCTGCGAAACGGATACCTCCATGGTAACTGCTGTATCGTCACTAAAGGTTGCTACGGTTGCCTGTGCTGTGACCGTATCTCCTGCTTCGTAATCCATACTCATAATCGTACCGGCATACGCTGCATACAGGACTCCGTCTCCGACGGCATTATTGAAGTCCTCCAGTGCATCCTGTGCATCAGAAAGTGTATCCTTAGCATCTTCCACATCATCCGTGATGCCATTGGTATCGACACTGCGCTGACCGGACGCATTCTGATAATTTAACATTGCTTCTTCGTAGGTGGATTTTGCCTCTACCGATTTTGTTGTATAGTTATTCTGTGCCAGTGTAAGCTTTGCCTGACAGGACGCCAGCGTCGTCTGTTCCTTTGCCAGTTCACTGCTTACATCCTCGCCTGCTGCAAGTCTTGCCTGATAATCTGCAACCTTTGCTGCGGATTCATCCACGGCTGTCTGTGCCTCATCCACGGCTGCCTGAAGTGTAGCAATCGTTGCATCATATTCTGACTGTGCCACACTACCTGCCGCCACACTGGAATTATACGTATAATCTGCCTGAAGCTGCTTGGTCTTTGCACTTAACTGCGCTTCCTCTACTGCCAGCGATGCCGTTGTAACAGCATCCTCTAAAGTCTCCCTGTAAGCGGCAATACTGTCATCCGTAAGCTTTAACAGTTTATCCCCTGTATTTACCTTCTGCCCGACCGTCACGTAGACTTCCTCTACCTCCAGTGCTGTCGTGTCAGAACTGCTCTGGCTGTCTGATTGTGCAGTCTGTCCACCACCTGCATTCTCCGATACGGAAGCGGAGGTTGCCGTAGAAGCACTGTCTGTTGCCGTCGTATCCAGATCAAAGGTCTGTGATACCGTTCCGATACTGACTGATCCGCTCTCGGTGATACCGACCACCAGATTTCCCTGTTCTACCGTAGTTTCCTTATATACCACCTGCGTATCTTCTTTCTGACTGCCCTGATATACGGCTGTCCCTGCACCACATACGAGAAGCATCACCGTCACACCAATGGATACTGCTGCAATCTTACTCTTTCTGGTCTTCATTGTTATCCTCACTTTCTTCTGATAAAAAGGTTACCTTTGCGGAAAGTCCGGTACTGATCGTTCCGTCACTGTTATCCACTGCAATGACCGTTTCATATACGACCTTAGATGCTCCGGTTGTTGTATCTGCCTGTGTTGCAATCGTCTGGATCGTTCCGGCAAGCTTATGATTTCCGGGTACACCGGTAATCTCAACCGTAACAGAATCACCGACTGCAATATCTTCCATATGGGACTGGTCAACCTGAACCGGGATCAGGATCGTGGCCGTATCATAATAGCTTACGATCGCAGTCGCTGTGGCAAGTGTATCCTCTGCCTCATAACCTACTGCTGCCACGGTACCATCCTGCGCCGCCGTTATTACACCATCCTCTATGCTACCAACTGCCTGCTGCTCTGCCATCAGCTCATCATAGGCTTTCTGTGCGGTATCGACTGTACTTTCTAACGTATGAACGGTATTTTCATAGGTGCTGTCAGCATATGTTCCGTTTAACTCTGCCGTATCACAGGTATTCTGTGCTTCTACCTTCTTCGTAACGGCATCCCGGCAGGCCTCTTCATAATCACTTTGCAGCTTCGTCAGACTGCTTTCTAGCTGCTCCTTCTGACTGGTTGCCTCTTCTACCTGTTTCTCGTACTGGCTTTGCGCCTGACTGCTTTCCTCCTCCTTTGTCTTTTGTTCATTCTGCGCCTGTGTCAGTGCGCTGGCAGCCTGATCTGCATCCTCCTTTGCCTTGGAAAGTGTCTCGTAATCATCCGCTAACTGTTTTGCCTGTTCCGTAAGATTTTCTTCGGAGAGAGCCGCGATCTCTTCTGCCACAGTTTTTTGTAAGTCCTCATAATCCTGTTTTGCATCATTGTAGGTCTGCTGTACATTGTCTGCTGCGGTCTTTGCATCCGCTGCTGCCTGTTTTTTCTCATCGACCTGATTGTCCGTGTAATAGGTATTATTATCAAGGGCTGTCTGATACTCCGCGATCTGGCTTTGGGCATCACTCAATGCAGTCTGGGCATCCGTCAGATCCTCCTTTGCATCGGCAACCGCCTGCTCATAATAGGAGTGGATCGCTTCCATACTTTCATCTGTCAGTTTTAAAAGCGGATCCCCCTCTTTTACCGTATCCCCGGCAGATACATAGACCTCTTCAACCACCAGATCCGATACGGTTACATCAAAATCTGCCAGCTGTGAGATCGTTGCGATCTGTGTGGTACCATCGCCAGTGAGATCCGTCGATGTATCTTCTGTTTCTGTCGAAACTTCACTCTGCGTATCTTTCGTTTCATTTGTCTTTGCATGCAGCATGTGGTATCCAATACTTCCACTGATCATTGCCACGAGTAACAGGCAGCCGGTCAGTTGTATGATCCTCTTCCTTCCTTTTTCTTTCATCACGCGTTCCCTTTCCTTTTATTCTTATCCTAAAGGTAACGGGTGAAAGTGACGGTCATGTGACGGTTAACTGAAAAAATCCGGATATCAGATTACTCTGATACCCGGATTCCCAAGTATTCGCTATTTCGTATACTTCTTGATCAAAAACAGAATTCCCATGCTAATAATCGATAACAGGTCATCCAGCGTCGATGTCGTTCCAATGATCATATGGCGCGCAACAAGGAAGATCAATACCTCAATGATCGTATCCCCATCCGGCTTACAAAGCATCTTCATAAACTCGATCCCGATCACGATATTAAACACGTACTCCAAAAATTCATACAAGGCTCCCGCCTCGCCCCGGTGTAACCACAATTCCCCGACATGCGGGATAAGTGCTATCACAGCAATTCCAATTCCAATAATAACTGCAACACCCATCAGAAGTTCTAAAATATCACACATCCGATACAGGCGGTCTCTGATCTTTGTCCACATAATGCTATATCATTCTCCTTTTCATGTGAACAAAGAATAGCATAGAGACGATCCGGGTGGCAAGTACCAATTTCTGCTTCTGTATGGCTACTGCCTCATGTATAAGATTCCAAAGCAGCCCGGTCCGCAGTTTGTCGAGATTGCAGGCGATGCTTTCTGGTAGATCACATCCTCAAATACCACATATTTCCTTACTTCCGTTGCGATCCATTCGAGTTCTTCCCTTGATAGTCCCGCATAAGTAATAAACAATGTCTTTGTATCGATCAAAGCCGGCGACTTTAACGATGCCCGGATATATCTTCTTCGGACATTCTCTCTGGTTCCTGCAAAAATACTGCTTACCTTCATACTGCTTTTTTTCAGGCAGACAACCGGATGCAGCATCAAACCTTCACAAATCGCACTGACACGTGCGGAGATACGGCCGGTACGCATCAGATACTTTGTATTATCCACAATAAAGCTCGTCTGTGCCTTTGTTTTCCACATTGCGACCTCTGCTGGAATCTTCTCTATCGCCATTCCAGACTCCACACACCTGGCAGCCGCTAAGACGATCAATCCCATTCCACTGGACAAATGTCCGGAATCTAACACGATCACATTATCAAAGGTCTTCGCTGCTTCTAGTGCGTTCCGGTAACCCTTGCTTGCATTCTTTGCCATGGAAATATGTACGACATACTGGGCTGTGGTAAGCTGCTCCGCAAAAAATTCTACATAATCATCCGTATCCGGAGCCTCGGATGCCACCTGCTTACTTTCATCCCGGATGTATGCTAACAGACAATCCGTCTCTGTCTCAATTCCATCTAAGAATTCCCCGCCATTTGTATGAATATGATATGGCATGACTGCAATCTTATGCTTCTCTACGATCTTCTCCGGAAGGTCACAGACGCTGTCGGTCGAGATACGGATTGGTACTTTCATCCGGTGTTCAAATACCGGTGATTCCACCGTACCGGCATCTGCCTGTTCGCTGGAGAGGATCACAAGCTCCGGAGGAAGATGCCGTAACAGCTCTTTTTCAAGCTGTAACCCGCTGACCGGTTTTAACAGATACCCTTCAAAGCCTTCATTACGGTACAGCTCCTGATTCTCGCTTCCTGCATTGGCAGTCAGGGCTACTACCGGTGTCTTACTGTTTAATCCACCCGTCTGTGTCTGGATCGCATGACGGCACTCGATTCCATCCATCTCCGGCATCAGATGATCCATAAAGATCGTATCATAATGGATCTGAAGCGTCTTTTTCAGACAGTCCCTTCCACTGACCGCTGTATCAATATTGACCTTCGTATCACGTAACAGCTTCTCGGCAACCATCAGATTCGTCTCATTATCATCAACAATCAGGATCCTTGCCTTTGGTGCCTCAAAGCTCTGCTTATAATGCTCTCTTTCATTGAGCATATGCCTCTTCTCAAGGTTCACCTCTCCGATCTGATCCTTGCCAACAATCTTCTGTGGAATGGTTACGACAAAGGTGGATCCCTTGGTATACACACTGTTGACTGATATATCTCCGCCCATCAGATCAACTAACTGCTTTACGATTGCAAGTCCAAGTCCGGTACCTTCAATATAACGGTTCTGCTCCTCATCCACACGCTTGAATGCCTGAAACAGATATGGAATGCTTTCTTTTTTGATTCCGGCTCCGGTATCCGCGATTGAGTAGGTAACAAGCACCTGATCCTCCTCTTGCTTCGATGCTTCACACTGGATACTTAAGGTAACAGATCCTTCCTTCGTATACTTAACGGCATTGTTTAAAAGATTGATCAATACCTGCTTGATCCGCACTTCATCCCCATAGAGCTTTGCCGGTATCGACGGATCTACATTGATGTGAAACTGTAATCCCTTTTTCTTCGCACGCACCCAGATCATGTTGACAATATCCGAAAGCGTTGCGCCCACATCATATTCGGTCGGAACAATATCCATCTGTCCGGCTTCCATTTTCGACATATCTAAAATATCATTGATCAGCGCAAGTAACATTTTACTTGCTCCCTGGATGCTTTTTGCATCTGCGATGACTTCATCCGACACATCCTCCCGAAGGATCATTTCATTTAATCCGATGATCGTATTGATCGGAGTCCGGATCTCATGGCTCATACTCGAAAAGAATTTATTCTGTGCCTTATTTAACTCTTCAATCTCCTTTTTCTGTTTCTGTGCGATCTCATTTTCCGAACGGTAGATCGCATTCTGAAACATGATCAGGCAACAGATCAGAACGGAAACAATCGTAAGTGACATAAAAGAATCAATAAACGCCATCGGATAGGTATGTGGGACTACGGTAACCGGATGTGTGTAATTCAGGTAGTAGCATACGGCATACAGGATATAGCCGGTAGCCAGGAAAAAATTCCGTATCTTCCCCTTTACAACAAGACAGACATAGACCACTCCAAACAACAGCCAGATCGGTGCTCCGCCATTGATTCCGCCCGTTGTAAAAAAATTATACGGAAGCACACCATAGACTACGATAGCTCCAATGATCGATGCTCCGAGCTGTATCCGGCGTGTCTTTACCGCAGCAACCGTGATCATAAAAATTACTACAAAGGCGATTGTCATAGACACAATATTTTCAATCGATTCTCCTGCAAGCGTACCTCCAAGGATACCGATTGCAAGACCAGTCAGTCCGATGGTCAAAAGCAGACGGAATAACCGTTCCTGCATATCCAGGTTATGATCTCTTATCGCTCCTAATATCTTCTTTGGACTCATCACAGTTCACCGCCTTTCACACGATCGATCAGTGCGTCGACCTTTTCTGTTGCAGCTTCGAATTCAAAATCATCAATATCCTGCATCACATCTGCTAACAGATCCTCCACCGGACATCCCTGATACTGCCTGTTTTTGTTCTCACGGATCAGGGCTTCTGCCCGGTCTGCTTCAAAGGTAGCAAAACACTGCTTCAATTCCGTCAACTGTGCAAGCCACTCCTCTTTTGGCAGTTCCTCTCCTGTTTCCACGTTCTGATCCCCGGCTTTATCTGTGTTCTCACAAAGCACGCTGTATATGCCCTGTGCAAGTTCCCGGTAGCATTCCATGATCCTCCGGTGGTGTGCACTGACATATGCTTCATCATGTTCCTTTGCCGCATCCTCTGCGGCGCGGGCCATTTCGGAAAGCTGCTCCTGTCCGACCATTTTCGACGTGCTCTTTAATGCATGCACCTGTATGCGGTAGTTATCCCAGTCCTTTGCCGCAAAAAGCCGTTCCATCTCTGCCTGCTTTTTCTCTGCATCCTTTGCATACTGTGTTAGCAGCTCCTTGTAAAATTCCACATCTCCCCGGCAGCCCAGCAGACCGGAACCGGTATTCAGCCCGATATTTTCTAAATCTGTTAATACCGGATCGGACACTTCACCCGTATCCGGATGCTCCGGCTTTACGGCAGGATCTGCGGATGCCTGCTTTGCAGACTCTCCTGCATGACCTGTAGATGTTTCCCTTACAGACTCTCCTGTGTAGCTTGCCGATGCCTGCTTTACAGGCTCTTCATATATGGTATGGGACTTCCGATCCTCGGTGTATACGATCGCAGATTTTGGCAACAGCTTTCTTAATACACGCTTTAACTCACAGTCCTCGATCGGCTTCGAGATGAATTCATCGAAGCCCTCTGACAAAAACATCTCTCTTGCACCGCTAACTGCATTTGCGGTAAAAGCAACCACTGTAAGAAGCTGATCCCGCTCCAGTTGCAGCTTACGCAGACGCTTCAAGGTCTCAATGCCATCCATTTCCGGCATCATATGATCTAAGAAGATCAGATCAAAGGCTTCCTGTTCGCAGATCTCAATCGCTTCGATTCCGCTTTTTGCCGTCTTAACGGTCATATCATATTCCTTAAATACACCTTCGGCTACCATAAGGTTCATTGGTTCATCATCTACGACTAATACCTTAACGCCCGGACAGCGCATATAGCCACTCTGATGTACATCCTCCATTGCACCGGAATTTAATATATTGACAACCGGCTGACAATAGAATGGCTTCTTCAGCAGTTTATACCGGCCGGTTCTCGGAAGCGGAAGCTCTTCGTCTGATACTACGACCACCTGTGTATCTGCATCCATTGTCTCAAAATAGTCCCGGTATCCAAGAAATTCTTCCTTTCCTATAAAAAGATGCGTCAGCTGATACTTGGACACAAGCTGTTTTAATTCATCAATACCGGACACCATGCGTAGTGTCAGATCAAGTCCCCTGACCAGACCGGTTATCGTCTCATTATAGAAGATTCGCACCTCCGGTATCTCGTATTTCTCCGGTTCTAAGAAGCATGCTAAGAAAAGCTGCTCCTTATTTTTCACAGTCATATGGGATGCAGGATCGGCAACCTTCTGCGGAATACTGATCTTAACGGTCGTGCCCTGTCCCACTATGCTGCTCACCTGTATAAAGCCTTCCATTGCAGCTACCAATCCGTATACGATGGAAAGTCCAAGCCCCAGTCCTCCGGCCTTACGGTTTCTGCCACTGTTGGTCTGATAAAAACGCTCCTGAATCTTCGACAGCTTATCCTCCGAGATTCCGATTCCGGTATCTGTCACCTGAATACAGAGATTAACTCCATACGGTTTTGGCATCGTATAGATCTTGACATATACGCCGCCCTGCTTCGTAAACTTCATGCCATTATCAATCAGGTGCTTAAGCATCTTTTTGATCTTACGTCCGTCTCCGTAAAGAGCCGCCGGCATAGCCGCATCTAAATTGATGATCAGCTCCGGCATATCCTTCCGATCAAACATCTGGCTGCCGCTTACAATATCATTGACCAGGGAAGCCACCATATAGGTGTCTTCACTGAGCTGAATCCGTCCGGTATCTAATTCCGTAAAATCCAGAATATCCTCCACCTGATTAAACAGCCGTTGTCCGGCAAGCTGGATCGATAAAATATCCCTGCGTTTTGTGGCATTCTCTTCATTGCGGAGCATGGTTGCTGTAATTCCGGTAACCGCATTGATCGGTGTACGCAGCTCATGCGAAACATTCGTAAGAAAATCCTCCGTCCTACGGTTCGTTTCCTCAAGTTCTGAAATCTTCTGCTCGGTTCTTCCACGCTCTTTCTGCTTTCTTTTAATCTCAAGCTTAACGATATAACCCGCCATATATACCAGCCCCAGATGTAACAGTGTTCTGGTGATCTTAAGTGCATCGAAGCCGGCAAAGCCATGCAGTACAAAGATGAAATCATACAGAATCGTTACATAATAAGTGATCATGCAGAGATTCACTATATTCTGCATCTCGATCGACGCATACAGGATCATCAGAATGATAATGACCGGTGCCAGATCATAGATACTTGTCTCATGGCTTCCGTAAAAGAAAAATGTAATCATCGTAAGAACGACGTTGATCCACAGACTTACCTCCTGCGGAAGCCGCTTTGTAAGATGGACCCACCAGCAGATCACTGCTCCGACAAAAATCAAGAGCGGTGTCGACATCTCCCAGCCTAACAGATACGATTCCCCGATCAGAATCGTGATAAATATTGTTCCGCAGATCAGCACTGATAAGTACGCCGCCTGCTGTCTTTCCTTATCTTCCATACTCCTGCTCTCCTGTTATTTTTCCCTCAGATCATAGTTCACATCTTCATCGATCATGGCGATCATCGCATCCGCATACTCCGGTGCAAACTGCTTGCCGCGTCCTTCTACCAGTTCCGATCTTATCTGCTGCTGTGGCAGTGCATTCCGGTAACTTCGTCTTGAACTCATCGCATCATAGGAATCCGCAACCGCGATGATCTGTGCCTCCACCGGGATCTCATCCCCCGACTTATGATCCGGATAGCCCTTGCCATCGTAACGCTCGTGATGCCATCTCGCTCCGGTCATTAACTTCGGCAGCTCTGTGATATTTTTCAGGATGCCGGCACCCACCACCGGATGTGTCTTGATGATCTCGTACTCTTCATCCGATAATGCTGCCGGCTTATTGATGATCGCATCCGGTATTCCGATCTTACCGATGTCATGAAGCAGTCCCATCATATAGATGTCATCCTGCTCCTCCTTCGAAAATCCCACACGCTTTGCAATCTCTCTTGCATACTCCGCTACCCGCGTGGAATGACCATTCGTATAGGTGTCCTTCGCATCGATCGCTCCTGACAATGCCTTTACGATCTGCATGGATAACCGTTCAAGCTTCTCCGTCTGTGCAATGATCTCCTGTGTCTTTTTCTCGACCTCATTCGAAAGACTCGTCTTTAACCGGATCAGCTCGATCGTATTTTTCACCCGGAGTAACAGGACTTCCGGCACAAACGGCTTCTTGATAAAATCCATTGCTCCTGCTGTTAACGCCTTCGCTTCCGTATCCCTGTCATCATCTGCGGTTAAAAATATCACCGGTATATCTGCGGTCTTTTCATCTGCCCGGATCGCTGCGATCGTCTCAAATCCATCCATGCCCGGCATGTGCAGATCGAGCAGCACCATATCCGGCTTATTCTCCTGCAAAAACTTCAGTGCATCCTCTCCGGACTTCAGACAACTGACCCGCATCTGCTCCGACACCAGTATCCGGCTTGCCATCTTAAGATTCGCTGTATCATCATCAACTACTAAAACCCAGTCACTCATTTGTTCCCCCCTGTTTATGCTGTTGTATCCATTCTCCAAAAACTGACATTATTATTTATTATAATACATATTCCACGGGAATAGAACACTTTTCTTCTACTTCTTTTGGCGTATTTTCTAAGAATCCGGGGGCGAGGTAAAGTGTGCGTTTGCTTTTGCTGTATGGAATTAGGGTGGCAAAAGATGTGTTCAAATTTTGTAATTGACAAAATGCACAAAAAATGCTCCGCAAACATTTGCAACGCTCATCGTGAACTAACTGCCAACTACAACCATACAAGTTCAGCAAAGGCTTCACTTGTGGTTTTCGTAAGCAGTGGATTTCACTCGCAGCTAAAATCGCAAATAAAAGTTTGCTTTACATATTTTGCGCATTTTGCCCTTTTGATTTTTATAAAACATCTTTTGCCCCCCTGGTTTGGTGTATAAAAAAAGGATGTTCAAAAATGAACATCCTGAAAATTCGGGGAGTGCACTCCAGATCTTGCGACCTGAAGTGCATGAGTTATGAAAAATTATATTAGCTTATTAGCTAGTACTTTTGTAATATACAACATTATTTTACAAAAATCAACCCTTATTTCGCAAAAAAAATAAATTTTTTCATTCTATTAAAAAATCAAATTTTCTTGAAATTTCAAACAGGCGAAAACGGGAGTTTTTCGGCTACTTATACGTTTACTTAACAATTTGCTCATAATTTATTTCCTTAAACTTCACATTTTTGACAACGGATTTTCACAATTCCCGGATATACTAATATCATCAAAAGAAAACAAAGTCATTTCCCCGATGACAGTTTCATTTGATAATCTTTTTCATAACTCCCCCTTTTGAACAGTCACAGTGATGTGGCTGTTTTTGTTGTGTCAGTAATTCCAGAATCCGGGTATTAAACGCTGTCCATATTATAATATAGTTAAATTGCACACAGAATTATGAATTTGCTCCGAATTCCGAATCTAATATTTTCTAAATGTTCTGCCAAAATGCTCTTTTTTCCGGCAACCGCAAAAGACGCAACATCCATGTCACGGCTTTTGCTTGCAGCAACGTCCTGTTGCTGCATTGCCAGACTATTTACAGAACATCAAGAAAATCTAAGATTCTCCATAAGTCGCAAATTCATAATTCCGTGTGCAATTTACATATCACAAACAATAAAAGCAGCTTTGGACACCCGGATTTAAGAATCCCTGTCAGGTACAAATTTCATAGAATCCCCATAGTATTCCCACAACTTCATACTATTATGTAACAAAATCGTAACAATTTAACAGAAAGGAAAGTTATTCGTATGAAGTTAAACAAAGTAAAGGCAGTTCTTATTGGCATGGCAGGTGTTGCAGCGCTTGGCACAATGACAACAATAGAGAAGAAAGCGACAGAAGCAGTTCCGGCATCAGAGGAGGGCACAGCTGTCATCGCTGATGCCGGACTGGTGGCAGGGGTTTCTTCTATTACAAAAGATACCTTAGCAGAATATGAACAGGCAGAGATTGTGAAAAATGATCTCGAAAAAACCCGTGCTGCGGCAGATAGGGAAGAAGTACAAAAGGATAATGAACAGGAAAATCAGGAGATAGAAGAACAGAAGATAGAAGAACAGTCGCATACGGAAGATGACAGGGAAGAAAAAGAAGAACAAAGTGAGACTGAAATCGGACAGGAGCCGGAGTTAGTGATCGCAACCGTAGATAACTATGTCAATATCAGAGACCGCGCGGATATGGAAGGCGAAGTGATCGGGAAGCTATACGATCATTCGGTTGGAACGTTGATCGAAGAAACAGAAGATGGCTGGTACCGTATCAGCTCCGGCAGTGTCGATGGCTATGTCAAGGCAGAATATGTGTTGCGCGGAGAAGAAGGACAGGCACTTGCCGATGAAGTCGGAAAACGTCTTGCCACGGTGACAACCGTAACCTTAAAGGTGCGTATGGATCCGGGAACTGATGCGAAGGTACTAGGGCTTGTGCCGCTTGGAGATACCCTTACAGTCAGTGAAGAAGTGGATGGCTGGGTGAAGGTATCTGTGGAAGAAGGCGAGGGATATGTCTCTACGGAATATGTAGATGTCTACACCGAGAATGTCCATGCAGAGTCGAAAGCAGAAGAAGAGGAAAGACTTGCAAAAGAGGAAGCGGAGAGAAGACAGGCGGCAGAGGCAGCGGCACGTGAAATCGCAAGACGGCAGGCAGCCGAGGAGGCACAGAAAAGACAGGCAGCGGAAGCGGAAAGACAGCGTCAGGCTGCAAGCAGCCGCTCTGCATCAGCCGACACTGATCAGTCAAGGGTTTCAGGTGGTCAGACAAGTGCAGCCACATCTGCATCGGGAGGGCAGAGCCGGACGCAGGCATCACAGCCGGCCCAGACCCCGGCGAAACAGCCTGATCCAGCAGAAAATACATCATCAGCCGGCTCAAATCTTGGAAGCAGTATTGCATCTTATGGCCTGCAGTTCGTGGGAAATCCATATGTATATGGTGGAACCAGCTTAACGAATGGAACAGACTGTTCCGGTTTTGTACAGAGTGTCTATGGCCACTTTGGGATCTCGCTTCCAAGGACTTCCGGTGAGCAGGGACGGTGCGGAAGTGCAGTGGCAGGAATTGAAAATGCACAGCCGGGTGATCTGGTCTGGTATTCCGGACATATCGGAATCTATATTGGAAATGGACAGATCGTACATGCAAGTAATCCGTCCAGCGGAATTAAGGTATCGAGTGCTACTTATCGCTCCATCTTATCGATCCGTCGTATTGTATAGATGCATTTTTTTGAAAAAAAGAGACAGACTAGATAAAAACAGTATCGGGTGGGAGTGTTATGGAAAAAAGTGCAGTTCTGATCGTATTATCCGGACAGGAGGATGTAGAGAAATTAAATACACTGGTTGCAAATGCAGACAGAGAAACTTTGCTGGCCGATTCGATCGCAGATGCGATCGGATTGTTAGAGCGTCAGGAAAAGAAAGCAACGTTGCAGGATGAAAATGGAAGTCTGTTTATCGATCTGGAACGAAGAAGAGTAGAAAAAAACGGAAGAGAGATCCGGCTGACACCGACCGAATATAAGCTGTTCACATTGATGGCACGTTACCCGAACCGTGTCTTCACGAGGGAACAGCTTATTGCATATGCCTTAGAGGATGCTTTTCACGGTTATGACAGAAGCATAGATACCTATATCAAGGGATTGCGGAAAAAACTCGAAGATGACAGGGAAAATCCGCGTTACATCCAGACAGTCTATGGGGTAGGCTATCGTTTTGTACCGTAGAAAATACAGCCTGCTGCATCTTGTGTAATATGCCGGTTTTCGGCATTTCTAAAATAAATGCCCCAGCTTTATTCATAAATCTAGTGTTTGGGTATTGCATCCCACACCATATATGGTATATAATGTGCATTAGCAACGAGCAGTGCGCCGAAAAAGAATAACATATGCTGTGCTTGCACAAAGCATATGTTGTTCTTTTTCGGCGGAAGGGCGACTGCCCGACAGCCAGGCAGGGCTATGCACTGTCTGGCTGACACTGCGAGTGTATTATTACATTTTCGGCGGAAGGGCGACTGCCCGTCAGCCGGACGGAGCTTTGTTCTGTCCGGCTGTCGGGCGGTCTGGTCTGCGAATATATATCAGGAGAGGGAATATGAAGATTATTAAAAGAAGCGGCGTAGAAGCCATATTTGATATTACAAAGATCATCACGGCTGTCAGCAAGGCAAACCGTGAGGTGGTAGAAAGCGAACGTCTTTCGATGGAAGAGGTGCATGAAGTTGCACGTTATATTGAAGATACCTGTAAGCAGGCAAACCATTCACTGAATGTAGAGGATATCCAGGATCTGGTCGAAGACCGCCTGATGGAGAAACAGGCATTTTCTGTTGCAAGAAAATACATAACCTATCGTTACAAACGTGCACTTGTCCGTAAGTCTAATTCCACCGATGAGCAGATCTTAAGTCTGATCGAGTGCAATAATGAGGAAGTAAAACAGGAGAATTCGAACAAGGATTCAACTGTCAACAGTGTACAGCGTGATTATATGGCGGGCGAGGTCAGCAAGGACATCACTAAGCGTTTCCTCTTAGATGAGGATATTGTTGCTGCACATGAGCAGGGAATCATCCACTTCCATGACGCAGATTATTTTGCACAGCATATGCATAACTGCGATCTGGTCAACTTAGAAGATATGTTACAGAACGGAACCGTGATCAGTGGAACAAGAATCGATAAGCCACATTCCTTTTCCACGGCATGTAATATTGCAACACAGATCATTGCACAGGTCGCAAGCTCCCAGTATGGTGGGCAGAGTATCTCTCTTGCACACCTGATCCCGTTTGTACAGGTGAGCCGTGAAAAGATCCGCCGTGAAGTACTTGCCATGTTTGAAGAGGCGGGAACGACAGTGGATGAGGAAACCTTAAGCAGTATTGTGGAAAAGAGACTGCACGCAGAGATCGAGCGTGGAGTACAGGTTATCCAGTATCAGGTAGTAACACTGATGACAACCAATGGACAGTCCCCGTTTGTTACGGTATTCATGTATCTGAATGAAGCGAAAAATGAGCAGGAAAAGCATGATCTTGCGATGGTGATCGAGGAAGTCTTAGACCAGCGTTATCAGGGTGTTAAAAATGAAGATGGTGTCTGGATCACACCGGCGTTCCCGAAGCTGATCTACGTCTTAGAGGAAGATAATATCCATGAGGATTCCAAATATTATTATCTGACGAAAAAAGCTGCACGCTGTACCGCAAAGCGTATGGTGCCGGATTATATTTCAGAGAAGAAGATGAAGGAATTAAAGGACGGAAATTGTTATACCTGTATGGGATGCCGTTCCTTCCTTACGGTATACCATGATGAAGACGGCAAGCCGAAGTTCTACGGAAGATTCAATCAGGGTGTTGTTACCCTGAATCTGGTCGATGTGGCATGTTCATCCGGCGGAGATTTTGATAAGTTCTGGAAGATCTTTGATGAACGTTTGGAGTTATGCCACCGTGCACTGATGGCACGTCATAATCGTTTAAAGGGTACACCGTCTGATGTTGCACCGATCCTCTGGCAGTATGGTGCACTGGCGCGTCTGAAAAAGGGCGAGACGATCGATAAGCTGTTATACGGCGGCTATTCTACGATCTCCCTTGGATATGCAGGACTTTGTGAGTGTACCAGATATATGACCGGTAAGTCCCATACGGATCCGGCAGCAACCCCATTTGCCTTAGAGGTAATGCAGCACTTAAATGATGCATGTAAGATGTGGAAGGAAAAACACAATATCGATTTCTCTGTATACGGAACCCCGTTAGAGAGTACAACCTATAAGTTTGCAAAGTGCTTACAGAAGCGGTTTGGAATCATTCCGGGTGTGACCGATAAGAATTATATTACCAACAGCTATCATGTACATGTCACGGAACCGATCGATGCCTTTACCAAGTTAAAGTTCGAGTCACAGTTCCAGGCACTTTCACCGGGTGGCGCGATCAGCTATGTAGAAGTACCGAACATGCAGGATAATCTGGAGGCGGTTCTTTCTGTGATCCGGTTTATCTATGAGAACATCATGTATGCAGAGTTAAATACAAAGAGCGATTACTGTCAGGTCTGTGGCTTTGATGGTGAGATCCAGATCGTAACCGATGATGACGGTAAGCTGGTATGGGAATGTCCGCACTGCCATAACAGAGATCAGGATAAGATGAATGTTGCAAGACGTACCTGCGGCTACATTGGAAGCCAGTTCTGGAATCAGGGAAGAACACAGGAAATCAAGGAACGTGTGTTACATCTTTAAGAGATACACCTCCGGTATCGGAAGCAGATGCCGGAGGTGTACTTTTTTTGCGGAAAATGCTATAGTTAGAAGAAAGCATGATTTTGAAAAAAGAAATGAGGATTACCATGAATTATTCAGCAATCAAATATAATGATATTGCGAATGGAACAGGGGTGCGGACAACACTGTTTGTATCGGGCTGCCGGAATCACTGCAAGGACTGTTTTCAGCCGGAGACCTGGGATTTTGACAACGGAGATCCCTTTACCGAGGAGGTGGAAGAACAGCTGCTTGCTTCACTGGATTCCGAATATATCAGCGGGCTTACGCTGTTAGGCGGGGATCCGTTTGAGCCGGAGAATCAAAAGGCGCTGCTTCCTTTTTTACGGAAGGTAAGGGCAGCATATCCGGATAAGAACATCTGGGCATATACCGGTTATGTGCTTGACCGGGATCTAATACCGGGTGGAAGAAGATGGTGCGAGGCGACCGGACCGATGTTAGACTGTATTGATATTCTGGTGGACGGACCATTTGTGACAGAGCAGAAGGACATCACGCTGAAGTTTAAAGGATCGGCAAACCAGCGTGTGATCGATATGACGGAATACCGCAGATCAGGGAAGATACTGCGTTTATATGAAAAATAATCAGGGAGGAACAGATCAGCATGAAGGTTGGCGGATTTGAATTTGCAGATGAGAAGCTGGCAGAGCAGGCAAAAAAAGAATTAGAGGGCATCCGGTATATTAAGGAACAGATGGACATGGAGAATCCGGACATGGTGCTTCAGGTATACGGCAAGGTAATTGAAGAAAAACTGTTTCAGACTCCGGTCGGATACTGCTTTTTAAAAGAATTGCAGGAATATCTGATGGCGGTTCCGTACGTACGCAATGAGGATATCATACCGATTCCGCTTCCGGATCAATACGGATCACAGACCAAAGCGACAGATACAAAGCATACCGGTCAGGAAACACAGGCACAGGAGAAAACAGAGCCGGTAAAACAGGTGGAACGGATCGAAAAACATTTAGATTACAAAAAACGATTCCATACCCTCTCGGTTGCGTGCTGCATTATGCTGCTTACCATGCTTGCCATGTTTGCAATCACCTTAACGAGTAATAATCCCAATATCCTGAATTACGAGAATAAACTGATCAACAAATATGAGAACTGGGAGCAGGAGTTAGATGAAAGACAGCAGCAGCTCGATGAACGGGAACAGGAATTGAACGGGATGAATCCATAAAACACAGAATTGACATAATTTTCTGGTATGATAATACACAATCAGAAAATAGAAATCCTATGCCTGCGGTTTCAGGTTTGCAGGTTGAGAGAAGGGCAGGGTTATTCATATGGAAAAGTTAAAGATTCTGGTGGTAGATGATGAAAGCAGAATGCGTAAGCTGGTACGTGACTTCTTAGTCAGACAGGACTTCGAGGTGCTCGAAGCGGGAGACGGGGAAGAAGCACTGGATATTTTTTATAAGGAAAAAGACATTGCACTGTTGATCTTAGATGTGATGATGCCAAAGATGAATGGCTGGGAAGTGTGCAGGGAAGTAAGAGAGAATTCAACCGTTCCGATCATCATGCTGACCGCGAAGGGTGATGAAAGCGACGAGTTACAGGGCTTTGAACTTGGCGTGGATGAATATATCGCAAAACCGTTCAGTCCGAAGATCTTGGTTGCCCGCGTAGAGGCAATTTTACGACGTTCGAACAAGAAGCTGACGGAGCAGGTAGAAGAGGTCGGCGGTATTGTTATCGATAAGACAGCACATCAGGTTACGGTAGACGGCAAAAAGATCGAATTAAGTTATAAGGAATTTGAACTTCTTTCTTACTTTGTAGAGAACGAAGGGATTGCCTTATCAAGGGAAAAGATCTTAAATCATGTATGGAACTATGATTATTTCGGAGATGCACGTACGATCGACACTCATGTAAAGAAGCTAAGAAGCAAGATCGGCGAGAAGGGCGAATACATCAAGACGATCTGGGGCATGGGATACAAGTTTGAGGTAGACGAATGAAAAAGCACAGCCGTTCCATAACAAAACAGATCACAATGATCATTACCGGACTGGTCGCAGGTACGGTCTTTTTGTGCTGGCTGTTAAATACCACGATCGCAGGCTGGTACTATACACGCAACAAGCAGCAGACGATGCATAAGGCATTTGAATCGATCGACACGGCAAGTAAGGACGGGACACTGCAAAACAGTTCCTATGATGTGGAATTTGAACGGATCTGTGCCAATGGAAATATGACCATTATGGTATTAGAACCGGACTTTACGGTAGTACGCTGCTCGTCGAATGCCATTGACAACCTTCAGGTACAGTTTCAGGAGGTTGTATTTGGTATCCAGAAAAATAAGGCAGAGATCATAGAACACAACAGCCGCTATACCTTGGAAAAGGAAACGGACAGCCGGATGAATGCGGAATATCTGGTGCTGTGGGGTACACTCGATGACGGGAATCTTGTTTTGATGCGTACGGCACTTGAAAGTATTTCAGAGACGGTGCGTATATCGAACCAGCTGCTTGCTTTTATCGGAATTTTTGCAGTGATTGCAAGTATTATCGTGGTTTATTTTGTGACACGTAAGATCACGAATCCGATCGTACAGCTGACCGGGATCTCACAGAAGATGGCAGAATTAGACTTTGATGCCAAGTATCAGGTGACCGGGGATAATGAGATTGAACAGCTCGGCATGCACATGAACCAGCTATCCGAGACACTAGAGCATACGATCTCGGAATTAAAGAGTGCGAATAATGAGCTGATGATCGATATTGAGAAGAAGGAACAGATCGATGAGATGCGGAAAGACTTTCTGTCGAATGTTTCCCATGAGTTAAAGACACCGCTGGCATTGATACAGGGTTATGCGGAAGGATTAGAGGAATGCGTGCAGGATGATCCGGAGAGCCGGAACTTTTATTGCAGTGTCATTATAGACGAAGCAGATAAGATGAACCAGATGGTGAAAAAGCTTCTGACTTTAAATCAGCTTGAATTCGGAAATGATGTTGTTACGATGGAGCGGTTTGATCTTACGGAGCTGATCCGTGGTGTGGTAGGAAGTTCCGCAATCTTACTGGAACAAAATAAGATTCATGTGACGTTTGAGGAGCAGGAGCCGGTTTACGCCTGGGCAGATGAATTTAAGGTGGAAGAGGTAATATCGAACTACTTAAGCAATGCGATCCACCATTGTGAGGGGAAAAAAGAAATTCGTATTACCTGTAAAAAGAGTGCAGACAGCGTCAGAGTCAGTGTATTTAATACCGGAAAACCGATACCGGAAGAAGACCTTGCCAATGTCTGGATAAAGTTCTACAAAGTGGACAAGGCAAGAACCAGAGAATATGGCGGAAGCGGCATAGGTCTTTCCATCGTAAAAGCAATCATGGATTCCTTCCACCGGGAGTGTGGGGTGGAAAATCATGCAGATGGTGTGGAATTCTGGTTTGAACTGGATGCAACAAACAATTAATAGTTGCCTAGTTTTACAAAAAATGATAACATATGCATTAGGAATGTTCTTTTGAATTATGTAAGAAGAGATGCTTAAGGAGAAGCAGATGAAGAGTTCGAAATTAAAGGCAGGCGCATTGCTTTTGGCGTCTGCGCTTATCATGCAGGGATGCGGAGAGGCTCCGGTCACATTGACCGAGCAGGAAGAAGCAGTCATTGTGAATTATTCTGCGCATGTGGTCGCAAAATACAACAGGCGTCAGCCGGATGGGCTGTGCTATGTGTCACCGGAGAAACTTCAGGAAGAGGAACAGGAAACAGAGACTGAGACAGAATCGGAAACAGCAGAAGATACACAGGGTGGAAGCAGTAAGACATCCGGTGAAAAGCATTCATCCGATGCGGCGGCAGAAACAAAAAGTATGGCAGAGGCACTTGGCTTAAGTGGTGTGTCCGTGAACTATAACGGATCGGAATATAAGGATTCTTATGTACAGCCCGGAACCTATGCCCTTGATGCGACAGCAGGTAAAAAGTTTTTAGTACTGAATTTTACGATTACAAATACCGGAGATTCGGATGCTGCTATTGATGTGTTAGACAAGCAGCCGACGATCCGCCTTCAGATGGGTGACAGTACGAAAGTAACTGCAAAGACAACGATTCTTTTGAATGATCTGAGTACATACCAGGATACAATTCCTGCGGGAGGCAGCAGTGACGTGGTCTTACTTTTTGAGGTTCCGGAGGACAACGGTGAGACAGGCCAGCTGCAATTAGAAGTGCAGGCAGATGGATCGGATGCTGTCGTAAATTTATAACAGATAAGAAAATACGGTAAATTTGTGCAAAAATCGAAAAAATTGTGTAAATGCGTACAACAATATGTTATAATGAATATAAGTGATTAACAGTGCCAGAGAGGAGAAAGCATTCTCGTACATGCACTGCGGACGAAATAAAAAGAGAATGGTTTCGGGAGGAAACATACATGGAGACAAATATTCTGTTAGAGAACGGTACAAATGAGCTTGAGGTTCTTGAATTTACATTGAAGGGGAACCATTATGGAATTAATGTTGCGAAGATCCGTGAGATTTTATCTTATCGCGAAGTAACTCCGATTCCGAATGCACATCCTTATGTAGAAGGAATCTTCATGCCAAGAGATGAGATGATCACAGTTATCAGCCTTCGCCGGTGTCTGGATATGGAAGAAGAACCGGGAAAGGGTCTGTTTATCATCACGAACTTTAATAAGTTGAACATTGCATTTCATGTAGATGAAGTAATCGGAATCCACCGTGTTTCATGGGCAGACATTATTAAGCCGGATTCAACGGTGAACTCAAAGGATCAGGGTGTTTCTACCGGAGTGATCAAGTTAGATAACAAACTGGTTGTAATTCTTGACTTTGAGAAGATTGTAACATATATCAGCCCTGAGACAGGACTTAAGGTTTCAGACTTAGAGGAGATGGAAGATCGTTCGAGAGTCAATGCACCGATCGTGATCGCAGAGGATTCCCCATTATTAAGCAAGCTGATCACAGACTGCCTGAAGAAATCCGGATATACGAACCTGAATGTGAACATGAACGGACAGGAAGCATGGGACAAGCTGGTACAGTATAAGGAGGAAGGAACGCTTCGCGATCATTGCCACTGTGTGATCACAGATATTGAGATGCCGTTGATGGATGGACATCGATTGACGAAGCTGATCAAATCAGACGATGAGATGAAAGATATTCCAGTTATTATCTTCTCTTCCCTTGTAAATGAAGAAATGAGAAGAAAGGGAGAATCATTAGGAGCTGACGCACAGTTGACCAAGCCGGAGATAGGACATCTTGTAGAAGCGATTGACCGACTGATCAAATAAAGGATATGAGATTGGTAAGGGGATGTGATTCGAAATCACATCCCCTAGTATATATTATGGTAGTTTAAATTTTTTACGGAGGAAGTTTCCCTTGAGTAATAGTGAAGATTATTTAGATGATTTACTGAATTCGGTATCATCCGGAAGAAACGACCAGAGTGATATTGAAAGCCTGTTAGATACCGTTCGTAAGGATGAGAGCAAGGCAGCAAGAGAAAGAGAGAGCAGAAAGCGCAGACGTGAATTTGGACATGAATTCTATCATGAGTTTGAAGCGGAATTAAGAAAAAATGAAGCAGATGATTTTATTCACGATTTTGAGTTAGAACTTGATTCCGAAGATTCCAAGAATCCACAGGAAACAGAACAGCATGAGGATCAGCCAGAGGATCAGCAGAAGTTTGTGGATAATATCGATGATATAGTAAACGAAGCCAGAAAGCGTGTGGATGAAGCAGGAGAATCGGAAGATGCTTCTGATGATGTTCTTACGTCTCCGGAAGAACCGGACTTATCGTCAGATGAGGAGAATCTGGATGAACAGCCACAGGAAGAGAGCGGACTTTTAGAGGATGATTTTTCGCTTGGCGAAGATCTTGCTGATGAAACGGCTGAACCGGAGGAAGCCACAGAGGATAAGGCAGATCAGTCTGAAGATGAGGAACTGATCCCGGAGGACTCCTTAGATGAAGAGACAGAGGGAGCATCCGATGACGGACTCTTAGATCTGCTTTCCGGACTTTCGGATGATGAGGAATT
>OBLI01001025.1_pt1 | contig 28593 bp, 41 predicted proteins | sample 1519701 | NCBI WGS metagenome assembly OBLI01 (sample SAMEA3663005, study PRJEB22513) | pig gut metagenome | biome: pig gut; feature: pig-associated habitat; material: faeces | place: France | collected 2012 | reverse complement strand
TAATCTAGAATTCTTAATCTAGAATTCTTAATCTAGAATTCTTAATCTAGAATTCTTAATCTAGAATTCCCCGCCGCCAAAAAACTTCCTTTTTAGAAAGAACAAAATTCAAAAATTTTATATTTATTCTAGCATTTGTATTGCTTTTTTGTTTATTTTTTTATATAATACGCGCTCTTTGTCTTTGAAGCAAGCTGCTGGCGTATCCACACAAACGCTGTTTTTAAGGAGCCTCTGCGATAAAAAAGCCAAAGAAGTTGCCTAAAAAGCAACACGATATTTAACCAAAAGGACAAACATGGAAAGAATTAGGCTAAAGCTTAAAGCCTACGACCACCGCGTTTTGGACCGCACAGTAAGTGCTATCGTAGATGCAGTTCGCCGCACAGGCGCAGATATCCGCGGTCCTATCCCAATGCCTACTAAGCTTAAACGCTATACAGTGCTAAAATCTCCGCATATCAATAAAGACAGCCGCGAGCAATTTGAGATGAGAATCCACGGCCGTATGCTAGATATCGTAGCAGCCACGCCAGATACAGTAGACAGCCTAACGAAACTTGACCTTGCGCCAGAAGTAAATGTAGAAGTTCGCGCAATGGGCAAATAAGGTGGTGAAATATGGAATATATTGTAGAAAAAATCGGTATGAGTAGGACAGTTAGCGCTCCAAGCGTGCCTGTAACACTACTAAAACTTATCCCAGCAAAAGTATGTGCTCTTGGCAGTGATGGCAAAGCTATCGTAGCTTACGCTCACACAAAAGCAGCAAATAAAGCAATAGCTGGACAACAAGCAAAATACGGTCTAAGCAAAGAATTCAACAGCTTTGCAACTCTAAGTGTAGCAAACACTGAGGCCGGCGGCGATGTAGATGTAAGCGCACTAAAAGAGGCTAAGCTTCTAAAAGTAAGCTTTAATACCAAAGGTAGAGGCTTTCAAGGTGTCATGAAACGCCACGGCTTCTCAGGTGGTCCAAAAAGCCACGGTTCACGCTTTCACAGACGCCCAGGTTCTATTGGTAACTGCGAATGGCCAGGACGCGTTCAACCAGGGATGAAAATGGCAGGACACTATGGTAATGAAAAAACTACCGTTAAAAACGAAATAATTAGCTTTGATGAGGCTAATGGTGTATTAGTTTTAAAAGGCTCTGTGCCTGGATTTAACGGTGCAATGGGTCGCATAAAGGTGGTAAAATGAGTAAAGTTACTATTTTAAACGATAAATTTCAAAATAGCGGTGAGATGGATTTGCCAGCAAGCTTTGCTGAGGTAAACTCTCACAACCTATATTTGTATGTAAAAAGCTATCTAGCAGGAATTCGCTCAAATACAGCGCATACAAAATCACGCCACTTCGTAAGCGGCGGTGGTAAAAAACCATGGCGTCAAAAAGGTCGTGGCGGCGCAAGAGCAGGTTCAACTAGAACTCCTGTTTGGGTTGGCGGTGCTGTGGCATTTGGTCCAAAGAGTGATAGAAACTACACTCAAAAAGTTAATAAAAAACAAAAACGCCTAGCTCTAGAATTCGCTCTAAACGAAAAAGCAGCAAATGGCAAATTGTTTGCGCTTGAGAGCCTACAAATCGCAAGTGGCAAGACAAAAGACGCAGCAGCAGTGCTAAAAAACACAAATGTCCGTGATGCGCTAATCGTGCTAAAAGAACTAAATGCAAGCACTTTGCTAGCTTTTAGAAATCTTAAAAACTGCTATGTAGTAGATGCTAGCGAAGTAAATGCGTATCTTGTAGCTGTTTATGGCTCAGTAATCGCAGAAAAAGCAGCACTAGAAACAATTATCAGCAAAGAGGGTTAAGATGGCAGATATAACAGATATCAAAAGCATAGTTTATACTGAGAAAACTTTGGGCTTGCAAGAAAATGGTGTAGTAGTTATCCAAACTAGCCCAAGAGTAAGCAAAAACAGCCTAAAAGAGATGCTTAAAGAATACTTTGGAATTACTCCACTTAAAGTAAATTCTCTAAGAACTCACGCTAAGGTTAAAAGATTTAGAGGTAGAGCTGGCGTTCGTGATGCGCTTAAAAAATTCTATGTAACTCTACCTGAGGGCGTTAGCCTAGACAAACAGGAGGCATAAGATGGCGATAGTTTCATATAAACCATATACTCCAAGCAGAAGATTTATGACAGGTCTTAGCTCTGAGAATATCACAGCTAAAGCCAGTGTTCGCTCACTGCTAGTAAAAATCCCAGCAACAGCTGGTAGAAACAACAATGGTCGCATCACAAGCCGCCACAAAGAAGCAGGTGCTAAAAAGCTTTATCGTATCATTGACTTTAAACGCAAAAAATACGATATCCCTGCAAAAGTAGAGGCTATTGAGTATGACCCAAATCGCAATTGTCGTATAGCACTTCTTAGCTATGCTGATGGCGAGAAAAGATACATCATCCAACCAAGCGGTCTAAAAGTAGGTGATGTAGTAGCATCTGCTGAGACTGGTCTAGATATAAAACCAGGCAACGCAATGAAGCTAAAAAATATCCCAGTAGGTACTATCGTTCACAACATAGAGCTAAAACCAGGCAAGGGTGCTCAAATGGCTCGCTCAGCTGGTGGCTATGCTCAACTAATGGGTAAAGAAGAAAAATATGTAATCCTTCGCCTTCCAAGTGGTGAGATGCGCCAAGTTTTGGCTGAGTGTATGGCTACAATTGGCGTAGTAGGCAATGAAGACTGGGCAAATGTAACAATAGGTAAAGCAGGTCGCAATCGCTACCGCGGTATCCGTCCACAAACTCGTGGTTCAGCAATGAACCCAGTAGATCACCCACACGGTGGTGGTGAAGGCAAGAAAAACTCTGGCCGTCATCCAGTAACGCCATGGGGCAAACCAACTAAGGGTGCGAAAACTCGCCGCAAAAAAGCAAGTGATAAGCTAATAATTTCAAGAAGAAAGGGTAAATAAAATGGCTAGATCTCTTAAAAAAGGGCCGTTTGTAGATGCTCATGTGCTTAAAAAAGTACAAGCGGCTAAAAAGGCTAATGACAATAAGCCTATTAAAACATGGTCTAGAAGAAGTACAATTCTTCCTGATATGATTGGGCTTACATTTAATGTTCATAATGGCAAAAACTTTATCCCTGTATATGTAACTGAAAACCATGTAGGCTATAAGCTAGGCGAGTTTGCACCAACTCGCACTTTCAAAGGCCACAAAGGCTCAGTTCAAAAGAAAATCGGTAAATAAAGAAGGCAAAAATGAGTAAATCAATCATAAAATTCGTTCGCCTTTCTCCAACAAAGGCAAGACTAATCGCAAGAGAAGTTCAAGGGATGAATGCTGAACTAGCACTTGCTAGCCTAAGCTTTATGCCAAATCGTGGTGCAAAATACATAGCAACAGCTATTAGTTCAGCTGTAGCAAATGGTGGCTTTGAGCCAGAAGAAGTGGTAGTAAAAAGCTGCCGTGTGGATGCTGGTCCTGTGCTAAAAAGATTTCGTCCAAGAGCAAGAGGAAGCGCAAGTAGAATTCGCAAACCAACTAGCCATATCTTGGTAGAAGTAGCAAAAGCTACAAAAGACGAGAAATAAGGAAGCATAAAATGGGACAAAAAGTAAATCCAATAGGTCTAAGACTAGGAATCAATAGAAATTGGGAATCTCGCTGGTTTCCTGCTAAAGATACTTTGGCTGAGGGTATTAGCGAAGACTATAAGATCAGAAAATTCCTAAAAGCAAAACTATATTATGCTGGAATTTCACAAATCTTAATTGAGCGCACAGCTAAGAAAATTCGTATAACAGTAGTAGCTGCACGCCCAGGCGTAATCATTGGCAAAAAAGGTGGAGAAATCGACACCCTAAAAGCTGATGTAGTAAAACTAGTAAACAAAGATGTAGCTATAAACATCAAAGAAGAGCGCCGTGCAGGCAGCTCAGCTCAGCTTGCAGCTGAAAATGTAGCTATGCAACTTGAGCGCCGTGTGGCTTTCCGCCGTGCGATGAAAAAAGTAATCCAAGGCGCACAAAAAGCAGGTGCAAAAGGTATCAAAATCTCAGTAGCAGGCCGCCTAGGTGGTGCTGAGATGGCTAGAACAGAGTGGTATTTAGAGGGTCGTGTTCCACTTCATACTCTAAGAGCAAAGATTGATTATGGCTTTGCTGAAGCTCATACTACATACGGAAATATCGGTATTAAAGTATGGATATTCAAAGGCGAAATTCTACAAAAAGGAATTCAAGCTGAAAAGAGTGAAGAAGCAGCTCCAAGAAAACCACGCCGCAGTAGAAGGAGCAAATAATGTTACAACCAAAAAGAACAAAATATCGCAAGATGATGAAAGGCCGTAACCGCGGCTATGCTACAAGGGGAACAAAGCTTGCTCTTGGTGAGTTTGGACTAAAGGCTATTGAGGCTGGTCGTATAAACTCACGCCAAATAGAAGCGGCTCGTCAAGCATATACTCGCCATGTAAAGCGTCAAGCAAAATCATGGATTAGAGTTTTCCCTGACAAACCTATCACCAAAAAACCTCTAGAAACTCGTATGGGTAAAGGTAAAGGTGGAGTTGAAGAGTGGGTAATGAATATTAAGCCAGGTCGCATAATATTTGAGCTTGCTGGTATTAGTGAGGAGCTTGCAAGAGAGGCTCTTACTATAGCTATGAACAAGCTTCCATTTAAAACCAAGTTTGTAACAAGAGAGAGCGAAAATGAAATATACTGAGATAAAAGATAAAAGCGCAAGCGAGTTAGCTACGCTACTTAAAGAAAAAAAGGTGCTTTTATTTACCCTTAGACAAAAGCTAAGAACTATGCAGCTTTCAAATCCAAATGAGATTAGAGAGACTCGCAAAGATATTGCTAAAATAAATACAGCAATTAGCGCAAAAGGATAAAAAATGGCAGCAGATATGAAAAGAGTAATTCAAGGCCTTGTAGTAGCTAAATCAGGTGATAAAACTGCAAGTGTGCTAGTAGAGCGCAGAGTTATGCACCCTAGATATCACAAATTCGTAAAAAGATTTAAAAAATATCTAGTGCATGATGAGAAGAATCAGCTAAATATCGGCGATACAGTGAGCGCAATCGAGTGCCGCCCACTAAGCAAATCTAAAAAATTCCGCCTAAAAGCTGTTCTTAAAACAGGAGTTGAATAATGATACAAAGTTTTACAAGACTAGCAGTAGCTGATAATAGCGGAGCTAAAGAGCTAATGTGTATCAAAGTACTAGGCGGTAGCAAAAGACGCTATGCTAGCCTAGGCGATGTTATTGTTTGCTCAGTGAAAAAAGCTCTACCAAATGGTAAGATCAAAAAAGGTCAAGTGGTAAAAGCAGTAGTAGTTCGCACTAAAAAAGAGGTTCAAAGACCAGATGGTGCACTAATTCGCTTTGATGAGAACGCAGCTGTAATCCTAGATGCAAAAAGAGAGCCAATCGGCACTCGTATCTTTGGACCAGTGGGCAGAGAAGTGCGCTATGCAAACTTTATGAAAATCGTATCGCTTGCGCCGGAGGTGTTATAATGGCAGTAAAATATAAAATCAAAAAAGGTGATAATGTAAAAATTATCGCTGGCGATGACAAGGGCAAAACAGCAAAAGTTACCCAAGTTTTAGCAAAAGAAGGCAAAGTAATTTGCGAAGGCATTAAAATAGCCAAAAAAGCTGTTAAACCAAGCGAAAAATATCAAAATGGTGGTTTTATAAATAAAGAAATGCCTATTGATATTTCAAATGTAGCAAAAGTAGAGGGCTAAGAAAATGGCATTTCAAGCAAGATTACAACAAAAATATAAAGATAGCGTTCGTGGCGCACTTACAAGCGAGTTTGATATCAAAAACCCTATGCTTGTCCCAGCTCTTGAAAAAATCGTTATTAGCGTAGGAGCAGGTGATAGCGCAAAGGATCAAAAAACTTTGCAAAATATGGCTGATACTATCTCGCTAATCGCTGGACAAAAAGCACTTATCACAAATGCTAAAAAGTCAGTTGCCGGCTTTAAAGTGCGTGAGGGCTTTCCTGTTGGTATCAAAGTAACACTTCGTAAAGAGCAAATGTATGTGTTTTTAGACAAACTAATTAGCATCGCTTTGCCAAGAGTTAAAGACTTCCGTGGTTTGCCACGCAATGGCTTTGATGGTAGAGGTAACTATAACTTTGGTCTAAACGAGCAGCTAATGTTCCCTGAGGTAGTATATGATCGAATCATCCGCACTCACGGTATGAACATTACTATTGTTACAAGCGCACCAGATGACAAGCAAGCATTAAAGCTACTTGAGCTTCTTGGCCTACCATTTGCAAAAGGAAAGTAAAATGGCAAAAAAATCAATGATAGCAAAAGCAGCTCGCCCTGCTAAATTTTCTAGTCGCAAATACACAAGATGTAATATCTGCGGTCGCCCACACTCTGTTTACCGCGACTTTGGTATTTGTCGTGTGTGCCTAAGAAAAATGGCAAACGAAGGCCTAATCCCAGGTCTTAAAAAAGCAAGCTGGTAAGGAATAAAAATGAACGATTTAATCTCAGATGCACTAACTAGAATTCGCAATGCTAGTATGCGCAGACTTGATACTACAAAGCTACTTCACTCAAATGTTGTTGAAGGCGTGCTAAAAGTGCTTGAAGCAAAAGGTTATGTTGAAAGCTTTAATGTAGTTGAAGAAGAACGTAAAAAATTCATCAATGTAGTGTTAAAATACGATGAGCGTGGCGCTAGCGTAATTACTGAAATCAAAAGAGTATCAAAACCAGGACGCCGTGTATATAAAGGCAAAGATGAAATCAAGCGTTTTAAAAACGGCTATGGAACAATCATTGTTAGCACAAACAAAGGCGTGCTAGCAAATGATGCTGCTTACAAAGAAGGTGTAGGCGGCGAAGTGCTTTGTACTGTTTGGTAGGAATTCTAGATTTAGATTTTAGGTGTAGAAAGCTAGGGAATTCTAGAATTCCTTAGCTTTCTTTTAACTTTTCTATGGCATTTGACGAAATATTCAAAAATCGTAGAAGCGTCATAGACAAATAGAAAAGGACGAAAATGTCAAGAATTGGCAAAAAACCTATCGTCATCCCAAGTGGCGTAGAGGTAAAACAAGATGGCTCTGTTCTTGTCTTTAAAAAAGGCAATGTAACAAAAGAGCTTGATACAAAAAACAATGTAAATGTAAGCATTAAAGATGGCCAAGTAGAGTTTAGCCCAAAAGGTGAAGACCGCCAAAGCAGAGCTTACTGGGGCACATACAGAGCACTAGCTAACAATATCGTTGTAGGTATAACCGAGGGCTTTACTCGTGTGCTTGAAATCAACGGCGTTGGTTACAAAGCAGCTGTTAAAGGTAAGGTAGTAGAGCTTAACTTAGGCTTTTCTCACCCTATCAATCACGAGTTGCCAGCAGGCGTAGAAGCTAGTGTAGAAAAAAACCAAATCATCCTAAAAAGTGCCGACAAACAAGTAATCGGTCAAGTAGCAGCCCAAATCCGTGGATATCGCCCACCTGAGCCTTACAAAGGCAAGGGCGTAAAATACGCTGAAGAGCGCATCATCCGCAAAGCCGGTAAAACATCTAAGAAATAAGGGTAAATCATGGTAGCAAATGTATTAAAACGCAAAATTGCACTTCGCATTAAACGCAAAAAAAGAATTAGAGCGAAAATCTCAGGCTGCGAATCTTGCCCTAGAGTAAGTATTTTCAAATCAAACCGCACGCTTTATGCCCAAGTTATAAATGATGTAACTGGCACTACAATTTGTGCTAGCAATGGTGGCAAACTAGGAATTAAAGCAAATAAAGCTGGTGGCCAAGCCCTAGCAAAAGACCTAGCAGAAAAAATGAAAAGCGCAAAGATTGAAAATGCAGTGTTTGACCGCAATGGTTATTTGTATCACGGCGTAGTAGCTAGCTTTGGCGAAGCTCTAAAAGCAAACGGCATAAAACTATAAGGATAAGCAATGAAATACAATAGAGAAGAATTCCAAGAAGTAATCGTTGATATCGGCCGTGTTACAAAGGTTGTAAAAGGCGGACGCAGATTTAGATTTACAGCTCTTGTAGTAGTAGGAAACAAAAATGGCTTAGTTGGCTTTGGTTATGGTAAGGCAAAAGAAGTTCCGGATGCGATGAGAAAAGCAGTTGATGATGCTTTCAAAAACATCGTTGAAGTAAAACTTAAAGGTAGCACAATACCACACGATGTAGAGGTAAAATATAACTCAAGTAAAATCTTGCTAAAACCAGCTAGCGAAGGTACAGGCGTTATTGCCGGTGGTTCAGCTCGTCCAGTTGTCGAGCTAGTAGGAATTCGTGATATTCTTACAAAATCACTTGGCTCAAACAATTCAGCTAATGTTGTGCGTGCCACAATCAAAGCTCTTAGTATGTTGAAAGGCTAAAAATGGGACTAGAAAAACTACAAAAAGCACCTGGCTCAACACACAAAACTAAACGCATCGGTCGTGGTTGCGGCAGCGGTATGGGTAAAACTGCTACTCGTGGTGGCAAAGGTCAAACTGCTCGCACCGGCTCACACCAAAAAAGAGGTTTTGAAGGTGGACAACAACCACTTCAAAGAAGACTACCAAAAGTAGGCTTTTACTCTCGCTTTGCTAAACCTTATGTAATCAATGTAGAGAAAATCACAGCTGTAAAAGAGCTAAAAGAAATTACATTTGAGAGCATTCAAAGCGTTCACAAAGTATCAAATAGCGTGAGCAAAATCAAGCTAATTGGCGCAGGCGCAAAAGAGCTTGCTAGCAAAATTAAAGATGACAAAGTAATCACTAGCGGAAATAAATAATGAACAAGACACTAACAAACAAAATTCTAATTACTCTTGGATTTTTGTTTATATATAGAGTGCTTGCTTATGTGCCAGTCCCTGGTGTAAATACTGAGGTTATCAAAGACTTTTTCACCAGCAATGCAAATAATGCTTTGGGGCTATTTAATATGTTTAGCGGAAACGCAGCAGAGCGCCTTAGCATTATTAGCCTTGGCATTATGCCTTATATCACAGCTTCTATTATTATGGAGCTTTTAGCAGCTACATTTCCAAACCTTGGCAAAATGAAAAAAGAGCGCGATGGTATGCAAAAATACATGCAAATCATCCGCTACGCCACAATCGTAATCACTATAATCCAAGCAATTGGTGTGAGTATAGGACTTCAAAGCCTAACAGGTCGTGGTGGCGAGCAAGCTATAATGATAGATATGAATTTATTTATCGCAATTTCATGTGCTTCTATGCTAACAGGCACAATGCTGCTTATGTGGATAGGTGAGCAAATAACACAAAGAGGCATAGGAAATGGTATTTCTCTAATCATCTTTGCTGGTATCGTAAGTGGAATTCCATCTGCGATTTCAGGCACTATTGATCTAGTAAATACAGGCGAGATGAATTTCTTAGTCGTGCTTGCTATTGCTGTGATTATTCTTGTAACTGTGGGTGTAGTTATTTATGTAGAACTTGGAGAGCGTAGGGTGCCTATATCTTATTCTCGCAAGACTGTGATGGAAAATCAAAACAAACGCATAATGAATTATATCCCTGTTAAAGTAAATTTAAGTGGAGTTATTCCACCTATTTTTGCCTCAGCGATTTTGATGTTTCCAAGCACGATTTTACAAGCTAGCACAAACGAATACATACAAATGATAAATGATTTTCTAAATCCTAGTTCGTATGTATTTAACCTATTAACATTTTTGTTTATAATTTTCTTTGCGTATTTCTATGCTTCAATAGTATTTAACGCAAAAGATATAAGCGAAAATCTAAAACGCCAAGGTGGCTTTATCCCAGGTGTTCGCCCAGGCGAGAGCACAGCAGAGTATCTAAACGAGCTTGCTAGTCGCATTACTTTTAGCGGTGCTATTTATTTGGGGCTAATTTCTACTTTGCCGTGGCTACTTGTGAAGTTTATGGGCGTGCCATTTTATTTTGGCGGAACTAGCGTGCTAATCGTGGTTTCAGTAGCACTTGATACTATGCGTCGCATAGAAGCTCAGGTATATATGAACAAATATCAAACCCTAAGTGCGGTAGGTCTATAATGGCAATAAGCATAAAAACTCCAAAAGACATCGAGGGAATGAGGGTAGCAAATCACATTGTAGCTCTCACCCTTGATGGGGTAAAAAAGCTAATTAAGCCAGGTGTAAGCCTTTTAGAGCTTGATGAGTTTTGTGAAAAAAGTATTTTAGAACACGGCGCAAAGCCGGCTTTTAAAGGGCTTTATGGCTTTCCAAACACAGCTTGTATCAGCGTAAATGAAGTAGTAATCCACGGAATTCCAAGCTCTTATAAACTAAAAGAAGGCGATATCGTAACCATAGATATAGGCTCAAAAATCAATGGATATTTTGGCGATAGCGCCCGCACTTTTGGTGTGGGCAAAATCAGCGAACAAGACGAAAAGTTAATTGCGTGTAGCAAAGATGCGCTTTACTTTGGCATTGAAAAAGTAAAAGCTGGCATGCACTTTAAAGAACTTAGTTTTGCGATTGAAAACTTCATCCGTGATAGAGGTTTTGTGCCGCTGCTTGGTTTTTGTGGGCACGGCATAGGACGCTCAGCACACGAAGAGCCAGAAATACCAAACTACCTAGAAGGCCCAAATCCAAAATCAGGCCCAAAAATCCGCAATGGAATGGTTTTTTGTATAGAGCCGATGATTTGTCAAAAAGACGGCACTCCAAGTGTAGATAAGGACAAATGGACCACTCGCTCAGTAGATGGACTAAACACAGCTCACTATGAACACTGCGTAGCTGTGATAAATGGCAAAGCTGAAATTTTGAGCAAATAAATCTAGGGAATTCTAGATGGAATTTTAGATGGAATTCTAGAATATTTTAGAGAATTTAATCTTATAGAAAGGAGAAAAGTTGTCAAAAGACGATGTCATCGAGATAGACGGCACAGTGCAAGAAGCCTTGCCAAATGCTACTTTTAAAGTAGAGCTTGATAACAAGCATGTGATTTTATGTCATATCGCAGGGAAAATGCGTATGCACTATATAAAGATCATGCCAGGCGATAAGGTCAGAGTTGAGCTTACGCCATACAGCCTAGACAAAGGTCGCATTACTTATAGATATAAGTAAAATTAAAGCTTAGTTTAGCTAAAATACGCGCTTTTTGGCTCGGGACTTAAGGCTGACAAGAAGTGTTTTCAAAGTCGCCACTATTTTGAAAACAGTTGGAATTCTAGATTTTTAGGGAATTCCTGAGGTCCAATCACGAAGTGGTTAGTAATTACAAAGGACAAACATGAAGGTTCGACCATCAGTAAAAAAGATGTGTGACAAATGCAAGATCATCCGCCGCAAAGGTGTGGTTCATGTGATCTGTGAAAATCCAAAACATAAGCAAAGACAAGGATGAGAAAATGGCTCGTATAGCAGGTGTAGATTTACCAAAGAAAAAGCGTGTAGAGTATGGTTTGACATACATTTATGGTATAGGTCTTTTTACTTCAAGAAAAATTCTTGATGCTGTAAAAATCTCTTATGATAAACGCGTACAAGATCTAAGTGAGGATGAGGCAGCAGCGATCCGCAAAGAAATTCAAGAACACTATATGGTAGAAGGTGATTTGCGCAAGAGCGTAGCTATGGATATCAAAGCTCTTATGGATCTAGGAAATTACCGCGGTCTTCGCCACAGAAAAGGTCTACCAGTGCGTGGTCAAAAAACTAAAACAAACGCTCGCACTCGCAAAGGTAAGCGCAAAACAGTTGGCGCTGCTACTAAATAAGGATAATCAATGGCACAAAAAAAAGTAGTTAAGAAAAAAACCGCTCGCAAAAATATTGCTCGTGGTATCGTGTATATTTCAGCATCTTTTAACAACACAATGATTAGTGTAACTGATGAGATGGGTAATGCTATTGCGTGGAGCAGCGCAGGTGCTCTTGGCTTTAAAGGTAGCAAAAAATCAACTCCATATGCAGCGCAACAAGCAGTAGAAGATGCTCTAAACAAAGCAAAAGAGCATGGTATTAAAGAAGTAGGAATCAAGGTTCAAGGTCCTGGTTCTGGCCGTGAAACAGCAGTAAAAAGCGTAGGTGGCGTAGAGGGAATAAAGGTTCTTTATCTAAAAGACATTACTCCATTAGCGCATAATGGGTGTCGTCCACCAAAACGCCGCCGCGTCTAATTTTTTTGCGTACGCTGCATGCTATCTGCGACAAAAGTTTTCTGCGCACTTCGCTCGACGCACTATCAGTGCGCCTTCGCTTGTGCTTGAAACCTTTTGCCACATCTAGTGCACATCGCACACAAAAAAATCAAACGCTTGGTTATTTTTGGAATTCCAAATTGGAATTCGTTTATATAAGAATTATTTAAGGAATAAATTATGGCAAGATATACAGGAGCAGTTGAAAAACTAGAAAGACGTCTTGGCGTATCTTTGGCGCTAAAAGGTGAGAGAAGACTAGCTGGCAAATCAGCATTAGACCGCCGCCCTTATGCACCAGGACAACACGGACAAAGAAGAGGCAAAATCAGCGATTATGGTATGCATTTGCGTGAAAAACAAAAAGCACGCTTTATGTATGGTGTAAGCGAGAAACAATTCCGCAGAATTTTTGCTGAGGCAGCACGCAGAGAGGGCAATACAGGAGAGCTTTTAGTAGCTCTTTTAGAGCAAAGACTAGATAATGTAGTTTATCGCATGGGCTTTGCTACAACTCGTCGTTTTGCTCGTCAGCTTGTAACTCACGGACATGTGCTAGTTAATGGCAAAAGAGTAGATATCCCATCATATAGAGTAGTAGCTGGGCAAAAAATAGAAATCGCTGAAAAAAGCAAACAAAATCCACAAATCGTTCGTGCAATCGAGCTTACAAACCAAACTGGTATAGCTCCATGGGTTGATGTGGATAAAGACAAAAAATTTGGAATTTTCACTCGTGTTCCAGAGCGTAGTGAAGTAGTAATTCCAGTAGAAGAGCGTTACATAGTCGAGCTTTACTCAAAATAATAAGGGGGCCGAATGAAAAAGGTAACTATCGAGGCTTTTACTCCTACTGAAATAAAAGTAGAGCAACTTGGCAACAACGAGGCTAGAATTAGCGTTTGGCCTTTTGAGAGTGGTTATGGCGTTACGCTAGCGCACCCACTTCGCCGTTTGCTTTATAGCTCTACTGTAGGTTTTGCGCCAACTGGTGTGAAAATCGAAGGCGTAGAGCATGAGTTTGATAGTATGCGTGGTATGTTAGAAGATGTTACGATTTTTATCGTAAACCTAAAGAACCTACGCTACAAACTAAAAAACAATGCTAAGCGTGAAGTAGTTCACTATGAGTTTGAAGGCCCGCTTGAAATCAGTGGTAAAGATCTAAATAACGACCTTGTAGAGATTGTCAACCCTGATGCTTATTTAGCTACTATCAATGAAGATGCTAAGCTAAGCTTTGATCTTATTATAGAAAAAGGCATCGGCTATGTGCCAAGCGAGAATATAAAAGAAGAAATCGAGAGTGGGTTTATCGCTCTTGATGCTTTCTTTACGCCTGTTAAAAAAGCAGTATATGATATCCAAAATGTGCTAGTTGAGGATAACCCTGACTATGAAAAAGTAGTTATGACTGTAACAACTGATGGGCAAATCTCTCCGCTTGAGGCTTTTCAAAGCTCAGTTTCAGCTATGTATAAGCAACTTGGAATTTTTGACAAAATTCTTGAAGTTGATAGCTCTAGCTCAATTTCTGCTAGTACAAACAAAGGCGAACATGCTAAGCTTTTTGAGAGTGTAGATAGCCTAAATCTTAGTGTTCGTAGCTTAAACTGCCTTAAAAAATCAGGCATTGAGCTAATAGGTGAGCTAGCTTTGATGAGTGAGGCAGAATTAAAAGAAATCAAAAATCTTGGCAAAAGAAGCCTTGATGAAATGAAAGATGTAATGAAAGCTATTGGTTATGCTTTTGATGGTAGCTTTGAAGGCAATAAAGAGGCTATCCGCAAGAAAATAGCTGAGTTCAAAAAAGGAAAATAAATGAGACATAATCACGGATATAGAAAACTTGGTCGCACAAGCTCTCACAGAGCTGCGCTACTAAAAAACCTAAGTATCGCTATTATTAAATCAGGTAAAATCGAGACTACTTTGCCAAAAGCAAAAGAGCTTAGAAGCTATTTTGAAAAGCTAGTAACTCGTGCTAGAAAAGGCGATAGCGAAGCGCACAGAGCTGTTTTTGCAAGTCTTCAAGACAAAGAAAGCGTAAAAAAACTAGTAAGCGAAATCGCTCCAAAGTTTGTAGGTGTAAATGGTGGCTATACACGCATTATCAAAACTCGTGTTCGCAAGGGTGATGCTGCGCAAATGGCTTATATTGAGCTAACAAAATAAAGAGCTCGTCTAAGGAATTCTAGATTTGAATCTAGAATTCCTTAGAAAAAATATAAAAATTTAAAATGATTCCTTTTAGTGACGAAGAACTTTTAGAACCTGTTCAAGCTAGCATAGATGTAATCCGCCCTATGATAGAAGCTGATGGTGGAGGCATAGAGCTAGTGGAGATAAAAAATGGCATTATTTATGTCCGCCTTAGTGGACACTGTGTAGGCTGTGCTGCTAGTAATACAACACTAAAAATGGGCGTCGAGCGTCAAATACGCAACGATATCCACCCAGAACTCGTAGTAGAAAATATCACAAATCAAAAATAATGAACGCAAGAACTCTTAGAAAATCAGCAATCAAAGCCTTTCGCAAATACGATTTTGCTTTGGCGGCGAAGCTTTTTTCTTTAGCTTATGAGAAAAAACCTAGCAATGAATTTTTGCTTTTTATAGAACTTTGCTCTTTGGCTTTGGATGATGAAGAGGGTGTTTGGTCGCTTTTTGATGTATATGTTGATAATATAAACGCAAACCAAGAAGAAAACCTAAAAACCATAATAGAAATAATCGAAACCTCAAACTATAAAAATATCCGCCAAATAGAAAATATAAATGGCGTTAGTTATCACGACTTTTTAGAAATTGCCAAAAAAACAGGTGAGTTTGTAAAGACTTTTGAGAATATCACTCACTCAAGCAAGCTAATAATTAGCTCAAAAGACGAGCTAGCTGATTTTATAGAAAGGCTTATTGACCACGGCTTTGCTGATCTTGCGGCGCATTATATGGAAGATCCTGCGTGGAGCATGAGCCTAGCGCACTTAGCCCCCAAGCTAAAAGCAAAATCGCAGCAAAGGCAAAGCGATGAAAATTGAGCTAAAAGATACTTTTATCACCGACAATTCAACTCAGTGCGAAAAAGGCTGTTATTTTGTAAAAACTCGCTCAAATGCCCAGTTTGAAGAGCATGCCAAACAAGCAGGTGCTATCATTATCACTCCGCAAAAAGCCTACGAGCTAGCAAAAATTCCAGCAGACTTTAAAATCATCGGCATAACTGGCACAAATGGTAAAACCACCACCGCTACACTTTTAGCTCACATTTTAAACGCTCTTGGGCTAAAATGCGCTAATTGCGGTACTCGCGGGGCTTTCATAGGCTCTTTGCAGATTGCACCAAAGGCACTTACTACAAATCAGTTTTTAACCACACTTGCGCTTATAAAAACTAGCTTAGAGCATGGCTGTTCACACTTTGTCATGGAAGTAAGCTCTCATGCAATAGCTCAAAACCGTATTGAAGCCCTGCCTTTTGCGCTAAAAATTTTTACAAATCTTAGCCAAGATCATTTGGATTATCACAAAAGTTTTGAAGAATACGCAGCGGCAAAATCAAGCTTTTTTGAAGGCGAGGGCAAAAAGCTAATAAACAAAGACGACCCACACATAAGGTATAACAAAGCAAACGCACACTTCTATGCTCTAAAAGGCAGTGGCGCAGAGTATGAAATAGACGAGCAAAACATCAGAGTAGGCTCTCAAAATCTAGAATTCTCATCTCATCTTTATGGCAGGTTTAATCTTTATAATATACTTTGTGCTTTTAGCGCAGCTGATTTGCTAGTGCCAAATAAAAAAAATGAGATTATAGCAGCTATTGCTGATTTTGCCGGTGTGCCAGGTCGCACGGAGCTTATTAGCAAAGACCCAGCTGTCATCGTGGACTTTGCTCACACCCCAGATGGTATAGAAAAGGTGCTCTCTAGTCTTGCTTCGCGCCCTCTTATCGTAGTCATGGGCGCAGGTGGCGACAGAGACGCTAGCAAGCGACCTATAATGGGGCAAATTGCTGCCACCTACGCTAAGACGCTTATTATCACAAGTGATAATCCTCGCAGCGAAGATCCACAAAAGATAATAGAACAGATAAAAGCAGGCGCAAATAAAGCCACAAAAGGCGCAAAAATCATCACAGAAAGCGACCGCAAAAAGGCAATCGCGCTAGCGCTTAGCCTAGTAAAAAAAGATGAAATAATCGCAATTTTAGGCAAAGGTGATGAAGATTATCAAGAAATAAATGGCGTAAAACACCCATTTAGTGATGCTGCTGTAGTAAGAGAATTGCTAAAAACTAAGTCTTGCTAGCAGCCAGCTAAGGAATTCTAAAATTAGCTAGAAAAAGGCAAATGAATTTTAGATTTTGTGCTAAAATTAAGCAAATTTTAGCCAAAGGAAAATAATGCAAATCACAATGCTAAAAAGCAAAATCCACAGAGCCACGGTGAGCGACGCAAATCTTAATTATATAGGCTCAATTACTATTGATGAAGAGCTTTTAAAAGCGGCAAATATCTACGAAAATGAGCGTGTAGAAGTGCTAAATATAAATAACGGCGAGCGTTTTGCAACTTATGCAATAAAGGGCAAAAAGGGCGAGATGTGCCTAAATGGCGCAGCCGCTCGCTTAGCGCAAATTGGCGATATCATCATCGTAGTAGCTTACGCTTTAATTGATGAGCGAAGTGCTGCTACTTTCAAGCCAAAAATCGTGCATGTAAACGAAAAAAACGAAATTTGCGAGTAGCAGGAATTTTAGAATTCCCTGTCATCCCCCAGCCCCTTTGGGGGATCTTTATATGGAATTCACTTTGGGAATTCTAAAATTCCTAGGTTTTGTTGCTTCGCATCCGCTGGTTGGGGGTTAGGGGGTATTTTTTATCTTAAGGAATTTTAGAATTCCCTAAAATTCGTCATTGCGAGTGAAGCGAAGCAATCTCATTTATTAAGCCTTGAACGAGATTGCTTCAGTCGCCTTGCTCTTTCGCAATGACGGAATTCCGCAATGACGGAATTCTAAAATTCCCAGAAGCCAAAAGCACAAGAAGCGCAAAAAGGTTAAAAAATGATAAATGACGCAATAGCCAAAAGCTACGAAGCTGCAAGCTACGCTAGCCACGCTTACGAACAAAGTTTCATTGCTAATCTTTACGCAAGAGCTAGGCTGCGAGGCCTAAACCCAAAAGCTCCAAATAGCGCAAAAGTGCTAGAAATCGGCTGTGCAAGCGGTGGCAATCTCATCGCCCAAGCCCTTGTTTTTAAAGATGCTCATTTTACTGGCATTGACCTCTCAAAAGCGCAGATCGCAAACGGCAAAACTGCCCTAAAAAAAATCGGTATCAAAAATATAGATTTGCTCTGCCTTGATATTTGCGATGCTCTGGTGCATTTTGGCTCACAAAAATTTGATTATATCATCGCTCATGGCGTTTATAGCTGGGTGCCGCCTTTTGTGCAAAAGGCGATTTTAGAGCTTTGCGGCAAACTGCTTAGTAAAGATGGTGTAGCGATGATAAGCTACAATGTCTATCCTGGCTGGAAATTTAAAGAAATCACGCGCGATTTTATGCGCTTTGCTAGTAGCGATGTAAGCGTAGAAGATGAGCCTGAACGCAAGCTAGATGTGGCTTTAGGGGCACTTGCTTTTGAGCAGGCGTTTTACCGCACAGATGAGGCACATGATAGCTACCAGCTAGTTACGAGACAGGCAAAGGCTGCTCTGGGGACGATTTCTCATTTGCCTAGGCATTATTTGATTCATGATTATTTAGAGCTTTGCAACTATCCTGCGTATTTTTGCGACTTTGTGGCTGACGGAGAGGATGCTGGACTAGCTTATGTTGATGATATGCAGCTTTGCTTTGATACCAAGGTTTTAGCCCACGAGGCTTTAAGGCAGTATGAAAAAGCAAGCTTTGCTAGCAGAGTTCAAAAAGAGCAAATGCACGATTTTCTTAACGCCACAGCCTTTCGCCACTCGCTTTTGACGCTAAAAGAAAATGAGAGCGCACTAAAACTAGAATACAAAGATCTAGAATTCTCTGGACTTTTTATCGGCATAAAGGCTAAAAGCCAGAGCCTAAAAGAGCGTAGCAAAAACTGCGCTAGTCATGCTCTAATCTGTGCTTTGCTTGATGCTTATCCTGGCACGATTAGCTGTGATGAGGCTAGCAAGATTGCTGGAGGCAGGCTAGCAGAGTGCGTTTTTGAGCTTATTAGCAAGCTTGATGTGGCGATTTATTTTAGCTCTGTGCCTTTTAATGCTATTAAATACGAAGCTGGCAAAAGTCGCATTAGGGCTGATTATTTAGGCTTTTTGCGCTTTTTAGCAAGCCCTGAGAATAAAAACTTCGTGCTATGTACGCCAAAAAACGGCGTTTATGCCCTACACAAAAACGACTGCGAGGCTGTTTTTATGATGGACGGGACGCACCAAAAGGCTGATATAGTGGCTCATTTTGTAGAACTTTGTCAAAAAAACAACGCTGCTCCAAGCCGCATAATAGATGGTAAAAAGATACTAATTGAGAGCAAAAAAGAACAAGAAGCATACTTTGATGAGGCGATTTCTACGCTTATTAGCGATTTAGAGGCGCAGTGTATGTTTGAGAGTATTTCATGATTTTAGGCAAGATTGATTATTTAAACCTTTTGCCTTTTCATGTATTTTTAAAGGCCTCAAGATTACAAAACGCTACTAAAAAAAGCATAGAGCTAAAAAAGGGCACGCCTAGCAAACTTTGCGATGATTTGCGTGCTAGGCGCATTGATGCTGGGGTGATTTCTAGCATAGAAGCAAGGCGTTATAAACAGCTAAATTTTGGCATTTGTGCTAAGGGCAGGGTAAACTCTGTGCTAGTAGAAAAAGGCTCAAAATCTCAAAAAGACGCCCAAAGCCGCAGCTCAAATATGCTAGCAAAAGTGCTAGGTATAAAAGGCAAAGTGCTAATAGGCGATAAGGCTCTAAAAGCGTATTTAAAAGCCCCGCAGGACTTTTATGACTTAGCGACTTTATGGGAGCAAAAGACAGCTTTGCCCTTTGTCTTTGGCCGTTTTGCCTGTGTAAAAAATAAAAAAGCTTATGAAAAAATTATTAAAGTTTTCTTAAATAAAAATATAAAAATACCACGCTATATATTAAATTCCTACTCACAAAGTCGTCAAATCAGCCAAAATGATATTTTAGAGTATCTAAAACTAATTTACTATAAAATCGGTAAAAAAGAACAAAAAGCCCTAAAAATCTTTATCTCACGCTCACGAAGCTTACATTTTAAAGCATAGATTTTACTTAGGAATTCTAGAATTCCCAATATCAAATCTAGAATTCCCTGGCAAAATCTAGAATTCCTGCGCAAAATTTCATATCTAAAAATACCCCCTAACCCCCAAAAATACACTAGGAATTCTAGATTAAATTATAACTTTACTGATGGTTAATAATTTTTTTGCTTAAAAAATAAAAATTAAGCAAAACTTAAAGAAAATTTTTTTATAATTCTTTCATAATTTTATTTTAGGAGGGTGTGATGAACGCACATGATTACATAAGCGATGTTCTTGATTATATAGAAAGAACCAGCCTTGGACAAGTTACTTTCAAACAAGCAGCAACTGAGATTTTGCGTGCCTTAGAGCCAGTGCTTGATAGAGAGCCAAAATACATAAAACATAAAGTGGTAGATCGCATGGTTATGCCTGAGCGCACAAACATCTTCCGTATTACTTACGCAAATGACAAGGGCGAGCCAGAAAGCCACTATGGTTACCGCGTGCAGTTTAACTCAGCTATCGGGCCATATAAAGGCGGTCTTCGCTTTCATCCTAGCGTAAATCTTGATATTATCAAGTTTCTTGGCTTTGAGCAAATCTTTAAAAACTCACTAACAGGTCTTAGCATGGGTGGCGCAAAAGGTGGCGCAAATTTCGATCCAAAAGGAAAAAGCGATGGTGAGATTATGAGATTTTGCCAAGCTTTCATGAACGCACTTCACGAAATCATCGGTGATGTTATCGATGTGCCTGCTGGCGATATCGGCGTAGGCGGCAGAGAAATCGGCTATATGTTTGGTCAATACAAACGCATCAAACACCGCTTTGAAGGAACTCTAACAGGCAAAGGCCTAAGCTGGGGCGGCTCGCTAGTTAGAACAGAAGCTACTGGATATGGTCTAGTTTATTTTGCTAACGAAATGCTTAAAAAAGCAGGTCGTGGCTTTGAGGGCTTAACTTGCGCAGTAAGCGGGGCTGGAAATGTGGCAATCTATACTTGCGAAAAACTATATCAATTTGGCGCAAAACCAGTTACAGTAAGCGACTCAACTGGCTATATCTACGATGCTGAGGGTATCGATGTAGCCTTGCTAAAACAGCTAAAAGAAGTAGAGCGCGTAGGTCTAAGAGAATACTCAGTTCGCAAAGCTAGTAGCAAATTTATCCCAGTTAGCGAGTATAAAGCTGGCAGAAACGGCGTTTGGGATGTCAAATGTGACGCAGCTTTCCCTTGTGCTACTCAAAATGAAGTTAGCCTAGCAGATATCGAAGTGCTATATAATAACGGCTGCCGCTTGCTAGCTGAGGGCGCAAACCTTCCAAGCACACTTGATGCGATGGAGTTTATGGCGGCAAAAAGCGATTTCTTATACGGCCCAGCAAAAGCTGCAAACGCAGGTGGTGTGGCAACCAGCGGTCTAGAAATGGCTCAAAATGCGGCTATGGAGTCTTGGAGCTTTGAGAAAGTAGATGCTAGACTTCAAGGCATTATGAAACATATTTTTGATATTAGCTATGAGACTTCTGTGGAGTTTGGCAAACCAGGTGATTTGGTGCTTGGTGGAAATATCGCTGGCTTTAGAAAAGTAGCTGATGCGATGATAGACCAAGGCTACTAAGAGTTTTAGCTAGTTAGGAATTCTAGAATTCCTAGTACTTCTTTGTGTTTTTTGGGGACTTTTGGCTTGGCTGAAAGTCCCTTTTTTTATTTTTATAGTTTTTTGTAATCTTTTGGGAATTCTAGAATTCTCTAGTAAATTATGCTAGAATTCTAAAATTCTAAAATCCCCTAAAATCTAAGGAATTCTAGAATTCCTTAGGGAATTCTAGTTAGGAATTCTAGAATTCCTTATTCTTTAAATAATTTTTTAACTTAATAATGCTAAAATGCCAAGTTTTTAATTTTTTGAAAGGGATGAAATATGCAAACAAATCATTCTAATGGCTGTAGTTGCACTTCTAGACGCGGTTTTATCGGGTTTAGTTTTGGTGCTGTTGCAGCAGTGGGTGGTCTTTTTGCGCTTGGCGCGATGAAAAAGACTTGGGATCCACTACCTAGCGTGCGTGCGGCTGGTTTTACTACTGTAGACCTTAGTCCGCTAAAAGACGGTGAGTTCTCACAAGTTGAGTGGCGTAAAAAACCTATTTTTATAGTCAAAAAATCAGCTGATATGAAACCAAATGATAATCGTGATATAGTTATCGGCGATGGTCGTTATATGGTAGTTATCGGGCTTTGTACTCATCTTGGCTGTATTCCTAGCTGGAACGCAGCAAATAAACAATTTAAATGCGCTTGCCATGGTGGCGAGTTTGACGACAGCGGTCTAAACACCTTTGGGCCACCACCTCGTCCTCTTGATATCCCACCATTTAGGATAGATGGCACAAAACTAGTGCTTGGTGAAACTGGCCCAGAGTATGAAAAACTCATGGCTCAGGCATAAGGGGGAGTAAATGGCACATATTACAAAAGCTACCAGTGTAAAAGACTGGTTTGATCAAAGAATAGCTCTAACAAAGCTTTGGAATGTCTTAGCAGCGCAGTACTGGGTACCAAAAAACATTAGCTGGCTATGGGCGATGGGCGTGGTGCTAACTGTGCTTTTCACCTTGCTTTTTGTCAGCGGTTTGCTACTACTGATGTATTACAAACCAGATGCAAAACTAGCATTTGATAGCGTAAACTACACTATAATGCAAGAAGTAGAATACGGCTGGCTATGGCGACATATTCACGCAGTTGCGGCTTCTGTTATTTTCCTTGTGATTTATATTCACATGTTTACAGGCATTTACTACGGCTCTTATAAAAAAGGCCGCGAGATGATTTGGATTACTGGTATGGTGCTTTTCCTTGTATTCTCAGCTGAGGCCTTTAGTGGATATATGCTACCTTGGGGGCAAATGAGCTACTGGGCGGCTATGGTTATTACAAATCTATTTGGCGGAATTCCAGTTATCGGCGAGGCTTTGGTTGAGTGGATTAGAGGTGATTTTGCTGTAAGCGACCCTACGCTAACTCGCTTTTTCATGCTTCATGTTTGCTTATTGCCTATTGTTATTATTATGACTATTGTAGTTCACTTCTACACTCTACGCGTCCCACATGTAAATAACCTTGAGGGCGAAGAAATAGACTTTGAAGTAGAGGCTGAAAAATACCTTGAGGGCAAAACAAAAGAGAGCAAAGTAATTCCATTTTGGCCAGCATTCCTTAGCAAGGATTTCATGTATGTAAGCTTCTTTATGATTTTCTTTATCTATCTAGTTTGCTTCCATTTTAACTTTGCTATGGACCCTATTAACTTTGATCCAGCAGATCCAGGTAAAACTCCACTACACATTTATCCAGAGTGGTATTTTCTGTGGCAATACGAAATTTTGCGTGGCTTTTTCTTTGATATCCCACTTGGCTTTATGACGCTAAAAGCAGCTGATATCGGCTCTGCGGCTATGGGCTTTGCTGGAATTTCACTTATTTTGATGCCTTTATTAGATAGAAGCGATGTTGTAGCCCCTGCTCACAAGCGCCCTGCATTTTTCATTTGGTTCTGGATTTTCTTGATTGATTTGATTATTCTTACAATCTATGGAAAATTGCCACCAACAGACTTTAACGCTTGGGTAGGCTTTTATGCATCTGTAGGATATTTGGTACTACTTCTTGTAGTTCTTCCTATCATTACTATTAAAGAAAGAAAGGCTGCAAAATGAAACAACTAGTATCATTTATCGTAGTAGTCGTAGTTACTGCGGTTACTTACTGGGGTGTGGAGCCTCTTGCTCATTCGGTTATGAATCCGCATGTAGCCCCTGCGAATTTTAACTTCGCTGAAGAAGACTACGAACAAGCAATGGCTGGACTATCTGCTTTTCAAGTAAAAATCGATGAAGCTACAAAATCAGGTGAAGAAGCAGCCATCACTAAGGCTAAAAAAGACTATGAGTACGCTGATGCTATCGTCCAAGAAAACATTAGATTCTGGGATGAGATCAAGGCTATCGATCTAGCAAAGGGTGATGCCACTAAAGGTGCTGAGCTAATCCAAATGGCAGGCTGTACAGGCTGCCATGGACTAAAAGCAGCTGGCATGGAAAATCCAAACGATTATAAAACGGCAGCTAGCGGTATGAGCGTAGCCCCAAGCGATATTAGTAATATTGCTTATTTGTATGATGAGAAGTTCTTAGCAGCACTTATCAAAGACCCTGCTAGAGCTTTGAAAGTTACTCATAAATTTGGCGATGAGAGACCATTTGAGATGCCAGCGTTCTTTGGCGCAGGTGGCAATCTAAACGAAGAAATCGCTCACATCGTAGCTTACCTAAAAAGCATAGCTCCTAAAGAGATGAGTAATAAAGAAGTATTTGAAAGCGCTTGTGCTCGCTGCCATGATATGAAATACGACAATGTATTTGCCGCTGGCAACAAACAAGAGATCAAAGCTTACCTTGGTATCACACCACCTGATCTATCTATGTATATCCGCAGCCGCAGCATAGAGTATCTACACAACTTCATCAACGACCCTCAAAAAATGCTAAATGGCACTTCAATGCCACGCGTTGGTCTAAATGAACAAGCGCAAAATCAAGTAGTAGCTTATATGCAAAGCGTCGGCGATAGCAAAAAAGACGAGCGCGAGAGCCTTGGTCTTTGGATTATGGGATATTTCCTTATCCTTGGTATCCTAGCTATTCTTTGGAAAAACAAAGTTTGGCGCAACCTTCACTAAAAGCTTGGGAATTCTAGATTTTAGAATTCCTACAACCTTAAATCTAGAATTCCTAGTGGAAAATGCTTAGGAATTCTAGATTTCTTACTGATATTTATACCTTAAAATCACTTTGGAACACCTTTTGCTTATTTTAGAAATAAAAATAGCAAAAAGGCTAAAAATGAGATATATTTTCTTACTAGCATTTATTATTGCAGCAGCTTATAGCGCAAAGGTAAAAGACCTGGCTAGCGTAATCGGCGTGCGTGAAAACCAAGTCATCGGCTACGGCCTTGTAGTAGGACTTAGCGGCACTGGCGATGGCTCTAGCTCAAAGTTTACTATCCAGTCAATCGCAAATATGCTACAAAGCGTAAATGTAAAACTAAGCCCAAATGATATAAAAAGCAAAAATGTAGCTGCTGTAATGGTAACAGGACGCCTGCCAGCCTTCGCTCGCCAAGGCGATACAATAGACATCTCAGTAAGCTCAATCGGCGATGCTAAAAGCCTAATGGGCGGCACGCTACTACTAACTGCGCTAAAAGGCGTGGATGGCGAAATCTACGCCCTAGGCCAAGGCGCGCTAGCACTAGGTGGCTCAGTAGGCCGTGGTGGCAATCACCCTACCGCAGCCACTATCCCAAGCGGTGGTATCATCGAGCGTGAAGTAGCCTATGACATTGCCACAGCTACAAACGCAAGCCTAAGCCTGAAAAACTCTAGCTTTGATACAGCCAAAAAACTCCAAGATGCGATAAACGCTCGCTTTAGCAACTCAGCACTAGCAATTGATCCACGCACTTTGCAAGTCCAAAAGCCAGAAAATATGAGCATGGTGGAGTTCATGGCAGCTGTGCTTGAGCTTGATGTGGACTACAGCGCAGAGCAAAAAGTAGTAATTGATGAGCGCACAGGCACAGTAGTAAGCGGCGTGGGCGTAAAAGTAGAGCCTACCATCATCAGCCACGGCGGTATCACGCTAAAAATAGAGCCAAACACTTACGCCCCAGCTGGAGATACGCCAGCTCCAAATGTGCTAGATATTGGCGATAACACGAGCATAAATGCGGGCAATAACACGCTAAATGTAGGCACTGATACCACAGTAGCAAATGTAGCAAGAGCACTAAATAAGCTAGGTGCTTCACCAAAAGATATAATTGCGATTTTAGAAAATCTAAAAAGAGCAGGCGCAATCCACGCTAACTTGGAGGTGATTTGATGATAGATAATACCTTAGCCATAAATGCTTATAACGCAAGCAAAATAGATGCGCTAGCAGCAAGAAACGCTGAAATACGGAATTCCCTACGGAATTCCGTAGGGAATTCTAGTTTAGATTTTGCTAGGAATTCTAGTTTTGCTAGCGAGCTAGACTTCGCTTTAGAAAAAAGTACTAAGCCAAGTGCTGAGCTTAAAGCAGGCTTTAAAGAGCAAAAAGAGCTAGTAAATGGCATTGATACCAAAGCACTTAGAGAACAAACTGATGCTTTTGAGAGCTTTTTTGTAAAAATGGTGCTTGATATTGCCATAAAGACTGAAAATCCACTCTTTGGTAAGGACGCAGGAGATGAAATATACGGCTCAATGTATCGCCAGACGATGAGTGAGGCACTCTCAGGCGGATTTGGATTTAGTGATATGATTTATGATTATTTACTAGAAAGGGCTAAATAATCTTTGCTTTTAGCCGATTTAGATGCTAAATATCTTTTAAGGAAAAGCTTATGATTAGCCCAGTTAGCACAGGTGCCAGCTATATCGCAAAACCAAGCGAAACAGCTAGGGTAAAACAAGAACAAACACAAGCCAGCCAAGGCAAACTAGAAAAAATCGCCGAGCAAATAAATAAAGGTGAATATAAACTAGATTTAAAAACTCTAGCAACTAGGATAGCTGACGAACTGGCTTGAAATATTTTTCGGAGCCTAAAATGATAAAAAAATACCTAAACGACTCAATTGAGTGCTTAGCAAAGATAATAGCACTCACAAAAGAAGATATAGAAAACATAAAACAAGCTAAACATGGCGAGGTCGGCCCCCACTCAGAGCTTAAAACCAAGCTTCTTGCAGCCTTTGAAACAAATAAAAAAGCCCTAGATGCAGAGCTAGTAAAACTAGCCTCACAGCACGCAGAAAAGAACATCGCTGAGCTTCTTGATGATGAGATAAAAGACAAGCTAAGCGAGCTTCGCACAGTATTATTAGAGCTAAAAGATGTAAATAGAGAATACGCAAAAAGCGTGGTGGTGGTAAAGGAGTTTTTTGACTCACTTGTAGGCGTGATGCTAGGCAAACCAACACAAAATAGCTATACTGATAAAGCACTTGGTTCTAGCAAAGATGAAATTTTTAAAGCAAGGGTGTAAAAATGGGAATTTTTGATTCTTTATACATAGGCAACTCTGGCTTAAACGCTGCCCAAATCCAAATCCAAACCACCGGAAATAACATAACAAACGCAAATAATGAATTCTACACTCGCCAAAGAGTGATCCAACAAGCAAGAGAGGGACTTCACAGAGCAGGCGGAGATATAGGACTTGGCACAAATGTCCAACAAATCGTCCGTATGCACGATGAGTATGCTTACCAAAAAATGACTAGTTCATACTCAAACCTATCTGATACAGGCTATAAAGAGCAAATTTTAACAGAAATTACAAACCGCTTTCCAGACCTTGCTGATAGTGGAATTTTTCAGGATTTAAAAGACTATTATGCAGCGTGGAATGACTATGCCTCAAACCCAGCTGAAGCCTCACAAAAAACCGTGCTACTAAACGCAACTAGAATTCTAACAAACGATATAAACACAGCCTACAACGAGCTTGAAGAAATAAGAAGCACTGTAAATGAGCAGTTTTTGCTAACTATAGAAGAAGTAAATGAAATCGCTAAGCAAATCAGCGAAATAAATGCTGATTTGCAACGCATAGAAATAAACACCAGCGTAAATGGCAACGACTTGCGCGATAAGCGTGATGAACTAGAATTGCGCCTTAGTAAGCTTACAAATATTGATTCATTCAAAGAAGATATAAGCTCAAGGACTTTATATAAAGACGATGCTACTATCTATGATATGGGACGAAACTACACTCTTAGTATAAATGGTATCACAATCGTAGATGGCTCAAACTACCATCCAATCAAGCTAAATACAGAATTCACAGAAAACGGCTACGCAGTGCCTTATTATGAGCTAAATGATGAGAGCCGCATTGATATCAGTGCTCGTTTTACTAGTGGAAAAATCGCAGCTATGCTAGATCTAAGGGGTCGTGTGCCAAATGGCGATGGCAGTTTTACAGATGGACTTATTACAAAATACCAAGACAATCTTGATGCTTTTGCCAAAACTCTAGTTACGCAAACAAATAGTATCTATGCTAGCTCAGCTAGTACTGAGATGGTCTCAGACTATCTAAAAGATGTAAAAGACGACACAACTTTACAAAACTTTGATAGCGGTATAAAAGATGGCGAGTTTACTGTAAAGGTCTACAACACCCAAGGGCAAGTAGTGGCACAGCGTAATATCGCAATAAATGCAGCAACCACGCTAAATGATATCACTAGGGGCAATTCTATTGTAAATGACTTTAATATGAATAGAGATGATAATGGCGATAATAACAATACAAACGACCTAGATGATTATTTTAAGGCAGTTTATGCCTACGACCCAATTAGCAAGACAGGAAACATCTCATTTAAGCCAACTGATCGCTATCCAAGCGGATATTTTATCGCTATTGAAGATAATGGCACGAACTTTGCAGGCACTTTGGGGCTTTCAAAGTTTTTAGATGGTCAAAGTGCTGCTAGCATACGCCCAGATGATGATATCAACCACGACAGCGCTCTTATAAAAGGTGGCAAAAGTCCGCTTGCAGGCGATAATGAAATGGCTAATGATATGGTAAATATGCAAAATCAGCGCTTTTATTTTAATAGCCTTAGCACAGGAGAGTCTACCGAGACTATTAGCGGCTACTACCGCTACTTCACGACAGACATCGCAAGCGACACCGCAAGCGTGAAATCACAACATGTAACAAACACCGCTATAAACAACACCTCAGTCCAAGAGTGGCAAAGCGTGAGCGGAGTAAATATAGATGAAGAGCTCTCAAATCTAATAAAGTTTCAATCAAGCTACGGCGCAGCAGCCAAGATCATTACAACAGTAGAAAGAATGTTACAAACCTTGCTCGATCTGAAGCAATAATTATTTTAATCTAGAATTCCCTAGTTTTTTTGCTTCGCAGCTACTAGTTTTTTTGCTTCGCATCCGCTTGTTGGGGGTTAGGGGGTATTTTTACTTAGGAATTCTAGATTTTTACTTAGGAATTCTAGATTTTTACTCAAGAATTCTAGATTTTTACTTAGGAATTCTAGAATTTTTATTCAGGAATTCTAGAAT
>OBLI01001022.1_pt1 | contig 28647 bp, 15 predicted proteins | sample 1519701 | NCBI WGS metagenome assembly OBLI01 (sample SAMEA3663005, study PRJEB22513) | pig gut metagenome | biome: pig gut; feature: pig-associated habitat; material: faeces | place: France | collected 2012 | reverse complement strand
GGGCAGAGGATTGCAGCCAGGGAATCGTCCTGGCAGGCGAGCAATCCTCTGCCCCTCGTGGCTTTATGGTCATGGAAGATGATGTGCAGCTCAGAGATACAGCCCGTTGATATCGTGGGCGAAGAGCGTCTTTGGGTCGTTATACAGGCGCATGAAGCCATTGATGCCCTTGCCGCCCGGGAATGGGGTGTGTATGTCGTGCTTCTCCGGCTGGCCCTTGTTGGTGCCGAAAAGGGCGTAGGAGAGCGGCACAGAGGTTATGACAGGGAGGATGGTCTGCTCCCAGTAGCTGTCAGTGTCTGCATTACCGATGCCAAGGGTTATGCCTAAGGCAGCGCCATACGAGTCGGCAGCCTGGCGCATAGGCGGGAGGACAGAGGCAAGGGCGGTGGCATAGGCATCATGGTCGGTAGTGGAGGAGAGAGCCTCGATATCAATCAGCGAGGCTATGCCGTCAGGGAAGCGGGACATCATCGTGTCGGCCGACTGTGTGATATGGCATGAGTAGCCGTAGATGACATTCTTCGCCCCGGCGGCTGTGATACTCTCAGAGAGTGTCTTGTAGAGGCTGCGGTAGGCCTTGGGGTCGAGTGTGGCGTACCATGAGTCATCAGCAAGAGGCATGAGGAGGAGCATGACAGGGGCGTGGATGCCATATCCGTCCTGAAGAGAGTCGAGGAAACGCGCGATATTCTCCACCCAGAGCTTCTGCTCCGCGTCATCCTTCGGCTTGTCCATCTGCCAGCGGCAGACTATCAGTCCGCCTCGGCGGGCCATGGCGAGGATATCTGTGCGCAGATTGTCGGCCGTGAATCCGTCGGCGTTCTTCTTCATATCACGCTCCAGACCGTTGAGACTGTAGGCATTGGCGGCGGGGAAGTCGTTGCACACGCTGTTGATGTCACTGCGGCAGCTGTCGCCTCTCCACCCCACACCCTGCAGCGTGGCGTACTCCTGGCCTATCATGACGCCCTGCGAGGAGAAGCGCTGGAGGTTGGAGCGCAGATGGTCTGCACGCTCTGTAAGGCCGGAGACGGCGTATTTCTCGTATGATTTCTTCTCCTTAGGGCCACACGCCACAAGTGTGAGAAGCGTGATGGCGAGGGCAAGGATAGGGGTTGTCGATAGTCTGTATGTCATGGGATAAAGAATGTACGGTTATGTATGGAAGTGATGGATGGGGAGGATGGGGATGGCGGCGATTGGATCGCCGCGGTATTAACGGCATAAGGGGGAATAGATGTGGGGCGGATGGGGAGGATGGATAATGCGGATAGGGATGATGAATGGGGAAGGATGAGGGTGATGGATGGGGAGGATTAATGATGTCCCCGCGGCACGAGGCCTGACGGGGACACGTATTTTGAGAAGATATAGCGTACGGTTGGAGTGTCTCGAACTTATTATCCATCATGCCACATGGGATGTTTCTGGCGGTGGATATATCACTCCTGACGCGCCAAGACATGACGCGACTGCATCCCGGAGAGGGGGAATCACTTGGCGTAGGCTGCCCTCATGGCGTCGACGACAGTAGGGAGAGTCCACTGTGGGACAGTACGGTCGTTGGCGTCGAAGATGCTCATCCAGTAGAAAGTGGCAATGTCCAGCGCCTTTGCCTGCGCCACCATGTCGGCTGCCTGGTCGGCTGCTGCCTTCTTTAGCTTATCCGACGACGAGGCGTTTATCGTGACATTATTGCCGTGAGGGCCGTATTCGCCGATGATACACGGTATGCCTTTCGACACGAAACGTTTATTGAGGCGTGTGAACATGGCCTTCATCTCATTGCTGCATGCCTGGTTCCACTCGCCATAGGTGTTCACCCAGTCATAGGGGTCGTAGGAGTGAACCTCGACAGCGATATGGCCTGGAGTGTTGTCAGTAGGGATGACGAGGTTGTCTATGACCTCCTGCTGTTGGGCAGCCGAATAGGTGTTGACGATGAGATTGCGCGTGAGGTTGTTGCCGCCGGTGGCTCTGACGGTGTTGACAAAGTCCTGGGCATAGCTGTTCACTACAGCGTAGCTGGCCTTGTCTGAGGGGAAGGTCCAGTGGTTGCCGGCGTCGAGCATCTCGTTGTATCCCTCGAAGAGGAGCCTATGGCTGTATTTCGAGAACCGTGTGGCTATCTGCCGCCAGAGAGTCTTGTAGCGAGAGCTGTATCTGGCGTAGTTGTCGGCGTCGGCCTTCAGCCACTTCTGGGGCTCCGTTCCGCTGCCTGTGTCGTGGTGGACATTGAGGATGACGTAGAGACCATTATCGAGAGCGTACTTGACAACCTCCTCAATGCGGTCCATCCATGCCACGTCGACATTGCCCTCGGCATCTATGTGCTGGTTCCATGACACTGGTATGCGGACAGAATTGAAGCCCCCGCTCTTGAGGAACGCCATCTGTGAGGCTGTCACCAGGGGCTGTCCCCACGCTGTCTCGTAGGCAGAAGGGTCCTTATGGTCGCCTATCCACTCGCCACAGGCATCGAACGTGTTGCCGAGGTTGAAGCCGAGGCCCATGTTGCGAACAGCTGAGGCGGCGCTCTCCTCTATGTATGTGGCGTTGACATTGACCATATCGCGGGTGATGACATCAGGGCAGGACATGGCGTCGGCCCACCATGAGGCATCAGGGAGATTGCTGCCGTACCACGGCATGAACCACGACCAGCGCGCTCCGGCATTCCATATATCGGATATGCGGGCGAATGTGGAGTTCTCGCTGTTGCCACACTCGGCGAGTGTTATCATCTTCCCAGGATAGCGGGCAGAGAGCTCGGCATACTCCATCTTGTTGTCAGCGGCTGAGGAGCCGTACAGGTCACGGCCTATTATGTCGACATAGGCGTCGCCAGGATACCATGCCGCGTCGTTGTCATAGCGCGTCGCGTCGCCGTTATAGTTCTGCGATGTCCAGGTCCAGATGAGGTTGTGTATGCCTTTCTGCTGGAAATAGTCGAACATTGCCTTCCACAGGCTCTTGTAAGTCTCCGCTCCGTCTATTCCCCACCAGAACCAGCTCTTGGCCCATGAGGCGCCTGACTTCAGGCAGGCGTTGCCGGCTGCCTCGTGGAATGGGCGCCAGACGGCTGATATGCCGTTCTGCTGCAGCTTCAGGAGAACATCGGCGACGAGGTCCATCTGCTCGTAGAACCAGCGGTTCTCCCATGTCCCGGAGACGAGGGCGTTGGCGGCTCTAAACGTTGTCTTGTCAGGCGAGCATGTCACGCCTGAGCCGTCCCTGCCGACTGTGACACTCTCTGATGTGGGCACATTGAAATGCCACATGAGCTGGACAAGGCCTCCGGCATCTGTCCATGATGTGACTGGCGTGATGTCGTCATAGTCTATCCATCCGTTGCCCTTGGGGACATAGATGTGTATGAAGTCAAAGCAGTTGAAAGCTGGGTAGCGCCCTGTCTGCTTGTAGATGTTCTCTGCCAGCCTTGTGTTCCAGTTGACTTCTGCCATGACCGACGACAGGGTCTTCACGCCGTAGCATGTGCGTATGTACTTGAACAGGCGCCGTGTGGCTGTTGTGGCAAGAGGGTCGGCAAGGGTGACATCGCTGACATCGCTCTCCTTATAGACAGAGAATGTGACATTGCTGATATCGTCAATGGAGAATGTCTCCCACGCTCCGAATTCCTCCCATCCCTTCACATAGACCTCCATCTTGGTGGGTGAGAGCTTGAGGGAGCCGAGAGGGTCGGTCGTGCCTGTCAGGTTGTAGACAGATGTCTTCCCGTTCTTCAGGGTGATGGTTATCTTGTCGCCGTCGCGCTGTGCAGAGGCGGTGAGCGATATAAGGATGGCGACGAGGGTATATAGTAGCTTCTTCATCATCTGCATATCTTTATTGTTTTGCCTGCTGCGCGCAAGATTGTTATACCTGCGGGCAGAGAGTTAAGCGAGACAGCGGTTGTGCTGCCCGAGACGTTATATTGGACACTGACGGCCTTGCCGTCGGTGGTGTAGGCTTCAACTTTGGTTGGGGTAGAGATGAGGATGCAGTCACCGCGGCGCATGATGCCTGGGGCTGTCTCAACAGTCTTGATGCCTGTTGTCTCAGCGAATGTGAATGTCAGGACATCAGCAAGGGTGTACTGGGCTGTTGTTCCTCCTGCAGCCACGACAAGCATGTTGTCGGCCACAGTCACCTCGGGATTATCCGAGAGGAGGTATGTCTGTGTCGTGCCGTTGTCGAATGTGATGACAAGGCTCTTGCCTGCTCCGGATGCACTGGATGACAACGCGAAGAGGAAGGATAGAAAGATCAGGGTAAGTCTGTTCATTGTTGTTGACTATGATGAGTGGAAGGGACAGGCGCATATACCCTATACGTGGGGTGGCGCCTGTCCCTTGTCATGTGTTCTTGTATTCTGGACAGAGGATTATGGGAAGATTGTCATCTTCTTCACACCCTGGAGGTCGCCCTGGAGGATGAGGGCTGTGTCGCTCCATCCGTCTTGGATGTTGTTGATGGCATCGATGAATGCGTCGTCAACGACCCACTCGATTCTCTCTGCCGAGCCGTCCCAGTCAGCGATTGTGGTGATACCGCCCCAGTTGGCGTTGTTCACCTGTATCTGGCCTGTTATGCCTGCTGTCTTGTAAACGATAATCTTTGACTTGCCAGCCTGGAGGTTCATGGCCTGGAGGTCTTTACGGAAGACGCGCATCTTGCCCATTGAGTCGCCCCATGAGAAGTTGAATGGCCATGTCACGTAGCCTGTCTGCTGCTCGTCCTTTGCGAATGTCGCGAAGTCTATCTCAGGAACATCAACGACAGTCTTGCCTGCCTCTATGCGTGTGCCGTCAGGAGTTACGAATACTATCTGCACCTCTCCTGTTGTCATCTCCGGCACGATGAATGTCAGCTCGTTGTTGCTGCGCTCTGTAATCTTGACAACCTTGACAGCTCCAAGGTAGAGAGCCTCAACATTGTTGAAGTTCTTGCCCTTGATAGTGGCTTTCTCGCCGATAATCATCTTTTGAGGAGCCTCAGAGACAGCTGGCTCTGTTGCAGCCTGGATGGTGAGTCCGGATGCCTCGATTGATGTGCCGTTCTTAAGGTTGAGTGTGAGGCCTGAGCCTGCACATGCTGTCGGGATGACGAGGGCTATGGCCTTCTCGTTCTGTGCCGCGAACTCTGTCACGGTCTGAGCGGGGTCGCCAGGGAGTGTGATGCTCTGCACGAGGTCGAGGTCGGAACCCTTTATCATGACTTTGCTGCCTGCCATGAGCGCGCTTGGAGAACATTCTATCACGGTAGGCTTGACGAGGATGTAGGCTACGGTCACCTGCTTGCCGTTGGCGAGCGAGAGTGTTATGTCGCCCTCCTGTGCTGTCTCAGGAACGACAGCCACGAGCTTTCCGGCGTCAGATGCCTTTATCTCTCCGTCGGCATTAGGGAATGCTATGCCTGTTACGAGGTCGAGGTCCTTGCCCGATATTGTCAGCTCAGCACCGTTCTTGATAGGTGCGGGAGCTGCTACAAGCTGTGTCGGGACGACAGTCTCGATGTTTCCTGCTGGTATCTTCACTCCTGAGAATGTGACGAGTGTCACCTCTCCGTCGGTCGCTGTGGCAGGGAGGTAGAAGAGGATTGTCTTGTTCCCGTCGGTCACGGTGATGCCCTCAGCAGGCACCTCGGCGCCATTCAGCTCTACGCTCTCTATGAGGTTGAGCGATGTTCCCTTTACTGTGACAATGTCGCCAGCCTTCACAGGAGCCTCGACAGCAACGTTGGCAGTAGGCAGTCCGATAGTGATGGCGTTGTCGGCATAGAGCAGGTTCTCACCCTCGGGGTTTGAGTCGCTGAGCATAGGCTTGCCTGTCTTTGCCTCCTTTGGTATTGCCACGGCAATGGTGTAGCGGTCATGAGCGATGAATTCGGTCTCCGGCACGCGCACATCGTCGGCGAAGATGACCTCGTGCATGAGGTTCAGGTAGTCACCCTTGAATGTCACGATGTCCCCGACATTTCCGTTCAGATTGCCCTCCTGCCCTACATAGACAGACGAGAGGACGATATTCTCCTCGTATGTGACAGGGGTGAGAGTCCTTATCTCGCCGCCCTTGGCAGTCTTGAGGACCACGATGCCTGGCTCACACTTCTCCTTTGGGACATTTATCCATATCTCGCTGTGTGTACCGGCAGCCTTGATGTCGATGGCGGTTATAGGGTCAGCTCCTGGGAGGTCTACCTCTGTTATCTGGTCGAGGTTGCTTCCGAGGAACTTCAGCACTCCACCACGGAGCACAGGGCATGGGCCGAAGGAATTGAGCTTTATCTCGTTTCCGTACTGGTCTGTAGATAATTCTTCGCCGTCATCGCAGGCTGTCAGGGTGACGCCTGCAAGGAGGATGAGGCACATTGACCAGATGATAGAATAATATTTTTTCATAGATGATGATGTATGGAGTTGCCGGAGAGGCCGCCGTGTCAGCCCTGGCGGGGCTTGTCGCTGTCGTTTAGGGCTGTCATGCGACGGTCTCTCTGGCGTCGGTTAATATTATTTGTTCGGCACGGCGCGTATGTTGTCTATCTTTATTATAGGGTGACAGTCCTCGCCAATGTATCCTCCAGCGTTGACACAGAAGATTGTCAGCGAGGCGAAGTCCTCCGGTTTTGAAGGTTTCACGGATGCCGCTGTGCCGTCCCAGTACTTGTTGAAGACTCCCTGGTCGCCGCCGAGTGCGAGGGTCACTGTGACCCACTTGCCGCCGGTGTTGTATGAACCGGAGTCTTTCCATGGAGCGTAGATGGCGCGTCCCCAGCCGTCGTCAGCATGGAAGAAGACGTTGTTGGCCGTAGAGATTGTCACCTTGTCGGGGCCGGCGAAGATTATCTGCATTGGTGCTGCTGCCCATGCGCCGTTCTCCGGGATGCACATCTCGAACTTCAGGGACATGTTCTCGAAGTCTGTGAAGTCGACGATGTCGCTGAGCTTCACGCCGTCGCCTGAGAAGCCGCCGTTCCAGTCGCCTGCCCAGTACTCGAATGAGAAGTTGCCATCGTTCCATGCACCGTCAGCGCTCATGTCCACATCACCAAGGAGGAGATACTTTCCAGAGAGTGATGTCTCGTCTTCCTGTATCTTCTGTGCGTGCCATCCGTGGTTGCCGAGGACAACGTTTGTGACAGGGTTAGGCGTGTCGAAGTCGAAGAGCATGCCACGCTGGTCGTGGAACTGGAAGTTGCTTCGTGTTGTGCCATACTTTGTCTTCACCTTGATGAATCCGGCTGGTGCGTCCTCAGGTACAGTGAAGCGTATCTCTGTCATGGTGATGCTCTTGATATACTCGCGTGGGAGGACATAGTTGTTAGGGAACTCCACTGTGAGCGGGAAGTCAGGATAGTCGAGGAAGTAGTTGCCTTTGATGACGCCTTCCTCTCCCGCCTTTGCCTGCTCGTTCTCCATGGAGAGAACAGACGGTGGGTTGATGAGCACCTTGAAGTCGTATGTCACGGTGTCGTTCGATGTGGTGATCATGTATATCTTGTCTGTCACGACATCTGGTATATCCTTCGGTACAGTCAGCAGTATGGTGTTGTCTGTCATGTAGCTCGTGTTGAGCGTGGCAGGGCGGTCATTGAAGTTCATGGCCACGATGCTGCGTAGGTTGTTGCCGACGATACATATCGGGGTGTTCTGGAAAGCTCCAGTGAGGAGCGAGTCCTTGCTTGCAGCGTCGGCAAGGCGTATATAGGAGATGGATGGTGTCCCACCTGTCGTCTCGTAAGCATCAGGCTGGTCAGAGCAGGATGTGAAGCCTGCCACAGCGACGAGAGCGATGCCGAGAGCCCATTTTATATTCTTGATATTCATAATTGTAGGCTTTTTATGATTTTGCTTCTGTCTGTCTGTCATTGTTTAGTAGCTGTATGTGGCGCGTACGTCAACATGGACAGGTTCGACATTGCTGCCGAGGTTTGGATTGACAGAGACGTCCTCTGTTGGGAATGGTATGGTGAATGTCTTCTCTGTCACCATAGGAGCCGGAGTGCCCGAGTCGTACTCTGAGCTTGAGGCGTCCCATACTCCGGTGTTGAAGTATGTCTTGTAGACATCAGAGAGGTTCCACCATGCGTTGCGCTTCTGTGCCTTCAGCTCTTCGATACACTTTGATGGCTCGTAGTAGGCGCGGCGCACGAAGTCGTACCAGCGGTCGCCCTCGCCAGCGAACTCGAGGCGGCGCTCCTTCCATACATCGTCGAATGTGATGGATGTCTTAGGTGTATAGCCTGATATGGCGCGTCCGCGGACTGCGTTGAATGTCTCGAGGGCCTTGGCGTTGGTTGTCTGTCCGCCGTCGATGAGTGTCTGTGCCTCAGAGAGGACGAGGTAGACGTCGGCGAGGCGGAGTATGTGTGTCGCGACGGCGTATGCCATACGTGCTGGTGCTATGCCGAGCTCAGCGACGTGGTCGTTGTTGTTTCCGTATGCGTGCTTCACGTTCTGTGCGCCGCATGGGCCCTGGAATGTCTCTGTGGCTGCAGGGTTGTAGTTCTTGTCGAAGTAGAAGTGGAGTATCTCGAATCCGCTCTGTCCGTTGCCGAGGCTGTGGTCGCGCCAGAAGTATGGATATACATCGCCTGGCATCATGATGGTGGCCTTGCGGCGTATGTCGACATCGATGCGGTCGTTAGGTGCGTCGGTTGGTTTGACGCCGAAGGCTTCCATGAGGTCGACCGATGGTCCTCCCCATCCTCCCCAGCAGTCGCCGTTCTCGTCGAATCCCTCTGGCATGAGGTCGCTCTGCAGTGTGTTCTGTGATGTCCACTGTGCTCCGACAGTCCATCTCCATGCTATGAGGCTCTCGTCAGAGACGTTGTTAGAGCCGCGGAAGATATCCTCGTAGTTTGGCATGAGCTGGCGTCCGGAGTTGTCGATGACATCCTTTGCGTAATCTACAGCCTTCTGGAGGTCGTCCTTGTTGAGCGAGCCTGTCACGCCTGCCTTAGTCAGGTAGACCTTTGCGAGCAGGCCCTCGGCGCAGTAGTAGTCCATGTGTCCGTTGGTGAGCTTCTGCTTTGGCAGGAGCTCCATGGCTTTCTCGAGTGTCATGATGATATACTCATAGACATCGGCCTTGGCAACCTTGCTGCATGTCTTGTACTCGCCCGACGCGAGGACCTCAGAGGTGTTGTGTATGATAGGCACATCTCCGAAAGAGCGTACGAGGTAGAAGTATGCCATGGCTTTCCATATGAGGCATTCTCCCTGGCACTGCTTGATTGTGGCCTCAGAGGCTGATGCCTTGCCGAGAGCCTGGTATACGGTGTTGGAGTGTCCGATGGTGGCCCAGAGTGAGTAGGACATGTTGACGAGGTCCTGGTCTGTGCCGTTTACTGAGAAGTTGAGGTATGGGGATGATCCCCAGTACATGTTGCCCGACATGACCTCACCCATCTTTATGAATCCTCGCTGGAAGTCGTACCAAGGCGAGTTGTACAGGTAGTTGACACCTGATACGCATGCTGCGTCTGAAGCATAGAAGTTGTCTATGTTGTAGTTATCCTCGACAGGGCGGTCAAGGAAGTCTCCACACGAGTTGAGTGAGAGGCTGAGAGCCGCAGCGCATGCAAAGTATGTTATATTCTTGAGTCTCATTGTAAAATCAAGTTGTTTTTGTTATTGATGTGCTTTGGTGGCGGGGTATGCTGCCGCTGCCACCATGTCTCTTTCCGCAGCCTGTCAGAATGACACGTTCAGTCCGAATGTGAATGATGTCGGGGCTGGGTAGCGTCCGTTGTCAAGGCCATAGACATTCTGGCTCGCTGTCGAGGCACCAATCTCCGGGTCGTAGCCGTCATAGCCTGTTATTGTGAGCAGGTTGGTGGCGTTGAGTGTGAGACGGAGGTTTGTGAGTCCCAGCTTCTTTATGAGCTGCTTGTCGAATGTGTATCCGAGTGTGATGCTCTTGAGGCGGAGGTATGAGCCGTCCTCGATGAAGCGGTCGCTCCATACGTCGTTGTCGCTAGGGTCATTGATTGATGCGCGTGGGTATGCGCAGTCTGGGTTTGTGACAATGACATTGCTGGCGTCGTAGTACCAGTTATCCACTGCCTGTCCGTTCTTCGGCGCGAGGAGGGCGTGGTTGCCGCAGTCGACGAGCTGGTTCTGCCATGGCGAGTTCATGTGTGTGAGCTTCATCTTCATGTAGTTGCCTACCTTGTTTCCTATCGAGCCGTTGACGAATACGGTGAGGTCGAGGTTCTTGTAGCGGAAGGTGTTGTTCCATCCGAATGTCCACTTAGGCATCGCCGAGCCTATCTTTGTCTTGTCGTTCTCGTCGATGATACCGTCACCGTTGACGTCGACAAACTTCACGTCGCCAATGTATGTTGTGGTCTTGGGGTTATAGTCGCCAGGGTTTGTGCTCCATGACTTTGTCCCGTCGGCGTTTGTGACAACAGGGTTGCTGTTGCTTCTCATGTCGACAGGCGAGCTGATGAGGTCCTCGAAGCTTGTGTACACGCCGTCGGTCTTGTAGCCGTAGAATGCGTAGAGCTCATCGCCCTCTGCCGAGCGTGTCACGACGTCTGTCCACTGTCCGTAGCCCACGAGAGCGACACCGCCGGCGAGGCTCTTCACCTTGTTCTTGTTGGTTGAGAAGTTGAGGTCGGTATCCCATGAGAAGTCCTTTGTGCGCACTGGGTGTGCGTTGATAGTTATCTCGAGGCCTGAGTTCTCGATGTCGCCGTAGTTGCCCCATGGCGCTGCGAGGGCTGATGAGCCGTTGCCGCCTGTACCCATGATGGATGGGAGTGTCATAGGCATGAGCATGTTCTTGGACATCTTCTTGTACCAGTCGACTGTGAGGCCGAGGTCACCGTTGAAGAATCCGAGGTCGAGGCCGACATTGAGCTGCTCCTGTGTCTCCCACTGTATGTCGAGGTTGGCCATGTTGGCCGGGCGGTATGACATGCCGAGCGAGGTGTCCATTGTTGACATGGCCGAGCCCCACTTGTATCCGCCGATGTTGGCGTTACCTGTCTGTCCCCAGCCGAGGCGCAGCTTGCCGTTTGAGAGCCATGTGAGGTCCTTCATGAACTTCTCGTTGGTGAAGCGCCATGCCACTGCCACTGAGTGGAACGGAGCCCAGCGCTTGTTGGGGCCGAAGTTAGAGCTGCCGTCATAGCGGAATGTGTATGTGGCGAGGTAGCGGTCGTCGTAGTTGTATGTCTCACGTGTGAAGAACGACGCCATGGCTGACGAACCGAAGCCTGAGCCTATCTGTGCCTTGCCTGAGCCGAGGGCGGGGTTGTGTACGGCGTCGGATGGTAGGCCTGTGTTGTATACGGATACATAGTCCCATTTGCTCTCCCAGCACTCCTGTCCGAGCATGGCTGATATGGAGTGCTTGCCGAACTGCTCGTTCCATGTGAGGTAGTTCTTCACTGTCCAGTATGTTGAGGAGTTCTTCTGTATGCGGCCGTTGTTGTTGTCGCGTACCCATGTGCCGAGGTCTACCTTAGGCTCGTATGTCGAGCCCTTTGACCATGAGAGGTCCCATCCGAGCTCAGCGTGCCATACGAGGCTCTTGAGCAGTGTCACGTCGGCGAAGATAGAGCCGTTTAGCTTCTGTCGGTCGAGTAGAATCTCATTGAGCATAGCCATGGCGATAGGGTTAGGATTGGTGAATCCCTCCTTTGAGACGCTTGAGTAGCCTCCGTCGATGTTGTATATCTGTATATCTGGAGGTGTGACGAGCGAGTAGTTGATGATACCCTCGTCAGAGTCGGCGAGCTTGAGGTTGTCGGATGTCGCGGTGTATGATGCGTTCAGTCCGAGCTTCAGCCATGGCTTGAGCTGTGCGTCGAGGTTGGCGCGGAGGCCGTAGCGCTCGAAGTTTGAGCCGATGATTGTACCCTCCTGGTTCATGAAGTTGCCCGACACGTAGTACTGCACCTTGTCCGTTCCGCCCTGGGCTGATATCTGGTGGTTGTGCTGCCATGCTGTGCGGAAGATGGCGTCCTGCCAGTTAGTGCCTATGCCGAGGACAGAGGGGTCAGAGTACATAGGGTCAGCGCTGTTGGCTGTTATCTCTCCCTGGTCGACAAGGGTGTTGTAGTATGTGGCGAACTCGCGGAGGTTCATCATGTCGAGGCGTTTCATCTGGCGTGACATGGTGACAGAGCCGTCGTATGTGAACTTAGCCTCGCCGCTCTTGCCACGCTTTGTCGTGATGAGGACAACGCCGTTAGAGCCCTGTGCGCCGTAGATGGCTGTCGCAGAGGCATCCTTAAGAATCTCCATGCTGATGATATCGGCAGGGTTGATGGTAGAGAGAGGTGACACGGTCGATACGGAGCCGTTGCCGAGGCGGTCGCCAAGGCCGAGGTCGGCACCACTCTGTCCGCCGCCCTGGAATATGACACCGTCGATGACATAGAGAGGCTCAGCGCCCGCGTTGATAGTGGCCTGTCCGCGGACACGTATCGACTGGCTTGAGCCTGGGGCGCCTGATGTGGCGATGGATGTCACACCAGCGACACGGCCCTGGAAGGCCTGGTCGATGTTAGTGATGTTACCCTCCTCGAGAGCCTTGTTGTCGAGTGTTGTCGACGCGCCGGCGAGGTCAGAGCGTTTCATCTTACCGTAACCGACAACGACAGTCTCATCGAGCATCTGGGCGTCGGCCTTCAATGTCACATTGACACTGGTGCGGCCGGCAAGGTTGACATTCTGAGACTTGTAGCCTACAAACGAGATACTCAGCGTGGCATTGACATTCTTCACCTTGAGCTGGAACTTGCCGTCCATATCGGTGGCTGTGCCGTTCTGAGTACCTTTTTCACGCACTGTGGCGCCAAGGACAGGCCCGAACTCGTCACTGACAGTACCGGTCACCTGGACCTGTCCCATCACTGTTGCCGAGAAGAGCATGAACAGCGCGAACAACGCATACTTAATGCTGAAAATGTTTTCAGTCTTCATAGCGCAAAAAGGTTAAGTTGTTATTTAATTTGAATTTGAGTTTTAGTCAGTTTAGGTATTACGACTGCAAAAGTAATACAAAAATGCTTTCACATAGCATATTTATTTATCTTGATGTAATACTTTTTTGCACAAAACGTGAAAAAGTGCCATCTGTATTTGCTTTAAATAGCCAAATATGGACAATTTCTTTTCTTCAAACCATATCGGGAAGCACAATTTTCACCAACACTGAAAAATACGCTAAGCACGCGGAAGAACCAAACAGAATAAGGAAAACAGCCCGAGAACTAAACGTAAGGAATACGATAAGCCATAAACACGGAAGCCGGCGGACACCACTGCGGGCAACCCTCAAAAAGGTATCGGGGAGCACAGGAGGGGACACCTGCCGAGACACCCCGATGGTGAGGAACCGTAAGCGATAGGAATGAGGGTGCGAGAGGCTAAGAATGGGCCGCCCATGCAGCACACATGACGCCGCAAAAGGCTACCAGTCGGAAAATTGAAGCGTTGACAATAAAACTGTAAGTTCATCGTGGGCGAAAAGTTATAGACTGAAAGTTGTCACGGCAAGACCGGCCGGCGAGATGCTGGAGACCTGCCCACTGCCCATTCAGGCCAAGCCCAGGGAAGAGACTCCCCCCACCTTAAAAAATTATAAAAAGAAAGCCCCACCTATTTATATATTATCAAACATACTTAATTTTGCATACCGCTGGCATCCCCTCCCCTGCCCCATCCGACGGCCAAGCCGGACGCGGCGCGGCGCGGCATGCCACATATCACGCCATAACCTCCCACACTCCCAGCCCATGAAAGAGATTCTGCTGCAATACTGCTGGAAACACCGCATAGGCATATCGCCAACCCTGACGACGACCGACGGCAAGTCAGTCCGGATTCTCGACCCCGGCCTCATGAACACCGACGCCGGCCCCGACTTCATCAACGCCCGCATACGCATCGGGGAGATGCTATGGGCAGGGAACATAGAGATACACTGCCGCCGCCAAGACTGGTACGCCCACGGCCATGACCACGACCCAGCCTACGACAATGTCATACTCCATGTCGTGGGCAGCGACGAGGAGGGCGAGGCTGTCAGGACAAGCCAGGGCGACCGTGTGGAGGAGGTCGTCATACACGTCCCGCAGCATGTCGAGGAGAGCTACGAGGCGCTCATGACAGCCGACAAGTACCCGCCATGCTACGACACAGTGCCGCGGATGCCACGCCTATCACTCCGCGCATGGATTGACGCCCTGCAGACAGAGCGCCTGCAGCAGAAGACAGAGGCGATAGCCGGGAGAGTAAGCCGCCTCGGGGGAGACTGGGAGCACGCCTATTTCATGACACTGGCGAGGAGCTTCGGCTTCGGCTCGAACAGCGAGGCCCTCGAGCAGTGGGCGCAGAGCGTGCCCATGAAGGCCGTAGGGCACCACCGTGACGACATCTTCCAGGTGGAGACGATGTTCTACGGCATGGCGGGGATGCTCAATGTGGCCACCCTCCCCGCGAGGATGCAGATAGAGACGGCGGCCGACGAGTACTGGCAGCGCATGGAGAGGGAGTGGGCATACCTCAGCCACAAGTTCTCGATAGACACGCGCCACTGCCACCAGGCATGGAGATACATGCGCATGAGGCCCCAGAATTTCCCCCACATACGCATAGCACAGCTCGCCATGATGTACCACGAGGGCCGCACACAGCTCAGCAGGCTGATAGAGTGTGACACGGCAGAGAAGATGGCGGAGCTGCTCAGATGTGGCGTCTCCGGCTACTGGCAGGACCACTACACCTTCGGCCACGAGAGCCGTCACAGCACGAAGCGGCTGTCACAGCAGAGCGCGACGCTGCTGATGATAAACTGCGCCATACCCATGCTCTTCGCCTACGGCCGCGCGACGAACAACGACATGCTCTCTGACCGCGCCCTGCTCATACTCGACAGCCTCCATGCCGAGGACAACAACATCACACGCATGTGGCGCGACGTGGGCCTTGAGGTAACATCGGCAGGCGACTCGCAGGCTCTCATACAGCTGAAGAAGGAATACTGCGACCGCCGCCGCTGCACCCTCTGCCGCATCGGAGACTGCCACCTGTCATCAGAGGAGAGAGGAGGAGGGCAGGGAGAATATCCAAAGCGTTAGTTATATGGCAAGACTGATATATCAGGATAGCAATTTTCAAAGAACAGAACATTATCCACAGCCCCAGGAGAGGCGCGACTGATAGAACTCCCACGCCAAGCTGAGAGACCGAGCTTGGTATTGTCAACAGCCCCGGAGGGCGCGACTGATAGAACCCCACGCCAAACTGAGAGGCCGAGCTTGGTATTATCCACAGCCCCGGAGGGCGCGACTGTAAGTACGACACCAAGCTGAGAGGCATAAGCTTGTTTATGTCCACAGCCTCGGAGAGGCGCAACTGTTAGAAACCCCACCTGGAAACGAGGGAACGGAGTGACTGAGTGGTAAGGTGGGGTATAAAAGAGCAAATATACTCAAGCCTCGGAGAGGCGACACACGCCGATAGACTCAAGGAATCCCTATGGATTGTCAGTGTTAGTGGACGTGTGTCGCCTCTCCGAGGCTTGACATAGATGACATATCGTTACCCCACCTTGCGTTCTGTCGTCGGCTTTGCCTCCTCCCTCACTACAGGTGGGGTTTCTAACGGTCACGTCTCTTCGAGACTGTGGACAATAATAATCTCATGGCTCTCGGCTTGGCGTCGGTTATATCAGTCGCGTCTCTTCGAGACTTAGCTCTTGGACATGCTCTCAGCCCTCGGTGCTACTACTCCCACACCAGCTGCGAAGTACTCATAGCCATCCTATCCCATGCTCTCAGCCCTCGGTTCTTCTATTCCCACACCTGCTGTCCAATAGACCTTTCGTTACTCATCCTATGTTTACTGGACAGTAATAACAGGCTGTGTCAGGAGTGGTGTATGTGGATTCTGACAGCTTCACCCTACAGACTCTACCATAACACCCATTAACGCCAAAAGGCTTGGAGCGTCGTGCTCCAAGCCTTTTGCTGTATCATTATCCCCATCACTGCCCATATCAGGGAGCCATGGATACGGGACGTTGTCACCCGAAGAACATGTATGCAATGGCTATCGCGGCGATGATGCCGGCAAGGTCGGCCAGCAGTCCGCACGTGACAGCATGCCTCGTGTCGCGTATGCCGACAGAGCCGAAGTAGACAGCGAGGACATAGAATGTAGTGTCGGTAGAGCCCTGGAAGATGCACGAGAGGCGCCCCACGAACGAGTCGGCACCGTACTGTGTCATAGCATCGACCATCATGCCCCGCGCGCCACCACCAGAGAGGGGCTTCATGAGGGCTGTCGGCAGCGCGCCGACGAAGTCCGTGTCCATCCCACAGGCACCGACAAGCCATGTGATGGCGCTGATGAGCCAGTCCATAGCCCCCGAGGCGCGGAAGACACCGATGGCGACAAGGATGGCGACAAGGTATGGTATGATGGTCACGGCTGTCTTGAAACCGTCCTTTGCGCCCTCGATGAACGCGTCATAGACATTCACACGCCTCACAGCCCCTGCCACTATGAACGTGACGATGATGCACATGAGGATGATATTGGCGGCGACTTTCGAGACGAGGTCCATCGTCTCCTTGTCCATCACGGAGAATCCCCATATCACAGAGGCGACAAGGAGCGACAGTGTCCCGAATGTCAGGACAATCGTGCGGTTGAGGAGATTGATGCGCTGGTATATGGATGTCACCACGACACCCGCCATCGTCGAGACGAAGGTGGCGAGGAGTATGGGGATGAAGATATCGGTGGGGTTGGCTGCCCCGAGCTGCGCGCGGTAGACCATGATGCTGACGGGGATGATTGTCAGGCCCGATGTGTTCAGCACAAGGAACATAATCATGGGGTTTGTGGCGCGGTGGGGGGTCTTGTTGAGTGTCTGCAGCTCGCCCATGGCCTTCAGTCCCATAGGCGTGGCGGCATTGTCGAGGCCCAGCATGTTGGCCGCGATGTTCATGAATATGGTGCCTGTGACGGGATGTCCCTTAGGGATATCGGGGAAGAGACGGCAGAAGACGGGCGAGAGGAGACGAGCAAGGGCATTGACGACACCACCTTTCTCGCCTACTTTCATTATGCCGAGCCAGAGGGAGAGGACACCTGTGAGGCCAAGGGAAATCTCGAATGCTGTCTTCGCCGACGAGAACGTGCTGTCCATCATCGCGGGGAAGACGTCCATGTCGCCAAGGAACAGCAGCTTCACGGCGGCTATGACGAAGGCTATGAGGAAGAATGCTATGAAGATATAGTTAAGGACCATCGGCTGAAGGGAATGGGGGATGAGTGGTTAAGGGTAAGGAGAGAGAGGGTCGCAGCTGGCTGGATGGCCGCTATAATGACGGCACAGGAACCCTCAAGGGGCTATACATGATACGGCTGGGGGTGCTACATGATACGGCAAGGGGCACTATGGGAGACAGGAAGGGGCACTATGGAAGACCTAAAGGGACAACAGCCGGGGACACCTCGCAGAGGGGAACGGGGCACGGGACGGACAAGTGGGGCTAACGGCTGTTGCCGAAAGAGACGACGACTTTCTTGTAGCCGATGTCTGTCAGGCGGCGCGTTATCTCGTCTGTGGCACGGCGGCGGCACTGTGAGAGGACATCGGGCGTGACACCGTCATGCCTCATGCGCTGGCGGGCCTTGGCGAGCATGGCCTTCGATATGCCTGCATCGTGCTCCATCGTCTCGCTGTCAGAGACGATGACGCGTGTCTTGCTCTCGTCGATGAAGTTAGAGTCGAGGAGACAGACATCAGGCAGAGTGATGCGTATGGTGTCCGCCTCGACGGTGTGACACTGCGGGGCGAGGCGTGTGAGGTCTATGCCGACAGACATGCGGCCGGTGTACGAGCGTTTCAGATGGTCCTTGACGAGACCCAGCCAACGCTTCTGTACAGTGTCTACCTCTGTCGTCAGCACCACCGTCGTCAGCTCCCACTGGCCTATGGAGCGTATGCTGTCGATGACGGCAGGGGTCATCTCGGCACGCTCGTCGGTGGCGGAGAGGGTGATGTCGCTGTCATTGACAACGCCACGGAGCCACAGCCAGGCTCCTATGAGGAGAACAGTGGCGAGGAGGGCGAGAATGGAATAAATCTTCAGCTTCTTCATAATACGGTGCATATAGGTTATGGGAGCCAATGCCCGGGATGCAGGACAATGGCGGGGATTATGGCTGGCGGGACGGCGGAAGGGGGCTCAACGGGTTGCCAAGCGGCGCAGGAGTATAAGGGGACGGAGCATCAACCACGGCGCAGACGGCACAGGAGTGTATGGGGACGGAGCATCAACGGCGGCGCAGACGGCGCAGGATGCCATCCAAGGGGAGGTCATGGTAGAGAACATGACCCACAAACATAAGCAGCACGACAGTGTTGAGGGCAAGGGCTGCCACTGTGGGAAGATGGGCGTTGCTCCACTGTATGACAGCGAAGAAGAGAGCGGTGATGGCGACATAGACACAGATAGAGCCCATCGGATAATGTATGGGATTCTTCCGCTGGCCGACAATATACGAGAGCGTCATGGCCGTCGCGTAGCCGGCGAAACCTCCCCATGCGCACGCCATGTAGCCGTACTTGGGGATGAAGACTATATTGACAGTGAGGAGGACTATGCAGCCCGCTATCGAGAACCACGCTCCCCAGATGGTCTTGTCTATCAGCTTGTACCAGAAGGAGAGGTTGAAATAAACGCCCATCATTATCTCCGCCGCCATGACGATGGGCACTGTGCGGAGGCCATCCCTGTACTCCGGACCTATGATATGCTGCAGGATATTCATGTAGGCCATGACGGAGAGGAAGGCGAGGAGAGTGAAGATGATGAAGAACTTCATCCCCTTGGCGTAGTACTCCTTAGAGTCGCGGTCCCTGGCGCTGGCGAAGACTATCGGCTCATAGGCGAAACGGAAGGCCTGGGTTATCATGGCCATAATCATGGCTATCTTCACACACGCGCCATACTCGCCCAGCTGGGCTTTAGCGTCGGCCTCGTCACAAACGAGAGGGTATATTATCTTGTCAGCCGTCTGGTTCAGTATGCCCGCTATGCCGAGCACGAGCAGGGGCCATGAATAGCCGAGCATGCGGCGCAGGAGGGCCATATCGGCACGCCAGCGGATGTGGATGAGGTCGGGGATGAAGAAGAATGTGATGGCTGCCGTACACATGAGGTTGATAGCGAAGACATAGAAGACCTCGGTACGGTGAAGGAAAACAAAGAAGAGGACATTGAGCGCGATGTTCATCAGGATGAAGAGCATCTTCAGAGCCGCGAACTTCAGCGGGCGCTTCTTGTACCTCAGATAGCAGAATGGTATGGCCTGGAGGGCGTCGAGGGCTGTCACCATGCCCATCATGAGCAGATACTCAGGATGGGAGGCATAGCCGAGGGCTGAGCTGACAGGGCCGATGAAGCCGAAGAGAAGCAGCAGGAAACATGCCGAGAGGACACCGACCATGAGCAGCGCGGTGGAGAAGACGGTGTCCGGACGCTCCTCCTCCTTGTTCGCAAAACGGAAGAATGTCGTCTCCATGCCGAAGGTAAGTATCACCAGGGCTAAGGCGGTGTAGGCGTACATATTGACCGAGACGCCGTAGTCGCCTGTCTCTTTGGGCATGTAATACGTGTAGAGGGGGACAAGGAGGTAGTTGAGGAACCTCCCGACAATACTGCTCATACCATATATGGCAGTATCCTTTGCTAATGACTTCAGTGTAGGCATGGCATATGATTTTTAGCCATAGGGAATTATGTTTTAGCTATAAAGAGGTGGATATGGCTGACACCTGTACCACCACTCGTGGCATGAGGATGGCCCGAGGGGATGGGATGGTTATATGAAGGGGTGGACAATGGGGCGTGAAGGGGTGGAAGATGGGGTGTGAAAGGGGTGGAAGATGGGGTGTGAAAGGGGTGGAAGATGGGGTGTGAAGGGGTGGAAGATTGCGTATGAAGAGGTGGGCGATGAGGGCACACGGGATATTGTGTGGCGCACGTGAGGGATGGTTATCCCACTGTCCCCTCAAGCGATACGGAGAGCAGCTTCTGTGCCTCGACGGCAAACTCCATGGGGAGCTTGTTGAGCACATCCTTAGCATAGCCGTTGACAATGAGCCCTACGGCCTGCTCCATCGGTATGCCACGCTGCTGACAGTAGAAGAGCTGGTCCTCGCTTATCTTGCTTGTCGTCGCCTCATGCTCGAAAATCGCGGTGTCGTTGCGGGCATCCATATACGGGAAGGTGTGGGCGCCACAGTCACTGCCGAGCAGGAGCGAGTCGCACGACGAGTAGTTGCGGGCGTTGTCGGCCTTCGTCCCAGCCATGACAAGTCCGCGGTATGAGTTCTGCGAGTGGCCTGCCGAGATGCCCTTGGATATGATTGTCGACTTGGTGTTCCTGCCGAGATGTATCATCTTCGTGCCGGTGTCAGCCTCCTGGTAGTTGTTTGTGACGGCGACAGAATAGAACTCTGCCACGGAGTTGTCGCCACGGAGGATGCACGAGGGGTACTTCCATGTCACGGCCGACCCTGTCTCCACTTGTGTCCACGATAGCTTCGACGACTCCCCGCGGAGGTCTCCACGCTTCGTGACAAGGTTCAGCACTCCTCCCCTGCCCTGCTCGTCGCCGGGGTACCAGTTTTGCACGGTGGAGTATTTCACCTCGGCACGGTCCTTCACGATTATCTCGACGATGGCTGCGTGAAGCTGGTTCTCGTCGCGCATCGGGGCGGTACATCCCTCAAGGTACGACACATAGGCGTCGTCGTCGGCTATGATGAGCGTCCGCTCGAACTGTCCTGTGTTGCGTGCGTTGATGCGGAAGTAGCTCGACAGCTCCATCGGGCAGCGCACACCCTTAGGGATATAGACGAAAGAGCCGTCAGAGAAGACTGCCGAGTTGAGGGCGGCGAAGAAGTTGTCCCTATAAGGCACGACACTGCCGAGATACTCACGCACGAGTGCGGGGTGCTCCTTGATGGCCTCGCCGATGGACATGAAGATGATACCCTTCTCCTTCAGCTTCTCCTTGAATGTTGTCTTGACCGACACGGAGTCCATGATGGCGTCGACAGCGACACCGCTCAGCGCGAGCCGCTCCTCAAGCGGGATGCCCAGCTTGTCGAATGTCTTCATCAGCTCCGGGTCGATATCGTCGGCTGTCTTTGGCGCGTTGGCCTTCTTGGCGAGAGGGTCGGCATAGTAGGATATGGCCTGGTAGTCAATCTCCGGCACATGGACATGGCCCCATCTGGGCTCCTTCATCTTCTGCCAGTGTCTGAAAGCCTCCAGGCGGAACTCCAGCATCCAGTCCGGCTCGCCCTTCTTGGCCGATATGAGGCGCACGATGTCCTCATTCAAGCCGTTGGGTATTATCTCGGTATGCACGTCGGTGGTGAATCCGTACTCATATTTCTGCTCTGCCACCTGGCGCACGAATTGGTTCTTTTCTGACATATTGTTATTTTTCGTTCAGGGCATCAACATGACTCTGCCCCACGTTATCATTTTGCTGCAAAATTACGCTTTTTTCCTGACATGGACAAGAATAAGGTATGTTTTCTCTTTGCCACTTAAAATATATTTATTACTTTTGCACACAAGAAACGTAATATAACCTAACAAAATGTAAACGAGATGAACAACAATCAGAAACGTTTCTTCCTCACGGAGGATGAAATCCCGACACAATGGTACAACATCCAGGCCGACATGCCTGTCAAGCCGCTGCCGCCCCTGAACCCTAAGACCCACGAGCCGATGAAGGCTGAAGACCTCTACCCTATCTTCGCCCATGAGCTGTGCCACCAGGAGTTGGACACGACCAATGCGTGGATTGACATCCCACAGGCCGTTCTGGAACAGTACAAATATTACCGCTCGACACCACTCGTGCGTGCCTACGGCCTTGAGAAGGCTCTCGGCACGCCTGCACATATATACTTCAAGAACGAGAGCGTATCGCCTGTCGGCTCACACAAGCTGAACTCTGCCCTCGCGCAGGCTTACTACTGCAAGGAGGAGGGAGTGACGAACGTCACGACAGAGACAGGAGCCGGACAGTGGGGATGCGCCCTGGCATACGCCGCTAAGGTCTTCGGCCTTGAGGCTGCTGTCTATCAGGTTAAGATAAGCTACGACCAGAAGCCCTACCGCCACGCCATCATGGAGACATACGGCGCACAGGTGACCCCGTCGCCATCAATGTCGACACGCGCCGGAAAGGATGTCCTGACACGCGACCCTAACAACCAGGGCTCGCTCGGCACAGCGATATCAGAGGCTGTGGAGCTCGCCATGACGACACCAAACTGCAAATACGTCCTCGGCTCTGTCCTCAACCACGTCGCCCTCCACCAGACTGTCATAGGCCTTGAGGCTGAGAAGCAGATGGAGAAGGCAGGAGAGTATCCTGACATCGTGATAGGATGCTTCGGAGGAGGCTCCAACTTCGGCGGCATATCGTTCCCATTCATGAGACATAACATACTCGACGGACGCACGACACGCTTCATCGCTGCCGAGCCGGCATCATGCCCGAAACTGACACGCGGTGTCTTCCAGTATGACTTCGGCGACCTCTCGGGGCTCACACCGCTGCTCCCCATGTACACCCTCGGCCATAACTTCATGCCGGCGAACATACATGCCGGTGGCCTGAGATACCACGGTGCGGGCATGATAATATCCCAGCTGCTGAAGGAGAAGCGCATGGAGGCGACCGACATACAGCAGACAGAGGCGTTCAAGGCTGGCCTGCTCTTCTCGAAGACAGAGGGCATCATACCGGCTCCAGAGTCATGCCACGCCATCGCTGCCGCCATAAACGAGGCGGAGAAGTGTAAGGAGACAGGCGAGGAGAAGGTGATTCTCTTCAACCTCTCAGGCCACGGACTCATTGACATGTCTGCCTACCAGCAGTATCTCCAGGGCAACCTGCAGGACTATAAGGTGAAGCAGGAGGAGATAGACCGCAACATCAGCCAGCTGGAGAAGATTATCTAAGACAGAGGAATATTCTATCATGACCGTCCACAGCCCCACGAAGGCTGTGGACGCAGCATTAGGAACAACACCCACCACAGACCTTTTTCTTTATGATTGAATGATGATGGCTGTGGACGCAGCATTAGGAACAACACCCACCACACACCATCGACACAACGATTGAATGATGATGGCTGTGGCACAACCCGTAGAAACATTATCCACCACACACTATGAGACATATCATCATCTCACTCCTGTGCTCTCTCTGCATGCCTCTCGCAGCACAGGATTTCGCTATCGGAGCCGACATAAGCTGGGCTACGGAGCAGGAGCAGAAGGGCGAGAAACTCTTCGACTGGCAGGGGAAAGAGCGCGAATGCACAGCCCTGATGAAATCCATGGGCATGAACGCCGTGCGCCTCAGGGTATGGGTAGACCCCTCAAGACATGGCAACTGGTGCAACAAGGAGGATGTCCTCGTCAAGGCGTTGAGGGCCAAGGCGCTCGGGATGGACATAATGATTGATTTCCACTACTCTGACTGGTGGGCCGACCCTGCCAAGCAGAATATCCCGAAGGCATGGGAGAAGATGTCATACAAGGCCATGCTGAAGGCCCTCAGGGCACACACCATAGAGGTGCTCACACTGCTCAAGGACAACGGTGTCAGCCCACGGTGGGTGCAGGTGGGCAATGAGACATCGAACGGTATGCTGTGGAGCGTCGTCACCGACCCCGTCACGGGATGGGAGGTGAAGGACGCTGAGGGCAACACGACGATAACAAAGAGCATGGGACATGTGGAGCGGAACCCCAAGCAGTATGCCGGATTCATCCGCGAGGGCTACGACGCCGTGAAGAGCGTGTGCCCCGAAGCCATCGTGATAGTGCATCTCGACAATGGTTTCGACAACGCCCTGTACAACCATAACCTCGACACGATACTCGAGAACGGAGGGAAATTCGATATGATAGGCATGTCGCTCTACCCCTACTGGGCCATGGAGGCGAAGAAGGAGCCTAACGCATGGCAGACCATCGCTGACTGCATGAAGAACATCCGTGCTGTCACGAAGAAGTATGACCGCGACGTGATGATTGTCGAGACAGGATTCCTTGTCGACCCAGAGCGCCCTTATGTGATGCACCAGGGCCGTGAGCAATACCGTGAGATACTGCGCCGCGCCATGACAGAGACAGGTGGACGCTGCCGCGGTGTCTTCTACTGGGAGCCTGCCTGCCGCCCCTCGCTCTACAAGCTCGGGGCATTCGGAGAGGACGGACACCCTACCGACATACTCCGCGCGCTGAAGGATATTGGGGCGAAGGTGGAGGGATATGACCGCAAGCGTGTCACGATACACACCACAGAGGGCGACATAACGGTAGAGCTGTATAACGAGACGCCTGTGAACCGCGACAACTTCCTGCACCTCGCCACATCACACGGCATGGACAGCATACTCTTCCACCGTGTCATAGAGGGTTTCATGATACAGACAGGCGACCCTCAGTCACGCCACGCTCCTGCCACGACGAAGGAGAACCCTTCTCCATTGCTCGGCGAGGATGATGTCCCCTCAGTTGACGGGAGGAAGCGTCTGCCGGCCGAGATAGTCTATCCACGGTTCTTCCACAAGCGTGGAGCGCTCGCCATAGCACGTGAGCCGGACTCTGACAACCCCAAGAAGGAAGGCTCATCGTCACAGTTCTACATCGTCTGGGGCAAATGGCCGGTGGTCAAGGGGCGCACGCCATATGTCGACAAGCTCGCTTACTATGACGACTACCAGCAGCCTGGCACACCGTGGCTTGACGGCGGATACACTGTCATTGGCGAGACCGTGGCAGGCTGGGACACTGTCGAGAGGATACAGGCGGCGGAGAGAGACGCCAACGACCGCCCTATCAAGGACAGGCGCATACTCAGCATGGAGATAGTGGAGTGACACGGAGAACGGCTGGGAATGTCTCTGTGACGGCTACGGACATCTGGCATAGCGATGCTGGAGAGTCTATTGTCGCTGTCGGGTGAGACCACATGATGAGTCACGACAATCACGCCGGACACCAGGAACAACCATCATGCACACCTCTCCGCCCGCAATAAGCATGGCAGGAGACAACCTGAAAGGACAGCAAACGGGGCTACAGCGGCCTCGCTTGCTGTCCTTTCAGGTTTATCATATCATAATGTCAAGTTCTCATCACCAGGTCATTCCACAGCCTCAAGCATCAGCACACGGCTCGCCCAGTCGTTCTTCTTGCCGTAATCCACGTCGTGTGTGTATGGCATCTCCAGTCCGTTGGCCATAAGGTATCGTCCGGTGAAGACCTTGCCCTCACAGTCGAGTGGCTTGTTGTCTATGCGGTTGAGTTCCTTGACACGGTATTTCCTGTTGGCATCGAGTCCCTGCATCTTGACAGGAGGGAAGTGCTGGTTCTGGAATGTCTCGAGCTTATACCAGTAGAAGACGGCCTTCGCCTTGTCCTCAGCGACATACATGAGCGACGCGAGGTTGTCTCCCTCGTACGGAGAGTGGAGGCGGTAGATATCGCCGAACTGCACCACAGGGCGTATCATCTTGTAGTCGCTGATGGCCTGTCGGCAGAGTGCCTTCTCCTCGTCGGTCATGTTCTTGGGCTGTATCTCCATTCCGAGGCGGCCGGACATGGCGACATCACAGCGCAGCTTCATCGATGTGGTGCGGAAGACGGCATGGTTCGGTGTGGCGGAGATATGGCTTGCCATGGCTATGGCTGGGGAGAAGTATGATGTCCCCCACTGCATGTAGATGCGCTGCAGGGCGTCGGTGTTGTCCGATACCCAGAACTCGTCGAAGTATGGCAGCAGTCCGTAGTTGGCGCGTCCGCCTCCCGAGGCGCAGTCCTGTATGATGACATCAGGGTATTTCTCCCTTATGCGCTGACAGGTCTTTATCAGTCCGTCGTGGTATGCTATGTAGAGATGACTCTGGCGGTCCATCGGAAGATACTGTGAGCCGTGGTTCATGACGGGAGCGTTGGCGTCCCATTTTATGTAGGCTATCTCGGGATACTTTGTGAGGAGGTTGTCGACGACGCTGAAGACAAAGTCCTGGACTTCCGGATTGCTCATGTCGAGCACGAGCTGTGTGCCTCCGCGCCCCATGACGGGCTCGCGGCGTGGTGCCTTTATTATCCAGTCAGGATGTTTCTCGTACAGCTCTGAGACGCTGTTGGTCATCTCGGGCTCTATCCAGATGCCGAATCTCACTCCGTTCTTCTTGGCGTCGCGCAGGAGTCCCTCTATTCCCTCAGGGAGTTTCTGCTTGTCCACGACCCAGTCGCCGAGGCTGGAGTTGTCTGTCTTGCGTGGGTATTTGTCGCCGAACCATCCGTCGTCCATGACGAAGAGCTCTCCGCCCATTGACTTTATGTCGTGCATCATCTGGTCCATGCCCTTCTGGTTGATGTCGAAGTATACGCCCTCCCATGAGTTGAGGAGTATCATGCGCTCGTCTGCCCCGTGGCGCAGCTGGTAGCGGCGTGCCCAGCGGTGGTAGGCGCGGGATGCTCCTGAGAGTCCCTCGGCAGAGAAGGTGTATGCCACGTGTGGTGTCTTCAGTGTCTTCCCGCGGTCGAGGTGGTACTCTGAGTTGTCGGGGTTGATGCCGGCAGAGAAGTAATGGTACTCTCCCTCACGTGTGTCGACATTGACGGCGTAGTTGCCTGAGTACATGAGCGCGGCTCCTATCACATCGCCCTGGTTCTCCTGCGGGCGTCCCTCAAGCGAGAACATCAGCTCCTGGCGGTCGCTGGTAGCATTGCGCAGGCCGTCCTTGTTCTTTATCCTCAGCTGTCCGTTCTCGAGCTTGTGCTGTGAGAGCTGTGCCTCGGCTGCCCATGAGCCGTGCATGTGTGAGACCCATACATTGTTGCGGCGTATTGGCATCATTGACGATAGGAACTGTGTCAGGGTGACTGTCTTCTTCTCCCCGTTGGTTATCTCCGCCCACGATTCTATGATGTCGACATCTGTATAGGCGAGGTAGTTGAGGGTGACGGTTGTCGGATAGACTGTGTCGGCGAGGCGTATTGTGAGGAGACGGGCTTTGCGGGGCTGTCCGTTGGGGGCCTTGTCTGTCACATCGCTCAGCTCATATCCCTGGCTGACGAGCTGTGTCGAGAGGTTGCCGTCGGCATGGCGCATGGCGAGGCATACCTCGTCCTGTATGCGGTTGGCTCCGTAGGCGGGGTATATGTCGGTATTGCTCCAGTTGGCTGTCGTCGGTGCTGGCAGTGTGGCGAGGTCGGTCTCTGACAGCCTCTGCCCGTAGTAGACGAACTTCGGCTCCACGCCTTTCTCTATATCCACGACGAGGGTGTTGCGCGGTGTGCTTATGGCTACATTCTCTGCTACTGTGGGGAGGGCCATGAGCATTGCCATGGCGAGGGCCTGCAGACGGCTTGTGAGGATTATCTTTTTCTTCATAGATATTGCTGTTGGTTGTTTATCAGGTTATGTTTCCCGTCACGCTGTGGGCTATGGCGGGGGTGGCGGGGCGGTCAGCTGGCTGCCTCGCCGATGCGCTCGATGAGCTCGAGACACATGCGTGAGTTATGGTATGGGCATTTCCAGAATCCGGCATGGTCGTCCTTGAGGTTGAGCAGACCATTGCGGTCGCGGCTCCAGAACCATTCTCCGCGCTCGTGGTCGATGAGGTTCTGCTTGATATACTGCCAGCATCCGAGGGCTTTGTCGAGCGCCTCAGCGTCGCCGAAGTGCTGGTATATGTTGTAGAAGCCCACGACAGCCTCTGCCTGCACCCACCAGTGGCGGTCGTCGTCGACATGTCCTGTGTCGAGATTCGCCTCGTGTGTCATGGAGCCGTCGGCATTGAGTCCTTTCTCCGATGCCTCCGCTACGAGCCTTACTATGGGCTCCACCTTGTCCAGCACCTTCTTGTCGGCGAGGACGAGGGCTGCCTCGTGCATGAGCCATGAGCACTCTATGTCGTGTCCGTAGCTCTCAAGGTGTCCGGCACCGCGTGTCCAGTCGTTCTCGAAGAAGAGGTCGAGATGGTGTGTCTGGGGGTTGAGTATCTTGTCGGTGAATATGTCTATGAGATTGCGCAGTGCCACCTCGACTTTCGACATGGTGTTCAGGCCGACCTCCTTGCCCGCGGCTTCCATCTCCTTCATGCAGCGGTAGAGGTTGGTGTATGGCTCTATGATGTGGAGATGTGTGTTCTGTGACTTCGGGAAATTGGCGTCGAGCTCTGAGAGGCGCATATCGGCTATATCGCCCCACTGGCGTGTCTGTGCCTCTATGTATCCGTTGTAGACACAGTCGAGGGAGTGGTCCTCGATGGTGTTGAAGAGGTTGATGGCCATGGTGAAGGCCTCGTCGACCTCGTCGGCGGGGACCTCTGGGTCGGCGAATGTGGCACGGACGAACTCTGAGAGGCCGTAGAGCATGAAGCCGATGGCGTAGAACTGTTTCTTGGTGTCGGCTGGCTCGCCCTCGCATGTCACAGCCCAGTATGTTCCTCCGTATACGGGGTCGACGAAGTGCTGGAGGATATAGTCCTTGGCGCGGCGGGCGGCGGAGAGGTATTCGGGGTTATGGAGGACACGGTA
>OBLI01001019.1_pt1 | contig 28721 bp, 24 predicted proteins | sample 1519701 | NCBI WGS metagenome assembly OBLI01 (sample SAMEA3663005, study PRJEB22513) | pig gut metagenome | biome: pig gut; feature: pig-associated habitat; material: faeces | place: France | collected 2012 | reverse complement strand
ATTTCATGTTGGCGTGATAAATCACGTCAAGGCAGAGGTCGAGCAAGTCGTTGTCGCGACCAGTTTCAGATTCGAGCAGTGAACGGACGTTTAGTTTCAGTTTGTCCAACACTTGCTCATCCACAAATCCGTGACTGTCGATAAGGTCGCGGAAGAGTTGATACTTCTCTATAGTCTCAAGATGTTTTTCGGTGATGTCGATACTTCGGCTTCCCGATTGATTTGATTGAATCTTATACATTCTTAATTCTAAATTTTTAATTTATAATTCTTAATTTCTCAAGAGGAATCTCGCCAGCGCCCTCATCACGATGCCTTGTTTTTTCTCGCCCTTGATACATTCGAATGGGAATCCCATGGTGATGGCTCGGTAGTCGTTGCCTTTGTATGCCACGCAAGCTGCATTTCCATTGCCATAGAGCATAGTGGCGAATGCAGGAGCCAGAGGGGCGAGGATATCGGTGCGTGTGGCTGCATAGTGCTGATCATTGAGTTGGTGATAGAACTGCATCGACGTACCGAGTCCTGAGATAGCGTCGTTTTGTCCGTCGTAAGTGCCTGCGAGATGACATCTCAGCACATTGTTGATAAACAGGCGCGACTCGTTGTCGCGGTTGTCGGCAAGCATGTCCGATGCCACGTATGCCCCGCTCACGAGTAGCGATCCTCCTCTTCTTGTGAATGTCTCAAGAGCGTTGCGCAGTGATGGTGTCATAACCTCATATTTTATGAGGCTGTAACCGTCGTTTCTTTCAAGTCCGAAGATGACATCTGCCATCTGGCATTTGTCGAGATTGGCAATGCCGGCAGTGAGAGCATCGTCAGAACAACTCTCTATATTATATATTCCTGCGGTATGTAATGCACGTGCATGAGTGGCTACATAGTTGAAGTCGTTGCCGGCGATAAACTGTCCCATGAGCGACTCGTCTGAGTATCCAAGTCCTCCCGGTCCTTCCTTACCGGCAGTAAGAGGGTCGGAATCAATCTGCCTGCCCAAGAATCCTGCGGTCATACCGTAGCTCACTCCCGGATCGGCATCCATATCAAATCTCCATCCGTTATCATCCATCTTCACAGCCGGCGATGCAAGTCGGTTGAAGGCATTCACTATCATAACATTAGCCTTGGCTCCGGGAACATAAGCAGCCGACAACACCTCGGACGGAAAACTCCTTCCACCCTTGTTCACGGCTGCCACACGGAACGAATACAGCACTCCCGGTTCCAGTTTTATCTTGGCCTTCGTTCCCTGCACCAATGTGCCGTTGTCAAAGTCGGCACTTCCCGTACTTGTATATACTACATACCCAGTGGGGTTGGCCGATGGTTCGTTGGGATCTTTCACCTCGCGCCATGTAAGTGTAGCCTCACCATCGTCGTCGATGTTTACGGCAAAATGACTTGGTGCAAGGGGAGTGACTGCATAGTCGTTGTCATGCATGTCGGATATGAAACGTAATATGGTCTTGTATATCGACCTTGCCATGGCAAACTTAAAGTTTGGGTCGTGACCATAGCGCATGTCGTTGAAGTTTTGGTGGGACATCATTTCGAGAATGGCACTGGGCACAGCCGGCACACGTGATTCCGAATAATTGCGGTCGTATAGTTCCCTTCTGTTCCACTTGCCGAATTTCTTGGCAAGGTCGGCAGGAATCTCGTCGAGCAATCTCTGTGCGAAATTCTTTGATGCCTGTCGCGAGATGCCCGCATCCAGTAGTCCGTTGTTGAAGTCGGTTGTGCATATCGTCAGTGTACCGACAATAGAGTCGCATGGTCCGTATCCTGCATCACTATGCACTCCCAATGACAGTTCGATGGGCACTCCAAGTCCCTTTTGATTGGGCATATAACACGAACCGCCTCCCACATAGTTTGACATAAACGAGCGCGAGTTGATGTCGTCTGCATAGTCGTCGGTGCCCAGTCGGCTACTGCTCACCTCGTAGGGCATTCCCGCCCATTGGGTATAGTAACGTGCGCCCTCAAGACATCGAGGCAGACCGCTCACAAGTGGCGATGGGGGAAGTTGGCTTCCTGAAGCCGTAGTGTCCTGTGGCAGATAAACACCATCAAGAGGCAGACGGGCGATATTTCCCATACCGCCGCCAAATCTCACGGCATCGGTGGTGACCACCGCTTTCTTGCAGTTGCTCACATTGCTCACCGTCACCCGGTTGAATTCATTGCTCCCCTCGTCGAAGTCGAACGAACCGATATACACCCATGTGCCGCCACCCATCTTCTGGTTGACTCTCACCTTGGTTTCCTGTCCCTTGTGCCAAACGGTGTAAACGACATCATCGGCACTGTTAGCAAGTGTGGCATAGCTCACATACACCGCATATCGTCCAGTCTCGGGGATGACGGGTTGATAAGACACAACACTTGCCTTCTTGGCCTTTTTGATTGTCGGGCACATTCTCACAGTGCCTGCCCTAAACGGGTTTTCCTTGTCGAGATACATGCCCTCGTGTTGAGCGAATCCCTGTATGCCGGCATCCGTCCATACCTCCTTCACATTCACTTCCAAGTATTCTGTAGGAGTATAGTGGTTGTCGTTATCCACAATCACCTCATTTCTTTGCCAGTCGCGCTCACGTGGAGTAAACACGCATGCGCCGCTGTTTTCCAACATCGGTATGAGATATGGTATGACGATGGTCTGCGTGAAGAGGTCCTCGGTGGTGCAAAACATCTTAGGTCTTTGCCATTTCCATCCGCCTTTCTTCACGTCATAATATCTGCCGTGGCTTGCCCACAGTGTGATGTGCTTGTTGTGCAGTCCCTTGGAAGTCTTATACGGTATTGAAATGTTCTCCACCCATGGGTGTCCCTTGTATTCAATGTCTCCCCATGTAGAAGAAGCCATCTCCGTGTCCTGTGCCGAAGCAACAGTTGAAGTGGCTGATAATAATATGCTGAATAATAAGTTTTTAACGTATTTCATTTAAATCTCTCCTATACTGAATTTTTCAGGATGTTTGCCTTTGAAATCCTTGAAATACATCTTTATATCCCTCATCTGCGATTCGATGTCGCCATTCGGAATTATGGTTTTTGTGCAGCAGATGATTTTCTTTTCGTAGTCAACGCCATATAGCAGGATAGGCAGCTTGGCTTTAAGTGCGATATAATAGAATCCCTTTTTCCACTCCGTGTTGAGTGAGCGTGTGCCCTCGGGCGTGATACACAGGTGGAATTCCCTTTCCCGCAGAGCAGTCTCAGCCAGGTTATCTGTCATACTCGTGTGTTTTGATCTCCACACGGGAATTCCACCCAGTCGTCGGAATATAGGTCCGAGCGGCCAGAAGAACCATTCCTTCTTCATGAGGAATCCGCTCTTCACACCTTCGGCCTTTGAATAGAGTTGTCCGATGACAAAGTCCCAGTTGGTAGTATGAGGAGCAAGGCAGATGATATACTTGTCGGGATGCTTCTCGGTGATATTCACCTTCCATCCCATGCACTTGTATAGCATCCACCTGCTTAATGATTTTCCAAATCCCATTTCTCTTACCTTATATTATATAAAGAGATTATGCGTGCAGATTAGATATTTGGTCTGCAATCTCGTCAACCTCCTTTACGAAGTCCTCTGTGATTTTGTTGAAAAACACCTTGGGCTCCATTCCTGGTTCAGGATGTGAAATGCGCTTTACATAGTCGTTTCTTACCTTCAGTATGCTGCTGATGATACTGAGAACGTTGTCGTGGTTGGCCTTTCCTTCATACAGAGAGAGTGCTACAACTTCAGCCACGAGGTCGGCACAAGTGTCCGACACAATACTCTTAAGGTCTTTTCTTTTTGCCATAATATTTTTCTCCTTTTTTATTGTTTTTCTGTTTGTTTCTATTAATATTTACGACAAAGATAAGCAAAATATTCGATATAACGGCATTTTCTTCAAAAAAAAACATTAAAAAATCAAATTTAGTGTCTTTTCCTTGCTTTTTTTCGCTGAAAATTGCTAATTTTGCACAAAAATTCGGGAAATTGCAATTATACATATTATAAACATTAAAGAAATTATGGAAAAAAGTGCTTTGCAAAATGCGAGAGCTGCCTATCAGCCAAAGTTGCCGAAGGCTCTTCAGGGTGCAGTGAAAATCAAGGAAGGTGCACCCACCCAGAGTGTAGATAATCAGGAAGACATCAAGAAGCTCTTCCCAAACACCTACGGTATGCCAATCATCGAATTTGAGCCCGCAGCCAGCGAGAACAACTCAAAGATTAATGTTGGTGTTATCCTTAGCGGTGGCCAGGCTCCTGGCGGTCACAATGTAATCACTGGTTTGTTCGACCAAATCAAGCGTCTCAACCCCGAGAACCGTCTTTTCGGTTTTATTCTCGGTCCTGGCGGTTTTGTTGACCACAATTACAAAGAGCTCACCAAGGAGGTGATCGATGAATATCGCAACACTGGCGGTTTCGACATGATTGGTTCTGGACGTACCAAGCTTGAGAAGGTAGAGCAGTTTGAGAAGGGACTTGAGATTGCCCGCGAACTCAATCTTTCAGCCATTGTTATCATCGGTGGTGACGACTCAAATACCAACGCCTGCGTTCTCGCAGAGTACTATGCTGCCAAGAACTACGGTATCCAGGTGATTGGTTGCCCCAAGACCATCGACGGCGACCTCAAGAACGAGCAGATCGAGACATCATTCGGTTTTGACACAGCATGCAAGACATATTCAGAACTTATCGGTAACATCGAGCGCGACTGCAACTCGGCACGCAAGTATTGGCACTTCATCAAGGTGATGGGCCGTTCAGCAAGCCACATCGCCCTCGAGTGCGCACTTCAGTGCCAGCCCAACGTATGCCTCGTGAGCGAGGAAGTAGAGCAGAAGGACATGACCCTCAACCAGATTGTTGACGACCTCTGCCAGATTATCGCCAAGCGTGCTGAGGACGGAAACAACTTCGGTACAGTTATCGTTCCCGAGGGACTCATCGAGTTCATCCCCGCCATTGGTCGCCTTATCCAGGAGCTCAACGACCTGCTCGCAGCTCATGGTGCCGACTATAAGGATCTCGACAAGGACGCTCAGCGCAAGTATATCATCGAGCACCTCTCAAAGGAGAATGCCGCTACATTCGAGACACTGCCCGCCGACGTGGCACGCCAGCTCTCACTCGACCGCGACCCCCACGGAAACGTACAGGTATCGCTCATCGAAACCGAGAAGCTCCTCTCTGCAATGTGCGAGGCTCGTCTTGCCGAGATGAAGAAGGAAGGCAAGTATGTTGGTAAGTTTGCCGCCCAGCACCACTTCTTCGGTTATGAGGGACGCTGCGCAGCTCCTTCTAACTTCGACGCCGATTACTGCTATGCTCTCGGCACAAGTGCCGCTCAGCTCATCGCCAATGGTAAGACTGGTTACATGGCAATCGTAAAGAACACAACAGCTCCTGCCGACCAGTGGATTGCAGGTGGTGTGCCTATCACTATGATGATGAACATGGAGCGCCGCAACGGTGAGATGAAGCCGGTTATCCGCAAGGCTCTTGTTGAGCTCGATGGTGCACCCTTCAAGGAGTTTGCATCCAAGCGTGACGTATGGGCTCGCGAGACTGCTTATGTTTATCCCGGTCCTATCCAGTATTGGGGACCAACAGAGGTTTGCGACCAGCCTACCAAGACTCTCGCCCTCGAGCAAGCATAATCGCGTATGCCTCAGAAAACACGTAAAAAGAAATACACGAGTACAGTACGCCGGAAACGTCCCGGCGTACTTTTACGTGTTTTACAGCGTATGCCCGGATGGGCATGGTGGTTCGGCGGTTCTGTCGTTGTCCTCCTTTATGTTTATTTCTTCTATTATTTCTTTGTCTCGCCGTTCGGATTCCGTTGGCGTGCCCTTTATGGTGATGTATCTTATCCCGAGGGCTATGAGATTCACGGCATCGACATAAGTCATTATCAGGGTGAGATTGATTGGGAGAAATTGAAGAACAACGGTATGATAGAGAAGTGCCCCGTGCGTTTCGTGATGATCAAGGCCACCGAGGGTTCCAGTAAGATTGATGAGAACTTCATCGACAATTTCTATAATGCACGCGAGTATGGATTCATTCGTGGCGCATACCATTTTTATAGTGTTTATTCCCCAGCTGAGGCTCAGGCAAGGTATTTCATCAAGAATGTCAAGTTGGAGGCAGGCGACCTTCCCCCTGTGCTTGATGTGGAGCATAAACCCAAGAACCAAACCGACGAGGAGTTTAAGAAAAGCATACTCACATGGCTTGATATAGTGGAGGAGGAGTATGGTGTCAAACCGATTATCTACACCTATTATAAGTTTAAGATGAAATACCTGAGCGACAAGGTGTTCGACGACTATCCTTATTGGATAGCCCATTATTATGTGGATAAGGTGGAATATAATGGACAGTGGAAGTTTTGGCAGCACACTGACTGCGGAAAACTTCCAGGTATAAGTGGCTATGTGGATTTCAATATCTACAACGGTAGCTTCTACGACCTCCGTCGCCTCACCATCCAAAAATAATTCCTAATTCCTAATCCCTAATTCCTAAAAGTAATCGCTTCCCAATCGCCGTCCTTTTGCCTTGATTCAAGGCTAAGTCCCAGTTCTGTGGCCTTGCCAACAAGTGCCTCGACATCCGACGAGTAAAATCCGCTGATGATAAGTTTTCCGCCCTTTGCCAGGAGGGGTTGCCATTTGGGCATGTCGGCAATGAGGATATTACGGTTGATATTGGCAAGTATGATGTCAAATTCCAATGATGGTTCAAGTATTCCCGCATCACCGAGTCGTGCGTCGTAATCATCTCCAACTCCGTTGATCACCGCATTATGACGAGCATTGTCGGCACTCCATTCGTCGATGTCATATCCCACCACACTCTTGGCACCCATTTTGAGGGCTATGATACCCAATATTCCTGTTCCGCATCCGCAGTCGAGAACACGCTTTCCCTTGGGATTCTCGTTGATAAGTTGTCTTGCCACCATCTTGGTAGTCTCGTGAGTACCCGTACCGAATGCCAGTTTCGCGTCAATCTCCACCATTGTCATTGCGGGATATTCGGGCAGGTGGCGACCATCATGCACCACACAATCATCCGTGATATAAATAGGCATGAATCCCTCGTTTTCCCATTGTTCGTTCCAGTCGCGGTATTCCGCCTCGCTGGTGGTGAAATCCACCTTTATGTTCTCAAACGGGAATTCGGCAATTATCTCAGCAATAGCATTCTCTTCATACAAGTCTTGTTGAATGTATCCTTTAAGTCCTGTAGTAGTATCCTCAAACGATTCATATCCCACCTCGCCGGACATTGCAGCCAACAGGTCGCGCGCGTCTTGGATAAGTTCCACGGGCCCTGTAATTTTAAATTCTGTTTCGTAGTATTTCATTTTTTTATTCTTCTATATGAGACAGTGAGTGGGCGAACGACGTTATGAAGTTTGTCACCGTTTCACTTGGATAATAGCGGAAGAAGCGTCGGCTGTGGTTGATGTGCCACATCATCGCACTCTTGTTGTTGGTGCTTACAAAGACATTCTTTCCCTGGGTGAAAAACCAGTCGTATGTATGGTTGCCCTTCAAGTTGAATATATCTTTCATGATTGCCGATATGTCGTCCTTCTTATTAGGGCTCATAAATGGAATCTCGTCGGTTGTGAAGTTCATGAGTCCCTTCAGCAGGGCTCCCTCCAGTTGAGCCATCTCGCCCATGTGCAACTTGTCAATCCATTGTTGCAGTTTGATGAAATCCACCTTATTGCCGATCTTGCGCAGTATCATTCCCAATTCGACAATCTGTTTCAGACTCACTCCGTCGTTCAGAATGTATTTTGCTATGCGCACCATCGTGTATAGAAGGTTGAGAGTTGGTGGCAGGGTCTCGATTTTTATCCCGTCAATATATATATAAGTGGAATCGCAGCATCTTATTTCCTGATTCACAATCTGTTGCAAGTTTCTGTTGAGGAACATGTTGGTGAGCTTCAACATCCGGTGATGGTGTTCCACCTTCATTCCCTTCCACATATACTGTGTCACTCCCTTTTCCGTTGTGGTCTTGTTGTCGGCATTTCCCTTTGCCCAGTCGTCGGCTTTTTTGCCTTGCGGGTCGAGAGGGAAGAAGATGTCGCAATCGCCGCTGGTGCGGTGCAGAGGTTGGTTGTATAGAGTGGCGATGGCCTGTCCTTTCAGTAGGATAGGTCGTGTGCTCCGGTGATTGAGTTCCTCCATCAGTCTTGCCGTCAATATGTTCATCTGTCGGCTTTTCTCTTCGGCCTCATCCACCATTCTTCGCCAAGCCTCCCTCTGTTCATTGGTGAGGTTGATAAAGAATTCGTCCTTTCTGCTTCTTATCCCGTCATATACGAGGGCAGCGACTCCATGCATGAGAGCCATCTGATAAAGACGTTCCCATTTCCATTGCGACATTGGTTCGATAGGAGTATCGTCACCAAACGTGCCGCTTCTCAGTAATCTTAAAAAATTTCTTTCAACAACAGTCATATTCTTTTTCTTAAGAGTAACGTCGTGGGTATCGCATTATTATTGCTACTATCGTCACTATGCCAAGCAAGTAGGGATAATAGAGGTAGGACAATATGCTCACAGGATTCACAGCTGCCAGTCCGGCTGCCATCAGCATTTGTGCTCCATAAGGGATAATTCCCTGTACGCAGCACGACATGGTGTCGAGTATGCTCGCGCATTTACGGTTGTCGATACCGAATCGGTCGCCTATTTGCTTGGCAATTCCTCCGGTAGTGATGATTGCCACCGTATTGTTGGCTGTGCAAACGTTCACCATTCCCACCAATGCAGCTATGCTCAGTTCGGCACTGCGCTTGTTTTTTATATGCTTTGTCAGGAGTGAAATGATTACGTCAATACCGCCGTTGGCCTTTATCAGTTCAAGCATACCGCCAGCCATCATCGTGATGATAATCAGTTCACCCATACCCGTTATACCGTCGCCCATGGCGGCAAACCATCCGAAGATGTCAAATGCACCGTCAATCATTCCAATGCTCCCTGTCAACAATATGCCGAATGTAAGCACTGCCATCACGTTCATTCCGCATATCGCCGTGATGAGCACAACTAAATATGGCATCACCTTGATCAGAGACACCTCCCCCACATTCTGCGGAGATTCAATCCCGCTTCCAATAATACCATATATAATAAGGATAACAACAGCTACGGGAAAGACGAGAAATGAGTTTACCCTAAACTTGTCGCTCAGTCGGCAACCTTGTGTGGATGTTGCTGCGATAGTTGTATCAGATATAAACGACAGGTTGTCGCCGAATAACGAACCGCCCACGATGATGGCAGTAAGCATCGGGATGCTCATTCCCGTGGATTGTGCCACTCCTGCGGCTATGGGGGTGAGTGCCACAATGGTACCCACACTTGTGCCGACGGAAATAGATACGAAACATGCAGCCAGAAAGAGTCCGGCGAAAATCATGTTTCCCGGTAGGATAGAGAGGGTTAGGTTAACTGTGGCATCAATACTGCCCATCACCTTCGCTGTATTTGCGAAGGCTCCGGCCAGTACGAATATCCACAGCATAAGCATCATATTACCCATCGATGCCCCGCGACTGAATATGCTGATTCTTTCGGCGATAGGCATGCCGCCACTTGTCGGGATACCGCCGCAAACAACCACGGCATATATCGACGACAACAAGAATGCCACCGTAATAGGTACCTTATAGAAGTCTCCCGCAATTATCGAGGTGACGAGGTACAATACAATGAACACTGCCAGCGGGCTGAGTGCTATGATTCCTTTTCTCTTCAATCTCTTTAATATTTTAATTTTTTAATTTTTTAATATTTTAATTTTTTCTAAAGCGTTACTCCGTTTTTGAATATAGATATTTCCCTGTATCCGTTAGCCTCATTGCGAGCCTTTTCGCCACTGGCTACATTCAGGATTTTGTCGATAAATTCGGGGAGCAGTTGTTCCATTGTCTTTCCCTCGATAAGCTGTCCTGCACTGAAATCAATCCAGTTGGGCTTGCGCTGGGCGAGGGTAGGGTTGGTGGCAATCTTCATTGTTGGAACGAAAGTGCCGAAGGGCGTTCCACGACCAGTGGTGAAGAGCACTATCTGACAACCCGCAGATGCGAGGGCAGTGGCAGCCACGAGGTCATTACCCGGTGCCGACAAGAGGTTGAGACCATTTGTCTGCAGTCTGTCACCATATTCCAACACACCGCTCACTGGAGCCTTACCGCATTTCTGTGTACATCCCAAAGCCTTGTCCTCAAGTGTAGAGATACCGCCCGCCTTGTTTCCGGGAGACGGATTCTCGCCCACTGGTTCGCCGTGACTGAGGAAATACTCCTTGAAGTCGTTCACCATAGCCACAGTCTTGTCAAACAGTTCGGTAGTCTTACACCTGTTCATGAGTATCGTTTCCGCACCAAACATCTCAGGCACCTCTGTGAGTATTGATGTGCCTCCCTGTGCCACGAGCCAATCAGAGAACTCTCCCACAAGAGGATTGGCGGTGATACCGCTGAATCCGTCACTACCGCCGCATTTCAGACCCACACGCAGTTTGCTCACTGGCACTGCCTGTCTTCTGTCCTGCGACACTTTGGCATACAGGTCGCGCAGTATTTCCATACCGGCTTCCACCTCGTCGCCATCCACTTTCTGGGTGACGAGGAATTTGATGCGCTCATGATCATAGTCGCCAAGCAGTTGTTCAAACAAATCAGGCTGGTTGTTCTCGCAACCGAGTCCGAGTACAAGCACACCGCCTGCATTGGGGTGGAGTGTGATGTCGCGCAGAATCTTGCGTGTATTCTCGTGGTCGCCGCTCAACTGCGAGCATCCGTAGTTGTGATGCCATGCATATACAGCGTCGATGTCCTTCTCGCCGGTTTCCTTGCGCAGCTGGTCGGCCAGTCGTTCGGCAATACCATTTACGCATCCCACGGTAGGCACAATCCATATCTCGTTGCGCACTCCCACGTCACCGTTCTTTCTTACATATCCCTCGAAGGTTCTGTCCTCCTTGGCGATATCCAGTTGGTCGTCCACCGGTTCGTAGGCATAAGTCAGCGTGCCTTTGAGATTCGTCTTCAGGTTGTTCTCGTTCACCCAGTCACCCGCCTTCAAGTCGGTGATGGCATGTCCGATAGGATAACCATATTTAATAATGTTCTTACCGGCAGGAGTGTCGTTGATGAGCACCTTGTGTCCAGCCGGAGTGTCTTGGTTAAGAGTGATGGATTTTCCATCCACTTCAACTACGTCACCTTTTTTCATTGCTTCAAGGCAAACCACCACAGAGTCAGCCCTGTTGATTTTCAGATAAGTTTTTTCCATTGTTTGTTTTTTATATTTTAATTCTTTAATATTTTAATTCTTTAATTCTTTTAATTCTTTAATATTTTAATTCTTTAATTCTTTTAAAGCTGTTCCCTCCGATAGAACTCCACGTTTTCCTTAGTGAGCAATTCTATTGGAACATAGTTCACTGGGGTTACCTCCTTTTTCAGAACAATAGCCTGGAATAGAGTGTCGATACTCGAATATCCCTGCATATATCCATGTTGGGCAATGAGGAACGATATAGCCCCCTGCTTCACGCATTCCTTGTTTTTGTCCACCATGTCATATCCCATTATCTGCACGTTGCGCCTGTTGCTGCGCAGAAGGAATTCACCCACGAGGTGCGCTTTCGAGTTGAATGTGATGCAATGATGCACGTCGGGGTGTTTGGTGAAGAAATCCTCCAGTATGTCGTTATATTTCTCCCTCTCCACGTCGAGCGGCAGGTTTACCTCCGTGATAGTGACATTGGGGAAGTGGTCGCGCATATAGTGACGGAATCCCGTCTCGCGGTTTTCCTGCTGTTTGCTCGCCACGTTTCCGTTTAGCATCTGCTTCATCATCATGATTTCCTTTTCCTTCGATGCTATGAGCATGAGCATCCTGCCGGCGAAATATCCACTGCAGAATGAGTCCTGTCCAAAGAAAGACAAGGGGCGCAGGTCGGGCATATATGAGTCGAGCATGATGAACGGTATGTTCTCCTCATGCAGTTTGTCGGTGAATGCCCTTGTCACGTCGAGAGTTGAGGGCACTATCACTACTCCGTCGGGTTTTTTCTCCAGGCACTCTTTTGTCACCTTATTGAAAGTGCTCTGGTTAAATCTTCGGTAATACATCATCTCTACGTTCACCTGGAAGTCCCTTCTGTGGTCGCGTGCGCACATAGCCCCGTCTTCCACTTCCTGCCAATATGCCTCCGACTCGTGTTTGGGCATGATGCAGATGAAGTTATATGTTTTGTTGTATGCCAATGCACTGGCATACATGTTTGGCTGGTAGTCCATCTCCTCAAGAGCCTTTTCCACCTTGTCCCTGGCCTCCTTCGACACGCTTGGGCGGTTGTGAAGCACTCTGTCCACTGTGCCTACCGATACTCCCGCACGAATTGCGATGTCCTTAATTCGAATTCTGTCGTTTGCCATATTCTTCAGTTGAAATTTTGTGCAAAATTACCAATAAAAATCGAATTGTGCTAATGCACAGCTAAAAAAAATGCAAAAAAATGCAGATTTTCTCCATTTTTCTTTGTCAATTCAATAAATTAGAGTAATTTTGTTGCGCAAACAAAAAAAATGAATCTACAAATACAATTAATTTAAACAACAAGAAATGGCAAAAGTAGTAACATTAGGAGAGATTATGCTCCGTCTGTCTTCTCCAGGACAGAAAAGATTTGTGCAGAGTGAGTATTTCGACGTCGTATATGGTGGCGGCGAGGCAAATGTGGCAGTTAGTTGCGCCAATTATGGTCATGATGCATATTTTGTGTCAAAGTTGCCCAAGCACGAGATTGGCCAGTGTGCCGTCAACGCCCTGCGCAAGTTTGGAGTTCACACCGATTATATTGCCCGCGGTGGTAACCGTGTAGGCATCTATTATCTTGAGACAGGAGCATCTATGCGTCCGTCAAAGGTTATTTACGACCGCGCCGGCAGTTCGATAGCTGAGGCAGATGCTTCCGACTTCGATTTCGATGCTATCATGGAGGGTGCCGACTGGTTCCATTGGAGTGGTATCACCCCCGCCATCAGCGACAAGGCTGCCGAGCTCACCCGTTTGGCATGCGAGGCTGCCAAGCGTCATGGAGTGACAGTGTCTGTCGATCTCAATTTCCGCAAGAAGTTGTGGACATCCGAGAAGGCTCAGAGCATCATGAAGCCACTTATGAAGTATGTTGACGTATGTATCGGTAATGAGGAAGACGCCCAGCTTTGCCTTGGATTCAAGCCCGAGGCTGACGTTGAAGGCGGTAAGACTGATGCTGAGGGATACTATGGCATATTCCAGGGCATGATGAAGGAGTTTGGATTTAAGTATGTCGTTTCCACTCTTCGTGAGTCTCTCTCCGCTACCCACAATGGTTGGAAGGCCCTTATTTATAATGGTAAGGACTTCTATCAGAGCAAGCACTACGACATCATGCCTATTATCGACCGTGTAGGTGGTGGTGACTCCTTCTCTGGTGGTCTTATTCATGGTCTTCTCACTTATCCCGACAATCAGGGTGCAGCCCTTGAGTTTGCCGTAGCTGCTTCAGCCTTGAAGCACACTATCCCCGGCGACTTCAATATGGTGAGCAAGGAAGAGGTTGAGGCTCTCGCCGGTGGTGATGCCTCAGGACGTGTACAGAGATAGGTCCTTCGGATGAATCCGAAGGAAATTAAAAAATTAAAGAATTAAAAAATTAAAGTTCTTAATGGCAAAATTTGATAAGATAGCCGTTCTTGGCAAGATGGGAGCGACGGGCATGGTGCCTGTGTTCTATCACAAGGATGCTGAAATAGCGAAGAAAGTAGTGAAGGCATGTTATGACGGTGGTGTCAGAGCCTTCGAGTTTACCAATCGCGGTGACTTTGCCCATGAGGTATTTGCCGAAGTGGTCAAGTATGCCGCAACAGAATGTCCCGATCTCGCTCTCGGTGTAGGTTCGGTGGTTGATCCCGCTACTGCCGCCCTCTACATCCAGTTGGGCGCATGCTTCGTGGTTGGTCCTCTGTTCAACCCCGAAGTGTCGAAGATCTGTAACCGTCGTCTCATTCCCTACACCCCCGGTTGCGGTAGCGTGTCCGAGGTAGGTGCAGCTCAGGAGACAGGTTGTGACCTTTGCAAGATTTTCCCAGGCGATGTTCTTGGCACCAAGCTCGTCAAGGGACTTATGGCTCCCATGCCATGGTCGAAGCTGATGGTAACTGGCGGAGTGTCGCCCGACGAGGAGAACCTCACATCTTGGATCAAGGCAGGCGTGTTTTGCGTTGGTATGGGATCTAAGTTGTTCCCCAAGGATGTCATAGCAGCCGGTGATTGGAAGGCTATCTCCGACAAATGTGCCGAGGCACTTGGATATATTGCCAAGGCTCGCGCATAATATATTATATTCAAAGGGTTTCGTAGGGCTTATAGTCCTATGGAGCCTTTTGTCTTTTTCAGCTTGTTCGCACAAGGATAGAGGCGAGGCGGACAGGTTGAACGACATTTCCTACGCCTATCACTACCGCAATCTTGATTCCACCCTCCACTATGCGCATCAAGTGCTTTCGCTCGACGTCGATGACGATTGTCGTGCCGAGGCATATAATAACATAGCCTTTGTTGACATCATGCGCATGGATTATTCCCGTGCCGACTCCCTCTTGGGTGTCATCACGTCGATTACAGATAATCAGGTGGAATTGCTTATTGCCGACATCCAGCAGATGCGCCTCTGTCAGCGAATGTCTCGCAACCGTGAGTTCTACGACTACCGCGAGCGTGCTCAGCAGCGTTTCAATCGTATCAAGGAAGAGGAATCTACACTCGATTCCCGTCTGCTGCGCCGCATGACCTACGCCTCGTCGGAGTATGCCATCGTCAGTTCCACCTATTATTATTATGTAGGTCTGCTTCCCCAGTCTGCGTCGGCTCTCAATGCCATCAATCCCCAAGGTGAGGTGCGCCGCGATACAGCACAGTATCTGTCATATTTATACAATATCGGGGCCGGTGGTATCATCAATTCCGGTTCGGCTCGCGACATTCGCCAACAGGAGTTAGAGCGTCTTCTCGAATGTTATATCATAGCTTCACGAAGCGGATATAAATACTTTAAAGCCAATTCGTTACAATCAATAGCCGAACATCTTCTACAAGTCTCAGAGCGTACTCGCCTGCTTGCCGACAATCCCGCCATCCGTCTTATCGAGAACACCTCCACGACTCCCGATTCACTCATTGCCAGGGAGATGACTCAGAAGGCTCTCACCTATTTCGTCGAATATGGTGATGTCTATCAAATAGCAGGTGGTTATCGCTCGTTGGCTTCCTGTTTCACCCACATCAGCGACTTTGAGTCTGCCATATATTATCTCAACATGGCTCTCAAGGACAATAAGATTAATCAGGCTCCCGACCTTGTCGCCAGTATCCGCGAACAGATGAGCGTAGCCTATTCGGCAGTCAACGACAAACCGGCGAGCGACTACAATCGCAACATCTATCTCGACCTTCAGGAGAACACCCGTCAGGATCGCTATTATGAGTCGCGAGCCGCCCAGTTGGAGGCGGCTTCCTCACAACTCAATGTCATGATAGTTGTGGTAATTGCGGCAATAGTCCTCCTGCTTTTCCTGTTGTGGTTATTTGGTCATCTCTCTCGCAAGGATCGCCGTGGCGACGAACTCAACTCCCTTCTCCAACCCTTGCGCCAGTGGCAGCAGGAGCAACAACTCAGTAGCCAGCAGACACAAGAGCGAATAGAGGAGATTAATGAGGAGCGACAGATATGCGAGATGAACAGTGAGAAATATGCCCTCCAAAGTGTTGAAAACCGCGCCAAGATGTCGCTCATCAACAGTGTCACCCCATTTATTGACCGTATCATCAATGAGGTGCGCATGCTCATCGAGCGTCCTGGCGAGAACGCCGATATACGCAAGGACCGCTATGCATATATCCTTCAACTCACCGACAAGATAAACGAATACAACGCCCTTCTCACCGACTGGATACAGTTGCGCAAGGGTCGTTTGAGTATGCATATCGAGAGCTTCCCCCTGATGGATGTCTTCGATATAGTGCGCAAGGGCAAGACCTCGTTCGACATCAAGGGAATAACCCTCGACGTATCTGACACCACGGCAGTGGTAAAGGCCGACCGTGTCCTCACCCTTTTCATGATCAACACCCTTGCCGACAATGCCCGTAAGTTCACTCCTGCCGAAGGAAAGATCTCAATATATGCCGAGGAAACTCCCGACTATGTGGAAATTAGTGTCTCTGACACTGGTTGTGGCATGACAGAGGAAGAACTCAACAACGCCCTCCATTCCTCATCCCTCATTCCTCATTTTTCGCCTTCGCTCAACAACTCGTCCTCATCCCTAATTCCTAATTCCTCATCCCTAATTCCTAATTCCTCATTCTCTCACGGTTTCGGTCTTCTCAACTGCCGTGGCATAATCGAGAAATACAAGAAGACGAGTCAGCGCTTCTCCGTCTGCCTCCTCTCAGCCGAGAGCGAGAAGGGTAGGGGCAGCCGTTTCTTTTTCCGCCTTCCCAAGGGCGTCATGCGACTCATTATGGCACTTCTGTCAATGTCAGCCTTCATCCCGTCGATGGCATCCCGAGTGCAGGAAGAGTCATTGCGCAAGGCAGCTGCCTTTGCCGACAGTGCCTATTATTCGAATATCGCCGGCACATACGAGCGCACGCTCCACTATGCCGATTCCTGCCGCATCTACCTCAACGAGCACTACCTTACCGTATGTCCCGGAGGTAAATACCTGATGCAGCGCCAAGGCAACAGTGCACAGATGCCTCCCGAGGTGAGATGGTTGCGCGACAGTGTAAACACCAACTACGACGTCATCCTCGACATCCGCAACGAGAGTGCGGTGGCATGCCTTGCACTCCATCGCTGGCAGGAATACACCTACAACAACGAGGTATATACCCGCCTCTTCAAGGAACTCTCTGCCGATGCCTCATTGCCAGCCTATTGCAAGAAGATGCGCAAACAGCAGTCAGACAAGAATGTGGCAATCGTCCTCCTTGTCATCCTCCTTCTCTCCATCCTGCCCGCCTATTATCTCCTCTACTATCGCCATAGGCTTTACTATCGATTCTGTGTGGATAAGGTGAAGGATATTAACCGCATACTTGTATCGGATACGACATCGGCCGACAAACTTGCGGCAATAGAGCGACTCACAACTACTGCCGAATATCCCGAGCAGCTCACCGACATCGTCAATCAGATAACCAAGGCACTCGTTGATGACATATCCCAACAAGAGAGACAAACCACCGACGTTGAGACTGCCGCCGACGAACTGCAAAAAGCCGAATATGAGTGCAATCAACTATATATCAGCAACTCCATCGTCGATAACTGCTTGTCAACCCTCAAGCATGAGACGATGTATTATCCCAGTCGCATACGCCAACTTGTAGCATCCACCGACGACCTCTTGCAGATACGCGATCTTGTAGCCTATTATCGTGACATCTACACCATATTAAGTCAGCAGGCAATGCGCCAGTTCGACCATCTTCATACCCCCATTGCCGCAGTAGGACTCGACCGATGGTTCAGTTCGCCCTCGCCACTGCCGAAGGTACTTGCCAACGTACAGTTGCTATCCTTCCTCGTGCAGTTGCTGCGCAAGCAAAACAACGGCGACATGCCAAGTCTTGGCTCCACCATAGTCGAGGGTGAATATGTGTCCATCACCCTCACCATGTCGTCGCTTCCGAAAATCGACCCGTCGGGTGGCGACCTGTTCTCACCCACTACAGTAGATAACATCCCCTTCCTTGTCATCCGACAGATAGTGCGCGACATCTCCGAGTTGACCAAACGTCGTGGCTGCGGGGTGAAAAGCGAGGGTAAAGATATAATAATCCGACTTCCACATTATAAATAATATATATAGATATGAATAATTTCAAGGTAATAATAGTAGAGGACGTGCCCCTCGAACTCAAAGGCACAGAAGGCATCATCCGCAACGACATTCCCGAGGCGGAGATAATCGGCACAGCCAACAACGAGGCAGAATACTGGCGTATCATCCGCGACAACCAGCCCGACCTCGTACTGCTCGACCTGGGGTTGGGTGGATCCACAACCGTAGGTGTCGAGATATGCCGCCACACCAAGGAGTCGTATCCAGCGGTAAAAGTACTTATCTTCACTGGTGAGATACTCAACGAAAAACTATGGGTGGATGTGCTTGATGCCGGAGCCGATGGTATTATCCTCAAGAGTGGTGAGCTCCTCACCCGTGGCGATGTGCGCTCGGTGATGGATGGAAAGACGATGGTGTTCAACGAACCCATCCTGCGCCGTATCGTAGAGCGCTTCAAGCACTCCGTAGGTCGCGAACTCACCAATCAGGAAGCGTTGCTCGACTACGAGATTGATGAATACGACGAGCGTTTCCTGCGCCATTTGGCCTTAGGATATACCAAGGACCAGATATCCAATCTCAAGGCAATGCCCTTCGGAGTGAAAAGTCTTGAGAAACGTCAGAACGAACTCGTCCAGAAACTCTTCCCCAGTGGCAACGGACGTATGGGTGTGAATGCCACCCGCCTTGTTGTCAAGGCAATAGAATTAGGAATAATAGATGTTGACAATCTTCATGCAGATGAAGAATAAGATATTGGCGTGGCTCTCGGTGGTGCTGCTCATTGTCGAGGTGGTGTTGGTGGTGGGCTCATGGCTCTATGCCGCCCTCAATCCCGAGAGTGGAGTGCGCAGCCTGTTCAGTAGCGAGGGCATCCGTTGGGCCTTTGGCGGCTACATCCATCAGATGCAGTCGCCGCTGCTCGTGTGGCTTATCCTTGCGGGCATGGCCTACGGTTCGCTTCGCCATTCCCGCCTGTCCCAGTCCTTCTTTTCATCCCGCTATCGTCAGCGGGTGGCACTTCGCTTCAGTCTTGGCACCCTTGTGTTGTATCTTTCCTTAGTGGCATTCTTCGCCTTTGCTCCCCATGCCATTCTGCTCAGTGTCACGGGTTATCTTTTCCCCTCGGCATTCAGTGCGGCCCTTGTTCCTCTCCTGTGCTTCGGTGTCATCCTCATGTCGGTGGTATATGGAGTGATGTCGGGCTCCTTCCCCTCCGTCCCCTCCGTCTTCGATGCCCTTGTCTCAGGCATCAGTTCCATCGCCCCCTTCCTTATCCTTTATCTCATCGCCTCCCACCTTATATATATATTAAGCTACATCCAAATACTTTAACTCCTCACCAAACTCTGATCACCACCTGCTAACCGCTATATTTCAGACAAAAAGGGCCGCCGCCATTTCGCATTATCCCCTGTTGGCATACCACTGCCCGAAGTCCTTATAGCCCTCGGGCAGCACATGGCCCTGCAACTCGGGAAACCACCGCTTCAAATCCTCGAATAGCTTCATCCCCGGTTCGTCGTTGTCGGGATACATGTGGAGCGATACTCCCTCGGGCAGTCCGACCCTCAGCAATGCGATGTCAGCCCTTGTGAGCGATGTGGCGGATGGAATAGCCACCGCCTTATGTCCTGCCGACAGCATAGCCCAGCAATCCGACGGGCCCTCGGTAATCCACAGCTCATCCCCCTGCTTCAATCTCTTGATCACCGGTTTGTTATACATCCCCACGTGCGAGCCCCGTGGAAAGCGGAATCGGGGCTTCTCCTCCTTCCCCATATATCTCCCCTGTACACTCAGCAACCTCCCATCTACATCCCGATAAGGAATCAGCAGCGACGGCGCGTCATAAAAAGCCTTCCCCCAGCGCCAACAAGGCATAGGCCGATTGATGCTCGTCAGTCCGCACCACTTCACCACCCTCGGGTCAATCTTCCTCTCGTCATACAGAAAATGCGCCGCCTCCTCATTAATAACCGTCTGCCCCACGAGCGTTTCGAGGTATTCCAAATCCAGTTTCCCCTTCGCGGATGCCTCTGGGAGCGCAGGCGTCTCGCCTGCGGCCGTTGCGGATGCCCCTGGCGACGATAGCGTCTTCCCATTATCCATCCACTCCACCGCCTCCTTGAATCCCACATTCAATAATCTCTGTACCAAATCAATCACATCCCCGCTTTCCCCGCAGGCAAAGCACTTAAAGCGATTATTCTTAAAGTGCAAGCTCGGATGCCTGTCCTCATGGAATGGGCAGAGCGCCTTATGGCGCCCCACCTCTATTCCCAACTTCTTGGCCACATCCTCTATCGGCATAGCCCTAATATCATTCAATTCCTCATTCCTCATTCCTAATTGACTTCGTCGATGGCTGGCTTCACCTCGGGATAGCTCGAGCAAGCTCGGCTCTCCACTCGGTTCGCGCAGCCATTCCTCATTCCTAATTCCTAATTCCTAATTAAATCTAACTTTGACACCTTTGACACTGACACCTTTGACACCTCTGACACCCATCACGCCGTCTTGCGATAGTTGCCGTTTTCGGCAATGATCAGGTCCGACTTCTTCCAGTTCTTTATCATCTGCTTGATGGTGTTGTCGGTGAAATCATTCCCCTTGCTGCGACGTGTCTCCTCAATCAGTTCGGCACGCGAGAACACATTCGGCAGACGCTCATAGATAGAGTCGTTCTTGCCTTGCGTGGTGCGCAGACCGCTGCAGTGCTTATGGTCCTTGCTCTCGTATGAATTCTCCAGACGCTCGCGGAAGTAGATAAGGTCGTTGTCGATGATATAGTCGGCTATCACGTCGTATGCCTCCAGCATTTCCTTTGTCTGCTCCTTCAACATCATACTCTGCAGCAAGCCCTCGTCCTGCTTAAGCCTCTCCTCAGCACCACGCAGACCGTGCTTCTTGATGAGCTTTTCAGCCACCTTGCACAGCATCATGCAGCACACGATTCTCATTGCAATGCCATGGTCTCTCATGCGGCATTTGGCGAGAGCCTTGTCGGCATCCTTTATGCTTCGCAGACGTATGCCCTCTGTCCAGGCATCGCTTCTGGCTTCCAGCTTGGGCAGCTGCAAGTCGCCCCTCATCACCCGGAGCAAGTGGGCCACGTTGTGGATGTTTTCCACCTGCATCGCCGTGAGCGTCACGTCCTTGTCGTTTTTGGCGTATGTGTTGTCGGGCATTCTGCCGAGTGCCAGGCGGCTCTGCAGTCCGTCGGTATATTGATTTACGAGTCGATACAGAGCGTCCTGAGTGCCGAGCAGAGCCACGTTCCACTTCAGATGTTCGCGATGACAACGTGCAGCCTCAAGCGACTTGGCATTGCGGTGATATTCGGCTGCATCATACGCTTTTCTCAACATCACGCTCAGCTCCATCTTCTCCTTGCCTGTCCATTTGGCGTTGATTTCGTCGGCCTCGTCGGTGGTGGATATGGCATGCTCGGTGTCGAGGGCGTCGAGTTGCGTAGCCACGTTGGCAGGCGTGTTGTTCACGGCGATGAGTCGGAATTTGAACACCGGTTCCTCGGGTTGCTCCTTGGCGTTCTTCTTCTTGTTGAGCAGCTGGAAGTATTCCCTCTGCCTTCCTTCCGTCACCTTGTCCTCGGCTTTCAGTTCCCACATCCACAAGTTGTAGAGCACCATCATCCTGCCCTTGTTGGAGCCCGAGTCGCCCTCGATATACGAGATAAGGTTCAGCCAGTTCATCTTGCCGTCGATGCCAAGCCGCACGTTGGTGGCAAGTCCGCCGATGAGCGGGGCGATATACACCAACATCGGCATCACACTGGGATTCTTCACCACCACAGCCGACTCCCTCAGTCCCATTGCGAGGCATTTCTGAGGCAGACGCCTGAAATATAGCAGGTCGTCCTCAGCCTCCATGTCCTCCACGGTGTCCATCAGTTGCTTGTTCTCGATGAACTCGGCCTTCAGCTCTGTCAGCACGTCCCTTAGCCTTGTCGGCATCTGCGTCTGCTTGGCGTTCACCGCCGCCGCTATCTTCTGCGCCTTCAGTGCGTCGGTCATGCCCTCGTAGGTGGGGATGACGGAGTTGAGCAGCCGGGTGTCATAGCCGGTGATGTTCCTCAGTGCCATGGCCAGCTCATAGGTTCGCGTTGAGGAGTCCGCCTTTGTAGGCGGCACTCCATCATAGTAGTCCTTGTTCCATCTCTCGATGATTTTCTCATACGGGAAATTGCTGTATTCGCTAATCTTATTTTCCATAATGTCAAATTATTATTATTAGTTAATAAACACCTGATGCCTGCTCTCGTTGTTCTTGAGATACGACACATGCACCCATATCTTTCCCCTCGCTCCGCGCTCCAGGATAACCTGGTCGTATTCGGCGCCGTCGATAATCAGATACACCACCTTGATGGCGTCGGCCACATCCCTCACGTAGAGGTCGGCTGCCAGCCCTTGCATGTGAAGGCTGTTCTCAGCTCCCTTGACCGCCTTGTTGAGGAATTTGCATCTGAATCCCGACGTGATTCTCACTGCATGTCCAAGTCGGTTGCGCAGCGGTTCGAGCACCTTTTCACACAGTGCCTTCATGTTGCTGATTTGCTCCTCGGTGGGAGTGTTGTCGATGCCGAGCAATTCGCCCGTCACACTTCTTGTAAACTCGCTCAGGGCGAAATGCTCAGTGAGCATCATCTCTTTCTTGCCTTTGTTCTTTGTACTCATAATTCAAAGATTTTTTTAAGATGTTAATGACTCCGTGTTATTCAGCCAAGTGGTCGATGGCAGCCGAGAGGTCGCCATACACACCGATGGTCCACTCCTTGCGCTCAGCCGGTGCCTTGGGCACTTCGCCCTTCACATACACCATGTGCTGTCCTCTCTTGTTGCACGTCATCGAGAGGTAATGGCCGTCATACACCCGAGGATTCGGTTGTGGGCGACGGCGGGGAATCTCCTCGGTGAAGACATAGCGCTTGCTGCCTCTCTGTTCCATCACTCCGTGCTTGCACTTCTTGCTCTCGTTCTTGGGGCTGTTCTGATTTACGAGGGTCAGCTCCACGCCCTCCATTCTCTTAATTTCCATATTTAAAAAAATATTATATAATAAAACAAATGCCGGCACAACCTCATTTTGAGATTGCACCGGCAAAGTTACTACAAAAAAACATGGCAACCGACGATTTTTCAGTCAGTTGCCATTTCGAGGAAGTGTAATTTTATTTTCGTGGAAGTTGGTCGTTTTCGCGGAAGTCAGAAAACGGTTCGTGGAAGTCGATGGAAAATTTCGACGAAGTCATACTAATATCACCAGTCAAGAAGTCGTCAGAACGTCAATGCATCCCTCAATTGCTTGTACAGTTGTTTGTCCTCGTCCTCCCACATATTATAATTGTCATCAAGATATGTTCTTGAGATATTGTCGCAATAACTCTCTTTTACCGAAGGGAAACAATATGCCACAATAGCGCTTACAAATAGTTTATACTGTTTCCTGTCGCTTTGTCTGATATATCCCATTCTGTCGAGCGTCACATACATCATCCTCCATTTGTGCACAGATGTGCGGACAGCAGGATCCCACTCCTTTGTGATGTCAAATATAGAATGCAATAACTTGTCTTTAGGCACGTCGCGTTTCTGCTTCTTTTTGCCGATAGTTGTTGATATCTCGACAAAATAAGTATCGGCAAACAGTCGGCGATTCTCATCGCTGATTTCAGGATATTCTGTGCGTTGACCCTGCGGAGTGTTTTCGATAGTGTCATAATATGTCTCACCTTTCATTCTCTCGCGTATGAGCAACACGCTTGCAAGACGGTAAACGTCGTTGGTACTCGGTTTTTGATAAGCCACTTTTGTGGCAAATGAATTGTATTCGCCTGTGAGGAAAGCTGTCCCTATGCCATCAGGCAATTGCATCAGCCAATCGTCAATCTTGTCAATCGTACATATCTTGTTTCCGTCAGTCGCCGAAAGTATCTGATGGTGCTTGTCGAATTTCTGAAACAATTCATGTTCTTCCTTGGCGTGCTCTCTGAGTCGCTTCAGTTGGTTGGCGAATACTATGTGTTTGCCTCCGTCGCGTGAGGTGTCGCTGACGTGACTGTCAGCTGCCTTCGACAAGGCACCCAACCGGCAGAGCTTCGACTTGTCCACGTTCTTGTCGCCATATTGCACATATAGCTTTCTCAGCAGCTTTCTAATTTGGCCTTTCCTGTTCAGATGCTTCTGGCTTATCGAGAGATTCATCCCGTTGACGAATTTTTCAGCAAGGCATAGCCATTCGTCAGGAATGTCGTCATCCGGCAACTTATAGTTGAACAGTCTTAATGAGATGATATCAAGGGAGTGTTCCTCATCCTCAAGCGACAGTTTCGCATAATCTTCGAATGGAGTGGGCGCGAATTTGTCGTTCTCTTTTAGTTCTATGTTGCCAAAAGCCGTTTCACCCTCTGCCTCGACGAATAGCGTCACATGATCCCATCTCACCACGCTACACTCCAGGAGTTCGTTCTCGTCGAGTAGTGGCCTTACATCATCCAGTTCTCCGGCATTCACATATCCTATACGCTGCGAATAGTCAATATATGCAGCTATGGCATAGGGGTCGATCGGATTGTCAGGCTGGGCTTTTAGTATAATTTTCTCACCCTTGGGTATTTTGCTCAGATAGTTTTGGGTATATGTGTCCTTGTCCTCCTTGGACATATTCGACGGACAGATAGCATAGCGAATTCCTGTAATTGTTATTTCCATTGAGTGTGATTTTTATAAGTTCGTGCAAAGGTAATCATTTTTATCGACAACCGCAAGAAAAATCGGGATTTTTTTGGTATCATTACGAAGGATGCGCATACAGGTCGGGGCATCGACAAAATATAAGATGGACAAGATTTGTCACAATCTACAACAGCTAGAGATAATTAGGGGAAAAGTTGGGTAATTCTATTAATTAAATACTCAACTTTCGCAAGTAGTAAAAAGGAGATAAATGAAGATAAAAGGAGATAAATGACGTATGTTTAAGCCTGGCTCTTACTATTGTCTTTTAACTTCCTAAGCGACCAAAGGGAGCGATAACTTCTTCTAACTCCTTTTAACTCCTAAAGTTGAGCACATGCGAAACTTGAATTAAATACAAGAAAAACATAAAAAAACAGCTTGAACATGTATTTTTTGTGTGTAAAATTTGGTGGTTTGATTTTTTATTGTTAACTTTGCACCCGAAAAGAAGATACATGGCCTGCGCCAATCAAAGATAACAGAACCCGTCTGCATCCCGGAGACCTGCAGGCGGGTCACTTTTATTTAAAAGAGTATGACTAATCAAAAGCCGCACGATATAAAAGAGCAGATTCAGTTACTTCGAGACAGAGGTTTGTCTTTCTCGAAGGAAGAACTATTTGAAGCACATGAGAGATTCTCTCGTATAAGTTATTTCCGTCTGAAATATTATTGGAGGGACTTACTGGATGTTGATGGTGACTTCATTCCAGGCTCATCTTTTAGTGATGTTATACGAAGGTATGATTTTGATCATCAACTACGTCTCATTCTTTTTGATGCAATAGAAATCATAGAGGTCGCATTGCGTTCAAAAGTCATTAACCACATGTCTAAAACTGCCGGCAATGGATTATGGTATTTTGACTCTTCGCTTTTTGAGAACACAGATTACCATGAAGAATTTATTTACGACTTGAAATATGAATTTGGAAGAAGTACAGAACCTTTTGCCAAAGAGTATATTGAGAGCCACCCTAATTGGGATGAGGATTCTTTAGTAGGCGACAATCCTGATGCATGGAGGATAATAGAGGTTGCAACATTCGGAACCCTTTCCAAAATGTACAAAAATCTAAAGTCACAGTTGCCACAGCGTGCTGCAATAGCTAACGATTTTGGGCTTTTCTCAGCAAAAGACCTTACAGCTTGGCTTGAGGCTATTTCTCTGATGCGTAACATTGTCGCACATCATTCCAGACTATGGAACAGGACGCTTGGAAAGAAAATTACCAATCCAAGAGGCCTACGTGGCAAATGGCTCAGTTCTCCACTAACAGAAAAACAGAAGAATAGGCCATACGGCTTCATTGTGGCAATGTTGTACCTATGCAATGCTGTTTGTCCCGGAAATAAAATCAAGAACAGGATTCTGGAATTGATAAAAGCCTATCAGGATATACCCCATCAGAGACTTGGGTTTATCGATAAATGGGAAGAAAGCCCCTTATGGAAATGAATGCAAATGCATTAGTAAGGCAAAAGCATTATCAGCTAAGGAACAGGCATTTGAATGCCATCGTTTTCATGACAAGCTGTTCGATTACACCTCCTCCATCCTCAGCAAATCCCATCCTGTGAACTGCATTATTATCTTGTGCATCTGCGTGCCCTGGCGCAATGCCTCCACGCGCGGGGCTGCGGCATAGCCGTTGATTTGCTCCACCGCCTTCTGCCACTGCTCCTCGGCTGATTCTTCGGTATAGTCTTTTTTCGCCATGTATTTCAGCTCCAGGATGTAGCTGTGGTTGGCATGGTAGTGGGTGAGGTTGGGCAGCATGAAGAAGTCGCAATAGCCGTGGGCCACCTCCACCTCGGGAGCCGTGTAATAATAGTCGTTGAGGTTGAGATAGGCAAGGAAGAATCCCTGTATGTTGCGCTCGCCCTCGATGCAGTCGCGCACCGACGAGAGGTTCTTGTAGCAGTCGGCCATATATTGGAGAGTGTCGCGCCAGTTGCCGTCAACAGCCATACTGTCGAAATAATCCCTCAGGTTTAGTATGTTGACAAAATTTCCCAATTTGTCATATTCTTCAAGGATATAGTTGTAATACTGCTTCCTCACGTTGTTGTTGGGGATGCAGAGAATGAGTCTGCTGCCTATGGTGTCTTTAATGGTCAACATTCCATAGTAGAACAGAAGGCTGGGGAATATTGTGGGCTTTGTCATGTCCATCGCCGAGAATGACGGCTCGAGAGTAGCCTTAATCTCGCCCTTCTCAATAATGTCAAGCATTACTCCCTTGCGGTCACCGTCGAGCTTGTCGAGCTTGATGAGTCCTCTAAGCTTGTTGTAGTCGGTCTTGGTGTTCGGGTCGAGCATAATCTCTGGGGCATGACCGTTGAGGACATAGTTTCTGAGATAATATAACACCATGTCGCAGTTGAACACGCGCACGTCGCTCGCCAGGCATTCCTTGGCAAAGCAGTAGTTGTCATACCACGGCTTCATCTCCTCGATCATTGCCTCGATGTCGCATCCGGCGGGCAACATACCCACCTCTTTGTAATAAGTAAACATCTCGCGCACGTCCTCAGTGGAGAATCCGAGCATCTTGTCAAGCTCCGGAATCATCGACACGTTCCAACTGATGTTGATTCCGCTGGTGAGGTCGTCGAGTGTCACTGGACTCACTCCCGTGAGGAATATTCGCTCGAACATTCCCTCGAACAGCTTGAAGAAGTCGCGATAGAACCCGTTGGCGTGCGTGATGGCATGATACATGGCCTCGCCCTCCTCATTAAGCACGATGTTGGTGAAGTTGTCATATTCGTCGATGATGAGATAAAGGGGTATGCCCAACTCATGTGCCATGCCATTGATGAGGTTGAGCTTGGCGCGTGCGGAGTCTGTATGGTGCACCTTATCGACAATCCACTGGGGATAATCGGCTTTGTATCGCTCTATGAACATATCGATACAACCGCAACTGTATTCGTTGAAGTTCTCCTCAAGCCGCTCGATAGTGCCACCTGCCCTTGAGTAGTCGAAGTACATCACCTGGTATTTGTTGCGCAGCGGTGTAGGGTGTTTGCCCACCCACAGGTTACCAAACAGCTCGTCAAAACGGCTCTCCATTGCCTTGTCGTAGTAGGCCTGCATCATACTGATAAACAGGCTCTTGCCAAAGCGGCGGGGGCGGATGAAAATCAGCGTGTCGGGCTGTTTCTCCAGTTCCTCAAGATACATCGTCTTGTCGATGTAGTAAAGGTTTCTCTTCCTCACCGACAAGAAGTCGGACACTCCGTATGGTATTTGTCTTATTCCTTCCATCATGCTTTACGATTTATTTTGCCGCAAAAGTACAAAAAAAAATGAGAAACGATGCTATCGGGCAAATTAATTTCCATTTTTTTGCATAATTTCTCAATTCACTAATGCGCCTTCCTGACTGGGAGATAAAAGCAGTCGAAGGTGTCAAGGTGTCAAAGGTGTCAGTGTCAAAGGTGTCAAACGTATTTCTGCATTTGGGGGCGTACGCGTAATTTTAGAGGGTAATATTTATATATAATATATTATATATAAATATTAATATATATAATAATATAATTTAACATAATTCTCTCCTCTACAGGGCAAACACCTCGGGGAAGGGAGTTCCAAGTGTCATCGGATAGCGAATGACACCTTTGACACTGACACCTTTGACACCTTCGCTCCACATAGGGTGTCACCGGGCAGTGACACCGCTCTTTTCCGCTCGGAAAGCGGAGGATGAACGGAGTCATAGCGGCGTCATAGCGAAGGATGAACGGAGGAAGAGGTTTTTCTTTATTATTATTCAGATTTATAGTTTCGTTATGTCGTCTTCCGACAAACCCGTTGCCTTTATGATGTCGGCAATGCTTAAGCCCATCGACTTCAGGTTCTTGGCTGTTAGCATAATGCCTTCTGCACGGCCTTCTGCACGACCTTCCTCACGGCCTTCTGCACGGCCTTCTGCACGACCTTCCTCACGACCAATTTCAATGCCTTCGGCTACTCCTTCTC
>OBLI01001017.1_pt1 | contig 28751 bp, 21 predicted proteins | sample 1519701 | NCBI WGS metagenome assembly OBLI01 (sample SAMEA3663005, study PRJEB22513) | pig gut metagenome | biome: pig gut; feature: pig-associated habitat; material: faeces | place: France | collected 2012 | reverse complement strand
TAAAATAAATTTAAAAGGAAGTAAATACTTCCTTTTATTTTAAATAATCTTTTAAATACTCACCAGTATAAGATTCTTTGACTTTAACAATTTCTTCAGGAGTTCCTTTAGCTACAATAGTACCACCAAAATCTCCACCTTCAGGTCCTAAATCAATAATATAATCAGCTTGCTTAATTATATCAAGATTATGTTCAATAACTATAACAGTATCACCATTATCAACTATCCTATTAAGTATAACAAGTAATTTTTTGATATCATCTTGATGAAGTCCAGTAGAAGGTTCATCAAGTATAAATACGCTCTTACCAGTAGGTTTCTTTTGAAGTTCTTTGGCAAGTTTTACACGAGAAGCTTCACCTCCAGACAATGTAACAGCGTTTTGACCAAGGGCAACATATCCAAGTCCAACTTCTTCCATTATTTTTAGTGTCTTATATACTTTAGGAACATTTTCAAATACTTTTAATGCATCACTAACACGAGTATCTAATACTTCAGATATATTAAGACCTTTAAATTTAATTTTCAATGTTTCTTTATTATATCTAGTAGCATTACATACATCACATGGGACATACACATCAGGTAAAAAATGCATTTCAATCTTTTTAACTCCATCTCCAGAGCATGCCTCACATCTTCCACCTTTAACATTAAAACTAAATCTGCTTTTATCATAACCATGTATTTTAGATTCTTTCGTTTCAGCAAAAACATCTCTTATCGCATCAAAAACACCAGTATAAGTTGCAGGATTACTACGAGGTGTTCTACCTATTGGATCTTGTGTAATATTTACTATTTTATCAACATTCTCTATTCCCTTAATATCTTTAAATTTACCAGGTTTATCTTTAGAACGATTTATCTTACTAGATAAAGCTTTACATAATATTTCGTTTACCAAAGTGCTCTTACCACTTCCAGACACACCAGTAACACATATAAATTTACCAAGTGGAAATTCAACATTAATATTTTTCAAATTATTCTCTTTACATCCAGTTATTTTAATAGATTTACCATTTCCACTTCTTCTTTTTTTAGGAACTTCAATTACTTCTTTACCACTTAAGTATCTGCCAGTTAATGAATTATCATTTTTCATAACTTCTTCTAGAGTACCACAAGCAACTAAATATCCACCCTCATTACCTGCTTTAGGTCCAATATCAACTAAATAATCAGAAGCAAGCATAGTATCTGTATCATGCTCTACTACAATTAAAGTATTTCCTAAATCCCTCATCTCTTTTAATGAATTTATTAATTTAGCATTATCTCTTTGATGAAGACCAATACTAGGTTCATCAAGTACATACAAAATACCAGAAAGTCTACTACCTATTTGAGTAGCAAGTCTAATTCTTTGAGCCTCACCACCACTTAAAGTTGCAGCTTCACGAGACAAAGTTAAATACTCTAAACCAACATTTTTTAAGAAAGTAAGTCTTTCCTTAATTTCTTTAACTACTAAAAATGATACCTCAGTTTGTTCTTTAGTAAATTTAAGTTTATCAAACCATATAAGTAAATCCCTAATACTCATATTAGTCACTTCATATATATTTTTATTATTTATTCTTACACTTAATGCCTCATCCCTAAGTCTTGTTTGATGACAATTAGGACAAGGAAGCTCAGTCATATACCTTTCAATCCAATCTCTTATAGATGGACTAGTAGTCTCCATATATCGTCTTTCTAAATTTGTAATTATTCCCTCAAAATAGTCATAACTCTTTAAAACACTACCACTTCTAGTAGTTAAAGATAAATCCAATTTATCAGGACTTTTATATAATATAATATTAAGTTCTTCACGAGTTAAATTCTTAATAGGTTTATATAAATCAATATTATAATGTTTAGCTACTAATGCAAGCTTTTTAAATGCTATATTTAAAGTTTCTCCACTTTGAAAAGAAGCAATAGCTCCATCCATAATAGATAAATTTTTATCAGGAATTAATATATCTTCATCAATATGTAAATTAACACCAAGTCCTTTGCATACAGGACAAGCACCATAAGGACTATTAAATGAAAATAATCTAGGTTCAAGTTCAGGAATGCTAAAATCACACAAAGGACAAGCATAATTTTCACTCATAACAATCTCTTTATCACCAAGAATATTAATTACAACTTTACCATTAGCCATCTTAGTAGATGTTTCAATACTCTCAAATATTCTACTTCTAGAGTCTTCCTTAATAACTATTCTATCAATTATAACATCAATATTATGTTTATTATTCTTTTCAAGAACTATATCATCATTTAAATCTCTTACTTCATTATCTATCCTAGCTCTTACAAAACCTTCTTTACGAAGTTCTTCTAATAAATCCTTTTGAGTACCTTTTTCACCATGAATTACAGGTGCCATTATTTCTATTTTAGTACCAACTTCATACTCAAGAACTTTATTAGTCATCTCTTCTATACTTTGTTCAGTTACTGGAATATTGTGTTTAGGACAATACGGAGTACCGACTCTAGCAAATAAAAGTCTTAAATAATCATAGATTTCAGTTATAGTACCAACTGTACTTCTAGGATTCTTATTAGTTGATTTTTGATCAATACTAATACTTGGACTAAGTCCTTCAATAGAATCAACTTCAGGTTTATTCATATTTCCTAAAAATTGACGAGCATAAGCACTAAGACTTTCAACATAACGCCTTTGACCTTCTGCATATATAGTATCAAAAGCAAGACTACTTTTACCACTTCCAGATACCCCAGTCATAACTATTAATTTATTTTTAGGAAGTTCTAAATCTATATTTTTTAAATTATTTTCGTGAGCATTCTTTATAACAATCTTATCCATTATTCCACCTCATTATATTATTAAACAAAACATTTGTTCATATACTAATACACAAGTAATAATATAATGAATTTATTTTAAAAAGTCAACAATTTACAAACACATTTTTGTATAATTTTAAAAGTGCTATTTCTAGCACTATTATAATAAATATTATTTTATAATTATTTTGCAGTAAAATAACCAGGACTACTTGTTCCACCATCTATTCTTGCATATGTTTTATCAATATATGAACTATCATATATTGTTCCAGCACCACCTACTAAGTTAGTAGTATTATAAAACATATTAGTTGATGATGTAACAGAATTCGTATTAAACCTATCACTTGCATATATAGTTTTTAAATTAGTAGTATTATAAAACATCCAACCCATATCAGTTACTTTACTTGTATCAAAACTGCTTAAATCTAAGGTTGTTGCTGTACTACCAGAAAACATAGAACTCATATTTGTTACTTTGCTTGTATCAAAACTACTTAAATCTAGGGTTGTAGCTGCACAACTCCTAAACATAGAAACCATATCAGTTACATTACTTGTATCAAATCCACTTAAATCTATTGTTTTTGCATCACTACAATTAAACATAGAATTCATAGATATAACTTTACTTGTATTAAAACTACTCAAATCTAGAGTTGTGGCTGCACTACTATCAAACATACAAGTCATATAAATTACTTTGCTTGTATCAAAACTACTTAAATTTATCGTTGTAGCTGCACTACCTTCAAACATATTACTCATATTTGTTACTTTATTTGTATTAAAACTGCTTAAGTCTAGGGTTGTGGCTGTACTATTACTAAACATATATCTCATATCTGTTACTTTACTTGTATCAAAACTACTTAAATTTATCGTTGTAGCTGCACTACCTTCAAACATATTACTCATATCAGTTACATTTCTTGTATCAAAGCTACTTAAATCTAAGGTTATGGCTGCACTACTATTAAACATATAACTCATATCTATTACTTTGCTTGTATCAAAATTACTTAAATCTAGGGTTGTAGCAGCACTTCTAGAAAACATATAACTCATAGATGTAATTGGTTTATTATTTATGTATGTACATATTTTACTTGTTACAGGGTCCGTACTAGTTTTATCTGTAAGTTGTACTCCCCATCCATCATCAAAAATATTTGTCCACGCTAGAACACTCGTTGAGGAATCACCTTCTTGTTTATATCTATATGTATATTGTCCTTTAACAAATTCTGCTCCTCGTACCATTTCTCCATCAAAAGTACAAGACCACATTGCATATAATTTAATATCATCATTTATATCAGATAAACTCGTTACTTTTTTAGTCATAGATGAATCACTATACCATCCACCAAAACTTAAGTCAGAATCAGTAATAGTTGGAGTATAAAGTGTAACACTTCCACCCTTTACAACTTCTTCACTTTCTTTTCCAGTTCCACCATTTAATACATATGTTATTTTATAATTACTTCTAGTATCACATACATCTTTAGTTTTAACATCTTGTGCTTTTACAAATAATGTTGCATTCATACTTTTATTTAACATAGATATTTGCTCTTTATTTTCTTGATACTCTATCCATATATACATTGTATATTTTTTAGTTATCTCTCCCTCAAAGAAATAAAGAGAACCAAGTTTTAAATCATTAGCAGAGGATGCTGTACTAAAGTTTCCTTCTATAGTTGTTCCAGTATCATCATTTATAACCATATATCTAAAATCTGTACTTATTAAAGCTTCATCAATAGTATTTACTTTTAAATAAAGTTCAGTACAAGTATTTAGTGTTCCACTATTAGTAACAGTAAATGTCTTTTTAAATGTAGCATCTTCATAATTAACACTTCCATTATAAATAGGTTTTACATTATCAGCATTAACCACATTATCACTTATTTGTACGTCAATATTACCAGTACTTACCATAGTACGATTAATTAAGTCATTTAATATAGTACCTTCAAAATAAGCGTATGTTAAAGTACCAACACTAACTAATAAAGTTATAACTATCAAAATTAAATATTTTTTTTTGATTTTCATTTCATCACCCTTTATCTAATTGCTACATGCTTTGTTAAATGAAGATATAGGACTATCACAACAACCACAATTATATCCTCTACTATTTGCTATACAAATTTCTTGTCCACCAGAATATCTAACAACACATGAATCTAAATATTGATTATCACCTGATGAAGCAATATATAATCTTATAATATAATTACTTGGAAAAATTTCTTTTGTAACTGTGTTAGAAAAATCTTTAGAAACATAATTAGTACTTTGAAGTTCACCTAATTTAACGCTAACTTCTCCAGTTTCATTTAATGTATTTCTCCAACTATCATTTAAATCTGTATATATAATCGCAGCCCTTTGCATTTCACGATATTTACCCCTTAAATCTTCTTCATTAGTATCAGAGTTACTCTTACCGAAAAGCATAGCTGAACCAGTACTTATAGTAACAGTAATTACAATAACAACCAATAATTCAACTAGTGTAAAACCGTTTTTCATCTATTCACCTCGATTATAATATTATTATACACTATTATTCTAATAATTTAAAGATTGTTTTTTAAGATAATTTATACATTTTATATAACCATTAATATATCCAACATCATAAAGTTTTGACATGATATCTAATTCATTTATTTTTTTAAATTTTTTATTTTCTTCTTTTAAAGCATCTTTTATACCTTCTATAAATCCTAACTCATATGATTTAAAATATTTATACATATATACCTCCTAATTATATTTTAGAAAATAAATGTTTTAAACACTTTAAAAAAGAAGAAATTATTTATTTTTAATTTCTTCTAAAGTTTTAACTTTTTGCCAAAAAGGACCAAATTCATAAGCTTCATATTCATCATAATCATAATAATATGTTCTATAACCAGCACCTAAACACCATTCAACAGTACCATCATCATTTTCTATAGTACCTTTTTGTATACAAAATTTTGGATCATTTTTATTAGTGATATTATAAAAATCATAACCAAGTATACAAATCCATCCAAAGAATATAACTGTAATAATCAAACTAAAAAGAGATTTCAAAAAATGATACTTCTTTTTAGGTTTCTCTTGATTTGTATTTTCATTTTTTGTTTCATTAATTAGTGTTTGTGGCATAACATTTTCAATTGGTGTTTGAATTACTTCACTATCATCATTTCTTCCATGAACAAGAGGAGTTTCAGTAATTGTTTGAGAAACTTTTGGCGCTGCAGGAGGTGTATTTTTTGTATCAATCACAGGTGTTGGAATAGAAGTTTTTGGTGTATTTATAAGAGTATTAGATGCGTCTCCTTGAGGTAAAATAGGTTCAGTATTATTTGAATTAGTATTTTCATTCATATTTATTATCTCCTTATATTAACCATTATATCAAATTTATTAAATAAAATATACATAAATTAAAAACACTCACATGAGTGTCATAATACTATAGCTATTAAATTATTACTTCCTTTATTAACCATCTTAGTTATAGTTTGAGATAATTTATATTTAGCAGAATCTGGGAGCAATGATAACTTAGCTTGAATACCCTCTTGAACTATTTCACTAAGACTTCTTCCAAATATCTCACTTTTCCATATTTTTTCTGGATCTTCATTATCTTTCATTATATAGTCTATTAATTCTTTACTTTGTATTTCACTTCCTATAATAGGTTCAAAACTACTTTCTACATCAACTTTAATCATATGTACACTTGATGCTTTAGCTTTAAGTTTAATTCCAAATCTTCCACCTTGTTTTATAATTTCAGGTTTATCAAGCTTCATATCCGTAATTCTAGGAAGAACTATACCATATCCAGTTTGATACACTTGTTTTAAAGCACCTTTTATGCTTTCATATTCACTTCTTCCCTCACTAACATCTTGAAATACTTTTAATAAATCTCCTTTACTATTAATAGAAGTTCCAACAACACTTTTTAATATTTCATTAAATAGTTCATCACTTGCTTCCATAGTAATAGTTACTTCAGAGTTTTCAGTATCAAGTTTAGAAATATATGCTTTAGTAATTTCACTATTATCTTCAAGATTTAAATTAATATTTTCAACATCTCTTAGTTTATCAACATTAACAATAGAATCTTTCATTTTAGTAATAAACTTTTGCTTTAAAGGATGATCACTTTTTAATACTCCTACCCAATCAGGTATATTAAACTCTATATGATCAACTGGAAACTCATATAAAGCTTCTTTTAATATTTCAGTAATATCTCTTTCAGTCATATTTTCAACACTAATTGGTATTACTGGTACACCATATTTTTCTTTTAAAGCTTCACTCATACTAATAGTTTCATTAGACATTGGATGAGCACTATTCATAATGACTATAAATGGCTTATTAATACTTTTAAGTTCATTTATAACCTTATCTTCAGCTTGTACATAATTACTTCTAGGCAAGTCTAATATACTTCCATCAGTAGTTACCACTATTCCTATAGTAGCATGATCTTTAATAACTTTCTCTGTTCCAATTTCAGCAGCTTCCACAAATGGAAGTTCTTCACTAAACCAAGGTGTTTTAACCATACGAGGATTTCCAAGTTCATCTTCATATCCAAGAGAATTTGGTGTTACAAAACCAACGCAATCAACCAATTTAATATTTGTAATTAATCCATCGATATTGATATTAGCGCCACTACTAGGAACAAACTTAGGTTCTATTGTCATAATAGTTTTACCTTGCGCAGTTTGAGGTATTTCATCCATACATCTTTTCTTTTCTATCTCATCATCGATATATGGAAGAATCAAATTTTCAATACATTTCTTAATAAAAGTACTCTTACCAGTTCGAACAGCACCTACTACTCCTAAATATATTTCACCATTACCTTTTTTACCCAAACTCTTTATAATTTCTGATTTATCCATATTTACCTTCTTTCTAGCATTTAGTAATAAATATGATATAAATCATTTTTTATGACAAAAACTCCATATTTTCTAAAATCTTTTATTAATTTATTTTGTTATATTACAATACTTTCTATTTAAAATAAAAACTATATTTGTTCTTTATAAATATTAAAAAAGCTATTAACTAGTAATAGCTTTTAGGTTTAATAAAAAATAATATTATTAATAAAATAACTACAGGTATAACTATTAAAGTATAATTAATTTATTATCTTTATAAGATACTTCATCATCTACTTATTAAATACAAATTCAGGAAAAATAGTACCTAGAAAAAATAAGATAACTAAAATTACTGGATTTAATAATATATTCATAATACTACTAAATGTATTATTATTATATACCATCTTTGCTTTAACTTCATCAATATTTATTTCAGTTTTATAATTTTTATTTTCATAATTATTTGTTACATCAACAACCAATCTATATTCATTTCTTTCAACTACTTTTCTAAGTACAACTTTCTTCTCATCACCCTCTAAGAAAGTTACATAATCTCCAACTTCTATATCTTCACTATTTTTAAGAATAACTATATTATTCTTACGAATATCAGGTTCTAAAGTTGCATTATCAATTTTATAATATGAATACCCTTTTACATCTAAATAATCTTCATGATAAGAGTTTTTTTTCACATATAAAATAACAAATAAGAAAGCAAGAACAATTAAATATGTTATTATTAATCCTCTAAAAATATTAAAAATTATTTTCATAATCTAATCATCTCACTTTCACTATAATCAATTTCTGGTACATGATATTCACCATATTTTAAGTTTGGATTAAGTGCATAAGTTAACATTTCATTTCTAACATAACTTATCATATCTGCAAACTGCATAGTTGCATTTATTTTATATTCTTCATATGGATCTTTTTCAGCATAAACAGATAATCCTGAACCCTTTTTCATATCTTCTAAATATCCCATTTGAGATATCCAGTAATCATCAAGTATTTTTAACATTTTAGTTTTCATACTTTTCTCATACTCTGGGGTAACCTTAATAGTATGTAATTTATGTTTTATATCTGTACAAATAGCACTTTTCATTTCTTTCTTTTTTCTTATGTCCCTATATTTTTCTAAATCAACCAAATGACCAATTTTAACTTGTATTTCCTCTTCGGTACTTCTTTGAAATAAATCATCTATAAATCTATCTACTGAATCTTCTAAAAGAGGCATAACACTTTTAGAATCAAGTATTAGATTTCTATATTCATATACTCCATTTTTCTGAGTAGTAAGCACACTATTATATTTTTCACCTATTATTCTAGACTTTTTATCTTCTGCTTCTTGACTTTTTTGGCATCCTACAACTAAATTAACAACTTTCTTAACAGTAATTTTAGCTTTATTATAATACTTAGACATACACTTAATAAGACTCTCTCCAGCACGCTTACGAACAAATTCATCTTCAAGTGAAGCATAAAATTTTGTTTGTCCTGGATCTCCTTGTCTTCCAGCTCTACCTTTTAATTGATTATCAACTCTTTCACTTCTATTTCTAGTAGTACCAATAACATACAAACCACCAACTTCACGAACACCTTCGCCTAATTTAATATCAGTACCACGTCCAGCCATATTTGTTGCAATTGTTACTCTACCAAGTTGTCCAGCGTTTTGAATAATACCATTTTCATTAGCATCTTGTTCAGCATTTAAAACTGAATGTCTTATTCCCTGTTCAGCCAAAAGTTTAGAAACAAGCATACTTTCTTCAACACTAGTAACACCAATTAATACAGGTTGTAATGTTTCTTGACACTTAATTACTTCTTCAATAATTGCTTTATATTTAGCATTTTTAGTTGCATAAACTTCATCAGGCATATCTCTTCTAATATTAGTTTTTCTACTAGGAACACTATAAGTTGGAAGACCGTATATATCCATAAAATCCTGTTCATTACTAGTTCCTGTCATACCACAAATACCACTTTTATATAAACCAAAGAAATCAGGATAAGTGCACATTGCTGTAGTAACTGTAGGTTCCTTTATATCAACACTATATTTCCTTCCCTCAGTTCTAGCAATTCTAGCTTCTTTAGCTTCTAAACATTCATGAATACCATTCATAAACCTTCTTCCTTGAAGTATTCTACCAGTATTTTCTCCTATTATTTCAACATTATACTTTGGAAGACCATCTTTATCTTTTTCACCACTTTTACTAGGTCTAACACTATAATGAGTACCACTCTTATAATGAAATTTTGCAAGTAAATAACAACGTACTGCTTCAACTCTTAAATGATATTCTCCTTGTTCTTCAGGTGTCAAATCTTCCCATTTTTTTCCAGGCCATAAATTTTTAATTATTTTACTTTCTAACTTAGGTCTAATAATTGCATTAACGCTATCATGGAAAACAACAGCATCAGCAATTTTAGAATTACTTGCTTTTTCATTAGCTATCATTTCCTCTTTATGAGAATCATAATAACTCTCTTTATCATATCCTTGGCATGTAATACCATTATCTTCTACAAAATCACAAGCCCATTTATATATACTTGTATATTTATCTGAAGGTTCACCTTCCTCTGGTTTTAAAGTTTCAGCACTTATAAGTGGAGTAATACCATCATCAAGTAAAATACTGTCAACTTCATCTATTATTGCATAATTAAATCCTCTTCTATTAACTCTATCATTAGGATTCATTACTCTATTATCACTTAAATAATCAAAAGCAATAGTTGACGCAGTACCATAAACTATATCACAGCCATAAACAGCACGTCTTTCTCTAGTACTCATTTTGGCTTTAGGAAGGACATTTCCACAAGATAAACCTAAAGCTTCAAAAACTTTTATATTTTGTTCCATATCTCTTCCAGCTAAGTAATCATTTGATGTAATAACATGAACACCCTTTCCTTCTAATGCATTTAAATATGCAGATAATATTTGAACTAAAGTTTTTCCTTCTCCAGTCTTCATTTCAGCAATTGCATTATCATGCATTGCAACAGCAGCCTCTAACTGAACATTGTAATGAAACATACCAAGTTGTCTTTTAGTAACTTCACGACAAACAGCTAATGCATCAACAAGTATATCATCAAGAGTTTTACCATTTTTTATTTCCTCTTTAAATTTAGAAGTCATTTCTTTTAATTCCTCATCACTCATAGAAGAATATTTATCCTTAATAGAACTACTATCAATTCTTTCAACTATACGTTTAATTCTATTTTTATTTTGATTAGTATAATTACCAAATAATTTATCAGACATACCCATACTAGTCACCTACTTTTACTAATATAAATATAACATTTTTAACTACTAAATTCAATTAAAAACAACTATTATTTTTTTAACTTATTAATAGTTGTCACAATAACATCAATAATAAATAAAGAACTTAAAAACACTGTAATAAAGAATGGTATCTTTTTTATGAATTCACAAACATATGGAATAACCAAATATATAAGAATAATACCACCTACTCCCCAAAGTAAACTCATTTCAAGTGAAATATATTTTCCAATATGATATTTATAATTACTATAATCCCAAAAAGTAATATGAAATAGCTTTTCAATTAAAACTCCACCTAACCATTCAAGTACAGTAAGTACTATCGTTATAACAACAAATACTACTATAGTTTCTACTACTTTGTTTAAATGTAAACTTTCAAAAATCTTATTAGAAAGTAACATTATAATTATTACACCAAATCCGTATAAAGGAGTCCAAGGTCCATATAATATACCACTATTAAATCCAGATTTAAAAATATAAGCACATAATGTCTCAAATAAATAACCAAATATTGAAAAAAATAAGAAAAAATTTATATAAAACATAATTTCACCATTATTATTATTAACAAAAGTGAAAAATATATAAAATTTTACTTTCATTAGTTACTTTTATTATGATTTTTAACAGAAAGCTATTCAGCTAGGTAGTACTTAAATTAAAGTAGATTATGAATAAATTAGATCAAAAACTAGATTATGCAATAATAAAAATATATTTCTAACATGGATTTGTGAGATCATTATTAGAAGTGGTAAGGACAATGTTACAAATGTAGGAATTAACAGAAATGATGTTTTAAAAGAGACTACTACAATAAGTATAATTAACTTATTTATTAAGAAAAAAGTTCAAATAATTAAAATTTTTCTATTTTTTAAGTAAAAAAAGAAATTTAGAACAAAAAAAGATTGAAAAAGACAAAAAGATATGTTATAATACCAACTCGATAGCGATAAGGGGGTTTTGGGAAAATAGTTTATACTACTCTTCCCTTAACAAATCGCATATAATTTAAGGGAGGGTTTTTAAAATGAAGAAAGTTTTACTTTCATTAGTAGCTTTTCTTATGGTTTTTAATACTATTAATGCTGAAGAAGTAGAAGTATTAGAAAATGATAAAGAAGTTACTGAAACAGTTTTAACTACTAATGTAGAAGAAACAAATACTACTGATACATCAAATGATGTAAAAGAAGAAACTGAAGAATACGAATGGGCTGCTATTCAACCTGGCAGTACTAAAACAAGTGATGGAATTAAAGTAGATTATGATTATAAAGGTAAGTTTAAAGATGAAAACAAAAAATCATATTTCTTATTCACACTAGTTTATACAATACCAGAAGATTATAAAGAAGAAACTCTTGTAATCAACCCTGATATTTTTGAAGTTATAGGATGGGCTCAAGATGAAGGAAAAGCACCTTATATCTTGCCTAGTTATACTTTAAAAATAAATATAACAATAATTAATAATTCAAAGTATAACTATGACTATGACAAAAATTCATTCGTAGTATATCCATATACAGCTGATGAATTAGAAGAAATAGGATACAAAAGATTACCAAGTGATCAAAAACTATTCAATGGTGAAGATGTAACTGAATTACAACAATATGTAAGAACTAATAATGAAGCACTAAAAGCATTAGGTCTTAAATCTAAAGATATGAGTAATGAAAACATCGATAAAAAATTAAAAGAATTAAATTATACTGGTATAGAAGATTTAGCTAAATATTATTTAGACTTCTTTAATGATTTTTATGGATATGGAAAAAATGGAAAAGATAAAGTGACTAAATTAAGTGACTTTACTATAGAAGAAATAGCAAAAGGAATATTTGGTGGTTATACAACTAATTATAAAGAAGATAATACAGAATTAATCGCATTACATTTTGATTTTTTATATAACTATGCTATGGGTTTATCATTAGATAATGAAGAAATTAATGATAAAAATCAAAATGAATACAACATTGGTGATTACATGAGAGAAGAAACTAAAGGAGACAAGAAAATAGAAGAAAATATAGGAAATCTTGAAACTAAAACAGAAAAAGATATCGATATGAATTTTCACTTTAGTGGACCTCTTTTAGGAAACACTTATCAAAGATACAAGTTAACTGGTCATGCTCATTTATCTTATACTGCTGAAAAAGGAAAAGTTATTGCCAAATATATCGACGTTAAAGGAAACGTTATTTCAGAAGACATTATAACTACAGGTATGGTTAATAATGACTATAGAACAAACGCTAAATCTTTTAAAGATTATGAATTAATTAAAGTTGAAGGATCAGAAACCGGATTATACACTAGTGAAGATATAGTTGTTACATACATCTATGAATTTGTTGGTGGAACTGGAGGAGACGATGTTCCAAATACCGGAATCAACACAAATAATATTTTAGAAGTAACTACTACATTAAGTATGATTACTTTAGTTAGTGCAATCATTTTAAGAAAAAGATTTAACTAAATTAAAAAATAAGGCAGTATTAAAATTTATACTGCTTTTTTAGTACAAAAACAGCATTTTCAAGTGAAAAAGTCTTGAAAAAAATAAAAAATATGATATAATATCGACTCGATAGCGATAAGGGGGTTTTGGGAAAAGAAGTAATACTACTACTCTTCCCTTAACAAATCGCATATAATTTAAGGGAGGTTTTTTTAAAATGAAGAAAGTTTTACTTTCTATAGTTGCATTTACTCTAATTTTTAATACTATTTCTGCTGAAGAATCAGAAGTATTAGAAGTTAATGAAGAAGCAACTACTATAGTAGAAGAAAGTATTAACAATGAAACCGAAGTTGTTAATAATGAAACTACTAAAGAAATTATTTTAGCATCTGGTGAAGATGTTAAAACATATGTAGCTCAAATTGGAGAAACAAAATATGAAACACTTGATGAAGCAGTTAAAAACGTGCAAGATGGTGAAGAAATAATTTTACTTGATAATTGTAATTTAACAGCATTACTAGATAAAAATTTAACATTTACTGGTAATGGAACTATAACTATTAATAATTATACTTTAAATGGTTATAAAAAAGATTTAACATTAAAAGGAAAAAATGTTAAATTACACTGGACAAATGGTGAAAAAGGAAATTGGCTAATGCTAGCTACATCTGGTTCTATTAAAGTACTTGATGGAGCAACTATGATAATGGAATTCAACTCAAAAACTACAGGAACTAAAAATGCTCTTTATATGAATTCAGGTTCATCTATTGTTGTAGATAACGCATCTACATTTAAAATTATAGGACATGAAACTAAAGGAATTACTGGAGAAGGAATTCAATTAGATAAAACAGGTAAATCTACAATAAAAGTTACTAATGGTTCTACATTTATCATTGATGGAACAAACAGAGGTTATGTAAATAGTCCAGTTATTTATGTTGAAAATTCTACATTCAAAGTAATCAATTGTACTAATAATGGTTCTAACGGTGGTAAATTCACAGCTATTAATTCTAACGTTACATTTGAAAATAATAATGTACTTGGATTAAGTGTTCATGAATTAACAGTTAAAAATTCTACATTAAATTTAAATAACAATGGATATAGTGGTTTATTCATAGGAAAAAGTGAAAATCCTTCACTAGTAGATGGTAAATCAAAAGTATATATAAATGGTAATAATAAAACAGCATATAGATATGGAGCTTTTTGGATTGGTTCTTCTATAAAATTTGAAAAAGGAGCAATTCTAGAAGTAAATAACAACAAAGCAAATGGTATTAGAGTAAGTACTGTTAAAGTTGGATACTCAGGAGAAGCTAACGGAGAGTTATTAATTGAAGAAGGCGTTAAAGTTTCAATTCAAAACAATGAAGCATTCTATGGTTTAGATGAAGATAACTTTGGTGGTGGAATTAATGCTACTGGTAAAGTTGTATTACCAAAAGATGCTAAAATATATAACAACCATGCTACTAATGGTGGCGATGATATCTATGTTACAGGAAAAGGATCAATTGATTTTGGTAAAACTGGAACAGATTGGACACTAAATGGTGGCAAAAAAGATAAAACTGGAGAATCAAAAGATTGCACTGATAAAATTGATGGATGGTATGATGACTCTAAAAATTCAAGATGGAATGCACATGATAAAGAAAATAAACATGTAGATGAAATACCAGCAAATGCCTACGAAGGAACTTTATCAATTAAAGCTGCTCATGGAATTTATGGAAAATTAATCGTAAGATATGTAGATACAAAAGGAAACGTATTAAGTAAAGAATTAACATCTACTGAAAAAGTAGATACAGAATACACAACTATCGAAAAAGAATTTGAAGATTATAGCTTAACAGATGTACAAGGTGAAACTAAAGGTAAATACATTGATGGAACAATAACAGTTACATATATTTATGAATTTACAGGTGGAACTGGAGGAGAAGATGTTCCAGAAACAGGAATTAATACTTCAAATGCACTAGAAATAACAACAGTATTAAGTTTAATAACTTTAGTTACTACAATTATATTAAGAAAAAGATTTAACTAAAATGAAGCAGTAATTTTACTGCTTTTTATATATATAAAAATAGCAATATTTAAAATATTGCTATTTTCTTTCTATTTCTTTTCCAACTATTACCAATAATTTATCGTGGTATCTACCAAATATACATGTTTGAAGTACAATTATCTTATCATTTTTATTTACAGTAACATTTATTTTATATTTACTTTTCTTTTGAAGTCTTTGAAAATGTTTTAGCCAATCAGAGTCCTTTTTATAACTAAACTGCATATGTTCCTCACTAGAATCCTTATTAGCAACTATAACACTAAATATTTCATATTTTCTAGTTTCATCATTTACCATAAACTCAAAATATTTATGTTCATTATAATAATCTTTATTTAAATATCCTTCCAATACTTTAAATGGAGGATTAAACTTGGTACTATTATGTCCATATATATTTATTTGCTTAGAATTAGTATTATTTCTATAATCAATAAATACACTACCTATTACACTTTTCTTTTTATTAACAGCATGTTTTAAATAATAATTATTGTCTTTTCCTTTAACAATAGGAATACTAACATCTAAACCATCAATATTTAAAATACCTTTAATATCACTATTATTAAATTTTATTTGTAAATCACTTATATAATCTTTAACAGTCTTTTCATCAACTATTTCTATTTCTTTAGGAACAACTGTTTCTTCAATTTCTTTTATAGTTTCAGTATCTTCCCTTCTTTTAAAATAGAGTAATACTAAACATATCATAACTACTACAATAAACACATATATAATAATATCAAGAAGAATCTTAGTTTTTTTATTAGTTTTCTTTTCTTCTGCTTTTACTTCTTCTTGCTTTTTAGGTGTTTCTTTATTAACTACTTTTTTCTTAGTACTTGTAGTTTTCTTTTTAGTACCACTAACTTTCTTAGTATTAGTACTCTTCTTTTTAACACTAGTCGTTTTACTTTTATTAGTACTTGCTTTCTTTGAAGTGTTTTTCTTAGTATTACTTTTTACACTACTACTCTTAGTACTATTCTTTTTACTGGTATTAGTTTTCTTTTTAGTTCCAGTACTTTTCTTAGTGTTATTTATTTTTTTCTTAGCAGTAGTCTTCTTCTTTTCTTCATCCATACTTTCTCACCTAACCCAAATTAATCATATTATACACTATTAATTGATAAGTGTTATCTTTTTTTTCAACTTTAGCATTAATTTTATATACATAATTCTTCTTAATTTCGCCAATCTTTTTATAAGCATCAGGAAAAACTACACCCTCAATAGATCTAAATTCATCACTGAGTTTAATAAATGACATCTTTTCTCCATTCTTAGTTTTAATAGTTTTTACACTCTCAACATATAAAATACAAGATATAACTTTATCAAAATACCTAGTAAAATCCTTAAGTGTTATAGAGTTACTTCTATCCACCTTCGTAACTGGATGAAAAGATAAATAAAAACCATAATTAATTATTTCATTTTCTATTATTTCTCTATCAGTGTAGTCTTCGATATCTTCAAGAATAGGTTTTTCATCAATAACTATATTTAAATCTTTACACAAAGTAACATAATTAAGTACTTCATCAAAACTATTTATTAAACTTTTCTTATTAATACCAAACTTATCAAAAGCTCCGCATTCTATTAAAGCAATAACTATTCTTTTATTAACACTCTTACTATAACATCTAATCATAAAGTCATAGAAATCTTTAAATAAACCTTTACTTCTTTCATTTTCAATCTCTTCACTTACTGTAGATGCTATACTTTTAATAATAGTAAAAGGTATTACAAGTTTATTATCAGATATTATAAATTCCTTACATGATTTGTTTATATCTATTGGTAAGAATTCAATTCCTAAAATTTTACTTTCATCTATATATTCTTTTATACTCTCAGTACTCTTATTCATATTAAGTAAATTCTTCATAAAATATAAAGTATAATTTATCTTTAAATATGCCATTTGAAAAGCTACTACTGAATACACAACAGAATGTGATTTATTAAAACCATAAGAAGAAAATTTAATAATTAATTGATATAATTCTTCTCCAACCTCTTTAGTATGTCCATGAGAAATAACTCCATTAATAAACTTATCTTTATTAGATGCAATAACACTTTCTTTCTTTTTAGACATAGCTCTTCTGATAATATCAGCTTCTGCATAACTATATCCACCAATATTTCTAAGTATTTCTAAAACTTGTTCTTGATATATTATAATTCCATAAGTACTTTTAAGTATCGGTTCAAGTTCAGGTATTAAATAAGTCACTTTTTCTAAACCCTTTTTCCTTCTTATATAAGTAGGTATCATCTCACGAGGTCCAGGTCTATATAAAGCAATCGCATCTACTAAAGTATTAAATGAATCAACTTCTAATTCCTTCAAGAAAGATTTCATACCACTACTTTCAAATTGAAATACACCAGTAGTATAAGCTTTACTAAACAAATATAAAGTTCTCTTATCATTTAAATCGATATTATTTATATCAATATTTTTATTATCATTTCTAATATCATCAAGAATATTTGATATAGTATTCAAATTCTTAATAGATAAGAAATCCATTTTTAAAAGGCCAAGACTTTCTATGTATTCCATAGAATATCCTGTAAGTACCGTATCACCTACTTTATATAAAGGCATAACTTCATCAAGTGAAATATCACTTATAACAACACCAGCTGCATGCATACTAGTATTTTTCTTAAGCCCACATAATTTATCACATACTTTTACTAAATATAATGCATCATTATTTCTTCTAACTATATTATTAAATTCAAAATTATTTTTAAGTTCATCAAAAGTTTTTTCATCCTTAATAGTTTTGCATATATTATCAACTAGTATTGGATTTAATTCCATTACCTTAGATACATCTCTTATAACTTGCTTAGGAAGTAATGTATTAAAGGAAATAATTCTAGCAGTATTCATATGTCCATATTTATCACTGACATATTTTATAACTTCTTCACGTTTTAAACTATCAAAATCTATATCTATATCAGGCATTGTAATTCTATCAGGATTTAAAAATCTTTCAAAAATTAAATTATATTTAAGAGGATCCACATTTATTATACCAAGACTATAATTAACTAAAGAAGCTGCTCCACTTCCTCTTCCAGGACCTACTAATATATTATTTCTTTTAGCAAAAAGTACAAAGTCATATACAATCAAAAAATAGTCTACAAAATTCATCTTTTCAATAACAGAAAGTTCATACATAAGTCTTTCTTTATAAATTTCTGGAACATTTCCATTTAATCTTTTCTCTAAACCCTTTTTAGCAAGCGCAAACAAAAATTCTTTTGAATCTTCTCTATATACAGGTATATGTGTTTTAACTTTAGGAAGTTCTATATTTATAAGCTCTGCAAAATCAAAAGTACTCTTAGTATATTCTCTTCCAATATTATTCTTAAAACTACTTTCATATACATTTATTTTTTCATTTTTAGTTTTTCCTTCTTCAATATATCTTATGTATTTAAAATATTCTAAGTCATCTGGTTCAAAATATCTAATTAAATCCATATATACTATATTATTAGTACGTTTAAGTGCTTCTTCTTTTGTTTTTTCATTATGAAATTTTAAATAGCAAGATGGAAAATATTTACTTACTACTTCATAATGTTTAATACTAGTTACAACTATTAAATTATCTATATATTTTTTTACATCTTCAAATGTTATATTATCATCTATATTTTTTTTAGAAACTAATTTAAACAATGAAATAAGTCCATCGTAATTTCTTGCATATAAAACAACATATGAATCTTCTATTATAAATTCACATCCAACTATTGGTTTAATACCACATAAATTACATTTAGTAATAAATTCCATAGTACCAAACATAGATGAATCTGTTATTCCAAGTGCTTTAACTTCTCTACTTTCAGCATATAAAAGTAAATCATCTATTTTAATTAGACTATTCATTAAATCATATTCAGTTTTTATATTAAGTGGTATATAATTCATAATATTTCCTTTCATATTTATTTTATCATAAACAAAAGGTTCTTACGAACCTTTTTTCTACTTAACAATAAATTTTAACCCTGATGGTATACTATATAATAATTAAATTAATTAGCACCAACAACATTTTAACATATCTTGCTGTAAAATGTTATTTTTAACATAAATTTTATTTACATTAGAAATAAGCAGCATTGCTAATAAACCTGATAAGATTATTTTTTACATATATATTCTTTTAAAAATACTAAGAAAGTGAATTCTTAGTATTTACTATCTATATCATTAAAATCAACTTTATCCATTTCTTCAATTACTTCTAGTTGATTCTCAATAATTTGTCTTAATCTACGTTTTAAAATATTAGTATTTCTTTTTAATTGATCAGCATGATTTTGAGCTTTTTCTGCTTTTAATAAAGCATCATTTATTATTCTACTAGCGTTATGTCTAGCTTCAGTAACCAAAGACTCTGCTTCACGTCTAGCACTACTTTTGATTTGATCTCCAGCAGCTTCAGCAGTATAAATTGCTCTATTCATAGTATCTTCTATTCTTTGATAGTAAGCAATTTGTTCAACTAATTTTTTATTTTCATCTTCTGTCTTTTGACTTTTTTTAAGTAACACTTCATAATTATTTATTATTTCATCTAAACATTTTTGAACTTGGTACTTATCGTAGCCACGAAAAACAGTATCGAACTTTTTCATAAGCTCCACCTCTAATATTTTAAAACTTTATTCTACCATTCTCCAGTATCAGCTTTTTTAGTTTTTTTAGTATCATCATCTGTTATATTTCCTTCAATTTCAAATCCTTTAGGAGCACAAATAACAATACCTGGACCTAACTTTTGCATACTTCCTTCAATCGCATAAACAATACCATTAAGAAAATCCATAATTCTCTTTGATACATCTGAAGTAACTCTCTTAAAATTAACAACTACTTGATTTTTAGCTTTTAAATAATCAGCTATTTGTTGTGCTTCAGAGAAAGCTCTTGGCTCAACTAAAATAGTTTTATTTCTATATTCTTCTTTTTTATTTTTATTAGTTTCTTTACCATCATATTCTTCTGCATATTCTTCACCATCTTCAGGTTTAAATATATTATTAATAAATCCCATAAGTGTTCCTCCTTATTCTCGTACTACAATACCATTTTAACACAATAACGAATATGTATCAATAATTAAATTAATAAATTTAACAAGAAAAATAGACAAACTTCAACATAAAAAAGAAATTATATAATTTCTAGAATTTTATTCTTTCTTCAATATAATTTCTTAAATCTTCTAATTTTATAGTTTCTTGTTCCATAGTATCTCTATTTCTAACAGTTACAGTACCATTATTAATAGTTTCATCATCTACAGTAACACAAAATGGTGTTCCGACTGCATCAGCTCTTCTATAACGTTTACCAATAGATGCAGTTTCATCATAACTACACATAAAATATTTAGATATTTCTTTATATATTTCCATTGCTTTTTCACTATGATACTTTTTAACTAATGGAAGAACTGTTACTTTAATTGGTGCTAAGAAAGGATGTAATCTAAGTACTTCTCTTTCATCATTATCATTTAATTTTTCACGATCATAACTATCACATAATATAGTTAAGAATAATCTTTCTACACCTACTGATGGCTCTATAACATAAGGAACATATTTTTCATTTGTTTCAGGGTCTAAATATTCTAAACTTTGACAACTTACTTTCATATGTTGAGTTAAATCATAATTAGTTCTTGAAGCTATTCCCCAAAGTTCACCCCATCCAAATGGAAACTTATATTCTATATCAGTAGTAGCATTACTATAAAAACTTAATTCTTCTTTTTCATGATCTCTAAGTCTTAAATTTTCTTCTTTAATTCCTAAACTTAATAAGAAATTTTTACAATAATCTTTATAATATTTAAACCAATCAAGTTCAGTACCTGGTTTACAGAAAAACTCTAACTCCATTTGATCAAACTCACGTACTCTAAATATAAAGTTTCCAGGTGTAATTTCATTTCTAAATGATTTACCTATTTGAGCTATACCAAATGGTAATTTAAGTCTCATACTACGTTCTACATTCTTAAAGTTAACAAATATACCTTGAGCAGTTTCTGGTCTTAAATATACTGTGCTTTTAGCATCTTCAGTAACGCCTTGGAATGTTTTAAACATTAGGTTAAAATTTCTAATATCAGTAAAATCACTACTACCACAATTAGGACAAACTACATTATGTTCTCTAATATAATTCATTAATTCTTCATTACTAAATTTACCAGCATCTTCAACACCTAAATCTTCAAGTAATTTATCTGCTCTATGACGAGTTTTACAATGTTTACAATCAATTAATGGATCACTAAAAGTTTTTAAGTGACCACTAGCTTCCCAAGTTTTAGGATTCATAAGTATTGCAGAATCCAAAGCCACATTATTAACATCTTCTTGAATAAATTTTTTTGTCCATGCCATTTTAATATTGTTTTTAAGAATTGCACCTAAAGGTCCAAAATCCCAAGTATTAGCAAGGCCTCCATATATTTCACTTCCTTGAAAGATATATCCATAATTCTTACAATAATTAGTAAGTTCTTCCATAGTTATTTTATTTTCCATTAAAATCCCTCCATTTTAAGTTGCAACTTCATTGCTTCTTCTTTTTCTTTTTTAATAAAATCACATTTTTTATTATGTTCATCTACTTTTTTCATTAAATCATTAGTAAATACCCTAGCAATAACTCGTTTTTCACCACTAACAAGTTCTACTCCATCCTCTAATTCTTTATTTCCTCTTGGTATAACTTTTATATACTCATCACCAAAAATATGATTAATAAATTTTTCTAAAAATTCACTTTCATACTGAGGTAATCCAGTACTTTCTCTAGCTAAATTAAATCTTAAATTACCTTCTCTTGTAGTATTATACGAACTACTATTTGAATAATTAGTATTTATACTATATGTACTAGCACAACTATTATATAAAAAGTGATCTCTATCGCTAATATATCTTCTTAATATTTTAGCTTTACTTTCACTCATTTCATCATTATCAATAATTAATAGTTTTTCACTTTGACTACCTACATAGAACATTAAACCATTTATTCTGCTAAATTCACTAGATATAAGATTAATACGATTGTATCTTAAAAAATATTCTATAACAGCATCTTTTATTTCTTCGTCACTTTTCCCCCGTAATGATTCACTAAAACTGTTGCCAAGTGTAACTGTATCTAACAATTTACCATTTACTTTTATTATTCCATTACGTACAACAATTGTATCATAAAAGTTTTGATCTAATTGTCTTATTCCCTCTATCCTCATAACTGCCTCCAATAAATAAAAAACTTCTAAAACAATATAAGGGTCCTTAAGGACGGTTCCACCTTATTTATTCTAGAAGAATCACTTTAAACCTATAGCCTAAGTGCTTTACCATCACACTATTATCGCTCAATAAATGTATTTTAACACAATATTATTTTGTTTTCAATACCAGTTGTTTTGTTTTTAAAAAATCATCTTTTTTACAATCTTTAGGTGTAAATCTTTTTTCTTCGAACTCTAACATTTCTATTTCACCTTTTGAGTTAACATACATATCTATAAAATATGCTCCCATAGTATTCTCAAGCCCCTGTCTTATAGCAAAATTAGTTTTAGCAGTTAAACAAGGTATTAAAAATGCTATAACATTTCTATAAGCCATCATATGGCTTTGATGAAAGTGTCCACTACCAAGTATATTAGGTTTACATCCAGGTTCCATTTTGTCTATATATTTTTGCATTTTATATGACAAACTTGATGCACATCCTCCTCCCGGATGATACATTTCTTCAAGTGTCTTAGGACTCTCTTTAGGACTAAATACACCTTTATCATCTCCCATAAAATGTAAATCAGGTCTTAATTTTTCTATAGCTGGTCCCATAAATAATCCACCATTTTTTGCATGTGTTTGATCATGAGTACCTGTAATAAAATATGTATCTACTCCATCAACTTTAGGATAATAATTAACTATATAATCAAGTTGTCTTGATGCACCTTGTCTAAATAAAGCATATTGATGTTCTGGCCTATTATGATAATCACCATCAAGAACATCTCCAAAATGTAATACTGTAGTAATACCTCTATCGCGAGTTTCTTTATATATTTGATTTACAAGACCAAGTTGTTGCGCTTCGTTACAAAAATGAGTATCTGATATCCAAGTTTGTCTAATATGAGTTAGTTCTTCCATTTGAGGCTTTATAACTTTACCAATTTTATTTTTATTTTTCTTTATAATTATTTTTCCATCCTCTTTATCAGATAAATCAATATCATAACCCTTTAATTTGAACTCTTCAAGCATACCACCGAACTTTAATGGAGAAATACCAAGTCTAGAACAAACTTTATCTAGATTTTCACCATTCTTAATACTTGAATATATTTTATCTTTTTCATCTCTAATAGTAGGTTGACTTAAATATATAGATTCATTATCAGTTAAATGTAATGTTTTAAATGTCTTATAATCATCTCTAATTGTTTGATAATATGGAATATACATTTGAGAAGTGTTTTTTAAATTACCCTTTTTATCTTTATTTAATGTAATCACCCAACTACCAATAGTATTATATACAGGCGTATTAGCATCTTTCATTTCATCGGTTGTTCCGACTACTGTAGGAACTTGATAAGAACGAACACCACGTCTTAAAAATGAATCACATGCTGCAAAATGACTTGTTACTAATATATCAGTTTTATCTTCATTTCTAAGCGCAGCTATTTTTTGCTGTGGCTTATAACTTATTGTATACGGAACATTTCCATTTGAATGTTGTAAATATAATGATATGCTTCCATTACCACTACTATTTACAAAAGTTACCTTTTTACGTCTTGGTCCTAAATAAATCATATCAGGTCTTTTAGAAGCAATTAAGTTTCCAATATCAACTTTATCTTTAGTTTTTAAAAATGATAAATCATGTTCACCAGTAACAAAATATGTAGTTATACCATCAACTCTAGGAAAGCAAGCAGCTACATAATCTGCCTGATCATCATAACCATCTTTATGAAGAGTAGAATTATATATACTTTTAGCCCCTTTATATACACCTTCTACTACATCTCCAGTAAGAAATACATATTTTACACCCATTGCTTTAGCTTTTAAGTACATATCATTTAATATACTAGTTTGTTGATATATACTTCCAAATCTAGTATCTGATATAAGCATACATTTAATATTATTATCATTATTTTCTATCTCATATGATAAATCATTTATCAACTGTTCATGTCCATAATTTCTAATCAACGTAACAGTTGTTTTTTCTTCACTGTTTTCATCATAAGAAGCTGATGTATTCATTGTTACAACATTATTTCCTCTTTTTTTAAGTTCATGAATAAGCACAAACATATCTTCTCGACTGATATTGTAAGACCTACATAAATCTTCAACAATACATTCTTGTGCTAAAGTATCAAATTGCAACTGATCAGCAAGTTCCTTTAAATTCTCTTGAGTTACCTCAATTAAACCATTATCCCCCGATTTAACAATGTTATCTTCGTCCAGTATTAATCCATCATTTATTTTCTTACTCATTAATACTACCTACCTATCCTAATTTAAGTATATTATTTTATATAAAAAATTTCAATTTATTTTTTAAAAACTTTAATAAAAAAACATCTATTAAAAGATGTTTTTAGACATATTTATTACACGGAGCAAAAGTTTTTCTATGTTCTTTTAAAATTCCATATTTTTCTATTGCGTCTATATGTTTTTTAGTTCCATAACCTTTATTATGCTTGAAATCATATTCAGGATGTTCCTTATCAAGTTCTATCATCATTCTATCTCTTGTAACTTTAGCAATTATACTAGCAGCAGCAATACTTTCACTTTTAGCATCTCCTTTTATTATAGATGTTTGTGGTATATCTACATTTAATTTAACAGCATCTATTAATAAATGTTCTGGTTTAACACTTAAATTATTTACAGCTTCAATCATTGCTTTCTTAGTAGCTTCAAGTATATTTATATCATCTATAACATCTTCACTACTAATACCAATTCCAACACTAACTGCATTTTCCATTATAACATCATATAATTGTTCTCTCTTCTTTTCAGTTAGTTTTTTAGAATCATTAATTCTTTCATCATAAAAATCTTTTGGAAGTATTACAGCAGCAGTTACAACAGGCCCAACTAATGGTCCTCTCCCTACTTCATCTATACCAGCAATATATTTTATTCCACTTTCATATAATTCATTTTCAAATTCTTTCATTTCATTTGTCCTACAACTTATCTATTTTTATTTTCATAGCTTTTTCAAATATTGGTATTAAACCAACCTTTTCTTTAACAAAACTTGGTTTAATTTGATATACACCAGGAAAACAATTTCCCTCTATAACAACAGCATCACTATCAGTAATAGCTACATCCCATCCAACATATTTAACTTCAGGTACCTTTTTAGCACATTCTTTTACTAAATCAATAGCTTTATCATAATTAGGAATTTCATAGCCAACTATATTAATTTTACTAATTGGATGTTCATAGAAAATATTATCATCTCTATCAATCGCAGGAACAATAATTTTTCCATCACGAACAAAAGTATACATACTTCCACTAGTAAAATTATCAGTAACACCACCATTACCTATTTTAAATACAACATTTAATATATGAGTTTCTTTTCCATCAAAAAATGAAACAATTCTAAATGTATTAACACTGGTCTTATTAAGCATACCTATCTTTTTATTTTGAATAATCTTTTCTTCAATAAGTAATTTATTATTAGAAACTAAATATTCATATGTTTTCTTATAATTCTTTTTATCAACTTTAATTAATTCAATGCCTTCTCCACCAGAACCACCAACAGGCTTAGCAATAAAATCTTTTTTACTTTCACAAAATTTAACAAATTCTTCATAATTATTATCTAAATATAACCAATCACGTTTTAAATATTTATTAAATATTTTATTAAACTCCACTTTATCATCAAACTTCTTAGCAATTTCTTTATCATTAAACATTCTTACTATGGCATTATTTTTAACTCTAGTTAAATAAGTCTTTCTCTCTTTAGAATTAAGATTATAAAATTCAAATTCTTGATAATCATATGGCCCAGCGCCATATTTTATAGAACAATACACTATATCAATAAATAAAAATAATCTACATTTATGAGTTTTATTATGTATTTTTTTAACTATATTAAATATACTTTTAATTGTTCCACTTTTAAAACATTTTATTTTATAAATTAAACTTTTCATATTCATCACTATTAATAGTATATCATACTTTAATTATTTTTACTAAATAAAAAGTAGTAGTAATTTAAAGTACCACTACTTACGATATTTGTATTTCATTATCTTTATAATCTACATTAATTTCACTATTAGATTTTATTTCGTTATTGATAAGCTTACGAGCTATTATAGTTTCAAGTTTATTATTAACAAGTCTCTTCAAAGGTCTAGCACCATAGTATTCATCATATCCATTATCAATAAAGTATTTTTTTGCTGCATCTGTTAATTTAATTTTAACGTTTATATCAACAAGTCTATGTTCTATCTCATTAATTATCTTATCAAGTATTTCTCTTAAATTATCTTTAGAAAGTTTATTAAATACTACTATCTCATCAAGTCTATTTAAAAATTCTGGTCTAAAATATTTATTAAGTTCCGCCCTAACTTTATTTTCTTCATCATTTATAATATATTCACTTCCTACATTAGAAGTCATAATTATAATAGTATTTTTAAAGTTAACTGTTCTACCATTTGAATCAGTTAATCTTCCTTCATCAAGTATTTGGAGCAATAAATTTAGAACATCTGGATGAGCTTTTTCTATTTCATCAAATAATACTATTGAATATGGATTTCTTCTTACTTTTTCAGTAAGCTGTCCACCTTCTTCATATCCAACATATCCAGGAGCAGCACCAATTAATCTAGATACTGAATATTTTTCCATATATTCACTCATATCTATTCTTACCATATGATGTTCATCATCAAATAACTCATATGCAAGACTTCTAGCTACTTCTGTTTTTCCTACACCAGTAGGTCCTAAAAACATAAATGAACCAATAGGTCTTTCAGGATCTTTAATACCACTTCTAGAACGAATTATAGCATCACTTACAAGCTTAATAGCATTATCTTGTCCTTTAACACGCTTCTTTAAGTTTTCCTCTAAATTAAGCATCTTTTCTTTTTCACTACTCATTAACTTAGATAATGGAATATTAGTCCATTTACTAATAACATCTCCTATATCTTCACTAGTAACAGTATCAGATAATATTCCTTCTTTTCTTTTATTAGTAAGTTCATTCAACTTTTGCTCTAACTTTGGCAAAGTACCATTCTTAATTCTAGCAGCAGTTTCTAAATCATAATTATTTTTAGCTTCTTCAAATTCAAAGGTATATTTAGATATATCAGATTTAATTCTTTTTATTTCTTCATTAATAGATTTTTCTTCTTTCCATTTAGTACTTAACTCTTGTTCTTGACCTTTTAATGTATATAGTTCATCATCAATCTTTTCAAGTCTCTTAATAGAAAGTTCATCTTTTTCTTTCTTTAAAGCTTCTTTTTCAACTTGAAGCGTTAGTATCTTTCTGGTTATTTCATCAAGTGAAGTTGGAACACTATCCATTTGAACTCTTATAGTAGCGCAAGCTTCATCTACTAAATCTATCAGTTATATATCTATTTGAAAGAGTTGCTGCACTAACAAGAGCTTTATCTTGAATAGTAACTCCATGATATATCTCAAATCTTTCTTTAAGACCACGAAGTATTGTTATAGTATCTTCAACAGTAGGTTCACTAATAGTAACTTTTTGAAATCTACGTTCCAAAGCACCATCTTTTTCAATATACATTCTATATTCATTTAAAGTAG
>OBLI01001016.1_pt1 | contig 28807 bp, 24 predicted proteins | sample 1519701 | NCBI WGS metagenome assembly OBLI01 (sample SAMEA3663005, study PRJEB22513) | pig gut metagenome | biome: pig gut; feature: pig-associated habitat; material: faeces | place: France | collected 2012 | reverse complement strand
GAGCGAAGCCCCGAGGATAGAAATATTCTCGGGGCTTTTTGTAGTATAGAATATTTTATTGTCTATACAAGACAGTAATATAAAAAATATTAATATTCATAGTTTTCATTAATTACATATAATATTTCTATGGCAAATTGCGTTATAACATATAAATGATGTATTGGTTGAAAAGATGGATGATATGGATATATAGATGGCGTCATTGCAGAGGCTTTGGCGTTCAGTCTCCTTCTGACTATAGTTTTATACGCTATGTCATTAATGAGCACTATCCTTATTATGCCTATGATGAACTCTATGACCAATTGAATGTCGATAAGTTAAAGAAGAAAAAGGCTGAACTGCTTTTAAGAATAGCTAATTGGAAACAAGCTAACTATGCTACATTGCTGCTCAACGATGATGTATATCGCAAATATATTCACTGTGGTTGCCGTAAGACGGTTATTTCCAGTAAGTATGAGTGTGATAATTCATTCTTGGTGATTTCGGCATTGGATATTGATGACGATTCATTATCGAGGATTCTTGATAATATGCGTCATGATTCTTTGATTGTCATAGATAACATTGATGATAAGCAAGCCCGATGGGTATGGAAAAAGATTGTAGCTGACGATAGGGTCACGATATCTTTCGATTTATATTATATGGGCATTGCAATGACTATCAACAAGAGATATAAACATAATTATATTGTGAATTTTTAATTTTTAGAATATGAAGATTACAAAGGTATATACTAAGACTGGTGATAAAGGAACAACAAGTCTTGTGGGCGGTATCCGTATAAATAAGGCCGATGTCCGACTGGAGGCTTATGGTACTGTTGACGAGCTTAATTCTCATATAGGATTATTATCTGCTTACGTTAAAGATAAAACAATAGATGATGTCCTGACAAGAATTCAGTCAGACCTATTCATTGTGGGTACACACCTCGCCACTGATCAAAGTCAGACTCCACTCTATCCTTCGGCTATATTGCCTGAAAACGAAGTTGAATTCATAGAAAATGAAATAGACAAGATATTGTCTGAATTACCGGAAAAATTAGGTTTTGTTCTACCTGGAGGAAGTGTTGCTGCCTCTCAGGCTCATGTTTGTCGCACTGTTTGCCGACGAGCAGAAAGATGTGTTTTGAGATTAGCGCAGGAAGCAACAGTAGGTGAAGAAATACTGCAATTTTTGAACAGATTATCCGATTTTTTCTTCGTTTTGGCAAAAAAAATGAATATTATTGATGGAAATAGTGAAAAAATATGGCAGAAACCTTGTAATTAGGAATAAAATTATTACTTTTGCGCCAAAATTCGGAAACTTAAAAAAATAGACACTATGTATTGGACACTAGAATTGGCTTCTAAACTAGAAGATGCACCATGGCCCGCAACTAAAGATGAGCTCATTGACTATGCAATACGCTCGGGTGCACCACTCGAAGTTCTTGAGAATCTTCAGGAAATCGAGGATGAAGGAGATGTATATGAAAGCATTGAGGATATTTGGCCTGATTATCCTACAAAGGAAGATTTCCTGTTTAATGAGGACGAATATTAGAATGACACATTACAGAAGGCCGCTCTTTATTGGAAGAACGGCTTTTCTGTTGTTGTTCATATTGGAATTATTGCAAGCCAAGGCTCAGTATGATCCTTCGTTTGCTCATTATTGGGCGATGGAACCATCGTTCAATCCAGCTGTTGTTGGCAAGCAGTCAAAGATAAATGCCGCCTTGGCATACAACATCACCTTTGCAGGGTTTGAGAATAATCCCAAGACAATGTATGCAGCTGCCGATATGCCTTTGTATTTTATGAAGTCGTATCATGGTGTTGGTCTGCAGTTGTTGAATGACGAGATAGGATTGTTTTCACATAAGCGGTTTTCTCTTCAATATGCATATCGCACAAAATTGTTTGGTGGTATGCTTGGGGTAGGAGTGCAGTTGGGTATGCTTAGCGAGCAATTTGACGGATCAAAGGTTGACATCGAAAACTCAGATGATCCGGCTATTCCTACAAGTCAGGTTACAGGTTCCGGGATGGACATTGGTGTCGGTCTGTATTATGTCCGGGGACCATGGTATGCTGGTCTATCTATGCTTCATGCCACAAATCCGACGGTTGATTTGGGAGAAAGACAAACTTTTTCCATCGATAAAACGTATTATTTTACTTTTGGACACAATATTAAATTAAAAAATCCGTTTTATATCATAGAGCCGTCTCTACTTGCAAAAACCGACGGAACAGCATATAGGGTGGATATAACAGGCCGACTTAAGTATGTTAATGACAAAAAGATGATGTACGGAGGCTTGTCGTATAGTCCAACTAATTCGGTTACCGTAATGGTGGGAGGTATGTTCCACGGAATATGCATAGGCTATAGTTATGAGGTTTATACCTCTGCCATAAGTATCGGAAATGGTAGCCATGAGGTATTTCTCGGATATCAAACCGACATTAATCTGGGTAAGAAAGGTCGTAACAGACATACTAGTGTAAGATATTTATAGATAAACGAAATATATGAGAATCGCAAATATTGTTAAGGGAATAAGCTTGTTGTCAGTAACACTGCTGATGGTGGCTTGTTTTGGTGGCAAGGTTACTTCTTCGTCGGGAGGAGAGGTGACCGGTGCCGGTGGGCGTGCCTTTACTGAGCCCACTCCATACGGAATGACGCTTGTAAAACGTGGGCATCTGCGAATGGGAATGGAAAAGCAGGACAGTTTGTGGGGAAAGCAGACTCCGGTGAAGGATATATCGGTAGAAGGATTCTGGATGGATGAGACGGAGATTACCAACTCTCAATATCGCCAGTTTATCAACTACGTGCGCGACTCAATCATTCGTGAACGTCTGGCCGATCCTGCCTATGGTGGTGACGAGACCTACAAGATTGAAGAAGACAAAAACGGTGATCCTGTCACTCCTCATCTCAATTGGAAGAAGGCTCTTCCACGCAAACCGAATGAGGATGAACAGCGTGCCATGGAGAGTATCTATACATTCAATCCTGTTACTGGTGAGAAAATGCTCGATTGGCGTCAGTTCAACTATAAATACGAAGTTTATGACTATGCCACGGCTGCCATGAGAAAATATAGGATTAATCCTGAAGAACGTGTGCTTGACACCGATGTCAAGGTTGATCCTGCCAAGGAAGTGTGGATATCAAAGGACACTGCATATATCGATGACGAGGGACGAATAGTAAGGGAAACCATCAATCGTCCGCTCAGTGGTCCCTGGGATTTCCTCAATACCTATATCGTGAATATTTATCCCGACACAACTTGTTGGGTGAACGATTTCCCGAATGCGGATAACGAGATTTACATGCGTAATTATTTCAGTAATCCTGCATATAACGACTATCCTGTGGTGGGAGTTACATGGGAACAGGCTAATGCTTTCTGTGCATGGCGCACGGAATATTTGCTCAAGGGACTTGGTCCTGCCGCCCGCTTTGTGCAACGCTACCGTCTGCCGACAGAGGCAGAGTGGGAGTATGCAGCAAGGGGCAAGGACCAGAATGAATTCCCGTGGGAAAATGCTGATGTTTCGAGTGGCAATGGATGTTTCTTTGCCAACTTTAAGCCGGCAAATGGTAATTATACCAAGGACGGCAACTTGATTACAAGTAAGGTGGGTATATATTCCGCCAACAGCAATGGCCTGTTTGATATGGCCGGAAATGTGGCTGAATGGACAAGTACGGTATATACCGAAGCTGGAGTGGAGGCTATGAACGACATCAACCCGCAACTCAAATATAATGCCGCCAAGGAAGATCCTTATCGGCTGAAACGCAAGAGTGTGAGAGGTGGATCGTGGAAAGACCCTGAGACATATATCAAGTCGGCATGGCGTTCATCTGAATATCAGAACCAGCCACGTTCGTATATAGGATTCCGATGTGTAAGAAGCCTTGCGAACACGACGAGTCAGAAATCAACTAAATCCAAGAAGAGATGACAGAATACAGCAAGTTTAATATGGTTTACCGTCTACAGAAGTGGATGGATAGTGTCCCTGGACAGACATTCCTTAACTATGCATATAGTTGGGGAGCCTCGGTGGTTATCCTTGGTACATTGTTTAAGTTGACCCACCTTCCAGGAGCTAACTTCATGCTTTATCTGGGAATGGGAACTGAGGTTATTGTGTTCTTCCTCTCAGCCTTCGACCGTCCGTTCGACAAGACTGCCGATGGAATGGATTTGGCAATTCATAATGAAGAAGAACCCGAAGATACTCCATCTGTATCAGGCTCTGGCTCGCTCCAGGTTCAGGGTGGCGGCACTGTCATTATCGGAGGTGGCGGTTTCGTGGGTGGTTCTGATGTTACTGCACCATCGCAGGTGGCAGTAGCCTCTTCTGCCGATGCTCCACAGGTGGCTGTTGCACAATCGGCCGATGCCTCATGGATACAGCATCAGCAAGAACTTTCTCCAGAAATGGAAGAAGCTGCAAGTAATTATGTGGCCGAGCTTAATCGTCTCACAGAGATGTTGGGCAAAGTGTCGGAGCAGAGTATGCGTCTCACCCGTGATTCCGAGGAGATGGAGAACCTCAACCGCACTCTTACCGGTATTTGCAAGATATATGAGATGCAGTTGAAGAGCGCAAGTTCGCAGATTGGAACCATCGACCGTATCAACGAGCAATCACAACGTATGGCCGAACAGATCGGTGAGCTCAACAAAATTTATGCCCGAATGATTGAGGCCATGACGGCAAACATGGTAAAGAGCTGACGATTAATTAAAGGTATATAGAATGGCAATAAAGAAAAGACCGGTTTCCCCACGCCAGAAGATGATCAACTTGATGTATGTCGTCTTGATGGCTATGTTGGCACTTAATGTGTCAACAGAGGTGCTTAATGGCTTTTCGATAGTTGAGGAAAGTATCGGGCGCACTGCTGCCAATGCGGCAAAGGAGAATCAGGTGATATATGATGACTTTGAGGCTCAGTTGAAGGCAAATCCCGCCAAGGTCAAGGCTTGGTTTGACAAGGCTCAGGCGGTGAGGAAGATGAGCGACTCATTGTTCAATCTTGCTGATGAACTGAAGTTGGCAATTGTGAAGGAGGCTGATGGTGATGATTGTGATGTGAAGAATATCATAGCAAAGGATAACCTTGAGGCTGCCAATCAGGTAATGCTTGCCCCTGGACGTGGAAGGGGTGGCGAACTATTCAATGCCATCAATTCATTCCGAAGCCGTATTCTTGCAATGATAGATGATCCGGCACAGAAGAAAATCATCAGCAGTAATCTTACAACAACCATACCAGCCAATGCCGTCACAATGGGAAAGAATTGGCAGGAATATATGTTTGAGGATATGCCGGTGGCCGGTGCTGTCACCCTATTGACCAAATTGCAAAGTGATGTGCGCTATGCAGAGGGAGAGGTGTTGCATAAGCTTGTGTCAAACATCGACCTAAAGGATATACGTGTCAATTCGCTGAATGCTTTCGTTATCCCCAATTCCCAGACCATTGTACGTGGTGACAAGTTCTCGGCCCGTATAGTGATGGCTGCTGTGGATACAACACAAGTACCTGAGATTTATATAGGCAATCGCAAGATGGACTTGCGCGACGGGATATACGAGACGGTATGTGGAAAGACAGGTGATTTCACTCTTGCCGGATTCATAGAGACTGTCAATGGCAATGGTGATCGTGTGCGTCGTGATTTCTCGCAGAAATATACTGTTGTGGATCCAAGTGCCACAGTGTCAGCCGATCTTATGAATGTACTCTATGCCGGATATAGTAACCCAATCAGTATCAGTGTGCCAGGTGTGCCTCTCAATAAGGTGAGTGCCACTATGTCGGGTGGAACCCTCCAACCTGTAGGAATGGGGCGTTATATTGCCCGCCCTTCGGCAGTCGGTCGTGATGTGATAATCACAGTATCTTCAACAAATACTGGCAAGGCACAACAGATGGGGCAGTTTACGTTCCATGTACGCAAGTTGCCCGACCCTACGGCTTATATAGCGATGAAAGACGAAAAGGGTGTTCCCACGAGATATAGGGGAGGTGGATTGTCAAAGGCAAGTTTGATGGCTGTAGATGGAATAGGTGCTGCCATTGACGACGGTATTCTCGATATCAACTTCCGTGTCACCGGTTTTGAGACCGTATTTTTCGACAATATGGGAAATGCAGTTCCTATGGTGAGTGATGGTGCACATTTTTCTTCCCGTCAAAAGGAAACGTTCCGAAAGCTATCTCGCAACAAGAGATTCTATATATCAAGTATTATGGCCGTAGGTCCCGACGGAATAGAGCGTAAGTTGCCAGCGGCCATGGAGGTCAAAGTTAAATGAGGAATTAGGAATTAAAAGTTAAGAATTAGAGCTTATGAGAAGGATATTTCTTTTATTGATAATAATATGCGTGAGTGGTGCGGCTATGGCTCAGCCCAAGGCGCGACGCAATGAGGCAAAGGAAAAGAAACAGTCAAGTAATGCCAATTCTGGTATGACGCTTCGTGCGCGTGAGATGTTCCCCACCTCTCTCGACATGCCACATGATGTGGTGTGGCGACGTGACATTTATCGCGAGATTGACCTTAATGCCGAAGCCAACTCCACCTTGTATTATCCCGTGGAGCCAGTGGGCAAGCAGATGAACTTGTTTACTTATATCTTCAAGTTGGCTCTTTTTGGATATATTCCAGTATATGAATATCGTCTTGACGGAAATGAGGATTATTCCGAGACAGCCAAGGTAAAGATGAAGACCATACTTGACAACTACCATATTTATTATGAGGAGAAAGACGGTAAGTTGCGTGTGGAGAATAGTGACATCCCCTCGGCTGAGGTTAAGATGTACTATCTCAAGGAGTCGGCATATTACGACCAGTCTAACTCCACCTTCCGTCGCAAGGTATTGTCATTGTGTCCTGTCATGATGCGCGAGGATGACTTTGGTGGAGAACCGTCAAAATATCCCCTTTTCTGGGTTAAGTATTCCGACCTCGAGCCATATCTCGGTCGCCAGACTATGGCTGCAAGCAGTATGAACAATGCAGCAGTCATCGGTGCGGATGATTATTTCACCCTTACTAAATACGAGGGCAAGATATATAAGACCAACAATCTGCTTGGTCGCACTCTTGCACAGTATTGTCCTACTGATTCTGCTATGGCAAAGGAGCAGAAGCGCATAGAGGATGAATTGCTGAAGTTCAGCAAAAACATATATGGAGATCAGGCACGCAAAGACTCACTGGACAGCATAGCGAAAATTGACCCGAAACTTGCAAAGAAGGCAGCAAGGAAGGCTAAGACTTCACGCCGTTCTTCATCATCTTCGGTGAAAAGCAAGAGCAGTTCTTCTGCAAAGTCATCATCCTCAGGCAGTAGTGCTGCACGTGTGTCAGTGCGTCGTCAGCGACATTAATGTATTATTTAGTTATTAACAATAAAGATTTAGCTTATGAAGAAAATTTTTACTACAATCGTACTAATGGCAGCAATGTTGGTTGCCATTCCTGCCAAGGCAGGAGTGAATTTTGGTATTAAGGGAGGTTATAACATCACAAACTTTAGCCTCAGTAATCTCAGTGATAATGTAGCAAAGGACAATCAGCAGGGATTCTTCATTGGTCCGAGCCTTAAGATTGGTATTCCAGTATTGCCAATAGGCTTTGAAGTGGCAGCTCTTTACGACCAGCGTGATGCTAAGGCAGACGGCACGACTATTTCGCAGAAGAGCATTAATATCCCCGTAAACGTGCGTTATGAGCTTGGACTTGGAGATATGGCTGGCATTTATTTTGCAGTAGGTCCACAGTTCGGATTCAACATCGGCGACAAGACCTTCAGTTTTAAGAATGTTTCCAATGACTACAAGCTCAAGGATAGCAACCTGAGTCTGAATCTCGGAGCAGGTGTACGTCTTATTAAGCATGTCGAAATTGGTTTCAACTACAATATTGCTCTTGGCAAGACTGGAGAGTTTGAAGTAATGGGCGGTTTAACGAATGTTGTTGGAAACGGCAAGGCTAATGCTTGGCAGATTTCAGCAGCATACTATTTTTAAATAGTTGGTGCTTGAGTAGCATTATCATTGAATAGTAACAGAAAAATAATAAAGTAGGGCAATACAATCGTTAGCGGTTGTACTGCCCTAACAATAATCTATAATTTATCATTTATATTTTTGCGTGTAATCAATCCAATGGATATGATATACATAAACTCTTTTTGTAATCTCAATTTCGGCGGCAAAGATACATCTTTTATTTCATAGATTGTGTAAATAAAATGGAAAATGTTTGTTCTTACGTGAAATTGAACCAATTTGAACCAAAATTCTATTGCTATTATGACATAAGTAGCACTGATTTTGGGATAATAAAGTATTATCTCTAATATGATTATTTGATAGTACTCGGAAGGTCATTTGTTAGCTCGCATGAAGTCTTTTGTTAGCTGGCAAAAGATCTTTTGGTAACTGGCAGACAAATACTACAACAGCTATTCTTATATCATAAGAACAGCTGTTGTAGTATATTAATACTAGGTAAAATGGCTCCACAAAGATAAACTATATAGATACCATTATGAATAATATTTAGTTGCAATAATGATTACTAAATAGGATCCACGTCGTAATAGGTAACGAGAGAATTAAAACGCTTGTCCTTCATGAGGTCTGATTGGGCATTGCGAAGATATTGTCTCACCTTGTATATGTCAATACCGTTCTCTAATTTTAGCATCAGTTTCCTTATGTTCATCGATTTCACTTTGGCAACTGATGGTTTGTCGGGACCAAGGACACGCTCGCCAAACCACATCCGTAGTTTGAATGCAAGTGTGGCTGCAGCACTCTGGACGGTGGAGTCGTCCTTGTGCTTGAGATACACATATATCAGGCGATAGTAGGGTGGATAATGGAATTCCTTGCGTTCTGCTGTCACACTGCGATACATTGCCTCGTAGTCGTTGTTCACCACCTGCTGCACGATTGGCAGCTCAGGACTCTTTGTTTGCATTATCACAAGTCCCCGTTGCCCTTTTCTTCCAGCTCTTCCTCCCACTTGTGCCATCATCATGAAGGCATGCTCATAGGCACGGAAATCAGGGAAATTAAGCATTGAGTCGGCATTTAGTATGCCCACCACACTCACATTGGCAAAGTCGAGACCCTTGCTTATCATCTGAGTACCAATCAGTATGTTTGTGCGTCCGGCGGCAAAGTCGGTTATGATGCGCTCGTATGCATTTCTTGTCTTTGTGGTGTCGAGATCCATACGAGCCACTCTTGCCTCGGGGAAGATGTCTCGGATAGATTCCTCGATTTTCTCTGTTCCATAGCCACGAGTGCGCAATTCCGTACCCTCGCAGTTGGGGCATTTTGTTGGTATCGAGTATGTATATCCGCAGTAGTGGCACGTCAGTTGGTTAGTGTTGCGATGTAGTGTGAGACTCACGTCGCAATGCTGGCAGTGGGGCACCCATCCGCATTGCTTGCACTCTATCATTGGTGCAAACCCACGCCTGTTCTGGAATAATATGGCCTGCTTACCGTTTTCGATGGCCTTGCGCACTTCAGCCAGTAGCATTGGCGAGAATGGGCCTGTCATCATCTTGCGGTGTTGCAGGTCCTTTACGTCAACAATGCGGAACTCCGGCAGTTCGATTCCCTCGTGACGCTGTGTGAGAGCCACATATCCGTATTTCCCGTTCATGGCATTGTGATAAGTCTCGATAGATGGAGTGGCAGTGCCGAGCAATGTCTTTGCGCCATACATTGAGGCGAGTACGATGGCTGCACTGCGGGCATGATAGCGTGGGGCAGGGTCTTGCTGCTTGAATGATGTCTCGTGCTCCTCGTCGATAATCACGAGACCCAAGTTTTGGAATGGAAGAAATACCGCCGATCGTGCTCCGAGAATAACGTCATACGGGTCGCCCGACATTTGTTTTTGCCATATCTCCACCCTTTCGGCATCCGAGTATTTGGAGTGGTAGATGCCAAGGCGTCGGCCAAACACCTTCTTTAGTCTCGACATAATCTGTACGGTAAGGGCAATCTCAGGAAGCAGATAAAGCACCTGTTTCTTTTCGTCGAGTGCATGTTGTATGAGGTGGATGTATATCTCTGTCTTACCACTGGATGTGACTCCATGAAGCAATGTGACGTTGTTCTTCATCATCGAGAAGAGAATGTTGTTGTATGCCTCAGTCTGGGCAGCACTCAGAGCGTGCATTTTCTCGGGATGTGGTTCACCCGAGTCATTCAGTCTTCCCACCTCCTTCTCGTATGTCTCCAACATTCCCCTCTTCACCAGCATACCGATGGTGGCCAATGTGGAGTGGGAGGCATTCATGAGTTCCTCGCGTGTTATCTCCTCGATATTCGCATTATCCTCGGCCTCGTCCCAATGAGATAGTTGTAGGTATCCGAGGAAGGCGGCAAGTTGCTTTTCGGCTCGATTCAGCATGTTTATGGCAATGTGCATAGCCTCCACTCTTCTGTATTTCTCCCCAAGTCGGATGTATGTTTCGGTCTTTGGCTTATATCCCTCCTCTGCCTTAAGTCCGGCAGGCATAGCTGCCTTGTATATGTCTCCAATTGGCGAGAGATAGTATTCCGCTATCCATTGCCACAGTTTAAACTGCTTGTCGAGCAGCATGGGATGTTCGTCGGCAATGTCGATAATCTCCTTCGTCTTGTATCCCTTTGGCTCGTTGTCGTGAGTCTTTGCAACGATACCGACATAAGTCTTCTTTGGCCCGAATGTCACGAGAACGCGCATACCAAAGGCTATCCGTTCCTGAAGACGTTCAGGAATGGAGTATGTGAATAATCCCTCAAGAGGGACTGGCAATATGATATCGGCGTATCTCATCTGTTGAACTTAAAACAATGTTCTTTCTGCCCAATCTCCACGGTCGAGGTTGCGATATCCCACTGCTTCTCCTACATGGCGCATCTCAACCTTCTCCTTACCGTCAAGATCGGCTATGGTGCGTGCCACCTTCAGTATGCGACCGTAGGCGCGTGCTGACAGTTTGAGCTTTTCCATTGCCATCCTAAGCATGTCGAGAGATTTCTCGTCGGGTTGTGCAAAATCGTGCAGCATACGCTCCGTCATCTGTGCATTACAGTGAATGCCGTTGTAGTCCTTGTATCTATCCTCCTGTATCTTGCGTGCGGCAATCACTCGCTCACGAATGGCAGAGCTTGGTTCTCCAGGCTTGAGATAGGCAAGGTCCTTGAATGCCACGGGTTGTATCTCGCATTGAATGTCGATACGGTCGAGCAGTGGACCGCTTATCTTATTCATATACCTCTGTATTTGTCCAGGTGTACATACGCAGTTGTGTGTCGGGTCGCCATAGTATCCGCATGGACATGGGTTCATCGAAGCCACAAACATAAAGGAACAAGGATATTCCACCGTATATTTGGATCGTGAGATAGTAATCTTGCGATCCTCTAATGGTTGGCGCATCACCTCAAGCACACTACGGTTGAATTCCGGCAATTCATCGCAGAAGAGTACTCCGTTGTGGGCAAGTGATATCTCTCCAGGTTGGGGATTATTACCTCCACCGACAAGAGCAACAGATGATATAGTGTGATGAGGCGAGCGAAACGGGCGTTGCGAGATAAGCGATGTGTCGCGACTGAGTTTGCCTGCTACACTGTGAATCTGTGTTGTCTCAAGACTTTCAGAGAGGGATAGTGGCGGGAGGATTGAGGGCAGACGTTTTGCCATCATCGACTTGCCGCTTCCTGGAGGTCCCACCATAATCAGGTTATGTCCACCGGCGGCAGCCACCTCAAGAGCACGTTTCACATTCTCTTGTCCCTTCACTTCGGCAAAGTCAAGGTCATACTGGCTTTGCTGCTGATAGAAGACGGCACGCGTGTCGATACGTTCAGGCTGATAGTCATCACTGCCATTAAAGAATTTCACGACATCCGAAAGACTGTCCATACCATAGACATCAAGATTGTTGACCACCGCTGCCTCGCGCACATTCTCACGAGGCACGATAAGTCCGCGGAAATGCTCCTTGCGCGCTCTTATGGCAATGGGCAATGCACCACGTATGGGGCGCAAAGAACCATCGAGCCCCAGTTCGCCCACAAGCATATACTCACTAAGTCGTTCGCTCTCCACCTTACAGTCGCCTGCCAATATACTGATGGCAAGAGGCAGGTCGTATCCGCTTCCCTCCTTTCGTATGTCGGCAGGAGACAAGTTGACGGTTATATCGGCGATGGGCATTCTGAAACCGATATTGCTGAGGGCGGCTTTTATTCGGTCGTAGCTCTCCTTGATACTTGTGTCGGCCAATCCCGACAAATGAAACATAACGCCACGATCGATATTTAACTCGACAGTGACGGTTATGGCCTCAAGGCCCATGACGGCTGCACAATATGTCTTTACTAACACTGGTCGCTTCGCGAAATTAAAGGATTAAAGAATAAAAAAATTAAAGTCCCTTGGTCTTGAATGCCAGGGCATACATCTTCATCTGCTTCATCATTGCCAGCAGACCGTTGCTGCGTGTAGGACTCAGGTGTTCCTTTAATCCTATTCTATCGATGAAGTAGAGGTCGGCATCAATAATTTCCTGTGGGGTATGGTCGGTGAGAACACGGATGAGCAGGGCAATGATACCCTTGACGATGAGAGCGTCACTCTCTGCCGTGAAATGCAGCAAACCGTCGGTATAGTCGCACTGAAGCCACACTCGACTTTGACATCCGTCGATAAGATTACTTTCCGTCTTGTATTTCTCGTCGAGAGGAGCTTGTTCGTTGCCCAAGTCGATGAGCAGTTGATACTTGTCCATCCAGTCGTCAAAACCAGAGAACTCCTCTATTATCTCGTCTTGTATTTCATTTATAGTCATATTTCCAATAATTATTACACTTCCACAATCTTAAACAGTTTGTCGCTTTGTCTTATCTTCCCGGGGACGGGAATTGACACGTGAGTGCCTTTGGGGGCATGTTCCACAGGGTCGAGTTCTAAGCGTATTTCCTTGGCTTCGAGATACATCACTCCAGTGGTAGGACCGGTGACAAGCAGTTTATCGCCCAACTTGAAGTCGGCAGCCTCCACAGTGAATTCCGCCACACCGAGCTTACTGAAGTATTTCACTCCCTTGCCTATATACACCTTGCGTTCGGTGGCGTTCGAACCATAGTTCTTGTTCCATTCGCCAAGAGTCTGTCCTTGATAGTATCCATCCCAGAAACCGCGGTTGAACACTGTAGCCAATTGCTTGTCCCATTCATCCTTTTTCTCTTCTGTGAAAGTACCGTCAAGTACACTTTGTATAGCTTCCTTGTAGGTTCTCACTACAGTATATACATACTCAGGTCCGCGGGCTCTGCCCTCAATCTTGAATACCCTCACTCCCGACTCCATCATGCGGTCGATGAATCTTACGGTCTTCAGGTCTTTGGGGCTCATGATATACTTGTTGTCAATCTCGAGTTGGTTGCCCGTTTCGGCATCGGTCACAACGTATGAGCGTCGGCATATCTGGATGCACTCTCCACGGTTGGCCGAGCGTCCGGCATTGGCAAGACTGAGATAGCATTTGCCACTGATAGCCATACAGAGGGCACCATGGCAGAACATCTCGATGCGTATGGGTTGCCCCGATGGTCCGCATATATTCTGCTCGATGGCTTGGCGATGAATCTCCGCCACCTGATCCATATTGAGTTCACGTGCCAACACCACTACATCAGCAAATTGTGCATAGAAGCGTAAGGCCTCGATGTTGCTGATGTTGAGTTGGGTGGAGAGGTGAACCTCCTGTCCCACACTGTTGCAATAAGTCATTACTGCCACGTCACTTGCTATCACCGCCGAGATACCCGCCTCGTGGGCGGCATCCACTATCTCGTGCATCGTCGGAATATCCTCGCCATAGATGATAGTGTTGACGGTGAGATATGTCTTTATGCCATGCTCATTGCATGTGGCAGCAATTTCGCGCAGGTCGTCGATAGTGAATGCACTTGCCGATCCTGCCCGCATATTCAGTTTGCCGATACCGAAGTATATTGAGTCGGCACCGGCTTGAATGGCAGCCGCAAGACTTTCCCTTGAGCCTACAGGCGCCATTATTTCATATTGTGATAAATCTTTGTCCATTTCGCTGCAAAGTTAGTGCAATAATGTGTAAATACAAAATAATTGAGGCAAAACTTTCATTTTTTTCACTCAATGAAGTATGATTTCCTTTATTTTGATTATCTTTGCACCGTTTGAATGACTAATATTTGAAATGAAGAATTATATAATAATATGTATAGCCGTCGTGATGATGTGCCGTTGCGGCAACATATCTGACGGCAAACACCAAGGAGAAACAACCTCTGGGGAATTCCGAATAGAACATATCAACGGCATGACTCCCGTGAAGAACCAAGGTGCGGGTAGCGGTTGTTGGGCATACGCTATGCTTGCAGCAATCGAGACAACACATATCTCGATGGGCGACTCGGTAAACCTGTCGCCATCATGGGCAATAAGGGTGAAGATGGAGGATTTGTATATGAGGAATGTTCTTTCACAAGGTGGTGACAAGGGCACTACCCGTGCAACGGGAATGACGCTCTTGAATATCATCCAACGTCATGGTATCGTGCCCTATGACTCCTATCCCGACCGCAATGGTATGGGTGTTTCCACATCTTTATTGCTTAACAAGACAAGGTTATTGGCAGAAAAGGCGGTAAATGCCCGAAAGGGATATAAGCTATTTATGCCGGCATTTGAGCGGATGATGGATGAGAGTATTGGATATACTCCTAAGAATGTGTATATGTTGGGCGCACAATATACTCCGTTGGAGTTTGCCCACAGTGTTTGCCGCCCCGACGAATATATTGCCATGGCGAGTTGCACACATCATCCTTTTGGTGAGTGGTTCATACTCGAATCTGCCGACAACTGGGAGCGTAGTAAGTTTTATAACGTGCCCATCGACCATTTGATGAGGAGTGTGGAGAAGGCAGTGCGAAGCGGAATGGGAGTGTGCTGGGAAGGCGATATATCAGAATCAGGATTCTGCTTTAGCAAAGGAATAGCCACTTTGGATATGCCCCAAGGAAAAAATGTCCAACAGTTGAGGCAGACGATGATAGAGTCATATACAACAACCGACGATCACTGTATGGCAATCGTCGGCATTGCCCGCGACAAGAGCGGGAAAAAGTATTTTATCATGAAAAACTCATGGGGCACTGGTAATCCGTATAAAGGATTGATGTATGTGTCGGAAGACTATCTAAAACTGAAGACCATCGCCGTCTTTTTGCCAAGACCTAAAGCGGTATAGTTTTCTCCACCTGTCCCGAATAAGTATTTATAGATATATGCACACTGTCCGTGGGTATTGAGTCACGAGGAATACTTAGGAAATACTGCGTTGAGTATTTCTCGGGTACGTCGCCCTGTGAGTGTAGCAAGGTGAGGTGAGTCGTTGTTCGTCCGTCCTCAGCCTTTGTGACTTTATTGCGCAACAATCCTATTGTCTGGTGGGCATCCTCTATGGATGTGTTACCCACCTTTATCCATATCGACAGATTGAGGAATGTTCCGTTCTTGCTTCTCCACATACTCTCGAATGTGATAGGGTCGGTGACGACTTTCTCCACCGAATCCACCGGCACCAATGTCGGCACCCTTCCGATGCTCACGATTTGCGCCTTGCCATTTCCCACCTTATTATAATATGCCACGGCACGATAGGTTGAATCGGCTGTGGTTATCCATTTTGCCGTCACTGGTTCGTCCACGGTGAGGGTCGTATTGTCGTCAGTAATGACATAGTCTATAGCCTTGTTGCTGTTGGCATGAGCCATGAGCAAGTCGGCTGTAGTGAGCGAGCTTTCGCCCATTCCCTTGTCATAACTGTCGCTCTCGCAAGCCGCGAACAGAAGTGCTGCTATTATCAGTGGGAAATATTTCATTCTTAATTTTTAATTGACTTTCGTCGTACTTCGTTTTTTAATTCTTAATTTATTTATCGCCGGATTAGCATACATCTTGAGCATGCAATCCTTGAGGAACGCCTCATCCTTATTGGGTATGACGATCTTGTCGAGTTGTCCGGCGAGATACATCTCAAACTTCGCCTTGTCCTCGGGAGTGTAGTGCTCAGCCATACGGTTGCCGCCTTCGAGCATGTCGATAGCGATATAGTTGTTGGCATAGAGACGGTAGTTGGCATGAATACCCTTGTCGATATGTTCGGCTATGATGCGGAAGATATCCGCCTTGGGAGTGTCCTCGGGTAATGACGCAAGGAAATCATCAATACATGGAGCACAATGATAGTGGATATGTCCCTTATATCCCATGATCCCCGTCTGCATACTCAGCACATCGTCGGCCTTGGTCTTCTTCCATCCCTCCACGTCGCGCTTCAGTTGGAACTCCTGTGCCTTAAGCCAGTCGCATGGGTCATACTCATAACTGATAGCCACTGGCACAATATGCAGTTGTTGAAGTCGCTCTGTTACAGTTCCTTCGCCACCCATTGCCATCATCTTTACGATTGACTCCTGTGTACGGTCGTCGCTGTCCTTGGCACGTCCTTCTCTCTGTGCAATCCAGATATTGTCGTGCTTGTCGTTGATGACAAGGTGCATGTATTCAGCCATGGTGCGACTGTTGACGAGCATCTCTCTGATACCGGCACTACGCTTCACGATGAACGACTTGTTCACCCTCACAAGGTTTTCAATCCATGGAGCGGCAAGCAGGTTGTCGCCAATGGCAATCTCGCATGTCGTCTTGAAATCCGCCTCGATGAGCATCACGTCGAGAAGAGCTGAGTCGAGCACAATGTCGCGATGGTTGCTCACGAATGTATATCTGCGGGTATTGTCGATGGCCGAGATGTCGATGTCGCATCCCTTACTTGCCTTCGACAGAAGATCCTTGAGGAAGGGGTAGCAGAACGCAATTTGGAAATCGAGGTTGGTCTTGCATTGCTTCAGCTTTGCAGCCAATGCCTCAAACGGAACCTGTGGGAACACCTTTCCCACCACTGCCTTAAACTGCTCGTCGGCTATAAGTCGTTCATATACCTCCGGCAGTTCCTCCGGCTCATAAGGCCGGATGCTGTCATACTTCTCTGGTATCTTCATAGCAACATAAAAAATTCCTAATTCCTAATCCCTAATTCTTAAAATTGGTTCTCCACGATGTCTGTCAATACGTCGCTCATCTTAAGTCCTGCTGCCTTCACCTGCTGTGGTATGAAACTGGTGGCGGTCATACCGGGAGTGGTGTTGATTTCGAGCAAATGAATCTTATCCACTGTCTCGCCATTGCTGCCCTTGCCTTTACCTATGATGTAGTCGATACGTATGATACCGTTGCAGTGGAGAATGTCATAGATATGACTGGTGAGTTCGGCCACTCGCTTTGAAGTGTCTTCGCTGAGGCGTGCGGGAGTGATCTCCTGTACCTGTCCGTTGTACTTGGCATCGTAGTCGAAGAACTCATTGTTGGTCACCACCTCTGTTGCAGGCAATACCACCGATTTCTCCTTTGTCTTGTAGCAACCGATGGAAATCTCTGTACCTTCGAGATATTGCTCCACCATCACGTCCGAGCTCTCGAGCATCGCCTTGCGGATGGCAGGGGCAAGTTGGTCCTTGTTTTTAACTTTAGATACACCGAAGCTACTTCCGTCGGCAGCAGGTTTGACAAAGCAAGGCATACCTATGCGTGCTTCCACCTCGTCGTCGCTCACTACCTCTTCATATCCCTTACGGATGAGCAAACTGTCGGCAACGCTCACGCCGTAACCACGCAGATACTGGTTGAGCACAAACTTGTCGAATGTCATTGCCTCCACCAGTACACCGCTTGTGGAGTAGGGGATGCCCACGATGTCGAGGTAGCCCTGCAGGATACCGTTCTCACCCGGTGTACCGTGAATAGTGATGTATGCATAGTCGAAATAAACGGTTTTACCGTCCTTCTTGAACGTAAAGTCGTTGAGGTCGATTTTTGACGACGTTCCGTCGCCGAGATCAACATGCCAGTCAAGGCCCTTGATATCCACGATGTAGATGTCATATCGGTCCTTGTCAAAGAAAGAGTATAGCCCCTGGGCGGAGCGCAGCGATACGTCGTGCTCCGAAGAATCGCCACCGCAAATGATGGCTACTGTTCTTTTTGTCTGTACCATAATTATATATGTTATATAAACTTTAATCCTTTAATTAATAATAGCCTTCGTCGAACGTTGTTTCTTAATTTTTAATTCTTAATTTCATAGGTGGCTTGCCACTTATGGATCAGCCCTTCCATATCCGCAGGCAGTGGTGATGTGAAGTCCATCTGCTTGTGGGTAGTGGGATGAACGAATCCCAATGTGCGCGCATGTAGGGCTTGTCGCGGACATAGTTTGAGGGCATTGTTCACAAACTGCCGATAGCTTGCCGTTCGTTCGCCTCTGAGAATTTCGGTACCGCCATATCTCTCGTCGCCGAACAGAGGATGCCCGATGTGCTTCATGTGTGCTCGTATCTGATGGGTGCGTCCTGTCTCGAGAATACACTCCACGAGGGTGACATATCCGAATCGCTTGATGACGCGATAGTGGGTGACGGCGCTCTTTCCTATGTCACTGCCCACAGGGAATACAGCCATACGGAGCCTGTCCTTGGGGTCGCGTCCGATGTTGCCCTCGATAGTACCATTGTCCTCCACGAAGTTTCCCCACACCAAGGCATTGTATTGTCTATGGGTGGTCTTGTTGAAGAACTGTGCCCCAAGCGATGTCTTGGCATCCGGGGTCTTCGCCACTACAAGCAATCCGCTGGTGTCCTTGTCTATTCTGTGTACAAGCCCCACCTGCGGGTCGTTGGGGTCGTAGGAGGGCAAGTCGCGCAGGTGCCATGCAATGGCGTTCACCAGTGTGCCGGTGAAGTTTCCGCATCCCGGGTGCACCACCATTCCAGCAGGTTTGTTCACCACCATCAGGTCGTCGTCCTCATATACTATGTCGAGTGGTATGTCCTCCGGTTCGATGGATGTCTCGAATCTCGGACGGTCGAGCATAAGTGTCACCACGTCACCCGGTCGCACCTTATGGTTACTCTTCACCGGTCGGTCGTTGACGTGTACATATCCTGCGTCGGCGGCCTTCTGAATTCTGTTGCGTGATGAGTGTTGCAGTTTCTCGCACATGAACTTATCCACCCTTGTTGCCACCTGTCCGGGGTCAACCTCAAATCGGAAATGCTCATACAGTTGCTGCTGTCCCTCGTCGAGCTCGTCGTCTATATATTCGTTGATAATCTCTTCAGCCATTTTGTCCTTCCTCGTTATTGTTCAGGTCCAGTCACCTCTTGAAAGTCATCTGTTGTAGATTGTCCAGACAGATATTCGTTGGGTTCGCTGTATTGGATGTCAGGGCCTATGTCCTCATATTCGCCGTTGCCAATCATTAGTGTGAGTGGCAAGTCGATCGACACCCTGTCGCCGGCACTTATCCTTCGTCCTCTGCACAATATGCCATACACCCAGTCCTTCTCGCCGGTTACAATCTTCGGGTCAAGGAGTTTGAATCCCAATGCCGTTAGTTTGGCTGTAGCCTCTCTCACACTGCTGTTGTCGATGATGTCGGGTATCGTCACCGTGGGTGATGACGGCGAGTTGACTGTGACATAGATGGTATGTCCCTTCTTCACGCTTGTTCCCTCACCGGGACTTTGTGCCAAGATACAGTCGGCGGGCAGTCGCTTGTTGTATCCCGAATCGCTCACCACTATGCGCAACCCGTTGCGGTCGAGCAGGTTGGCGGCGTTGTTAAAGGTCATTCCCGTGAGATTAGGCACGGGCACGCCCTCGCCGTGGTGGGTGTAGATGTCGAGTCCATATTTCACTCCCACACACAGCAGCACCACCGTTAAGGCCATGGCCAGCAAGTTGCCCCATAGGTATTTGCTCTTAAATTTACCGAAGAATTCCTTAGATTCCATCTATTGTTATATAATGTTATATGTGCAAAGATTCTCTCAATACGATATCCGTGGCACCGGCCATGCTCTTCACATAGTCGCCGGCCTTGCTGCCGCATTGCTCCAACCATTTGTCATCGTCCATGAATCGCTGCATGGCTGTGGCAAACGAACTGTAGTTGGTAATCTCGATGCCTCCTCCCGATGCGAGCAGTTGCTGTGCCTCCTGGAATCGCTTGTTGTTAGGACCGAAGAACACCGGCACGTTCCATACCGCTGCCTCCAGCACATTATGTATTCCTACTCCAAATCCGCCTCCCACATAAGCCACCTCGCCGTAGTGGTAGATGCTCGACAAAAGACCGAAGCAGTCGATTATCATGCATTGTGCCTCGGCGGCCGTCTCTGGTGTAGCCTCAGTGTAGCGTACTGTCTTGCGGTTGAGTCTCGACAGTATCTGCTGCAGGTGGTCGTTGCCGATGACGTGTGGAGCGATAATCAGTTTCCATTCCGGATGCTCATTGAAGAAGCGGATGAAAATCTCCTCGTCGGGCGGCCAACTGCTTCCTGCCACAAACACCTTGTGGTCTTGCTTGAATGCCTCTACGAGCGGCAGATGCTTCGACTGTTCCTTAATCTGAAGAACACGGTCAAATCTTGTGTCGCCGCTGATAGTGACCTCAGTAATGCCGATTTTGGCGAGCAATTCGCGACTTTGTTCGTTCTGTACGAAGAAATGCGTTATGCAACGCAATACCCCTGCATATTTCTTGGCATACCATTTGAAGAATATCTGTTCGGGGCGGAATATCGACGACACACTGTATGCTGGCACATGGCGATATTTCAGTATGTGGAGGTAGTTATACCAGAATTCATACTTTATGAAGTAAGCCATCACCGGACGCACGAGCCTCAAGAAGCGTATGGCGTTGATAGGCGTGTCGAGAGGTAGATAGCAGATGATGTCGGCACCCTCGTAGTTCTTGCGCACCTCATATCCCGATGGCGAGAAGAAGGTGAGCAGAATCTTGTATTCCGGATGCTCGCTACGCAGGCGCTCCATGATAGGGCGGCCTTGCTCGAATTCTCCGAGTGATGCCGCATGAAACCATACGTATTTCGCCTCAGGGTCAACCTTCTGCTTGAGTACGTCAAAAGCGGCACGTTCCCCGCGCCACATCTTGCGTACCTTCTCGTTGAACAGGCTTGCTATAGCCACGCCCAGCAGATAGAAATATATCGCAATGTTGTAAAGCATTGTCTTTGTTGCCTTGCTATATTTGTTGTTTAGCCCAATATTTCAATGGCCCGCTTCATGCGGTCGAGAGTCTCCTGCTTTCCGAGGAATGCCGAGATGTCGAACATGCCAGGACCCTTGCCCTCGCCCACGAGGGTGAGTCGCCAGGCGTTCATGATATTGCCGAGCTTGTATTCCTTTTGCTCGATCCACTGGTGAACAATGGCTTCCTGACCCTCAACCGAGAAATCGTCGATGCCCTCAAGCACCTGCATCAGTTCGCCAAGCTGCTGTGCCGAGTCTTCCTTCCAGCGCTTCTTGCGTGTCTTCTCGTCGTATTCGGTGGGAGCCACGAAGAAGAACTTGCACAACGGCCACAGTTCGCTGACGAAGTTCACACGGTCCTTCATCATCTCCACCACCTTGGTGATGCGGTCCATTGTTTCGTTGACTCCGTTCTCTGCCACGATAGGAGCAAATATCTCTGCAATCTCGGCGGCACTCTTGGCGAGGATATATTCATGGTTGAACCATATGCCTTTCTGATAGTCGAATCTCGCGCCCGCCTTACTGCATTTCGTGATGTCAAACAGTTCTGCCAGTTCGTCAATCGAGTACATCTCCCTCTCAGTGCCTGGGTTCCATCCCAGGAAAGCCAGGAAGTTGATTACCGCCTCGGGGAAATATCCGCTTTCGCGATATCCCGACGACACCTCGCCCGTCTTCGGGTCGTGCCATTCGAGAGGGAATACGGGGAATCCCAGTCGGTCGCCGTCGCGCTTGCTCAATTTACCCTTGCCTTCAGGCTTGAGCAACAATGGCAGATGGGCAAATCGCGGCATGGTGTCCTCCCATCCGAAAGCCTTATAAAGCAAGACGTGCAGTGGTGCGCTCGGCAACCACTCCTCGCCGCGTATCACATGGGTGATCTCCATCAGATGGTCATCCACTATGTTTGCAAGATGATATGTAGGCAATTGGTCGGCGCTCTTGTATAGCACCTTGTCGTCGAGTATATCGCTCATGATGCGCACATCACCTCGGATGAGGTCATCCACATGCACTGCCTCTCCAGGTTCGATCTTGAAGCGCACCACATACTGGTTGCCCTCGGCAATGAGACGGTCAACCTCCTCCTTTGACATCGTCAGCGAGTTGCGCATCTGCATACGTGTGCTGGCGTCATATTGGAAGTTCTGTATCTCTGCGCGCTTGGCCTCCAGTTCCTCGGGAGTGTCGAATGCTATATATGCCTTGCCGGCGTCAAGCAGCTGCTCTACATATTTTTTGTATATGTCGCGACGCTCGCTCTGTCGGTAAGGTCCGTAATTGCCGCCGAATGATACACCTTCGTCATACTTAATCCCGAGCCATTTAAACGACTCGATGATATATTCCTCTGCTCCGGGCACAAACCTGGTGGAGTCTGTGTCCTCGATTCTAAACACAAGATCGCCCCCGTGTTGGCGGGCAAACAAATAATTGTAGAGGGCCGTTCTGACTCCTCCGATATGCAATGCCCCAGTAGGGCTTGGTGCAAAGCGCACCCTTACTTTTCTTTCTGCCATATTGACCAAATCATATAATATTTGTGCAAAAGTACAAATAATTTTTGATTTATCAGCCATTTTTCTCAATTATTCTTTGTCAATTCGATTTTTTTTTGCATTTTTGCACTGTCAAAACAGATATAAGGACAAAATTATGAGTTTATCCGTATTGAAAGACGACTTTTCCTGGCGTGACTTTGGAGTCAAAACAGGTATCACATTACTCACTATAGTCATCATCTGCTGGATGATGCCGAGAGACACTCGCAGTAATTTCAGGTGCGAGCAAGGTAAGCCGTGGAGATTATCCGACCTTACCGCCCCCTTCGACTTTCCCGTCTATAAGTCCGACGCGACGATGAAGATGGAGAGGGACAGTATTTTGCGCGCCTACGAGCCATATTATAATTATAATAAGGATATAGAGGCCGTGAATGTCAGTAAGTTCGTTTCTGATTTTTCTGATGGTATTCCTGGTGTGCCTGATGATTATATCAGCATCATTGCCAATCGTCTCCATCGTCTCTATCAAGTGGGAATAATCGGTGCTGCCGACATTACACGTATGGACAATGACACTACGCGCACCATTTTGCTCGTCAATGGCAAGAATGCTGTTCCCATCACTGTCGGCGATGTATTATCTACAAAGGAAGCCTATGAGTTTCTTTTCCTCGACAAGGCGATTGAGGTATATAGGCCTGCGCTGCAAAAGTGCAATCTCAACGAGTATATACAGGCGAATATAGTATATGACAAGCAACGTAGCGAGTCAACGCTCAACGACATGCTTGCCAGTGTGCCCCTGGCCATGGGTGTCGTGCAGAAAGGACAGAAGATTATCGACCGTGGCGACATTGTGGATGAATATACGTTCAGGGTGATTGAATCCTTGCAGAAAGAAAATGAAAAGCGCAATACCGACGAGATGCAGGTGAGGCTCACCGTGATGGGGCATGTTCTCTATGTGTCAATGCTCATCATCTTCCTCACAGTGTATATCACGCTCTTCCGTCGCGACTACTTCGAGAAACCGCGCAGTGTGGCCATGCTCTACACCCTTATCATCCTATTCACAGCCATCACTGCCCTGCTCGTGCGCAACACCATAGGTCATGTATATATCATACCCTATGTCATGGTGCCCATCTTCGTGCGAGTGTTCATGGATTCGCGCACAGCCTTTTATTCTCACATCATCATGGTGTTGGTATGCGCCTGCATGCTCCAGCATCCCTTCGAGTTTATCATCATCGAGACAGTATCTGGTCTTGCCGCCATCTATTCACTTCGTGAACTGCAATACCGCTCCCAACTCTTCAAGACGGCATTTGTGGTCACTTTCGTGGCGGCAACAATGAATTTCTCCTACGACCTCATCCGCCTCTCGGCATTGGAAGAACTCGACTACAGCACTTACAACTATATCGTGGTCAATGGTATGTTGCTCCTCTTTGCCTATCCCCTGTTGTATATCATCGAGAAGGCATTCGGTTTCACTTCCGACATATCGCTTATCGAATTGTCGAACACCAATAATCCTCTGCTCCGACGTATGAGTGAGGTAGCTCCTGGCACATTCCAGCACTCTATTCAGGTGGGCAACTTGGCTGCCGAGATAGCCAACAAGATTGGTGCTAAGAGTCAGCTTGTGCGCACTGGCGCCCTGTATCACGACATCGGCAAGATGCTTAATCCTGTGTATTTCACCGAAAACCAGTCGGGAGTGAGTCCTCACGACAATCTTTCCGAAATAGAGAGCGCGTCGATGATTATCAGTCATGTTACCGAGGGTCAGAAGATGGCCGAGCGATACAATCTTCCAAGTGTTATTCGCGATTTCATCTCCACTCATCACGGGCAGGGCAAGACAAAGTATTTCTATATCAAATACAAGAACGCCCATCCGGATGCGGATGTCGATGAGTTGCTCTTCACATATCCAGGTCCTAATCCCTTTACCCGCGAACAAGCCATATTGATGATGGCCGACTCGGTTGAGGCCACCTCCCGCTCGCTCAAGGAGTATTCCGAGGCGAGCATACGTGATATGGTGAATGCTCTTATCGACGGAATGGTGGCCGACGGATTCTTCCGCGAGTGTCCTATCACTTTCCGCGATATCACATATTCCAAGACTGTGCTCATCGAGAAGCTCAAAACTATCTATCACACTCGCATCAGCTATCCAACCCTCGATAAAAATTGAAATATTAAAAGATTGAAAAATTGAAATGTTGAACACAGAGACACGAAGTCACAGAGAATAATATAAAGTATTTCTTTATGTATAAAAATATAAACTCCGTGCCTCTGTGTCTCTGTGTTTAAATTATTAAATAGTTAATTAAATATAATTAAATTGGTAAATATACAGAAATTCCGAACAATTTTACTACCTTTGCGGCGAATTTTTGAAAATATTTGTTTAAATGAATAAGATTAGATTGATTTGCCTCTCAGTGATGACGGCATTATCTGCAATGAATGTTTGGGCAGGAGGCCTGCTCACAAACACCAATCAAAGTATTGAATTTTTGAGAAATCCGGCGCGTGATGCAGCTATCGGTATCGATGGAGTGTATAACAACCCTGCCGGAGTTGTGTTCCTCGGCGACGGCATCCATGTGTCGTTTAATCTCCAGAACGCCCATCAGACGCGTACTGTGCTCACCACAAGTCCGTATTTCCCCATGGGCATACAGAATGGTGGTAAGGATCAGAAGGAATTCGAGGGCGTTGCCGATGCTCCCATCATTCCCTCTTTGCAGGCAGCATGGAACAAGGGCAAGTGGAGCTTCCAGTTCAACTTTGCCATCACTGGTGGTGGTGGCAAGTGCGAGTTCGACCGTGGTCTCGGTTCGTTCGAGAATGTTGTCGGCAGCATAGCCTATAAACTCAATGGCCTTGGCGTGAGTGCCTATGATGTCAATGGATATATGAAGGGTCGCCAGTATTACTATGGCTTTACCCTCGGTGCAGCATATAAGATAAGCGACAACTTCTCTATATATGGTGGTTTGCGTCTTCTTTACGGCAGTGCATCCTATCAGGCAAAACTGTCTGATATACAGGTGAAGACTGCTGATGGAATGGTTGCCTTCGACAAGTTTGTCGATGCATCCACTGCCACCGTCATAGGCGGATTGGCACAGGTGAATGCAGGCATAGAGCAGCTCAAGGCCGCCGGCATTCCCGAGAGCAATGCCATGTATCAGGAGTTGCTTGCCAAGCAGCAGACACTCATGGGTGCAGAGCAGCAACTCAATATGCTTGAACCATATAAGAACGGAGTCAACCTTATGTCCGACCAGACAGGATGGGGAGTTGCCCCGATCATCGGTGTTGACTACAAGACTGGCAAGTTTAACTTCGCCGCCAAGTATGAGTTCAAGACCCGCATGAGAATGAAGAACAAATCGACGGTCAAGGAGGCAAGTATCATACCCGCTATCAACAAGTTTGTCGATGGCAGTAGCGTTGCCGAGGATTCTCCTGCCCTTCTCACCGTAGGAGCACAATATGAGATTCTTCCCTCACTGCGCGTGATGGCTGGTTGGCATCATTATTTCGACCAGGACACCAAGCAGTGGACAAAGGAGATGCTCGACGACTCAAATGAGTATCTGCTCGGTGCAGAGTGGGACATCAACAAGGTTGTGAGCGTGAGTGCCGGTGGTCAGCGCACCAAGTATGGCATGAAGGATGCAGGTATGAACGACATGTCGTTCAATGTAAGCTCTTATTCCTTCGGTTTTGGTGTGGGAGTGAATGTTACCGAGAAGGTGAAGATTAATGCCGCCTATTTCCAGACACTCTACGACGACTATAACAAGGTGACAAGTGAGTCTCCTCGTGTGAGCGACTCCTTCACCCGCACCAACCGCGTCCTTGGTCTTGGCGTGAACTTTACACTATAAGGATTAGTATATACAAAAGATTCAATTGTTCAAATTCCCTCTGGCAGTGATGTCAGGGGGATTTTTTTGCCCCTAAAAGTAAAAATCTGCTAAATAAACCATGAAAAATTTGGAGATTACTTATTTTTTTTCTACTTTTGCATATAAATAACTCGTCAAGAACAAAACAATTATATAAAAACGCTTATGAAAAAGATACTCTTTATCGTTTTTTCCATCGTGATTAGCTGCCATGTCAGCACAGTAAAGGCACAAGGAAATGCTAACGCATTGATGAAACAGGGCCAGGATTTCCTCGCCAACAAGGAATATGTCAAGGCGCGCAGTTGCTTCCTCCATGCCTTCAACTCCTTTGTTGCCAGCGGACAGAGCGAAAAGGCCACATTCTGCGGTACCAGGGCGGCATTGCTCTATTATCGCGAGAACTACTATAAGGAGGCATTCGACATATTGAGGGCTGCCGACCAATGTATCGTCCAGGGCGAGCAGAAGAGTCACTCTCAGCGCCCCGACCTTCGCTATGCCACCACCAAGGAGCGCCTTCAGATGTACACCCGAATGCGCAAGGCCTCGAGTGCAGCCGAGCAGATTACCCGTCTCGACGCCTATGCCAGTGCCGCAGCCAACGACTCGCTGAACAAAGACCTGCTATACACCAAGGCCAGTCACTATTACACCTTCGGCATGACTGCCAAGGGTGATGAGGCTATCGACCAGCTCATTAAGGAATATCGCGAGGCAAAGCAGTATGACAAGGTCATCGACACCTATCGCACCCTCATCGGCATCGCCCGCAAGAGCGGTAATGCAGCCATGACCTCGCGCACGTACGAACAATATATTATATGGAAAGACTCGGTGAAGGTGCTCAAGGCTCTCGACGAGATCAATGCCTTGAAGAAGGAATGTAGCGAGAAGCAGACTGCCATCGACGACAGGGATAGTTCGCTGCGCAGCCGCCAGTATGTCATTGTCGGCCTCTGCATCCTTGCAGCCATCCTTGCCGGTGCACTCATCTTTTGTGCCATTGTCCTTGTGCGCTTCATCCTCCTCACACGCAAGCAGAAGAAAGCCATCGATGTGGCTCGTGAGCACAACGAACAGAAGAGCCGATTCATACGCAATATCTCAGCACAGATATCACCCACACTTGGCAAACTCGACTCTTCGCTGCCGCCAGTCAAGGCTCTCAACGGATTTATGGCGCATATCGAGGAAATGTCGGAGCTTGAGGACTCAATTGCAGAGCCATGCGAGATGGAGGAGCGCAACATCGCCTCTTTCTGCGACTCCGTGGCTAAGAAGATGGAAGGCAAGATGGCTGATGGTGTAAACTTTGTTGTCAACGCCCCGAAGCTCAGTATGAAACTCAATGCCGACATGCTCGAGCGCATCCTTCTCCATCTGCTTGGGAATGCCGCCTATTTCACTCCTGCCGGCGGCAAGATAACATTCGAATACAAGAAGCGTGGTGCCCACACCCACCAGTTTGTGGTTAGCGACACTGGAGTCGGAATTCCCGAAGACAAGCGTGCCGACCTCTTCAAGCCCTTCGCCTCTGTTCACGACCTCACCGAGGGCGACGGTCTTGGTCTTCCCATCTGCTCGCTGATGGCCACCCGCATGAATGGCACTCTCTCCCTCGACGAGTCATACACCAAGGGTGCACGCTTCGTTCTCGAACTGCATGCTTAATACTCAAATCTCTCAACCCTTCAATCTTCACCATTCTTCGCCTTCTTATTGAATCGCCATGTCAGTCGCACCATGCAATAGCGGGGGATGACGTTGTAGAAGGTTTGGGTCATGCCCTGGGCATTGACGTAGTGGCGGGCGTTGCTCAGTTTGCCGAGGATGTCCAGGGCATCAAACTGCAAGAGGAGATTGCCCTTGAAGAATCGCTTTGTCAGACGGGCATTCCACAGGAGCTCGTCGGTGTTCATGTCAGATGACGAATAGCCCCGCCGCTGATACATCGTCAGGTCGGTGGCGAGTTGCATGTTCCATGGCAGTTCTAACTGAGTGGCAAAGCCATAGTTGAAGTCGGTGACATTGATGGTGGCGAAGTTCTCGCGGTTGCC
>OBLI01001013.1_pt1 | contig 28840 bp, 26 predicted proteins | sample 1519701 | NCBI WGS metagenome assembly OBLI01 (sample SAMEA3663005, study PRJEB22513) | pig gut metagenome | biome: pig gut; feature: pig-associated habitat; material: faeces | place: France | collected 2012 | reverse complement strand
AAAGAAAATGCCGTTTTTTGGAAAAAAAATCGTATCTTTGCAGTGTCAAATCATAAATTTATGGCAAAGAAAATATTATTCATCAATCAGGAGATTTTTCCTTATGTCTCCGAAAGCGAAATGTCCGTAATGGGAAAAGCACTCCCGCAGTTGCTGCAGGAGAAGGGTTCTGATATCCGTACCTTCATGCCCAAATGGGGTAATATCAATGAGCGCCGTGGACAACTTCACGAAGTGATTCGTCTTTCAGGAATGAATCTTATTATCAATGAGACCGACCATCCATTGATCATCAAGGTGGCATCAATTCCGCAAACAAGGATTCAAGTGTATTTCATCGACAACGATGACTACTTTACGAAACGTCTGATGGGCAAGGATGAGAACGGGGCTGATTACGAAGATAACGGAGAGAGAGCTATCTTCTTTGCTCGTGGTGTGCTGGAGACAGTGAAGAAATTGCGCTGGATTCCGGATGTAATCCACTGTCAGGGATGGATGGGCTCAATCGTACCATTGTATATCAAGACGGCATACAAGGATGAGCCTTCATTCGCAAATGTAAAGGTGGTGACATCGCTGTTCAACAAGGATGTCGAGGGCGACTTCGGGCCCGACTTGCGTCATTTCATTGAATTCCGTGATGCAAATGCAGATGTGCTTTCGGCTTATCCGGAAAGACTAGATTTCAATTCGCTTTCAAAGATGGCCATCGATTACTCCGACGGAATCATCGAGGCTGGAACAGGTGTTGACCAGTCGCTCGTGGAATATGCAGAAGGTAAGGGTGTTCCGGTATTGAGATATCCAGGGGAAGACTATAAGGCTGCATACAAGGAGTTTTTTGATGGGATATGCGGGGAAGATTGAAAATTGAAAATTGAAGATTAATACCTCTATATTCATGAAAATACGATTAATGCTCGTGGCTGCCATAATGTATTTGGGATTAACGGCATGCGACGATACTACAGACACGCTGGGTGACTCTCTTACGCATACGGCAGACAAGTTTGAGCTGATTACGGATACATTTGGTGTCAGTACTAGGTCGATAACGGTTGACTCGGTATTGGCAACGAGCACGTATCCATATATAGGACACGTGAAGGACACGGAAACGGGTTCATACGTGCAAAGCAGTTTCTCTAGTCAGTTGAGCGTGCTGCAGACAATCTTCTATGGTTCGCCAAAGGAGGACAGTCTGAAATGCGACAAGGACGAGTGGGGTAACTATATTGCCGACAAATGTTATATCGGTGTGTATTTCAACAGTTTCAAGGGTGATACCATCAACCCGATGAAATTGACATTGCACGAATTGGCAAAGCCTCTTGAGGAGGGCGTGAAATATTATACCAACTTCGACATTGAGAAGGAGGGATACTTGCGTAATGACGGCAACGAGATAAAGTTGGCAAAGTCATATACATACCAGGGACTGGTGACAACCGACTCTATGCGCCCTGTGATCATTGACCTCAACAAGGAGGAGGTGTATGTTGACAGAAGCGGAAACAAGTATAAGAACTATGGCACTTATCTGCTGACATCGTTCTATAAGCATCCGGAGTATTTCTCGTCATCTTATAATTTCATACACAATGTTTGTCCGGGATTTTATTTCGAGCAGACCAATGGTATCGGAAATATGGGTGAGGTGGCTTTTGTCAACATGTCGGTTGCTTTCAAGGCTTTGAGGAGTGACACCATCAGTGCGGTGGAGATTACATTCCCCGGTACGGAGGAGGTGATGCAGACTACATTCATCGACAATGACAAGGAAAAGATGATTGAATTGGCGAGTGACGAGTCGTGCACATACATCAAGAGTCCTTCGGGTATATTCACCGAGATGACACTGCCTATTGAGAAAATCAAGACGGGGCATGAGAATGACACTATCAGTAGTGCGAAGGTGGTTATTCCGCGATACAACTACACTTCGGACGAGTCGATGTTTGTTGCTCCGGAATATATCATGATGGTGCCAAAGGATAGTTTATACTCATTCTTTGAGGATAAGAACGTGCCCGACAGTAAGGTGTCGTATCTCGCCACTTACAGTTCATCGCGGAATACCTATACATTCAATAATATCTCTGACCTGGTGAATAAGCTTTGGCAGAACAAGATGAATGGTTATGATGGTGATGACTGGAACAAGGTGGTGTTGATACCTGTTAAAGTATCTACCAACTCATCTACAACAAGTAGTTCAACGAGTGTGACCAACGTGAGCAATGAGATGGGACTGAAGAGCACCCGACTTGTTAAGGGTACGAATTTCTATGGTAGAGACGGCAAAGATGCCAATGGCAATCTGGTGAAGGCGTCACCATTGAAGATCAGTGTTATCTACAACAAATTCCGCAAAGAGTAATGGCAGATAATTTTCTGGAGAAACACCGCGAGGAATATGAGCTGCGCAAGGCAGCCTATCTACGCAAGAAGAAACACTTGCCCAAGATGAAGGTAAGACAAATAGAGCGCCCCGATGACGAGGCGCTCTAATTTTTTTATATTGTTGCTTTTGCTTGTATAATATATGAGGGGGTTATAGCTTGTTGTATTTTGCAAACTTGAGAAGGAGCTGCTTGGTGCCGGAATTTCGGAAGCTGACCGTGGCCTTGCAGTTGTCGCCTGTGCCCTCTATCTTGATAACTTCGCCAATGCCAAAACGGGAATGCTCGATGATGTCGCCCGGGATTAAAGGGGATGACGAGGGGCTCGACTGCGGGGATGACGAGGGGCTCGACAGCGGGGATGACGAGGGGCTCGACAGCGAAACTGTCGAGAACTGTGGCTTGGGGGAAGGGGCACTTTTGAAGGATGGCCTGGGGGAACGGGGGCTATGGAAGGAGGGGGATTGGCGCTCGCCGTCTATATGGATGAAACGGGAGTCGATGTCGCGGATGAAACGCGAGGGAGTGTCAAATTCCATACGGCCATATCTAAACCTGTTTTGGGCACAGGTGAGAAAACAGTACTTCTCGGCCCTGGTGATGGCAACATAGAGCAGACGACGCTCCTCTTCCAATCCTCTGATACTGTCGGCACACATAGGGGAGGGGAAGATATTCTCCTCCAATCCAACAACAAAGACAGTCTTGAATTCCAATCCCTTGGCGGCATGTATGGTCATGAGCACAACCTTTGGTTCATCGGAATCACCATCACTGTCAAGGTCGGTCATAAGTGACACCTCCTGCAGAAAATCCGTCAGCGTTACATGGTCGCCCATGTCTTCCTCGCGTCGGCCCTCCACAAAATCAGATAGTCCGGAGAGGAATTCCTCTACGTTCTCCTGTCTGGCGATATCCTCGGGGTCCTTGCCCGAGAAAATATCCTTCGACATACCGCTCTCCTGAATGATGTCACGTCCAAGAGTATATGCATCATCATTAAAACTGCGCTGCATCCACATCTGAAGCATTGAGCAGAAATTACGCAGTTTGGTGTGAGTGGCCTTACTGATGTCAAGTCCGCATGCCTCAGAGTTATTGAGCACCTTCCATATACTGATACCTTTCTCTGTAGCCTTTTCCACCACCTTAGAGAGTGTGGTGTTTCCAATACCCCTTGCGGGATAGTTGATGATGCGCTTGATGGCTTCCTCGTCGTCGGGGTTTGCCACCACGCGATAGTAGGCGATGATGTCCTTTATTTCCTTGCGCTGATAAAAGCTCAGTCCGCCGTAAATCCTGTAAGGGATATTCTGCTTGCGCATATATTCCTCAAAACTGCGGCTTTGGGAATTGGTGCGATAGAGGATGGCAAAGTCACTGTAGGGGCAAGTCTCAGTGCGTCGAAGCCGTGATATCTCGTTGCATACTATCATTGCTTCCTCCTTGTCGCTATAAGCCATTTTGAGTTTGATTTTCTCGCCTTGCTCGTTTTCACTGAACACGTTCTTGGGTATCTGCCTCTGATTATGCTTTATCAGACTGTTGGCGGCATTGACGATAGCCTGTGTGGAACGGTAGTTGCGCTCTAGTTTGAAAAGACGGGCGTTGGAGTATGTCTGTTGGAATCCAAGGATATTGTCGATATTTGCCCCACGAAAACTGTATATGCTCTGTGCATCATCACCAACGACACACACCATTTGGCGCTCCTTAGTAATCTGGTGGACAATGGATTGCTGGGCAAAATTGGTGTCCTGATACTCATCAACAAGCACATATTCAAATTTCTCGGCATACTTACGTCTCACCTCATCGTTATTGGCAAAGAGGAGGTAGATATTCAATAGAAGGTCGTCGAAATCCATTGCATTGGCTTGGCGGCACCTGTCGCTGTAGCGTGAATAGATATCCTTTATTGCCAGCATCTTGTGTTGCATGTCGGTGGTGATGGCAGTATTCGAGTTGGCATATTTGGCGGCAGTCATCAAGTGGTTTTTGGCCATACTGATACGATCAGCCACAGCAGAGGGCTTATACACCTTCTCGTCGAGGTTCATCTCTTTGATAATGGTTTTCACGAGAGAACGGGAGTCTGTCTGGTCGTAGATGGTGAAGTTGGAATTGAAACCAATGTGGTTGGCCTCAGCCCTAAGGATATGCGAGAAGATGGAATGGAAAGTGCCCATGTTGATATAGCGTGCCTGTGGTCCGACGATGGTCTCGATACGCTGTTTCATCTCCTTTGCCGCCTTGTTGGTGAAGGTGAGGGCGAGGATGTTCCATGGTTTCATGCCTTTCTCGCCGATGAGATAGGCAATCTTGTAGGTGAGCACTCTCGTTTTTCCCGAACCGGCACCCGCTATAACGAGTTGCGCGCCATCGCAGTATTCTACGGCGGCGCGTTGACTCTCATTCAATTCATTCAACAAATTATTATCCATTCCTAATCCCTAATTATTTCTCCGATTTGTTCTGCAATTGCCTTCATACCCTTGATACTGGGATGCCCATTGATTTTTTCGATATCATGGAGAACAATGACGGGAATGTCGTAGTGCTTGCAGATGGTATGGACGGAGGTGTTGATTTCATCCGACAGTTCGCTGTTGAGAATGAAATAAATATCCACGTTGGGATAATGCTTTTTCAGTCCGTCGAGCATGCATGCCATAGCCGGACGGAAGGAGTATAGTTCCTTGTTTGTCCATTCGGCATATTTATATTCGCCGATGGGAGAATGAGCCCAACAGTCGTTTGTAGCTCCGAATACCAGGATGATATCGGGACAACCGAGATACTTCAGTCGGTTGACAAACGAGCGGTTGGAGTAGTCCTCACGGTTGTATCCTGTGAAGCACACCGTAGAACCGGAGAAAGAGTTGTTCTTGTCGAGGCGCCATCCTTTTTGGGTTATCAGTTGGTGCCACCAAGTCTGCTCCACTGTGGTCACGTCAGTATTCTCATGCTTTCCGTTAAAATACCACACTGCGTTGGAGTCGCAAGAGAGATAATTCTCGAATGTACTATATGAATCACCAAGAATAGACACTGCCGGTCGGTATTCACGCGAAGACTGTGCCCAGGTCATGGACACAGTCATTACTGCTATTGCAAAAATAAATAATCTTTTCACAGAACTTTATAAAAAATTAAAACCTATATCCAAGTGTAAGCATCAGTTGATGACGCTTGTTGCTCACCTTGCACTGCTCAAAGTTGTTGTTGGGCAGACAATCAGTATTCATATTGTCGGCGTAATCGTAGAAGGGTGAGAACTTTCCGTTGGTGGTTGAATACTGATAAGCCAAGTCAATGTTGAATCTGTCGATGTTGTATCCCAAACCGGCAGTTACCCTGTAGGTGTCCTCCCAGTTGGTGAAATCAGACTGCGACTGATAGAACACGCCATAGGAGTCGAGAGTACCGTCCTTGGCACCGCTCTTGTTGTACATCGGAGACACATAATTGAAACCAAGACGGACGGCAAGGGCAGGATCGGGCTTGAATTCAGCTCCCACCTTGAGGGTAGAAACACCTTTGAGAGTGTTCTTGGTGTGCTGGTTGGTGGCATATTCGCTATAGCTTTCCTCATTGCCATAGTAGTCATAGCCATCAATCACACGAGTGTCGGCAGTTGAATAGTCGGCATATTCATAGGATAGACCGAGGGCGAGGTTGTTGCCGACGGTATGTCCGAGGCTTGCACCGAATTTCCATGGAGTATAGAGCTTAAACTCGTATGACTCATTTATATCGGGATCATACAACTCTTGTGATACACCACTATTGAGAAGCGACATACTTGTGTAGTTGCTCGTTTTGAGTTCATACCATGTGGGAGTAGAAACCGACAAACCGATGCGGAATGGAGATTCAGCCACGGGGCGGAAGATAATACCAGCCTTGATGTCAACACCATTACCGGTGATTTTCCTTGTGTCCATAACTTCAATAGTGCTGTTGCCAAGAGTCTCGATATAGTCGGAGAATCCATTATAGTGGACATCCTGCAGTCCTACGGTTATTCCCCAATAGAATCTGTTGTTTACATTTCCACTGACGTTGAAGTCGTATCTGCCGATATATCCCGACTGTGCGCGATACATGTCGTAGGCATCGCCGTCATATCCATAGAAGGTGCCGTTGCCATCGGCATCCTCTTCGTAATTGATATTGTTGGCATAAAGATAATCCAACTGACTAAACTGTATATAGTCGGAGAGGATAGTGCCATCTTTATCAAAATACAGGAAATCGTCATTAGAAGTAAACTTATTGTAAGTCAGCATGTTCTGCGACGACCCATTAAGGTTTCCTACAGCATTCAGAATCTGATTGAAATTGCGGCTCTTGGAGTAGTTGAACGCAAAATTCAGAAATGAATTACTGTTGGTGCGCATGCTATAAACGAAGCCGGCCTGATCGAAACTCGGCACCGTCTTGTGGTCGGCACCGTAGGTGGTGACATCCTGTTGAGAGGATAGACCGAAAGAGATGTTGGCCGACGAACTGCGGAACAATCCGATGCCAGCAGGGTTGGTGCTGATGGTGGAGATGTCGGCACCCAATGCCTCCATAGCTCCACCCATACCGATGTATCTTGCCGTACCCGTAAGTTCGGGTTTCATCAGGTTGGCATTCTCGTATGTTTCTTGACCATTGGCAGATATTGCAGTCATTGCCAATAATCCAAATAATATCTTTTTCTTCATAATTCTTAATTTTTAATTAATCAACTTATCTTCTTCCACCATGACCGATGCTACCTCCAGAGCGTGAACCACCGGCACTGATACCGCCGCCACGACTTCCGCCAAAACTGCCGCCGCTACTGAAACTGCCACTGCGTGAGCTGCTGGAGCTACTGTAATTTTGATTGCGACCGGAAGAAGCATTGATGTTGTTCCTTTGATAAGAAACGTTGCGGTTGGAATTGTTGTATCTGTTGGATGTTCCGCTTCGTGTAATCACACTGTTGTTTCTATCCCTGTTGGCAATGCCCGAACTTATGCTGCGCCCAGAACCGAATGCCGATTTAGGTCGGCCATAAGAACCATTGCCATGATTGGCAGTACCGGCACGGCCTGTGCCATAATATCTGGTGCCACCACCGCCGCCGCCATATACAGGATAGTAGTGACCATGCCATCCCCAATCGTAGTAGGGGTGCCATCCTCCATACCATCCCGCATAGCCGTAAAACCATGGGTCGTACCATCCGCCATACCATCCGCCATAGCCGTAGAACCAGGGGTCATACCAAAGGCTGTATGGGCCATACCATGATGAATAAGACCATGGGTCGTAGTATGAGCTCCATCCATACCAGCGATTGAATCGTCCGTCGTTGTATCCACGCCAGTAGGCATTGCTGCACTGGTATCCGTCCCACATTTCCATCATTCGGGTGTATTTGTAGTCTTCATTCAGGATAGAGTCGCGCTTTGACTTTCCTTTCTTGACGTTTACAGTAGCAATCTCATTGCCAAGAGAATCTATAGCCACCACCTGACTGCCATCCTTTAGTTGGTTTTCCCAACATTCAGTGTGGCGACGGTTGTAGTCGTCAACACTACGGTTGCTGCCTGAGTAGTAGGTGTCCTTAGGCATTCCGTAGTTCTTTTTTGATTTCTCCACATTCTTTTTTGTCGGCACGAAATACATGTCGTCTTGCGCATTCATGGTAAGCGGCATTGACGCCACTAAAGCTAAGAGAATAAATGTTCTTTTCATGTCTTTTTCTCCTTTATATATTAATAAAATTAATAACTAATTTGTATTTTGCTGCAAAATTACGATTAATTTATATAAAACAAAGAGGTTTTTTCCTATAAATGAGGGGAATTTCCCTAAAACATCTTTTTATATATATTCATCCCCCATCATTTCACTCGTGATGTACGAGCGGAAGGAGGGGGAGGAGAGTGATGTGGATAAAGATTAGTGCATACCAGAGGGTTATTCCTCCTCAATACCCATATATACAGATTTGAATTGGAAATCATCCTTTGTCAGATAACGCACGTCATATCCACCTTTGGCCTTGATAGTGTATGTATCCTTGAGTTTCTTTAGTTTCTTCTCGGCAGTTTTCTTGTCTTTGCCAAATAAGACCACGCATGTGCGGTTGGGCATGTTATTTGAGTTGAAATAGTCTTTCAACTGCAAGGCATATTCGTCGCGCCCCAAGAGGAATTTCGTTTTAGAGTCAACCCATGTACTGTCAAGCATTTGTATGTCAGTGAAATACACCGTTGAGTCGGCAAATGAGGCAGAAAAGCCAAACAGGTATCTTGGAGACACCTTTCCCTTGGCAGTGACTTGCAATGCCAATCCTGAACATAATATCAATGCCGCTATGGCAATCTTAATGTTTTTTTTCATCTAATCAATTATTTATATCTTAATTTCACTTTTTAATTGCCGAGATACGCCTTGAGGGCGTTGCTGTTGGAATTGTTGCGCAACTTGCGTATCGCCTTCTCCCTAATCTGTCTTACTCGCTCACGTGTGAGACCGTATGTAGCACCAATCTCTTCGAGAGTTTTCTCTGGGGTGTCAATACCGTAGAAATCCTTGATCACCAGTCTTTCGCGCTCCTTGAGAGTGCTGAGCACCTTGCGCAGTTCCTCGCGCAGAGACTCCATCAGCAGTTCGTTGTCAACGGTAGGAGCGTTAGTGTCGGCCATCACGTCGAGCATACTGCCGCCGTCGTCATCCGAGAACGGGGCGTCAACCGACACATGTCGAGTGTTAGCTTTGAGAGCATCGTCCACCTTATCCTCGGGGATGTCGGTGGTTGCAGATATCTCCTCAACCGACGGGCGTCGCTCAAATTCCTGTTCAAACTTGTTGAGCGCCTTGTTTATCTTGTTGACAGAGCCCACTTGATTGAGTGGCAGTCTCACGATGCGGCTCTGCTCTGCTATAGCCTGAAGAATACTTTGTCTGATCCACCAAACAGCGTAGGATATGAACTTAAATCCTCGTGTCTCGTCGAATTTCTCAGCAGCCTTTATCAGACCTACATTTCCCTCGTTGATGAGGTCGGACAATGTAAGTCCTTGGTTCTGATATTGTTTTGCCACCGACACAACAAATCGAAGATTGGCTTTTGTCAATCTTTCGAGTGCCTTGCGGTCACCCTTACGGATCTGCTGGGCGAGTTCCACTTCCTCGTCCACTGTCAAGAGTTCTTCCTTTCCGATTTCCTGAAGATATTTCTCCAGGGAAGCACTCTCGCGGTTGGTGATTGATTTGATAATCTTCAGCTGTCTCATCTTTGGCTACTATTTGGTTATAGGAATTCTGGCTTTTTCGGCCTATCAGATGCAAAACTATAACAAAAAAACGGAAACACCAAAGGAGTGCTCCGTTTTTTTATTTTTTTTAACCTTGTAAGTATTATTCTTGCAATGGAACAGCAAAGTAACCTTTCTTTCCTGTGGGATATATACCCTGGATGTAGAGCACCGGTTCCTTGCTTGTTGACGCATCCTTGACAGCCTTCTGCAGGTCGTCGATAGACTTGATTGCAGAGTCGTTCACCTTCTGGATGATAAATCCGCGACCGATTCCGGCATCTGCAAGTTTACCCTTGTTCACCTTCAGCACTTCAAGTCCGTAGGTGATGTTCATCTGCTTCTTGGTGTCCTCAGTGACGGGGCGGAATGCTGCATCGAGCACGTCGAGATCGGCTTTCTGAACAACCTTGGTTGTTCCCTGTTCGTTCTTGAGTGTGATGGTCTTTGTCACTTCCTTCTTGTTGTGGAGATAGGTGAGTGAGAGTTTGTCGCCAGGGCGCTTCTTGGCCATCAGTTCCTGCAACTCAGCCATCTTGGTGAGCTTCAGTCCGTCAGCCTTGATGATTACGTCGCCAACCTGAACACCAGCATCGGCAGCAGCACCATCGTCAACGACTTTGGCTACATATATACCCTCCATCGTACCGAGGTCAACTTCCTTGCCCTGTTCTTTCTGAGCATCAACCCAGTTCTTTACATCGCCACCCTGAATACCGAGTAATGCGCGCTGAACGGTACCATATTGCTTGAGGTCGTCAACCACCTTATTCATAATAGTAGTAGGAATGGCAAATCCATAACCGCTATATGCACCTGTGGGAGAGTAGAGCATGGCATTGATACCAACCAGTTCGCCACGTGTGTTCACCAATGCTCCACCAGAGTTACCCTGGTTGATGGCGGCATCGGTTTGTATGAACGACTCAACACCATTGGCACCCAATGAACGTGCCTTAGCACTTACGATACCGGCGGTGACGGTGTTGTTAAGACCGAGAGGGTTGCCCACTGCCAATACCCACTCACCGATTTTCAGGTCATTGCTGTTGGCAATGGTGATGGCGGGCAGGTTCTTGCCGTTGATCTTGATAAGGGCGAGGTCGGTGGTCTTGTCTGCACCGATGATACGTGCCGAGTACTCACTGTTGTCGTTGAGAGTAACTGTCAGTTCGTCAGCTCCGTCAACAACGTGATTGTTTGTGACGATATATCCGTCGGCAGAGATGATGACTCCCGAACCAGCAGCCTCCTTCTTAGGAGTCTGAATTTGTCTTTTCTGTGTGCCACCGTTGCCACGTCCGAAGAACCCACCGAATGGATCGCTGAAGAAATCGCTGAACGGGTCGCTCTGCACGTCAACAGTCTTAATCTTACTGTTTTGCACATACTTGATATATACAACCGAAGGCAACGCCTTTTCGGCAGCATAGGTGAGGTCAACAGGCTGACCAGCCGGTGTGGCAGCTTCTGCTTTGTTGAATGCAGCCACTGAGAATACTATTGCCACGAGGCAAATCACTGGAATAATGTAATTAACAATCTTTTTCATCTTCTTAGATATTAAATGTTTTACTTTTTTCATGTTATTGAAATCGGGTGCAAATATAATGGCAAAAAATGTAAAACTGACAATTTGGCGTAAATATTTGTTACAATTTAACACTTGGTCTTTTGTAGTTAACCACCTTTTGAATTTAACCACTTAACATTGAAAAAAAGAAAAAAACACGAAAATGTTTTGTTGTTTTGACTTTTTTTATTATCTTTGCATTTTGAAAGCACTGCCCTGGTCTGCCGCTGGCAGAAAATTATGTTCTGCGAGAGGAAAGTCCGGGCAGCAAAGGGTGTCCCACTTGTGAAAATGCAAGCTATTGGCGACAGTAGGTTGAGGTAGAAGAAAACAACCGCCGCACTTCGGTGATGGTAAGGGTGAGAAGGTGGTGTAAGAGACCACCAGCAGTCGGGTGATCGGCTGGCTGTGCCGTCTGGGAGCTGCAAGTTCATGTAAACCGCCGTTTGAGGGTAGCCCGCCCAATTGACTTTGTCGTCGGCGGAGGGTAGAATGCTTGAGCCGTGTGGTGACATACGGACTAGATAAATGGCAGACACCTTATTATATATAATAGCATATATTATGTTTTTATATTAAGGAACAGAACCCGGCTTATAAGGGCAGTGCTTTCATTTTTTTACTACATAAAACAATATATTTAAATAGACAAAATGAAAATAATTCGGTTTTTGCAGGTCGATATATGGCGAGTGTCATCCAATGATATGTCTCCAATAAAGTACTTCTGTTTAGAGGTATTGAAAAAGGTGATGCTTGCGGTCAAGTTCTTCACCACCAAGAGAGTGATGAATAATGCCTCGGCACTCACATATTCCACTCTTCTTGCAATCGTTCCGATATTAGCTGTGGTATTTGCCGTGGCAAGAGGATTTGGATATAACAAGTATATCGAGATATGGTTTAGGGATGCACTTCGTTCCCAACCTCAGGTTGCCGATGTGATTGTGGGGTTTGTCAACAGTTATCTCATCCATACCAAGAGTGGGGTGTTTCTCGGTTTCGGTCTTGTGTTTATGCTATATACAGTGTTGATGCTTGTCACAAATATTGAGAAAACATTCAACGATATATGGCAAGTGAAGAAGGAGAGGAGCATCTTCCGCACGTTTACCGATTATTTTGCCCTTATCTTCCTCATTCCCATTGTCATTGTGGTCACATCGGGTATCAGCATATTCTTTGCCACACTTACAGGTTCTTTGCCCGACCTGTTTTTGGTCACTCCGGCACTTGGTTTCCTGCTTGATTTGTCGCCCTATGCACTGATGTCGGCATTGTTTATCGGATTATATGTCTTCATGCCCAACACCCATGTCAAGGTGAAGTCGTGTATCATTCCAGGAATATTGGCGGGTGTGGCTATGCAGTGGTTGCAGTTGGTGTATATACATTCTCAGATATGGGTGTCTTCTTACAATGCCATCTATGGTTCGTTTGCTGCCCTGCCGCTGTTTATGCTGTGGGTGCAGATTTCGTGGACGATATGCCTTTTCGGTGCAGAATTATGCTATACGAGTCAGAATCTCGACTATTTTGATTTCGACACAACAACATCCGATATCAGCCATCGCTTTCAGATAGTGATATGCACAATGCTTATGGGTCATGTGTGCCGACGTTTTGAGAAGGGATCCACTCCTTATACAATTAATGAACTTCGCGACAAGACAGGTATTCCTATACGAGTGGTGAACGACCTGATGTATAAGCTCGTTGAGGCGAAGTTGGCCATAGAGATAACATCCGACGAGAAAGGAGAGCAGTCGAGATTCGTGCCGGCATTATCTACCGAGCAACTCAGTCTTGGCATAATGATCGACAGGATAGAGTCGCTGGGTAAATGGAAACTCGACTGGGACCGTGCGTCTCTCAATGAGAGTGTATGGTCGAAGGCTCTTGCTGTGCGCAGTAATTATCTTAAGCAGTCAAAGGATATCCTATTGAGAGACTTTTGTATTAATTAGTTGACAACAGTTTCTCCAAGAACTCATCGAGGTCTTTGTCGAGACCTTCCATGAGGTCAGGATCGATTATGACAGTGTCATCGTCAACGACATAGAGTTCGGCAATATTTTCCTTGTCCTCATTTTCAAGAACGAAAGAGTATGGGCGGATGATGGCCAGGTTCTCAATCGTCTTTTTCTCATGGTCGATACATTTGCGAAGCTGTTTGGCAACCTTGTCATAGAAGTCATCATCCTGGTTGTTTATCCATTGCTCCACAATGACACGAGTTATCTCATTGTCGTCATCATCGAAAGCCACAAGCTCACCTGTTTCTTGGTTTACACGGAGGTGAATGTCGGTGAAAATGGTAGCTTCTTCTGCTGTTGGAAACTTGTCGGCCACCTTATTGATGGCACGCTCGATTTGCTGGATTGTCTGCTCTGAATATTTCATAATTTACTGCTTTTTTCTTTTTGCAAGGACAAAAGTACATAAAAAAAACGAAAACTGCAAACGATTACGAACTTTTTTGCAAAAAAATGATGATTTTTGTTTGATAATTGGAAAAGTCGTAGTACCTTTGCACTTGATGAAAAGCAAAATCACACATAAAGGTGTCGTGGAATGTATCGATAATGACATCGTAAGGGTGCGTATCGTTCAGGCTTCGGCATGTGGCTCATGCAAGGTGGCAGGACATTGTAGTGCTGCGGAGACTAAGGTGAAGACAATAGATGTTGTCACACCGCAAGCCGCTACATACCATGCCGGTGATAGTGTCTTGGTGTCGGTGTCAGAGCAATCTGCCCATAAGGCGCTGTTAGTAGGCTTCGGTCTGCCTTTTGTTGTCTTGGTGGTTACAGTGTTTTTGTGTGTTTGGCTCACATCCAACGAGACTCTGTCTGCTTTGTTAGGTCTTGCTGCTCTCGTTCCTTATTATATTATAGTAAGGCTTTGTCGCAACCGTATAGGCAGTGGGGTAACGTTTAATGTGGAAAAACTGTCGGAATAGAATCATTCGGACGAAAAACTTTTAGAATAAGAAACAAACTAAAAAAATAAAGTATTAAAGTATGAATTTCATGTTAATCGCAGTGATTGTGCTTGGAGCCATCGCACTTGTGGCGGCAGCCGTGTTGTTCGTGTGTTCCAAAAAGTTTGCTGTGAAGGAAGACCCAAGGATTGCCCAGGTCTCAGCTGTCTTGCCCCAGGCCAACTGTGGCGGTTGCGGATTCCCAGGATGCTCTGGTATGGCCGACGCATTGGTGAAGGCCGCTGACGGAGGAAGTCTTGACGGACTCAACTGTCCTGTTGGTGGTGCTGCAGTGATGGAGCAGGTGGCAGACCTGTTAGGTATGGCTGTTGCTAACACCGAGCCCATGGTGGCTGTGGTGAGATGTAATGGTACGTGTGAAAACCGCCCTAAGACGGTAGAGTATTGCGGATTGCGCACATGTGCGGCAATGAATGCCTGTGCCGCCGGTGAGACCGCTTGTGGATTTGGATGTCTTGGCTGTGGCGATTGTGCCGAAGCATGCCAGTTTGGAGCCATTGCCATCAATCCCGAAACTGGTTTGGCTGAGGTCAACGAGGAGCTTTGTACTGCTTGTGGAGCTTGTGCCAAGGCATGTCCGCGCCACATCATCGAGTTGCGCAAGAAAGGACCGAAGGGACGCCGTGTGTATGTTAGTTGCGTCAACCGCGACAAGGGTCCTGCTGCCAAGAAGGCTTGTGCTGCAGCATGTATCGGTTGTGGCAAGTGTGAAAAGGAGTGCCCGTTCGGAGCTATCACTGTCGAGGGCAACCTGTCGTACATCGACCCGCTGAAGTGCCGCTCCTGCCGCAAGTGTGAGAAGGTGTGCCCCACAGGAGCCATCAAGGCTGTTAATTTCCCTGCACCAAAGAACAATCCAGTAACTGAATAAATATGAAGATAAGAACATTTAGAATAGGAGGAATACATCCTGAGGAGAACAAACTCACACATGAGGTTCCCACTCAGGTGGCGCCGCTGCCCAAGCAGGCTGTATTCCCGTTGTCGCAGCACATAGGTGCTCCGGCAAAGCCCGTAGTGGCAAAGGGTGATGTCGTCAAGGTTGGCACATTGCTCGCCGAGGCTGGTGGTTTCGTTTCGGCACCTATCTATTCCTCGGTGTCGGGTAAGGTGGCTAAAATCGACTCAGCATTCGATGCCTCTGGTTATCGCAAACCAGCCATCATCGTGAGCGTTGAGGGTGACGAATGGGAGGAGAGTATCGACCGCAGTGAGGATTTGGTAAAGATTGAGGATCGTCCGGAACTCACTCCCGAGAGTATTGTGGAGAGTATCAAGAAGGCCGGTGTGACTGGTATGGGAGGTGCGGGATTCCCCACCTTCATCAAGCTCTGTCCTCCTTCAGGTGCCACTGCCGAATGTGTTATCATCAATGCTGTGGAGTGTGAACCTTATATTACCTCCGACTATAGATTGATGATGGAACATGCCGACGAGATTATCGTGGGATTGCAACTCCTTATGAAGGCCGCCAAGGTGGAGAAGGGATATATCGGTATTGAGACCAACAAGCCTGCCGCTATCGAATTGCTTACACAGAAGGCGGCTGCCGACCCACGCATAGAGGTGGTGCCACTCAAGCAACGCTATCCCCAGGGAGGAGAGAAGCAACTTGTGGATGCTGTTATCCGTCGTCAGGTGCCAGCTCCGCCTGCTATTCCTGTTAATGTGGGTGCCATCGTGCAGAATGTGGGTACTGCTTTTGCTGTTTATCAGGCAGTGATGAAAAACAAACCATTGTTTGAGCGTTACACCACCGTTACTGGTAAGAAGCTCTCAAAACCAGGTAATTACCTTGTGCGTATGGGTACTCCTATGCGCGATCTTATCGAGATATGTGGCGGTATGCCCGACGATGACAACAAACTGCTTGCTGGTGGTCCGATGATGGGTCGCGCACTGACTACCGACGAGGTGCCTGTGTGCAAGGGTACAAACAGTATCACTATTCTCAGTGGCAGTGACGCACGCCGCAAACCAGCCGATCCCTGCATCCGCTGCGGCAAGTGTGTCAATGTCTGTCCGATGGGACTTGAGCCTTATCTCCTTGCCACCCTTTCGGCAAAGAAGATGTGGGAGAGGGCAGAGGCAGAAGATGTGGTGTCGTGCATTGAGTGTGGTTCATGCCAGTTCACATGTCCGTCACATCGTCCCATCCTCGACAATATCCGCAATGGTAAATCAACGGTAATGGGTATCATTCGTGCCCGCAATGCTAAAAAATAGAATATCGAGATGAAAAAGTTAATAGTATCCCTGTCGCCCCATGCCCATGGCACCGACTCAGTGGAGCGCAATATGTATGGCGTGATTATCGCCCTTATTCCCGCCCTGCTCGTGTCGTTTGCCTATTTCGGTATCGGTTCGGCGATAGTATGCGCCACAAGCGTATTGGCCTGCGTAGTGTTTGAGTGGGCCATCAACAAGTATATTCTTCGCAACGAGCGCACCACAGTGTGCGACGGTTCTGCCGCACTCACTGGTTTGTTGCTCGGTTTCAACCTTCCGTCCAACCTTCCTATTTGGATTATCCTTATCGGAGCCCTTGTGGCTATCGGTGTGGGCAAGATGAGCTTTGGCGGTCTTGGTTGCAACATATTCAATCCCGCCCTTGTAGGACGCTGCGTACTTCTCGTCAGTTTCCCGGCACAGATGACATCATGGCCTCAGGCTGGTCAGCTTACCTCTTATCTCGACGCCGAGACAGGAGCCACACCATTGTCGGTGATGAAATGGGCTATCAAGAGTGGTGATCCCTCGGTGCTTGAGCAGTTGCCCAGCAGTTTCAATATGCTGATCGGTCTGCCTGACACTTGTCAGACTGGTGCTGGTTCGCTTGGTGAGGTATGTGCATTGGCATTGCTTCTTGGTTTGGCATTTATGCTTTGGCGCAAAATCATCACATGGCATATTCCTGTGAGTATCCTCGCCACGGTATTCGTGCTCAGTGGTTTGCTCCACCTCGCCAATCCCGCCTATGCCAGTCCTCTTGCAGTGCTCTTCAGCGGTGGATTGATGCTCGGTGCTATCTTCATGGCAACCGACTATGTAACATCGCCGATGTGCGGACGTGGACAGTTGATATACGGAGTGGGTATCGGAGTGCTCACAGTGGTAATCCGCAACTGGGGTGCATATCCCGAGGGAATGTCGTTTGCCATTCTTATCATGAATGCATTCACACCTCTTATTAATACATACGTCAAACCAATTAGATTCGGGGAGGTAACAAAGAAATGAAAAAGCTGGAATCTACACTTTTGAATATGGTGGTGGTACTCGTCGCAGTGGCGGTAATCACCAGCGGACTCCTCGCATGGGTTAACCATGTCACCGAAGAACCCATCCGTATGCAGGATGAATTGGCACTTGCCAACGGTATCAAGGAGGTGATGGGAACAGACCAGTTGACCGTCACATCCGACGAGGAAGTGAAGAAGGAGTTTGACGGTAAGGAACTCGTCTTTGTCGTTCATAAGACAGCCGACAAGCAAGGTAAGTTCCTCGGTGCAGCCGTTGAATCTACTACAATGGGATTTGGTGGTGAACTGAAGGTGCTCGTAGGCTTTGATGCCGAAGGCAAGGTGCTCGGATATACTATCCTCCAGGCTTCAGAGACACCGGGATTGGGAGCTAAGGCCGACAAATGGTTCCAAGCCGACGGTAAGGGAAGTATTATCGGTAAGACAGCCGCCCAACCGCTCACAGTGAACAAGGACGGTGGCGACATCGATGCCATCACAGCTTCAACAATCACTTCGCGTGCCTTCCTCAAGGCTGTCAACCAGGCCTACTCGGTGTATGCCGCCAAGGACGACAGTGATGCTCATAGCGGAGCCACCCAAAAGGCCAAATAACACGGGCGATGCGGGTATCACGCCCGCCACCTATTAATATTAATATAAGGTAATAATATAAGATATGAATTATTTCAAGATAATCAGCAATGGCATTATCAAAGAGAACCCTACCTTTGTGCTTCTCTTGGGAATGTGCCCCACGCTTGCCACTACCACCTCATCCATTAACGGTATGTCGATGGGATTGGCTACGATGTTCGTGCTCGTGTGCTCAAATATCGTGGTGTCGCTTATCAAGAGCCTCACTCCCGATAAGGTGCGCATACCGGTGTTCGTGGTGGTGATAGCCTCGTTTGTCACTATCCTTCAGATGTGTCTTAAGGCCTATCTGCCCGAAATCAACAAGTCGCTCGGACTGTTCATCCCCCTCATTGTGGTCAACTGTATCATCCTGGGACGTGCTGAGGCTTTCGCCTGCAAGAATGGTCCTGTGGCCAGTCTATGCGACGGTATCGGCATTGGTCTGGGTTTCACACTCGGACTCACTCTTCTCGGCACAGTACGTGAGTTCTTCGGTGCAGGTAGCATCTTCGGATTCACCCTTCTGCCCGAGACCTACAACGTGCTGCTCTTCATTCTGCCTCCGGGAGCATTCATCTCTCTGGGCTATCTCATCGCAATCGTTAACAAATTAAAGAAGGCATAACGCATTATGGAATACATACTGATATTTATCTCAGCGATATTTGTCAATAATATCGTCCTTTCCCAGTTCTTGGGAATATGTCCTTTCCTCGGAGTGTCGAAGAAAGTGGATACAGCCCTCGGTATGAGTGCAGCTGTGGCATTTGTGCTCACTCTTGCCACAATTGTGACATGGCTTGTACAGAAACTGGTGCTTGACGCCTTTGGATTGCAGTATCTGCAGACCATCGCATTCATCCTCGTTATCGCCTCACTGGTACAGATGGTGGAAATCGTGATGAAGAAAGTGTCGCCCGCCCTCTACCAGGCTCTCGGCATCTTCCTCCCGCTCATCACTACCAACTGTGCTGTGCTCGGAGTGGCAATTCTCGTTATCCAGAAGGATTTCTCGCTTGTAGAGAGTATCATCTACGCTTTCTCCACTGCCATCGGTTTTGGTCTTGCCCTTACCGTCTTCGCCGGAATACGCGAGCAACTCGAACTGGTGAACGTGCCAAAGGGAATGCGTGGAGTGGCTATCACGATGGTGACAGCCGGACTTCTCAGTCTTGCCTTTATGGGCTTCTCTGGAGTAGATGGAGGCCTGAAAAACTTGTTTGGACTGGAATAATTGATTAATGAAATATAAAAAAGGTGGCGAATTACTAATTTTCGCCACCTTTTTGCATTAATATTTTTTTTATAGGAAATTTATTATTAACTTTGCACACGTCTAAATACAAAATATAAATAAAACTTATGAAACAGACAATACTCGTAACAGGTGGCACCGGTTTTATCGGTTCACATACCACTGTCGAACTTATCAATGCAGGCTATAAGGTTGTCATCGTGGATAACCTTAGTAACTCCAATGCAAATGTTGTTGACGGTATAGAAGAGATTACAGGTGTTCGCCCCGCTTTCGAGCAGGTGGATTGCTGCGACTATGCGGCAATGGAGAGCGTTTTTAATAAGTATTCTGACATTGAGGGAATCATACATTTTGCAGCAAGCAAGGCTGTAGGCGAGAGTGTGGAGAAGCCACTTCTCTATTATCGCAACAACCTCACCAGTCTTATTAATCTCCTCGAACTGATGCCGAAGTATGATGTTAAGGGTATTATCTTCTCTTCAAGCTGCACCGTATATGGCCAGCCCGACCCGGAAAATCTTCCTGTAACAGAGGATGCTCCCATCAAGCCAGCCGAAAGCCCCTATGGCAATACCAAGCAGGTGAACGAGGAAATCATACGCGACTATATCAACAGTGGTGCGTCTATCAAGGCCATCCTGCTCAGATATTTCAACCCCATTGGTTCTCACCCCACAGCCATCATAGGTGAGCTGCCCAACGGTGTGCCAATGAATCTTATCCCCTACGTCACACAGACCGCTATGGGAATACGTGAGCAACTCAAGGTGTTCGGCAACGACTACAATACGCCCGACGGAACATGTATCCGCGACTATATCTATGTCGTTGACCTTGCCAAGGCACATGTAAAGGCTATGGAGCGTGTGCTCGACACTGATAGCGACAAGCTCGAGGTGTTCAATGTAGGTACAGGTCGTGGAGTGAGCACTAAGGAAATCGTGGATGCCTTCGAGAAGGCCACTGGAGTTAAGGTCAACTGGACTTACGCTCCGCGTCGTGCCGGTGATATCGAGAAGGTGTGGGCCGATCCCAAGAAGGCCAACGAGGTGCTCGGATGGAAGGCTGAAACCAGTCTCGAGGATACGCTGAAGTCTGCATGGAATTGGCAGGTGAAGCTCCGCGAGAGAGGCATTCAGTAAAGTATGAGTTAATTACATCGTTATAGGTCATATTGGTTGAAGCGTAAATGCTCAACTATATTTTGTGTTTGTGTTGTTATTATCCCCTCGATGTGAATCGCGGGGATAATTTTTTAATGGTGATTTCTTATATGATGAAGTGCAATTTTTCTTTTTCGGCCGGAGTGGCACCACTTGCAGACCATCTTCCGGTATGGGATATTGTAGAAGAGGTAAACAGACTTCTTGCCGACCATACCTCAATAGTGCTTACCGCCCCTCCCGGAGCCGGTAAGTCAACACTTTTGCCTCTCACCGTTCTCGATGTTGTCGATAAGGGGCGTGTACTCCTTGTCGAACCGCGTCGTATTGCCGCCATACAGATAGCTGAGCGTATGTCTGATATGATAGGTGAGGAGACAGGTAATACTGTGGGCTATCGTGTCCGCTTCGACAGCAAGGTCAGAGCCTCTACCCGCATCGAGGTCATTACCGAGGGCATACTCCTAAGGATGCTTGTTGACGACCCTACGCTCGAAGGAATCTCAGTGGTGATGTTCGACGAGTTTCATGAGCGGAGTCTGGCTTCCGACACTGCCTTGGCACTTGTTCGCGAGGCACAACAAATCATACGACCCGACCTGCGAGTTGTGATAATGTCGGCAACAATTGACACCGATTATATATGCAGTTCACTCAATGCTCCCCTTGTTGAGAGTAGAGGCAGGATGTATGATGTCGAAATAATCCATACCGACGAAACGGACGTTTATGAATGTGCAAGCCATGTTGCATCTGTTGTTATGAAAGCCCATCGCGAGCATGAAGGAGATATACTTGCCTTCCTGCCCGGTCAGGCCGAGATAATGAGATGTCAGGAAATCTTAGGCGACTCACTGTGCAGCACCGATGTTCTTCCCCTCTATGGCATGCTTTCTCCCCAACAGCAGCGCCGGGCTATAATGCCTTCGCGCGAAGGCGAAAGAAAAGTGGTGCTTGCCACCTCCATTGCCGAGACATCACTCACAATCGAGGGAGTGAGGGTAGTGGTGGATTCCGGATTTTGCCGTCGTATGGTGTTCGACCCACGCAATGGGTTGAGCCATCTCGACACAGTGCGTATATCCATGGATATGGCAAGGCAGCGCACTGGTCGCGCCGGACGAGTGGGCGAGGGAATATGCTATCGTTTATGGACATTGGCTACAGAACATCGTATGGATGATTGTCGTAATCCCGAGATTATTGAGGCCGACCTCTCGTCTGTTCTCCTTGATATATCGGCATGGGGTGCAGACGATATCATGTCTCTGCCATGGCTCACACCACCTCCGCAGTCGAATGTAGCACAGGCACGTCAACTGCTTGAAATGTTGGGTGCTATTGACACAAAAGGAGACTCAAAGGGAGACACTAAAGGAAAGATTACTCCTCATGGCAAGCAACTTGCCTCACTGCCTTGTCATCCCCGTATTGCACAGATGTTGCTTTGCGCCGAGACAGATACCCTAAAGGCTCTTGCTGCCGACATTGCTGCCATTCTTGAAGAAAAGGATATTCTCAACACCGATACAGATGCCGACATCAACACCCGTATTGCCCTCTTGCGCGATGCCCGTCGTACAAGACGTTTGGGCCGATGGGGACGTATCATCAATATCTCCGAACAATACCGCCGTCTCGTGCGTGTGGCAGAAGACAATCATATCCCCACACCCTATGACACTGGTAGGCTCATCGCCTCAGCCTATCCCGAGAGAATAGCCTTAAGTACAGCAGACGGAAAGTATAAACTTGCCAGTGGAAATATTGTGACTATCGACAGTGGCGACGACCTTATTGCCTGTCCTCTCTTGGCAGTGGCATCTTTGGGTACGAGGATATACCTTGCCTCGCCATTGTCCAAGGATTCCCTTGTTGATATTGCCAGATGGACCGACAATGTATTTTGGGACAGCAAGCAGGGTAGGGTTGTGGCAAGGCGTGAGCTGCGCATAGGTGCGATTATCCTCGACACCCGACCTATTGATGATGATGTGCGCGACCGTATTACAGATGCCATCTGTCTTGCAGCAAAGAAGGACGGATTGAGTATGTTCTCTTTCTCCGACAGTGTTCAGGCATTGCAGCGTCGCATTGCTGCCGTGTCGTCGTGGCATCCCGAATTGTCGCTCCCTGATGTCTCCACAGATGCAGTCCTTTCCTCAGTAGGCGAGTGGTTGCCTTTATACATCGGCAAGGCCACCACTGCAGCTGAATTGCGCAAGATAAATATGGAGGAAGTTATTTGGGGAATGTTGACATACGAGCAACAGAACACCATAGATACCCTGGCCCCCACCCATATACAAGTGCCCACAGGCAGCAGAATACGTGTTGACTATCGTCAAGGAGCTGAGGCTCCGGTGTTGAGTGTGCGTCTTCAGGAATGTTTCGGTCTCACCTCCACTCCCTGTGTTGACGGAGGCAAACGTCCTGTTTTGATGGAACTCCTCTCTCCAGGTTTCAAACCCGTGCAACTCACCCAAGACCTTGCCAACTTTTGGCAGTCAACCTACTTTGAAGTCCGCAAGGAACTACGCCGCCGCTATCCCAAGCACCATTGGCCTGACAATCCCCTTGAGGCGCAGGCAGTAAGGGGAGTGAAAAGAAGATGATTCGCTTATGTCTTTTTTCCGTTCGAAGCCTTCGAACGGACATTCAAAGCTTTCGGATGTCCGTTCAAAGCTTTCGGATGCACATACAAAGCCTTTTGTGAATACAATACTTGCCTGTTGAGAACATAACTCAACTTAACTTATAACAGTATCTCAACAGCTATTCAGATAGTTCCATAATACCCTATTCACTTATTGTCTCAACAGCCTATTCACTCATTGTTACAACAGCCTGTTCATTCTATGTCACAATAGGTACTTATATCAAATTTTGTATAGAGTAAAAGTTTGCTTTTATATTCGTTTGGTTCGTCTTGAAAGAAAAAAAGAACCTACAAGCTCTTTTGCCATATCTCACTATTTTTGTTGGCAAAGATAGTGATTTTTATTGAAATGGCAATAAAAAGAATGAAAATGTTACAAATAATTAACTGATAAGGGAACCAAACAGAGGCATGGGTCATAAGGACAAGTACGTTGGTTCGTTGGTTTATCGCGAATCAGTGGTACATGTCCATATGATTCTCATGTACCTGGGGTCACTTCATCCCCATGATCATCCTTGACCCGTTATGATGAGTTATTTTTTTTGCATTCTACGAATCATTCTATTGCCATCAAACATGTACATGTATTCTGGAGAATGAATCTTACGTTCTTTGTCAAATTCGCATGCCATTGTGCAAGGGAAAGCGGTTTTATTCTGTCTTGGGTGTGGTAATAGAACCACATACCCAAATTCGTTGGTATGTACAATATTTCCGTTGGGATATGTTTGCACAGGATTGGCAAGAATTGAAAGTATTTTACCAATTATACCTTCCATGTGTGACTTGTCAAAACCTTCAATATCCTGAATGGATTTGTCATAACGTCTGAATATTTCTGTCACACTATTAGCATTTATTTTGCCATCAAGTGCAGACTGTATATTTCTGAGTGTCGCTTCCTGAGTATATTTAACAATATCATAAGGTTCATTCCCTTCATTCAACCACTCACAAACGGAAATCACTGACAAGCACAACTCAAAAGCGTATTGCTTGTAGTCTTCGACCTTAGCCTTGATAAACTTTTCCGTCTCTTCTTGAATATTGCACTTTTTCAAATAGAGAGAAAAGAGATTAATTATACGATAAATAAACTCTGTCGCTGTCTTATGGTAATATACAGAATAAGGTATATCTAATAGCGATTGAGCTTCTTCTGGTTCATCCTCTGTAACATACCTATAGCTTAGTGTTCTATTAACAAAGAAGATAGCTGTCATAAACTTCTTTAAAGTCTCGACCATGTTTATGGTAGATGGCTTTGATTCGTGAATTGCTATTGCCTCTAACTGCTCTATGTATTTGCTCAACATTTGAGCAACACGTTTCTTAACATCATCAGCACTCTTAGGTTTGAGCACAGTATGAGTCGGGTGGGAGGTTGTTTCTCGCCCTTCTGACTTCTTGATGTCTTCTGTTTCTTCATTGTCAATATCTTCCTCTTCTTTCTCTTTGGCAGACTTTGCAATGTATGACATCATGCTATCCATCAGCAAAGTGGATTGAGATATAGAAGTACTGCTTTTTCTTGACCGTGGATCACCCGTGATACCTGTACCATCATCTTTTAGATAATCCTCGAATGAAGAGAACTGCCCACCCGTTATCTCTTTAGGGGTTTTATCAGTAGATGTGTCAACAATACTCTTGGCAGACATCTTTGATTCTGTATCAGAGAGTATCTGCTCAATGAATCTTAGGACGGAGCCATTAACGAATTGTCCCGATTCTATCGCACGACATCCTTTTCTATATGAAGTACTGCTTGGTGAAGGATTATTGTAATCCATGCTGACAGTAGGGATAACAAACTGCCTGTTTGATATAAGACGGCTTTCCTTATTAATTATCTCTACATAAAGGGGATTAAATGAGATTTTGGGCTGATATTTTTTTGTAATTTCGCCAGCAGATGACGAGTAGTCAAACGATTCATATTTCTGTCTGTTTCCGCTATAGAAAATAATTTTTCCTTCTTGTACTTCTATGTCATTTTGAGTCTTAACGACAAAGTTTTCGTATTCATATGAAGCTTCCTTTATCCACACAACAGGTGATACACTATTACTGGTATCCTGCTGTGATAGATTCTCTTTCACATCTGAAGCACTAATTGGCTCTTTTAAGAGAATACCAGATTCTGCAAGATAGTTAGTTGTAGAAGACTTGTAACCAACACTTGCTTCTCTGTTGGTTGACGCAACTCCAGGAATGCCAAAAGCTGCAACCGATGCATTTGCACTACCACAAAGCAAATATTTGTTGGTTTCACCTTCAAAGAAAAAACACTTAGAATGGAAGAACTCCTGCCATTGCTTTCCTTCAGGAACAACTTTGTCCCAACTATAGATATTCACATAATCAGGAATCGCTTGTGATTTTGGCGGTGCGCCAAATCCTCGCTCTACAATGATATTTATTCTTTCTGGTTTGTAACGTTCGTACAAAGCCTTTATAAGTTCGGCTCTGCTGTCATAGAACGGTGACATTACCGTTATGCTATTTATTGTCTCTTCTCCAATCCAATCACTGCATTGATCAAACAAAGTTTTGCTTCCATCAACGAATAATCTGATACTACACTCGCTATCTATTTGATGTTCAGTATTTGATGGCGTGTATTCCACTTGCAGAAGACTGCAATTATCCTCTACAGACTTGATTATGTTATATGCTTCATCGCCAAGTTCAGTATACAAAGAGGAAAGATAAGTCCATACATCGCGGACAAAAGGGAAAGCTGCACTTTCCGGGCTATCTACCATGACAGGAATCCAAACCTCCATGTTCTTCCCATGACCACTGACAGTAAGATTGCCCGACCCTATAAGCACGAGTATATTGTCATTTCCTGCATAGAACTGAATCTTTGGATGGAATGCCCCCCTTGATTTATATCCATGCAAACTGAACTCAAGGGGCTTTTTACCTGTGAATGCCTTACTGAACTTAAATAGTTGATCGGAAAGACAATCAGAATCCACGATTGCAGATACAAAGTTAATACCCTTAGCCGACAATGTCCTCAATAGTTGGATTTCCCAATAGTAGAGGTTTATTGAGAAGGATGTCATCAGTACGGAATGAAACTTTCCTGCTGGTATGTTTTTTATTAGTGATTTCTGTTCAAACATTGTTTAAGACCTTTAATCCTCGTTCTGTAATCGTGTAATAATCTCCAGAAAGTTCTATCCACTTCATGTCTTCTATGTACTGTAGCACATTTTGCAGACGTGGTGATGTCCTTACAGGTTCTGGTCGTCTCAATCTCCAGATTAACTCATCCTCTACCATGTAGTTGTGTACGAGTCCTTGACCAATGGTCGATTTGCTATATGAACTTCTAAGGTGGTCGTTTATAGCGAAGTAGATGCAATTCTCTACAAAACTCCAGTTCACTGAAGATGTTTCATCCACAAGTCTAATCAACAAAGAAGGTGCATAGCCAGGGTGCTGAACATCATAGTTCTCGTGTTGTCCAAATTCTAACAAGAACTCAATATGATATTCTATAGATTTATATAGGGCAATAATCATTCGAGAAGCTTCATACACCAATGCTCCATAATTTCTATCTTTGTAGCATTGTTTAACATTGTCATACAGAGCATAAATCTCTTCTGTAGATTCTGAAGGTTCGTATGATTCAAACTCTATACGTAAATTTTCAAGAATCACGTCCAAAGGTTGTGGTTCTTCTGTAATCGAGTAAAGAATAGCGAAATGGAATGCCTCGTATGCAGCATGAGAAAGCTCATTCAGTTCATAAAGGAACCAAGAAAGCTGGTCAGTACTTGCATCATCCATGTTGCTTAAAACCTGCTCAAAGTTGTGTCGCAGGAATGTCAGTACGAAATTTCGTGGCAAGACTTCCTTACCATCTGTGCGTATGTAATCCATAATGAGCTTAATGGAATTTATACGATGGTTAATGTCATTGCCTGTTATATCTTGTCGATCAGGTTTACAGAAGATTCGAGCATATTCTGCTAATTCGTTTTCGTTCTCAATCAGATGAAGTGCCATATCATTCATTTCTGAGAGTGATGACTTTGTGACTTTACCTGAGTAAATACTATTCCAAAACAGTTCTTCTACTTCCTTTGTGAATGACTCTGCATAGATGTTTGCTAAACCTAATCCCTCTTCCGTTACTCTGTATGTCTTGTGTTCACCTCCTGGGAAAAAGATTAGACGCAGCTGAGACAGAACACCAATATAGTACTGCCCAAAGATACCCCATGGATTTTGCCAGTATATTCTATGCTGATTTTTATTCTCATAGTCTGCTCCCCATGCAAGGTCTATAGTCTCATCACCGAAGTGGTTTTGTGCAAATATACTACCACTAACGCCTGTTACTTCACGATAGGAATCAAGCATTACATAAGCCAGCAGCAGCTCTCCTCTTCGAATAAGCTTTATCTGTTCGGTCGGGCTATCAATCTTTGTGATGTCTATCTGTTCCAACCGTTTGGCTATCAATGTCAGAAGCCAACAGAAGAAACCATTGTATCTGACACGACCTGTTACGTTAGTAATGCCCGTTATCATGTTAGTATAGATAACGACACTACTATTCTGAACAGCCAAAGGATCTCGGCCACCCTTTGAGACCGTTTTCGCTCCCCAGAATGGGAATGGTGCTATGTTTGCTTCGTACATATTAGTTATTCGTTACTTATCGAATGCTTTGTCCCCATTGCCCTTTGAACATGTTGTTCATTTTCTAGGCCCATCTTCTCTGTGAGTTCATCGGGATAATTATTGTCTTTATTCATTGCCATATTATTTTTTCAATTAATTATTCCGCAAAAGTACAAAGAATTTTTGTATTCAGCAAAAAAATCCACAGAAATTTTGCAGATAAGAATTATTTGTAAGTGGAGGGGAGGAGAAAAAGAGGCTAAAATGATAGGGCTAATGCCCTATCCTGTGTTATGTCGCCGTTTCAGGGCTACGCTTTATCATGAATCTTTTGAAATCTCGTTAATAAGGAGTTTCACATCGGCTTCGGTCATGCCTGTAGCTATGGCAATAATATCTACAGATGCGCCGGATGCCAACAACCTACGGATAGTGGCTTTCTTTTCTTTAGCCTCTCCTTTCGCTTCTCCTTTCTCCTCCGCCGTGTCAAGCGAGTTCTTGAGGTCGCGATAGGTCTTGAGGCTGTCCTCGTATTCACGCTGTTCCTCTAGAGTGAACGTTGCTATCTCAGCCTCCTCTATTTCTTCTATTCCTTTCATACCACAAAATATATTTTTGCTGCAAAAATACAACTTTTATCCTAAAATCCGCAACTATCATCCAATACACGATTAAGGGTAGATTTATGAGTCGTTAGTAGCAGCTTTCAGTAAAAAGCAACAGCACAACATCAATATGTAGCCACCATCCCCTTACCCCACGATGCGACTTGAGGTAATACGCAGATTCTAACCGGAAAGAAAGGATTCTTATCCGAATTCTGTTTTGAAGGGTTTTGCATAAGCGCGGTTCTCTGTGTAGATATTCAGCACGTATTGCCTTGCAGTCATGATCCACTTGGCAGGTACGGAGATGAATCTGAAGACAAAAGCCTTTATGC
>OBLI01001012.1_pt1 | contig 28861 bp, 43 predicted proteins | sample 1519701 | NCBI WGS metagenome assembly OBLI01 (sample SAMEA3663005, study PRJEB22513) | pig gut metagenome | biome: pig gut; feature: pig-associated habitat; material: faeces | place: France | collected 2012 | reverse complement strand
CATAGCTATCTTCTTTATACGAGTTTAATGTGTCAACCAATATTGACAATATCAGAACCATTTCTTTGTCTTCTCATCGTATGAGGCCGACATAAAAACTCCCCCTTTGGCAACAGTCAGAGATTGGTATGGTATGTGCTCAATGCTTCAGCAACTTTTTCCGGAATGCCATTGCTGCGCATGAAGTCGTATATGGAAAAATCCTCGTAATGGCAGCCTGCTTCCATGCTCCCGGCCAGCAGCAGCTCCGTGGCAAATACGTCAGCTTCACGCTCATATCTGCCGGCAGGGAAATAGCTTTTGGTGGTCAGGTAGTGCATATTGATTTTGTCGTGCAGCAGCGCATGGCCAAGCTCATGGGCGCAGATGTACCCCAGGTGCGCATCGTCAGCTTCCGTGCTTATGACGATAATCTTTATTCTGCTGCTTTTGATGTAATATCCTTGCAGGCTTTTTATCGGTGCATATACCAGCTGGATTCCGCATAGCTCGGCCAGCTGAAAAGGGCTGCATGTATTGTGCTTTTTAATAAGCTCCTGCACATATTGTCTGATGGCTGTGTTGTTCATAGGCATTATCCTCGAAGTAATAAACGACGCTGGTGGCGTTTTTAGTATCAGCAGTGTTACGCAAATGAAATGTAAAAATTATGTTTGTTATGATATAATGTCAGGGAAAGGCGGTGGTCTAAAATGTTAATGAAGATGGTAAGGTTTTTCAGGCGATGTACTATAATATTTCGCAGCATGTCGTGGTTGATTTTCCTATCAGGCGTGGCAGCTGTATGCTTTATTTGTGGTATAGACATTTCCGGGGACAAACTTTCTAAGAAGCAAAGAGAGTATTATTTTGGCGAAAATGGAATTGTATTTGATGATACACCAGCAAAGTATAAGCATAAGGTGCAGGCTTTATTCTCGGTTGCACAAAATATTCAGCGAAAATACAATAGGGGCAACTTGTGATGTTATGTTTTATAACATTTCAAGATTGTTATGATAATCTGAATATATAGTGCTTCATCTTCAGAGATGGAGTCTGAATATATAGAGAGTTCTTTAATCAATTCGAACAAAGTCAATCCATCTTCTTTTGCAAAATTCATTATCTTGGTATATAAATCCGGTTTTTGTCTATCTAAATATTGCAGTGCATTCTGGTAGTTGGCATAAATTGCATCTTTATTATGATATAATTCACTGTCGTTTCCGTATAGTTCGCGAGAACTCCAGTAGGTTTCCCACATTTTTTGAGAAATATCGTTCATGACATTTAACCTTTCAGAACCTGATAAATTTTTTATTGTTAGGAGGTAGCACATCATGCTTGTAAAAAGGAAATACAGAAAGAGGCCCGTGGTGGTGGAGGCCTACCAGACTGAAGTGGAGATGATTATCCCTACTTTGGAGGGAGACCACCATGCTTCACCCGGTGATTACATTATTACCGGTGTACATGGCGAGCAGTACCCATGCAAGCCGGATATTTTCGCCAAGACTTATGAGCCGGTGGAGTAAATTCTATGCGAATATGGACACCATTCAGACTATATTCGGACTATATTTTGAAATGTTTCGGATATTTGCTTTACTGGCCGGTGGCCGGAGAGTGAGCAGCTGTTGCATATTTTGCAACAACATGCCATAATTAGTCTGTGGGGGTGATAATTATGCAGATTACGTTTGATATAAAATTGAGTGAGGAAAACGACCTTCTGAATATGGATGCTTGCGTACTGGATTTGATAAAGCTCATAAGTGCCTACCATATCCCGCTGTGCTATCTTGATGATATGTTTGCCGGGGTAAAGGAAGATATAGAGTGTGCACTCTTGATTACGCCTGAGTCTGTCAGCCAGGAGTTAATCCCTTCAAGATGATAGACTGTCCTATTTTCATGGCAACATCAATTTTCATATTTATCTCCAAGGCCAGCTTCGTGCTGGTTCTTTTTATGTGCAATTTTTGCTTGCTTTTCGACAGATTTGCACAATGAGTTTGTTCTTTCGACATGTTGTGCTGTGGCGAATATCTGGCTTAAAGTGGTTGTTTCAAAAATGGAAATAACCACTAAAACGAAAAGCCCCCATGCATAAGCACAGGGGCTATCGTTAGTTCGGGGGTATGAGAAATCAATTCCCGAATCGCTCAGTGCTTATTATACAATATAAAAAAACAATAATCAAATATTGCTTAGTTTCTCCGATGTTTTTCTCTGATTTAATTTCTTCTCCAATTGCTGTATGCTTTCTTTCGGGGTTGGGAGGTCTTCCGGCATGGTGCCGCCAAGGTCTTTGATTGTCTGCCGGACTGCGGAACCAACTTCAAAATGGGTTTTATTGGCAGCTTCTTTGCCTTTTATATTTTCGCGGCGCATCTTCGCCTCTGTTTGAGTGGCACGAAACAGGTTGGCTGCTAGTTCCTCATGGCCCATGTAGTCAAGTATTTGCTGGTTTTTCTTTAGGCCTTTTCTAGTATGAATATCCTTAGCTGTAAGACCGCCATATAATCCCATATATCCCTTGTTTTGAAATACAGCATAATCAAAAGCTGTGGTTATTCCAGCGTCGTGTGCTGCATCTGCTAAGAAAGTGTTATGCTTTTTTAATTCTTGCCTGATTGCCAATCGTCTAGCGTTTTCGTCTAAGTTGTCAAAATTCTCAATAAGTTCCTGCTGCCTGGTCTTTACTGCAAAATAGGTTTGTGCAAGTGCTATTTCCTGAACAGATGGATTACCATTCATGGCAATTAAATAACATGCATATCTTGAGAGCTCATAATCGTCTATTTCACGTTTGGCACCACTGCCGAGGCTGACCATTTTGCTCGTTCGGGCAAAATGGTCTGATACGTTGTTTTCAGTGGCCTCACAAGACAGAACAGCTTTCTCTATAACTTTTTCAAAATTACGCCATTGTTTATAACCTAATATGGAAAATAGCTCTCTAGCTATCCAGTATTCCTGCCCATATTCATTTATATGTTTTATGGAATCAAACAGGGATGCACCCTGCTGCATGTTATCGTCGTCAAAAAATAAAAACATAATATTACATCCTTTCTATCATTGATATGCCACCTTCATGGTTCCTTCCGGTACTTCTTTGGGGTGAATTTCTGCTTAGCAACTCTTTTGGCGAGGGTGACAGCCTGGGTGAGAGATGATTTAAGGAGTTCGAGGTCTTCGTCGTCGGTGATGATGGAGCCGCCGAGGGCAGCGGAGTTGTCCAGGCCGTCAAGTATCTTTTCGATTTCCTTGGCGATGTTCCGTTCATCGCGAGGGGTGAGGGGCGGGAGGTCTGGATGCGCGTCAGGTGCCTTTTCGTTCCCAAGAAGATAGTCTGTTGATACGTTAAATAGCTCTGACAGTTCTTTTAATTTCCGTACTGGTTTGTTATCACCGCTTTCGTACTTTGAATAAGTTGTACGACCAACGCCTATAATCTTTGCTACTTCATCCTGCGATAATCCTTTATCAAGTCTTAGAGTTCTTAATCTTTTTCCGGTTATGTTCTCGTTCATATTTATCACCTCATGTATATTATATGTTATTTTAAATAACTTGAAAATTGTGATTTTAAGTAACTTTTATATTGACATGTTATGTAAAATAACATATAATAAGCCATGTAAACATGTTATGTAAAATCACGTTGGAGGCGATATAGTGAGCAAGATAAAAGAGATGAGAACAAAGCAGGGAATGTCCCAACAAGACTTAGCTGATAAGCTGGGCGTTGGACGTTCTACCGTAACTTTGTGGGAGTTGGGCGTAAATAAGCCGAGAGCAGATATGCTTATAGAATTGGCGAAGGTTTTTAACTGTCAGGTTGATGATTTTTTGTGTCCAGTTAGGTGATTTAAAATCACATAAGCGGAACCTGAAAACGAACAGCAGAAAAGCCAGTTCGGGATAATTGTCCTAGCGGACAATTATAGCATATCTCTTAGAGATATGGGTTTTGAAGGAGGTGGAAAGGGTGATGGTTAAGTTTTTGTTGCGCCTGCCACTGGAGCTTCGTGAAGCTATCAATGTCAGGGCGAAGGAAATGGGATTATCTGCCAACGCCTTAATCCTGAAAGTCCTCTGGGACTACATGGGGGAGTGACGAAAGGGGAAAGGTTATGACATTTCAAAGATTTTTGATTACAGCCCGTGAGGAAAAGGGCATATCCCAAGAAGAACTTGCGGAGCTTTCCGGGGTTGAACTTCATGCCATACGCCGTTATGAGAGCGGCAAGGGCGGTATAAGCCTTGATACTGCTGATAAACTGTGCAAGGCATTGGGAAAAGCCTTTGCAGTGGGAGATGTTTATTATTACTCACATAACTAAGAAAGGATAGATTAACAATGGAAAAATTGAATTTTGAGTACAGTGAATTTATTAAGTTGGTAGCTCGTGTGAGGGGGAAAGAAATAGACCAGTATGAGATTAGCAAACCTCATACTGGTCGTGACGGGAGATTGAATTTGAAAGCTGCAGCACTTCAAATCGTTGATGTGTTGGCAGCAAACAACGTAAATTTCAATCAAATTGGTATGGTTTTCGATGCTGCAAAATACTATGCAGGAGTGGTTACTCCGGTTGCTTCAACTTCACCAGAGTCTCAGCCGAATGAGAAACAGCCAGGGCTTCTTTGAGTTTCCGTCCCCTTCCGGGGATTTTGGTTTTTAACGATGGTTTGAAAGTAAAGGATGCCGAATACCAGGAGGCAATGTTTCCGTCCCCTTCCGGGGGTTTAGGTTTTTAACGTTAAGCGCGTGAAGGTACGCTGGGGCAGGGTGGCGTTTCCGTCCCCTTCCGGGGATTTTGGTTTTTAACGATGGTTTGAAAGTAAAGGATGCCGAATACCAGGAGGCAATGTTTCCGTCCCCTTCCGGGGGTTTAGGTTTTTAACGTTAAGCGCGTGAAGGTACGCTGGGGCAGGGTGGCGTTTCCGTCCCCTTCCGGGGATTTTGGTTTTTAACGATGGTTTGAAAGTAAAGGATGCCGAATACCAGGAGGCAATGTTTCCGTCCCCTTCCGGGGGTTTAGGTTTTTAACTACGCTGCTGTACGCTACTGATACTAAGCGCATGACGGAGTTTCCGTCCCCATATGGGAACAAGAAAATTTTATCATTGATAGATAACACTGTCAATGATATTGAACACTCAAGGAGGAAATATGAAGTTCATGGATGTCTTGCGGCAAGCCCGCTACAGAAAGAAAATATCCCTTCGCCAGCTGGCAAAACTTTCGGGCATATCAGTGGGTTCCATCTCACTGTATGAGCTTGGAAAGATAGAGCCGACATTGAGGACCGCAAACCAGCTGTGCAAGGTGCTGGGAACCAGCATTACAGTCGGCGAAGGGGCAGATTATACGCCGGTGAGAGAGTTTAAGAAGGGAGAATGAAGATGAAATTTGAGGACGCTATGAAGCACCTGCGGAAGGGAAAGCACATCTACCGCATGGGACATGTCAATGTGAATAGGTTTGACGGAAGCCTGCTCAATGTAGAGTGTTTCCGCCTGGCAGGAATTGGAAGGGAGTTTATCATCCGTGCTTTTTTCCATTGGGATAACACGCTGACCACCGGCGACTACACGGAGGATAAATATCCATTTTCCGCCAGCGACATTCTCGCGGAGGACTGGGGAGTGCTGGAGGACACCAAGCAGCTGTTGCTTATGAAGGGAGGCAGGAAAGATGCCAGTGCTTAAACCCAAGAAGCTATATTACGGGGCGGAGGATGTGGCAAGCATCCTCGACTACTCCAAGCAGCACGCCTATCGCGTGATTAAGAAACTGAACGCGGAGCTGGAGGCGGATGGCAAATTCATAAGGCCGGGCAAAGTGCCAATCGTGTACTTTAAGCAGAGGTTTGGTTTCTAAGATGAAAGGAGAATGACTTATGACGAGGACACAAAGAGTACAGTTAAGAGGCCGGCACTGGCACTTTACCTGCTTGACTATGATATGCCGGAGAAGAACCGGGAAAAGGTTCAGTCCATCTACGAAGAAAGCCGTGACGAGCTCATCAGTCTGGTGGGGGTTATGAACCCTTTCCATGCCGAATGGCGGGAGGATTTCGGCGATGAGCTGGGGGAGGACTTTACTGAAGACGATTTGTATGAGGCTGTTGCTGATGAGTACATCAGCGATGCTGTGGATGATTGCAGTTATGAAAGCATGAAGGAGGTGGATAAAGCATGTCAGTTAAGCGCGTGAGGCGGGTTCGCTGGGGCAGGGTGGCAGCTGCTATTATCGGCGGTGCGCTGGCCGTCACCCTGCTGACAGGGGCGTACAGTGGCGACCAAAAGCTGGTGGAGACGGTCTATACCGTCCGGGAGGGTGATACCCTCCGGGAAATCAGCGAGCGGTTTCTGCCGCTGAACACAGGAGGCCGCCGGTACATATTAGAGTTCGAGGAGGGTATAGTGCAGCTCAATCCGGAACTTTGGGAGAACCGTGGGGACATCAGGCCGGGACAGCAGATAAAGATTAACTATTGGGTAAAGGAGTGAGCAGCCATGATTTCTGAGTATGGCTGGGGCTGGATTGGCATTATCGTCATGCTAGCCATAGGAGTTTTCCTGTGAGGGGGATTTCAACTCTTTCCATTTGGGAAACAGTTGAAATAAAAAGGAAGCCAGGCTCCTGCAAAAAACCTGGCTTCCGTAGCGTCTTTACCGACGCGGCAATATGAACAACAACTCCAATGATAAACCATCATTGAGATAAAGTCAAGGAGGAAGGACTTATGAAGATAAGGGAAATGACACTAAACAATTTCCGGGGCATCAAGGAGCTGGCGATAAGCTTTGATGGCAAGAACGCTGCCATCTTCGGCGCAAACGGCACCGGCAAGACTACTGTTGCAAATGCTTTCTGCTGGCTGCTTACCGGCAAGAGCGTCACCGGCGAGAAGAATTTCTCACCAAAGACTGTGGGCATGAAAAAGGCGGAACATTCCGCTGAGGCCGTGTTCGTGTCTGACGATGGTGCTAACACCATTTCCTTGAAGAAGGTATTCAAGGAAAAGTGGAAGAAGCCACGGGGGCAGGAGGCTGTCCTTGCTGGCCACGAAACAATCCTTTATGTGAATGACATAAAAGTCAAGGATTCCGAATACCAGGAGGCAATCGAGAGATTACTCCCTGGCATAGGCAACATCGAGGCACTGACTATTGCAGGGCACTTTACTGAGGGACTCAGCGTCAAGGAACGGCGCAGCATATTGTTCCAGCTGTTTAACGGCAGCATTGAGAACCTGATTGACCTGCCGGAGTTCATGGAGCTGAAAGTAAGCCTTGAAGGACGTTCCGTTGAGGACTTCCGGAAGTTCTCCGAGGCCGGCCGAAAGCAGGCGCAGGCGTGGCTGGATGAAGCACCGGCTTCCATATCACTCCTGGAAAGCACCAAGGAGAATGTGATAGAGTCCAACATAGAGGCAGTGCAGGAAGAACTGCACGCAGAGGAAGAAAAGCTGCACAGCCTTATTGCAGCAGCTGGCAGCTCCGACAAGGAAACCGAAAAAGCAAGGCTGAAAAGGGAGCTGGATGATGCTGAATACCAGTATTCGGTAAAGCAGCGGGAAATGGAAGAAGCCTGGAGCACACAGTTAAGGGCAGAAAAGCTGGCTCTGTCTGTCATATCTGATGAACAGGTTGAGAAAATCCGCAAGATAAAGTCGCTTGAAAAGCAGGTAGCGGAGCATATGGAGGAGCAGGAGAAGCTCCGGAAAGCGTTCCGGGATGTGGCAGGCAAGAAATGGGACGAGGCACAGGCCGTTTGCCCGACCTGCCACCGGCCATTGCCTGCTGATGAAGCGCAGCAGATGCGGGCAGAGTTCGAGGAAAATAGTGCATCCATCAAGGCAGACATAGTCAAGAAGGGAAAGCAGCTGACTGAAACTATCAAGAAGCTGGAGTCAGAAAAGGCAGATACCAAGAAAGAAGTAGAAGTCCTGGAGAAAAGTATTGCATCCCAGCATGAGGCTATACATATGCTACAGGCAAAGGAGCCTAGCAAAATTCCATATAATCAGACCGCAGAATATGCGGCCAAATTCAAAGAGTACAAAGCAAAGCTGGCAAGCCTTGAGGGATCCAGCGAAAAATCACAGGAGGATAGCCGGGAGAAGATTGAGGCACTCAAGACCGAGATAGAGAGCAAGAGGGATTATCTGGCTAAGCTCAAGGGCAACGCCAACATTGAACTCAAGATTGCTGAAATCAAGGGGCAGAAGAAGGTCATGCTGAAAAGGCTGGAAGGCTTCGAGAAGGCAGTATACATGGCTGATACATTCATGGATAAGCGGGCAAAGATGGCGGAGGATGAGATTAACAGCCATTTCTCCTGCATCAAGTTCAAGCTGTTCGAGCCGCAGGTAAACGGCGGCATGAAGGAAGTATGTGAGCCGCTCATCCCGAATAGGGATGGCCAGATGGTTGATTATAAGTCAGCCAACACGGCGGCACAGATAAATGCCAACCTGGAAATCATGGAGGCATTGGCAAAGGCTTATGGCGTATCGGTGCCAATCTTCATTGATGGTGCCGAGAGAGTTTCCAAAATCCGTAGCATGGACTGCCAGATCATTGCGCTGGTGGTATCTGCCAAGGATAAGGAACTCAGGGTACAAGCATGTGAATAAGAAGGAGGAATTTATATGTACGCACAGGATATGGGCAAGGGCAATGCAGTAGTCCGGCAGCAGCCGCAGACGGCAACGTTGCGTGTCAACTTCGAGAAGGCAGTGAACAATGACATGGTAAAGTCGAAGTTCCGGGAGGTGCTGGGGAAAAACGCGGAGGGCTTTGTAGGCAGCCTGCTTTCCCTGGTGAAGAACAATGAGCTGCTTTTGAAGGCGGCTCCCAATACAGTCATCGCCGCCGCCATGCAGGCCGCTACATTGAAGTTGCCGATTAACCAGAACCTGGGGCTTGCCTACATCGTGCCTTACTGGAACAGCAAGGCAAAGGAGAATCAGGCGCAGTTCCAGATGGGCTGGAAGGGACTCGTGCAGCTGGCGGAGCGCACCGGCCAGTACAAGACAATCAATGCTTCCATAGTCTATGAAGGGCAGATAGAGGACATTGACTTCATCACAGGCAATATCATCAGGGGCAAGAAAATCAGCGATACCGTAGTCGGCTATGTGGCCTACATTGAGTTCCTGAACGGCTTCTCCAAGACCTTCTACATGAGCAAGGAGGAGGTTGAGGCACATGCCAGCAAATACAGTCAGAGCTACAGGAAGGGCTATGGCGTCTGGAAGGATAACTTCGATGCTATGGCACTGAAGACCGTAATCAAGCTGCTCATCAGCAAGTACGGCATTATGAGCATCGAGATGGAATCCAGCAGCCTGGCAAGAGCCCTGGCAGCTGACCAGGCCATTATGGAGAGCGAGGACGAGATGTATACATACGCTGATAATCCGCAAGACACAATCAGTGTAGAGGTGCAGGAGCCGCCGCAGGATGCAAGGACAATAAATGTAAATGATATTCCGCCGGCAGAAGAACCGCCAGCGGCATCTATACCGGCAGCAGAACCACCGGCAGAAGCTCCCCGGACTGCCCAGCAGGGGAACGAGGCTGAAAGCCAGCCAGAGGAATGTCCTTTTTAATAATGTTTGATGTGAAGTGCATCGCATCCAGCAGTGCTGGTAACTGCTTCATCGTATCAGATGGCATAACCAGCCTGCTGCTGGATGCAGGCGTGAAGATGAAAGAGATATTGGTTGCTTGTGACTTCAATATGGATAAGATAAGCGGGGCACTTATCACCCATGAGCACAAGGACCATGCGCGTTCCGTTGAGGAGCTGACCGGCAGGAGCATAAGGATATACGGAAGCGCGGCAGTGGCAGCCAAATTTAAAGATGTGCGTTGCGTGAGGCCTTTTGCCAGGTATGCCATAGATACCATAGACTTTTTCGCGGTGCCTATGGAGCATGATGCTACCTGCTATGCTTACTGCATCAGGAGTGTAAAGACAGGCGATACCCTGCTGTATGCCACTGATACAAAGCGTATGACGGAGTATATAGATGGGCTTGGGCAGATGATTATTGAATCAAATTACAACGTGGAACTGCTGGAGAATAGCGTAAAACCTCGAAAGCTGGTTAGGCGCATCGCAGATTGTCACATGAGCGTGGAAACGTTAGCTAAATACATTTCGCGCATGGACCAGGGCAAGCTGCAGGAGATTTACCTTTGCCATTTGTCTGACGACCACAGTGACGTGGAAAAGATGGTGGAGAAGGTCAGGAAAGTTACTCAGGCAAAAATATTCGTCTGCAACAAGAATGGAGGTGTGACGGATGCCGCAGGAATTGGTACTGGGAAGGATAACTGATTTCCGGGAGAATGGCAGCGTTATCATTGAGGCCGGTGTGCCGAACCTTGACCGGGCAATCAATAGGAAGTACAGCAAGGTGCTGATTGCCTTCAAGGACGGCAGGAGAATTTCTCCGGAGCAGAGGTCAAAGGCATACGCTCTTATAAAGGAGATTGCTGAATGGATGGGTGATGCACCCCAGGCGACGAAGGAAACCATGAAGCTGGAGTTCAGGCTGAACCGGATGGAAGGGATGGCAAGGCGGGCGTTCAGCCTGTCTGATGTGGATATGAACACGGCTGCCGACTTCATTACATACCTGATAGACTTCATCGTGGAGAACGATATTCCTACATCGGAGCCGTTGTACAGGTATGCCGAGGATGTAGGCAAGTATGTATATGCCTGCACCATGAACAAGAAGTGCTGCCTGTGCGGCAGGCCTGCGGAGCTTCACCACTGCGAGGGCAGCAGGATAGGCATGGGAGCTGACAGGAAAGAGGTTAATCACTTGGGGCGGAGCGTATTGCCACTCTGCCGGGAGCATCACGACAGGATTCACCAGCAGCCGGAGAGGATATTCTTCGAGAAGACGCATTTGATACCTGTGACAGCCGACAAGGCAGTGTGCAGGCTGTACAGATTGAAGGAGTGAGAAGCGTGGCTGAGAGAAGGATGTTCTCCAGCAGGGTGACAGGGGCGGCAAGGTTTCTCAGGCTGCCGCCATCAGCGCAGGCACTGTACTTTCACCTGGGGCTTTATGCAGATGATGAGGGAATAGCGGAGGGGTTTTCCGTTGTCGGCATGGTCAGGGGGCGGGATGAGGATTTGTTCCTGCTGGAGGAAAAAGGATTTGTAAAGATACTCAATGAGGATTTGGTCACGTACATCGTTGACTGGAATGAGTGCAATCAGCTGAGAGCTGATAGGGCCAAGCAGAGCATTTACCATGATTTGCTGGTGGATTATCTGGGGAGACATTCAGAGGAAGGTGCAGCAACCTACCGTCATGCCGTTGGCGGGGGCTTGCAGGAAGACCATCATGCCGTTGATGGCGATGCGCCTGGCGACCATTATGCCGTTGATGGAGCCGTTTCCGATAGCCGTCATGCCGTTGGCGGCAGAATGTCAGAAGGCTGTCATGCCGTTGACAGCGAATTGTCCGCAGACTGTCAGCAAACCGCGGCGAAATGTCCGCAGGCTGACAACCAAATGTCAGCAACCTGCCGTCAAAGTGCGGCAGATTGTCCGCAGAATGTCAGCGAGTTGCCGACAAGCCGCGGCGAATTGTCCGCAGACTGCCAGCAAACCGCGGCGAAATGTCCGCCTAGTATAGTAGAGGATAGTATAGGTAAGTATAGGGGAGTATATACTGCTGCTACTACGAACTATAGCGATAGTTCGGGAGTTATAGAGCCTCCTGTGGATAACTGTGTGGAAAAGTTGCAGCAGCAGAAGACAGGCTTCCCTATGAGCAAAAATAATCCCAATCTGGCGGAGGTATTCACCCTCTACCAGGACAACATACACAGCATTCCCAACCAGGTCGAGGCAGACGACCTTGCTTCCCTGTACGACGAATTTGGCCGTGAGTGGCTGGTTCAGGCAATCAGGGAGGCAGCCAGGGCACGTGCCAGGTCTATCAAGTACATCATCAGCATACTGGAGTCATGGGCGAAAAAAGGCGTATCGGAGCCGTGGAAGCATCAGGACAAAAAGCGTCCCGCAGGCGGGGCTGTCTTAGAGTTACCCAAAAACAAGCAGCAGAAAACCCATAGCGAGAAGGTAGCTGACATTGCCCAGCAGGCAATTGATATGCTGGGATAGCTGGCAAGAAAGGAGAATGAGGACCATGAAGAATGAACCGGAAATGATAGTATTCGAGGATAGCGACATAGCAAAAATCAAGGGCGCGCAGATTATAAAGGTGCTGACGCCGTATATGGCAGTATTCCCAAACTGCAAGATTGATGCCACAGGACTTTTGCTGTATTCCAAGGCACTGATGCCGCTCCGCATCCAGGACCTTGAGGCGGCAATGGTGAAGCTGTTGCAGACATGCAAGTTTTTTCCCAGCGTGGCAGAGATATTCGAGGCCGCCGACAGCGTAAACGGGTATGTGGAGGCCATCAATGGCAGCAGGCTGCCTACTCCGGCAGAGGCATGGGCGGAGGCCATGCGCAACGTGAGGGAGTTTTCCTTGTACAGGCCGTGGGTTTATTCCTGTCCGGAGGTTGAGAAGACTGTGGAACAGTTCGGCAGGTATGAGCTGGCTATGCTGGAGGCAAAGGACGTGAATATAGCCAGGGCGCAGTTCATGCGCATCTATGAGAGCGTTGTCAGCCGCAGCCGTGGTGACTGGGAGAACCGCAGGGCACTGGAGGCACTGAACAACAGCAATGCGCATCTGCTTTTGCAGCGGATTGACGCCGTGAAGCAGATAGAGGGGGCGTGAGATTATGGCAAAGCTGGCGAAGAAAATCAAGCTGAACAAGTTGATTACTGCGGACAAGCAGCACATGAAGGAAACGGCCGGCGGCAGGATAAAGCCGTTATCCGTGAGAAGGGCAAGGGCGGCAAGCCACATTGACAAGAAGACCGACTATATCCCGAAGGAGAACCTTGAGAGGATTATAGGTGTTGCCAGGGCTCATGCTTTGTGGTTGCACATGGATGTGCTGAAGCACACCTTTGGCTTTACCGGCAAGCAGCTCATTGAATACCATGACAGGCTGCAAGGGGTACTAACCTACGCCATCGATGATACCAGCGGAGGCACCGTGGAGGACATTATCCATGTTACTGTTCATGGCAGCAGAAAGGAAGATGCAGGCAACATGGGCTACCCGGAGTATGAGCAGCCTGTTTTTGACCCGAATGGGAAGCTGTATGATCACTATGCTGACAAGTATTGCAGCGTGGAACGTTGCCTGTCTGAGTACAAGCAGATGCAGAGAACATTCATAGAGTTCGACAAGTGCGAGGTGGCTTCTATGCTGGTGCTCAAGGATTATTTCGGGTTTGCCCATATCCGGTTGCGCCGGTTTGTTGAGAATTTGCGTGAATCATTCCGGAACGCTACCTGGAAGCTTTACGAAGCGAAAATCAGGTATTTCGAGAAGCTTTGTAAGACAGATTTCGGTGAGTTTGCTGCCATCAAGGGCGGTAAGGGTGTGTTCTGGTACTGATGGGGTGACGGCATGATGAAGAAGCTGAAGAAGTTATACGCTCTACTGGAACACGATTTCCTCATGGGAATGATTGCCACGTTTGGCAGTGGTTTTGGCTTTGGGTTCCTGCTGGGCATGATAGCGGTCAAGAAATTTGCAAGGGGGATAAGCGGATGAGCAAGTATAAGAGTGTCAAGACGGTCATTGACGGTATAAAATTTGATTCCAAGGCGGAGGGGGAGTTTTATCTGTACCTCAGGCGCAAGGAGGATAAAGGCGAGATAAAGCTGATTGGCGTACATCCGAAGGTCATACTTCAGGAAAAATTCTTCTTTGACGATAAGAAATACACTCCGATTACATACGCTCCTGATTTCTATGTTGAATTTTTTGATGGCAGGAAGATGTATTTCGATGTTAAGGGGATGGCTACTCAAGTGGCTTTGCTGAAGTACAAAATGTATTTAAACATTCAGTATTTGAAGTGGAATGAATCAGCACGGATTCCCTTGTTTTGGGTAAAGCTGGTACGCGGGCAGTGGGTGGATTATTTCACGGATAAGCCTATCAATCTGGACGGGGAGCGTGACGGCCATGAACGTGGCACTCATTGATGTGGATTTGCCCAGGAATGGCAAGGTTAAGTTCCCGACGCTGACATTGATGAAAATATCAGCATACTGTAAGGCAAGAGGTGACAGTGTTCATCTGCTAACTGTTAATGAATACCTATCCGGAGATTTGTTCAACGGGTATGATAAGGCATACGCCAGCTGTATATTTTCTAAAAATGCGCAAAAGGCGAAGTTGCTGGAAGGTATGGGCGTTATTGTTGGTGGCAGCGGACATGATATAAATAAACGCCTGCCGGATGAGATTGAGCATATAATGCCGGATTATTCCCTGTATGGTATCACTGATACTGCCTACGGGTTCCTGACAAGAGGCTGCCCGCGGGGCTGTCCATTCTGTATTGTTGCAGGAAAAGAAGGACATGAGAGCACGAAAGTGGCTGATTTGTCTGAATGGTGGTCTGGCCAGAAAAACATTAAGTTGCTAGATCCGAATCTGCTGGCTTGCAGCAGTCACATGGAGCTCATGCACCAGCTGATTGAAAGCGGGGCAAATATTGATATTACTCAGGGGCTGGATATTAGATTATTGAACGATGATAACTTGCAGCTGATAAACAACATGAAAATCAAGATGCTGCACTTTGCCTGGGACAATCCTAACGATAAAAGCACCCAGCAAGCCCTGCAAAAATTCCGAGAAAAATCCATAATCGATGCAAGAAAAGTCGGTGTTTATGTGCTGACCAACTACTGGAGCACGCTGGAGGATGATTTGAAGCGCATATACTGGCTTCGTGATAACGGCTACAGCCCGTATGTGATGATTTACGACAAGGACCATGCGCCGGTAGAAATACGGCTCTTGCAACGTTGGGTGAACAACAAGATTATATTTAAAAGTGTTGATAAGTTTGAGGACTATGACAGGCGCATCGGGTAGATGATGCAGTGAGGAGGATGTAAAATGACTAACAGAGATAAGATTAACGCACTGACAAACATAGAGTTGGCTGGATTTTTGAGTCGCGATGGAGCGAACTGTTCACTCTGTATTTACATGGGTAAAGTTTGCAGAGATAAAAGTTGTGCATTTGGTATAAAGGCCTGGCTGGATGCCCCGTGTGCGAATGAACCAGAAAATCCACCTGCTATCAAAGATGATTTTGCCAAGGTTGTTGCAGGCGATTTGGCGGAGATGTTTGAGGATATGATTACCAAGAAGCACAAGACTGTACCACGGCAGAAGCCGGATGCAGACAGCAAGGAAGACATTGAGTCATTAAAAGAGCTATTCAAAGGTGCTGTAATTATGAACCCAATTGACTGGAAAATACTGGATATTCCCGCCCTTGGCGCTAAAACCTATATGGTAGTGTTTAACGATGTTAATGAATTGGTAATTTTGGAGAACAAATTTATGGTAAGCGATATTGAGTTATGGATGCTGGCCCAGGGGAGATTATTTACTGACCGCTGGAGTGCCGAGATGTACCTGAAGAAGTGCAAAGGGGTTATCAGTGCTATTAAGGCACAGCTCCAGGTACTCACTAAGGAGGATAGCTTATGAGCAATGCAAACTGCAACAATTGTATTTACAGGTGCAGCTGCCAGGGAGTAAGAAAAGTCAGGACAGAGGTTCAAGGATACTGCTTTGATTATCAGCACGAGGAGAGCTGGATGAATCGTATGGATTTGCTACTAAATTTAGCACTGGGCATCGGGCTGTCAGCCGTCCTGATAGCTGTCATGCATTTCGTATTATGTCTTTGAGAGGGGGGGCAGATGATGGATGAGGAAAATATGGAATACATATCGTATGTCGGAAAAATTATTGACAAACGGACAAAGCTAGAACAGCTGGCGGAGGAAGCGGCGGAGCTTTCCAAGGCGTGCTTAAAGCTGATTAGGGCAAGCGGCTTCAGCAACAATGTGACGCCGGTCGACAGGGAGGAAGCATTACGGAACCTTCGTGAGGAATTCGCAGATGTGAATATGTGCTACTACCTGCTTTTCAGGAGCTATGAGACAAGGCAGTCTATCATAATGAGGCCAAAATGGAAACGCTGGGCGCTCCGCTTAGGTTATCCAGGAAAAGGCAAGGAAGGTGAGGAACAGAATGGATGAACAGGAATACTATCAGAAACGTAAGGAAATCATAGAGATGTTCAAGCAGCACCAGCTGCAATCCAGGGAGGCAACATCCCGATTGAAGGAGCTGGAAATGGAATACCGGAAGATAAACCGCAAGGCTAAGAAGTGAAGAAGGGGAGTGTGACATGATATGAAAGGTAATAAGAATGATTGTGTGACACTCGCACAAAATCACTTGTCCAATATGGTTTACTACCAAAAGTTCCTGGACAACGCGGCAGCAGATATGGAGGATATAAGGCACAGGCTTGAGTCTGTGCCCGTTGCTGTGTCACATTATGGCATAGACGGTACCAAAGGCAGCGGTGGTGATGGCATGATCGGGGTTGAGGCCGAGGCGGAGCGGCGCATATTGCTCATGTCACAACTGGTCAGCCTTGAGAAAAGCACAACAGAAACAGCTTCGCTCCTTGGAAAACTGGAATCTGCCATCATGCTGCTACCTAAGATGGAGAAAGATGTTGTGGAAACAGTTTACAAGAACGGCATCCGCATCGAAAAAGCAAAGGACATTCATCACATGTCAGAGCGCACCTGCCGCAGAGTGTGCCGTCAGGCAGTATGCAAGATTGCAGTAACTCTATATGGTGCGGCGGCTGCCAGGGAGATATTTTTCGCTCGGGCAGTAGAATGAACAGTCAATTCGTAAAAGTAGTTTGGCCAAAAAATGGCGGATATGACACTGCAACCTGTGATATAATATAAACTGTCAGTAGTTGGGAATTGACGCAAGCTTCATAGTCCTCCTTTTTATAAAAAATTTCCGGGAAAGGCACTCCAGCAACAGGGAGTGCCTTTTCAATTGCAAAAAAGTTAGGTGGTGAGCGTATGGCAGACAACAGCAAATTAACTCAGCAGCAGGAGCTATTCGCTCAGAATATTGCAAAGGGCATGAATGATACGGATGCTTACAAGGCTGCTGGCTACAAGGCAAAAAACGACCAGACCGCGCAGGCATGTGGCAGCAGGCTGCGGCTTCGGCCAAAGATACAGGCAAGGCTCAGGGAACTGGCGGATGAAGCGCGGGCCCCCAACATAATGGACAGGCAGCAGATACAGTCACGGCTGACGGAGTACGCCATGCGAAAGGAACAGCCGGATGAGGTGGTTCCCACTGTGGCGGAGTCCATAAAGGCCATGGAGATGCTATCTAGGCTTCAGGGCTTGTTCATAGATAAGCAACAGGTTGAGCTTAACGGAGCACTGCCGGTCATGATTAGGAATGATGTTCATGAGTAGCGGAGCAATTAACATATCCATGCAGGAAATGCTGGGCAAGGGATATGCGGAATTCTGGAATTCAAAGAAACGTTATGTGGTATGCAAGGGCTCCAGAGCTTCAAAGAAGTCCGTAACAGCGGCATATAAGATAATGGTGCGCATGATGGAAATGCCTCTGGCGAATACGCTGGTAATCAGGAAGACCGGCTCCACACTGAAAGATTCCTGCTGGGCAAAGCTGCAATGGGCAGCAGAAATGCTGAAAGTATCGCACTTGTGGCACTTCACAAAGAATCCGCTGGAAGCTACCTACATCCCTACCGGGCAGAAGATACTTTTTAGGGGACTGGATGAGCCGTTAAAGCTGACATCCATCACTGTTTCAAAAGGCTATCTTTGCTTTGCGTGGCTGGAGGAGGCCTATGAGATTGATGAGGAAAGTTTCAATACTGTAGATGAGTCCCTGCGTGGCGTTATGCCAGAGGGATATTACATCCAGTGGCTGATTATCTTCAATCCCTGGGACAGTTCATCGTGGCTAAAGCGGCGGTTCTTTGACGAGCCGCACCCTAACGTGCTGGCTATGACAACGACATATAAGTGCAACGAATGGCTTTCCAAGGATGACTTGGAGAAGTTTGAGGATATGAGAAAGACGGATCCGGAACGCTATAAGGTGGCCGGGCTTGCCGAGTGGGGCGTGGCTGCCGGACGGTACTTTAAGCAGTGGGATAGCAGTGTGCACATAGTTGAGCCGTTCCAGATACCGCAAGGCTGGACGAGGTTTCGGTCATGCGACTGGGGCAGTGCCAGGCCGTATGCTGTGCTATGGTTTGCTATAGACTATGATAACAATATGTATTGCTACCGTGAGCTGTACGGCTGGGGTGGCAAGCCGAATGTGGGCACTGGTGAAACCGCAAAGGAAGTCGGGCAGCGGATAGCGAAGCTGGAAAAGGCTACTGAGAATGTCAGGTATGGTGTGCTGGATAACGCCTGCTGGGCACGGACGGGAGTTACCGGTCCGACTATTGCGGAGGAAATGAATAATGTACTGGCAAAAAACAAGCTGGTGACGTTTGGCAAGTGTTCCAAAGGGCGCATAGAGATGGCAAACGCCTTCAAGCAGCGCCTGATTGGCAACAAGCAGAAGGACGGCAGTTTTAAGCCTGCCATCTACTTTTTCTCTACCTGCGTGCATACTATCAGGACGATACCGCAGCTGGCACATGATGAGCATAACCCGGAGACATACGACACAAAGGGCGAAGACCATATTGCAGATACGATTGGCTACGCCTGCTTATCGCGGCCTTGGACGCCGACAAAGCCTGCTAAGGACAAGGAAATAGACGGCTGGCGAGAAAATGAATACAGGAAGCCATCCGCATGGAGTACATAAGGGTGACTGATAAGGCGATTGATGAGGTGATTGATTTGGCAGCAACAGAAGATGTTTTTGAAAGGCATAGCACTGACGATACTGAACACTCCGTGATTGGCAAGTTCAGGCGGTGGTTTGAGGAAGCAGCTGACTGGGCAGCAGACTGGCGCGAGGAAGCAAAGCAGGACTATGATTTTGTGGCTGGCAAGCAGTGGGAGCAGGCAGACATTGAAAGATTCCATGAATCGGGCAGACCTGCCATAACCATCAACCGCATCAAGCCACTTATTAACGTATTGAGCGGCTACCAGAGGCTGAACAGGTATGACATAGAGTTCCTGCCACGGACCGGCGATGATGTTGATATTTGCCAGGTGCGCAAGGGTATCACAAAATATATCCTTGATGAGTGCGATTATGATTCCGAAGAATCTCATGCTTTTCTTGACGCTGCTATTGGCGGATTAGGCTGGTTTGACGTTGGTTACAAATTCCGTCCGGAAGTAAACGACGGCGAGGCGTATGTGAAGCGTGAGGATCCGTTCAGTATTTATGTTGACCCGGAAGCTCACAAGACTGATTTCAGTGATGCAAAGTATATCTGCCGTGCCAAATGGGTAGATAAGGACGAGCTGGTCATAACGTACCCGGAGCATAAAGCTGAGATAATGGCACAATATGCCATTTATGACAACGCCGAGAAGAACGATGGAGCGTATGAAGACCCGCTGTGGTACAAACGTGACATTCAAAAGGCGCGTATGGTGGAGTGCTGGTACAAGGTCAAGGAGCGCGAGAGCATCTATTATATGCAGGACGGCAGTGTGCTGGCACAGGGAGAGATTACGCCAGAGCACTTTCTTAGCGGCGCTGTGCAGGGATACACCAACACCAAAGTAACGAAAGTGCGCTGTGCTGTTTTTATTGAGCGGTTCCTGCTGGAGGATATACCATCGCCGTATGAGCATGGGGAGTTTCCTTTTGTGCCAATTGTCTGCTACAACTATGGCACCGGGGATTTACCGGCAGGCTTCGTGCGGGACTTGAAGGACCCGCAGCGGGAGATTAATAAACGGCGCATCCAGGAACTGCACATATTGAATACCACGGGAAATGGCGGTGGCTGGATTGAAGAAGATGCAATGGACAGCCGCCAGAAGGCAGAGTTTGAGCGAAAGGGAAACACTCCTGGCTATTTTGCTGAGGTTCGTCCCGGGGCAATATCTCAGGGAAAAATCCATGAGCGTATAATGGGGCAGATACCTGCTGCTGTTATTCAGGCAGAAAACCAGGCAACAGCAGATTTGACCGCTGTGTCAGGTATCAATGAGGCATTGATGGGGACGGACATAGCTTCCACATCGTCAGGACGTGCCATCGAGTTAAAGCAGAAGCAGGCGATTACCCATATTGCGCCTATGTTTGACAACCTTCGCAAAGCGAAGAAGAAGATTGCATATCGTCTCTGGGGGAAGCGCGGCTTTAAAGGCATCATTCCACAGTATTACACCGATGACAAGGTTTATCGCGTTGAGGGAAAGAACGGTCAGCAGTTCATCAGGGTAAATCAGCAGGTTATCCAGCAGGACCCGTTAGGAAGGATTATCCACCAAACGCTGAACAATCTTTCCGAGGGCGAGTTCGACATTGTTATAAGTGATACGCAGGCATCTACAACGCAGCGTCAGGCACAGCTGTGGAGTTTAGTGGACAGCGTAAAGAACCTGGGCATACCTGGAGATTTGATATTTGATGTTATCCTGGACCTGTCCGACCTGCCTAACAAAGAAGAAATTAAGCAACGCTGGCAGCAACGTCAGCAGGCGCAGGCGCAGGCACAGCAGCAACAGGCCCAGCAGCAGTTGCAGCTGGAGATGATAAAGAACCAGAGCCAAAGCCAGAGCATCAGCTTCAAGGATGCGCCGTTGCCAATTCAGCTGGCGATGGCAGCCAAGCAGGGGCTGATTGATGCGCAGATTGCGCAGTACGCAATCAACCTATCTGTTCAGCAGATGTTTCCACAATTGGCGGAGCAAATGCAGCAGCAGGCACAGCAGGCCGCTGTGCAGCAACAGATGCAGCTTGCAGCCCAACAGCAGCAGGAACAGCAGGCACATCCGTCAATCGCACAGCAGCCTAACAACGGCAGAGGCCAAGGGGGCGGCATGACACAGGCAGCTGTCCAGTCTCTGATTAATGGACAGGGGCCTGCAATATAAGGAGGTGATAGCATGGCAGTAAGGAAATCAAAGCCGATTATAAATGAGGCAGATTCAGATGCGGTTCAAGGTGTACCAGTCAATGAAACTGAAATTAAGGAGGCACCAGCTCCTTTTGAAGCGTTTCGCCTGAATCTCATTCAGCTTGGCAACGAGATGATTGAAAAGGTTCGTGGTAAGCAGATTGATGTTTGTGATGGCATCGATAAGATTGTGTCTATCTATAATGCAGTGAAGTAGGCTGTTTCAGCCTGCTGCTATAAAACGCGTCGCCTGCGGTTAAAGGGCGTTTTCCGTGCCGCCTACGATAAGGGCGCATTTCGTACACTGAAACGATATTCAGAAAGGAAGTATTCAAATGAGCAGAATGAATTTTGTTTTTGATTTGCAGATGTTTGCAGAAGACGATGAGCATGTTGATGATAATGCCAATGAGGGCGTTGTAGAGGAAAAAGCAGGCAATGCTTCTGGCAGTGAGGAAGAAAACTTTGAGGTGCCGGATGAGCTGGCAGGTATTCCGGAGGATATTGCCAGGGAGATTGTGGCCGAGCATGAGCAGAACCAGCAGTCTCCGGAGGAAAGCGACAATAATGCTGAAGGAAACAGTTCAGATTCAACCGCTGAAGATGGCAGCGATAACAACCATGATGATGAAGAACTGGTGCCAAAGGAGCCTATTCCATATGTGCGATTTAAGCAGCAGGTGGACAAGAACCGCCAGCTGGAGGAGCTGGTGAAAAACCTTCAGCAGAGGCTGGAAAGCGGAAGTCAGGGTGCTGTTAATCAGTCAGCCCATGAGCCGAATATGCAGGTTGTGAACGTTGCACAGCTGCAGAACCAGCAGCTTGCTGATAGCACTCAGCAGGCAATGCCTATCCTTAATGATGATGTTGCAGCTAAGATTCAGCAGGCCATTGATAGCGAGGCTATGCAGCTTTCCGGCGTGACAGCGGAGGAAATAGCGGGTTTCAAGTACCTTGACGATGATGATAAACGCAAGCAGACATGGGAAACCGCCCGCCGCATGGCTCAGAACAATGTCATGCAGAAGATCGCCATGGCACGTCAGCAGCAGATGGAGCAGAGCCGCCGTGTGATTGCACAGCATAATCAGGCGGTACTGGACTATAACTCTTTCGCCCAGAAGGAGTTCAAGGACCCTGAGTACAAGAACATCATGCAGTATGCGACCAATGAATACTTCGAGAAGGAGACAGGGCAGACGGAGCAGGGCGTGATTGCGGCAGCCTACTCACGTATCGAGCACAATACAGCCTCGCCGCAGGATATTGCCCTGATTAAGCGGTATTACACCGATGCCAAGAACTCCTATATGGCCAGGTATGGCAAGAGCAACAGCAACAAGAACAACAACGTATTGAGTAAAGTAAAGCAGGGAAAGGCATTTCCGCGTTCCTCAACCATTGATGGGGCCGGTACTGATACCGGCGGCGTTACGATTGAAACACTGTCCAAAATGCTTGAGGATAAGCCGTTTGATGAGATACCAAAGGAGTACCAGGAGATGCTTTTAGGCTATTGATAGCCGCCTGCTGTTCGTATCATGAAAGGAATGATATTAAATGGCATTGACTACAATTCCTAAGGAATTAGTCCTGAAAGCGTGGGCAAAGAATTGCTGGGAGGCAGGCCTCCGCAAGTGTTTTTTTCAGCGCTTTACAGGCAATAGCTCCGACAACATCGTACAGATTAAGACTGACCTGCAGAAGGGCAGGGGCGACAGCATCAATATTCCATTGCTGCTGCCGCTGAAGGGGACAGGCATTAGCGGTGATAATATGCTGGAAGGCAACGAGGAAGCAATGATTTACCGCTCCTTCGATGTCAGCATAGACCAGGTTCGTAATGCAGTCCGCCTGACCGGCCGCTTCGAGGAGCAGAAGACTCAGCAGAATATGCGGGAGGATGCCCGCACCAACCTGTCCAACTGGCTGGCTGATACCATCGACAAGAAGATTTTCAAGGTGCTCAGCACATCCCCGTCTGCTGACAGGGTGGTTTATGCCGGTTCCGCTAACTCCGAGAATACCATCGGTGCAGCTGATGTATTCAGCACCGACATTATTGGCGAGGCAAAGCGGCTGGCTACGGCTGATGAAGACACCGCTGTGCGTCCTATTCGTATCAATGGTGCAGACCGCTATATCATGATTATCGACCAGTATCAGGCCCGCGACCTGATGAAGGATGCCCGCTGGCTGGAAGCTCAGCAGTATGCCAATATCCGTGGTGAGAAGAACCCTATTTTTACCGGTGCTCTCGGCATGTATAACGGCGTTGTCATTCATCAGTGCAATCGCGTACTGCGTACTGATACCGGTGCTTCCAACACCAAGGTAGGTCACGCATTGTTCTTGGGGGCTCAGGCAGCCGTTATGGCTGTTGGCAACAATCCGCGCTGGGACGAGAAGACCTTCGACTACGGGAACCAGTATGGTGTTTCCTTTGGCCGCATGTTTGGCATCAAGAAGTCTGCTTTTGACTATGATGGTGATGGCATGGCAACCGATTACGGCTGCGTAAATGTCATGACGTCCTCCGTGGATGATTAATTGATTGATGGAAAGTTGCTGAGGCGTGCCAGGCGCCGGTACGCCTTCATGCAGCTTGCTTAGGAGGTGCTTATAGTGACTTTGGCGGATATTATTGACAGGGTGCGTACAAATACCCACGACAAGGATGTTCTGGAGTATGAAGATACGACCATTACGGACTATATCAACGATGGCATCAGGTTTTTGCGCAGGACTATCCTGAGCATTGATGCCCTCCAGCTTCTGGATGAGATTGTTACGGGCACGCTGCCGGCAGGTGAAGCTATAATCCAGCAGGATATGAGGTCGTCAGCAGTGCTTGAGGTACGTCTGAATGGCAGGCGGCTTGAGAGGATGAGTCCCTGGGGAATTCACAACGCCAGGGAGCAGGGAGCACCGCAGGGATATTTTGTAACAGGCTTCGGGAAGATTAATGTGTGGCCTGTACCTACGGAAGACATGGAATACAGGATAATGGCAATACAGGATATGGTGCTGCTGAAAAATCTTGACGATGAATTTCCGCTGATGAATGAGCTGGCGGACTTTGTAGTGGAGTATGCCTGCATAAGGGCATCCATGACGAATGAGTTTGATTTGTCACAGGAAACCAGCATCATGGGCACTGTTATTTCCCAGGTAGAGGACTTGGTTCGCAAGTATAATTCGCGAGGCGTACAGGCTGGAGGTTATTGGGACACCGCTGAAACCGCTATCTGCGATTATGGGAGCAGGAGGCGGTACAGATGAGGCTGTCAGCAAAGCACGCAAACCAGCGTACAGTTGAATACAAGGACTTTACCGGCGGGCTGAATACGACCAATGCCATAGAGATGATTGAGATGAATGAGCTTAATCGCTGCGTGAATTTTGAGCTTATGGGTAATATTCTCCGGACAGTATCAGGTACCAAGGATATTTACAGGACTGACAGCCTTCATTTCACAGATATGTTCTTCGACACAATTAACGGTTTGCTGCTGCTGTGCACCAAGGATAGGCATGTATATACGCTTATGACGGATGGCACGCAGCTGACTGACAGGGGAACGCTCACAGGCAAAGTAACGCCTGGATTTGCTTCATGGGAAGATGGCGTTTTGATTGCTTCCGGCGGAAAACTGCAATACTGGAATGGGGCGGAGCTTGTAGCCATTGAAGCCTCCCCAGATGTATGCAACGGTGTATTTGTAAGCCATGGCCGGGTAATTGTTTATTATGACGATGTAATCCACTATTCTGCTGTTGGTGATGAAACCAACTGGACTGAGGACTCCAACGATGATTCATCCTCCAAATGGCTTCAGGTCGGTTATAAGGATGGCGGAAAGATAACGGCAGTAGTTAATCTTTCTGCCGATATAATTGCTTTCAAGAGCAACAACACCGCCTTTCATATTGCCGGGCAATACCCGGACTGGGCGCAGCGTGAAATAAGCCGCAACATTAGTAGCAGGAGCTGGAGGACTGCGATTTCCTTGACAAACAGTGCGATAGTGCTTGGAGAGAACTCGTTACAGGCGATAGCGACCACAGATGATTATGGAGAAATCAAGGCAACTGATTTAGGCACCAAGGTTCAGGACAATATAAAGGCGTTGCCTTCAAGTATGAAGCTGAGGTATGTTGCTCCTTTAAACCAGCTATGGCTCATCAGTGGCGAAAGAAGATTTTTGTTCATGGATGTGGCAAGGGGAGCATTCTTCATGCGCGAATATAATTCACCTGCGGTAGATGTCTGTTACCGCAGGGAAACTGTATTTGTATTGAAAGATAACGCTGTTTGTTATCTTGATAACGGCATGGACATACACGATGACGGTGAGCCTTTGAGATGGGAAATGTACTGCAAGACAATAGTGTCATACAATGATTATCTGGTTAAGCGTGGCAGGGTAGACATAACGCCGTTATTTCAGACTTATGCATATGTGAATTACTATGTTGGGCATGTATTGTATTCCGAGCTTGTGCCGAAGGAAGCTCTGCAGATATGGCACGATTACACCCAGATATATCATAGCAAGCGTGGCATAAAGGGCAAACCTATTGCCAACATTTATACGAACGGTGATGAAATATATGACAATGATTATGAAATATATGGCAACACAACTTACTTAAAATCCACTGCTTATGTGCGGCAGAGCAAACGGCAGCTTGACCGCCATAAGGCCATCAAAACTTACGGAAAGGGTTCTGGTGGGAGATTTATATTAAACCTTATCAGTTATGATGTAGCGGAGGTGTAAATTATTATGGCTAAATTTCAGCAGGGCTGGCCGCTGGATTACCGCAATGGCGGCGATACAGTTGATGATATGGCACAAAAATACAGCAAGGAGTTTAACAAGGTTTATGAGCATTTAAATTCGCTGAGGGTAAGTTCCGATGGAGGCACATTTCCTACGGAGCCTGAACCCTATCAGCTGAGAATTGCTGACAACAAGGTTTACATACGCAATGCAGAAAACACAGCCTGGATATGGCTGTTTGATGTGAAGTATCGTATGGGGATTGCAGGCAGCGAGCAGTCTGTAGTGATTACAAGCGATGATGTTACCACAAAAGCTGAACCTTCCAAGATAGTAAAGACCAATTCATCAGGGAAAATTGATGCTGATATTACGGGGAGTGCAGCGAAGCTGGGAGGCTATCCTGCTGCTGATTACGTTTTAAAGAGTCTGGTTTCTGCAACTGGTGGAGCAAACAAGATTGTGCAGACTGACAGCAAAGGTGTAGCTAACATTTCAATTTACGGTAGTGCTACCAGCCTGAATGGTATGGGGGCGGATTATTATCTGAATGTGGACTCCGTAGCACGGCCTGTTGCAAGTGGAAAGGTAACGTATGAGAACGACAAAATTGTTAAGACGAATGATGACGGACTTTTGCCTGTGGATATAACAGGAAGTGCTGCAAGAATATCCGGCATCTCTATAAGGCTGGATGATTTGCAGGATGGCGAAATACTGGTGTATCGCTCAGGAACCCGTACCTTTGTCAATGAAGCCAAGGACGGGAGCAAGGCACTTACCGTTACCTATGAAGGAGTCCCACTGGTTCAGTACAACGGAGATGAGCCTCGCACTGTAGACCTGTCAATCTGCAATCCGTTTGAGTATGACGGATATGGTGACATAGGCCCGAGGCTGGCATATCCTTTTTTGCTGGACAGCAACGGCGATATAACCATAAGCGAAGAATATGCAGAAGCAGGCATTCCTGGTGGCGTCGTTGGTACCGGCATTTCGGTTGTAAATGGTACATATTGCGTAACTTATGAAGAATAGCATGAAAGCAGGTGTTTTTTATGCCTAGGGTGAATGTGACACGGGACTGGAAGCTGTTGCCAGCGTCCTCAGGGACCATAGACAATAACGGCGTTGTCCCGGTTGAAATATCTCAGGATAAGGAAGTTGGGATTGTAATCCATCCTAAAAGCCGTTTTTCCTACATGAATGTTGAGCTTTATATCAAAAGCCACAAACAGGACACTATAGTATCGCTGGTTGAGTTTGCAGAGTCCGGCCAGTCTGGTGCCGGTAATATACCGGATGAAAAAATTGCTACAGATGACGACATTGATAAAATGTTTGACTAAATTTGAATTTATCTGATGTATAGGCGGCCGCTATACACTCAGATGAAGATATATTATTTTTATGTTACTACGAAAGGATGTATGTTATTATGGCTACCAATTTGAATGAGAAGTTTGTACAGTATGCTCAGCTGAGCCATTTCAAGACCAAGCAGGACGAGTTCAATGCCGGTCTCTACGCAAAGAAAGCAGACCTTACGACTGTATTCCGTTACAAGGGCACCGTTGATACCTTTGCCGACCTCCCTGCTGCAGACCAGGTTGTAGGTGATACCTATAATGTCGTTGCAGCTGATGTGGCTCACAATGTGAAGGCAGGAGACAACGTTGTATGGAACGGCACTGATTGGGATGTTTTGTCCGGTATCTTCGACATCAATGCTGCTGTAAAGGTACAGGCTGAGACCATGACTGCCGGTACCAAGGTTGCCACCATTACCATTGATGGCGTACCTACTGAGATTAACGTGCCGGAAGTAACTGCTACGGCTACTGATACTGCCGGTTACAAGGCTGCGACAATCTCTGTGAATGGTGCTGATGTGGATGTGTACGTACCTGTGTGCACTGATGATGATATTGATGCCATGTTTGCCAGTGCCTAAAGGCAATCATCTGCTGTGAATGATTAGGATAAAGCCCTGTTTGGCGTATGGACTTGCAGGGCTTTATTTACAGATTTAGGAGGCAGGTATGGCAAATAGCAAATTTATAGACAGTAAGAATCTGGAACGCTTCAAGAAAAACATAGATAATAAATATTCTTCCTTACCTGCGATAGTATTTCCCACTTTGCCTACGGCAGATAATACGCCGGGAAAGATTGTCTTTTGCGAGCAGGATGAGAGGTTATATATTTACACTTCCAGCGGTTTCAAAAAGGTGCCCTGGGAGGATGAAATATTGTTTGCACTCAATGAAGACAGCCAGATTTGCCAGAAGGAGGTCTGATTTTTTATGGATAGGGGATGGTCTCCCAATGCACATGTAAGCAAGCTTGGCAATCCCAGAAATCCCTGGGAAAATGTCTATGCAAAAACGGCAGAAATAGAAGCGTTTAAAAGCAAGGGGACTGCAAGCAAGCCTGTTTATTTTGATAAAAATGGCATACCTCAGCCAGTTAATAAGGTGGAAGCTGATACTGCAAAAATAGCTGAGGAAGCTAAGACGGGCATGGGCTTGTCAGTTATAAATGGCCTTGTTTGCATAACTTATAACACGTGAATGGAAGGAGAAAATTATGGCAACAGTAACAAAAGCAATCCTTACTGATGAGACTGGATTGAAAATCGTGGATGCGATTAACGCCAAGAACATCATGGATATTATTAACAATTATGGGCTTTCCCATAACAGCATCTACCGTGGCAAGGACCTGACCAGCTATTTTGCTAGCGGGGAAATGTCCCAGGCCATCGCCAACGGAACGTTCAAGGACATCTACATCGGCGACTACATCATCAAGCCGATTACCGTGGACGGCACCACGTACAACGTAAAGTGGGTGGTAGCAGATTTCGACTATTACTACGGCGTGGGCGATACCGAGTGCGCCACCCATCACATCCTGATGATTCCGGATGTTACGGTACAGCTGAATGTAAGCATGAATGATACCAACGACACCACGGGGGCGTACCTGGGCT
>OBLI01001011.1_pt1 | contig 28917 bp, 39 predicted proteins | sample 1519701 | NCBI WGS metagenome assembly OBLI01 (sample SAMEA3663005, study PRJEB22513) | pig gut metagenome | biome: pig gut; feature: pig-associated habitat; material: faeces | place: France | collected 2012 | reverse complement strand
GCAGACTGCATACTCCTGACCGTTTGACAGGTGCGACACCTGCACCATGTCCCCAGGCTCAGGCATCATGTATTCATGGGATAACATCGGAATGTCTTTCGTCACTGAACCGTCCCGGTCCTCGTATACGACTGATATGGTTCCAGCTTCATAATTGACCGCTGACACGCGGCCAACCCTTATATCTTCTCTATCCAACAGGTATCACCTCGCTTTTTACGCTGTTCGCCGCCTTTAGAAACAGATCCGGCAAATACGCCAGCGCGTTCATATTTGCTTTCCAGTAATCAGGGCTGTTAATTACGCCGCAGGCCTTCATGGTTGCCAGGGCTAAATCGGTATCTTTTACAATGTCAGTCACTGAATTAACTTTCAGCCGGACTGCCATATCAATTAGCAGCTCATCAAGATACTGCACATCTTTGTAATGCGCTTTCCAGTATGCAGGGCTATTGACGATACCCAAGTTTGCAAGCCTGTCCACCGCATCATATACCACTTCTTTGGTCTTAGTAGTCACCAGCACAAGCTCATAGTTACAGACATAGCCTGAACCGCCCACCTCATGCGTGATACTGTCAATGTAGTATTTGCCGCTGACAGTAGGCCCCAAGCCTGCCACAGTCACGCACTGGGAGGCCACCAGAGTAGGGTTTCCCAGCGTTGAGATGGTCAGCTTGCTCTTGCCGTGGTTCTCTTTTTCCAGCCGGCCCTTTGCAAGCCTCTCGGCATCCGCAGTGCTGTCAATCTTTTCATTGATTTTTAGCCACCGCGGGCCTGTGCCATACTCATAGGACAGCTTTTCCTTTTTCTTTTTCTTGCTCGGCTTGCCCTTCTTGGTTTTGGTCTCAATGGTTGAGGTCTGGGTATAATCAATCTTTACCCCGGTATAATTCCCAGCTAAATCGCTGGTGAATTTCCAGTTTGTGAAAATGTCCTCTATGGCTATGGTTGCTACGGGGTCCTTTTCCTTGTATGCCGGGCGGCTGAATATCACCAGCTTGGCGGCATAGATTTTCAGGCACAGGCCATAATCTTCGCACAGCTTGTTAAGAAAATCCGAGTCCGTCTGCTTGCTCTGTTCCTTCTTGGATATGCTGACATCTTCGCAATCAAAGCACAGCTCCATGCCGTAGCGTTCGGCTATGCTCTGGGCAATCTGCTTCAGCGTTGTCTGCTCCCAGGTAAATGTCCGCTGTTCTGTAGAAAAGGCATCGTCCACAGGTGCGCTGACCGCCCCCATATTCAGCATTGAGGGCTCTCCTGAAAAGTCAACGCTATCTAAGATGAATGAGCCGCAGTTTAGAACCCTGTCATCACCAGTTTTCAGCCAGTCTTTGACAGCGATTTTGCTAGTGATTTTATCGCCCTTCCGCGGGGCCCAGGCTGACCTCCAACGTGCATCAGGGTCCATAATATCCAGCTTAATGGAGTCGCTTTCGCCGCTGGCCTTATCGGTGTATGTGAACTGTGTCTGATAATCGTCCAGCGTTGTTGTGATGGCCTTGCCTGCATAATTCGTGTCTACAGCCGCCCGGCGGCAGGGTGTCCCATCGCCGTTTGTTTTCTTGCTTTCACCGAACAAAGATGAAAGCAATATGCTGTTTAATTCTTCGTTAATCATGACTGCCTCCATGGCGGCAGGTCTACAGTGACATCATCCGGCAGGGCCGGGGTTTTCAGCACTGTGCCGCTGTCGAACTGGAAGATGTCCAGGAGAGAGGGATTGTTCTGCTGGAGCCAATATGTATAGAGCTCATTGCCGTATACTGCCTTGGCAATCATATCCCACTGGTCTCCCGACTTAGTTGTGTATGTGTCAGCCATTTTCTACCCCCTCGAAATAAAATTGTATGTCTACTGATTTTTCTTCGACTAGCCCATATTTCAAGGCTAACCGATATATATAATCCTTTTCCAGCCGGCCTTTGATGAGTCCCAGCTGCCTGCGAAATTCCTCCAAAGTGTATGTGCTTTTGTAGAAGTTGCACATACTGCATGACGGCATTAAATTATCAATGCCATTCGTGCCGCCCCTGTAAACGCTATGCAAGTGGTCTACCTGCATAGTCTCATAATCAATGTTCTCACCGCAGTAGGCACACCGTCCTCTATACTTCCGATAGACGGTATGCCTTAATGCCTTGGATATTGGCTTTCGCTTTGATGTATTCTCCAATCATGCCACCTCACTGACTGAAAGCAAAACGCTTATGCTCGCGCTCATAGCGTGCCATAAACGCCTTGAACTGGCTAAAGGCCTCGTTCATGGCCTGCATGGTTTCCTCTTTGCTACCGCCCCCGTTGATGGTAATCTGAGGGCTGAAAACTATGCTGCCGGACTCTCCGCCAGCCGTAGAAGAACCGCCACCGCGACCGCTTAGAAGTCCATCCAGCTTACTGAGTGGCAGCACCGCCTCAGACTCAGCACCCTCGCCAATCATGGCCAGCGTTGGAGCTGTGGCAATACCGCCCTCTGCCAGTGCGGGGATTGACGGAACATCAAACCCGAAGTGCTTGCCACCAACACCAGGCACCCATGGCGGCACATCAAAGGAAACACTATTAATTTTACCTATCAGGCTATTTAGCAATGCGATAACACCGTTAATAGGGGCCGTTGCCAGTGCCTGGATACCAGAGAAGATACCCCCGAAGGCATCAACAATCCCCTGCCATGCCATACTCCAATTCCCTGTGAACACGCCTGTCAGGAAGTCAATAATGCCGCCGATGGTAGTTATAACTGCATCTATGACCGCGCTAATGCTGGCACTGAATGAACCGAATACTGCCGCGGCCGCATCCAGATAAATCTGCAATACAGCACTGAAACCTTCGCCAATAAATGCAACGAATTGTGTCAGATATCCGATGCCTGTCGACACATAGCCGCCTATGGTGATAAACAAATTAGATACCCACTGATATGCAGTCTGGAACCCTGTCACGATAGTCTGAACTATCGGGGATATGAATGCACTGACTGCTGTTGCAATCTCGCTGGCACCAGCCATTAGCCCGCCCAGGAACTGCACTGCTTCCGTCCACTTTTGCGCAAACCAATCTTTAATTTTTCCAAAACGCTCACCGATGGCGGTCACAAGTGCCTGCACCTTCGGCCCCAGCGTTGTGAATACCTTCTGAATGACAGCCGCTATGCCTGGGAATTTCTCCGCAAACGCTGCATATAATTCCGCTGCTTTCTGCTTGACCATATCCCAGTTTTTATATAACCAGATGCCTGCGGCAACCGCTGCCGTAATAGCAACAACCACCAGCCCCACAGGACTTGTCAGAAGGCTAAAAGCTCCAAACAAGGCCTTAGAGGCAACTCCGGCAAACTTACAAGCCACGCCCCATGCCTTAGTTGCTATGGTCATGGCATTTGTTGCCGCTGTCCTCGCGCCCATCGCTACAGTGGATTTTGCGTTTAGCAGAATATCCTTCCAGTACAGTGCTTGCAGCTGTATGGTTTCGATTTTGTCCGCAATCTTGGCAGCTGTCAGTGCCTTCTGAGCTACTATCATAGACTTAATGCCGCTTACTGCCTGCGGAAGCCCTAATACGAACTCAGTCAGCTTCCATGTTGCAAAAGCAACACCAATGCCCTTGATGATTGGCTCAATGGTTCCCCAATTGTTAGCAATCAGGTTCCCAATGTACTGCATTTCGTTGCCGATGGATGCCAGAATTGGCCCCAGGTTATCCATGGCCGCTGACAGCATAGGCATAACGTTATTAGAAACGTTATTAATCGCCCCTGCCAATGCTGGCCCGAAAGCTAATCCCGCCCGGATTTTGACATCATCAAGCGCGGATCCTAAGCGTGACATTGCACCGTTCAGGGTATTAGTCACTTGGGCATTCATCTCATCCAGCGCACCGCCTGAATTTAACAACGCTTGATTTAGGGCGTTCCATTCTGTGGTTCCGTCTGCCGTGGTATTGGTGAGACCGTCCATGAGAGCGTTTAACGCTTTGACCTGCTCTTTACCACCAATTGCGGCAAAAGCGGCGTTTCTTTCTTCCTCGGTCAGGTTCTTCGTTGCATCGTTAAGGCGCATTAATGTCGCCTGTACACCGATGAACTTACCTTCAGCATCAAATGCGCTAATTCCCAGCTTCTCCATCATCTCACCAGCCTGCCCCGTCCCTGTGGTCAGGTTAGCCATGATAGAATTCAGGGCAGTACCACCCTCAGCACCCTTGATACCTCGGTTTGCAAGCACGCCCAAAGCCGTGGAAGTCTCCTCTATAGGCACGTTTAAGCCTTTCATGGTGCCACCTACCGCAATCATTGCTTCCATAAGCTGGCCTGCGGTCTGGTTTGATTTATTGTTGGCTTTACAGAGAACATCCAAATACCCTGGTAATTCTGCCACGCTTACACCTGCGGCACTCATGGAGTCAGTAACGAGGTCAGAACACTGTGCCAAATCCATCTGCGTTGCTTCTGACAGCTTCAGGACGGGCATGAGTGCCTCTGTGGATTGATTTACATCATAACCAGCCAAAGCCAAATAACCCAAAGCCTGGGCGGCCTCTGTGGCTGTCTTGGTGGTTCCCTTGCCTGCTTCCATTGCAGCCTGCTGCAATTTCTGATAATCTTCTCCCACTGCGCCAGCCGTAGCCGCGGTCTGAGCCATAGCCTGATCAAAGTCTTTATATGTGCTGATGGTGCTGGTAATGGCCGAACCGACTGCCATACCGCCCAGGCCTGCAACCGCCATCTTCCCCAGACTGGAAAGCGTGGAGCCCAGTCCGCTGACCTGCTGCTGGGCGGATGCTGTTGCCGCTGTCAGGCTGCTATCAACCCGCCCGGCTATGCGTATTCTTAACTCTTTTTCAGCTGCTGACATGCCTCAATCACTTCCTCCCCAATCTCCTGTAATTCTGATAATGGCAGCTTCAGGTAAAAGTCCAGCGGCGTGTTTGTAATCTGTCCGATACTGATTGCAAACTTACGCCACTCCTGCACGGTATTACTGGTTTTTAGCCGAAAAAAATGATAATTTTAGCCCATACTGCATTAGCATCTTTCATTGGCAGGCCGTTGAAAAATTCAATCGGATAGCCCGTTGCGGTCGCGGCCAAACTCATGCAGTATGGCAATGTAGTCTGCGGGGCAGTCGAAACAACACCAGCCCTCTGCATGGCCCTCTGTGCCTCCATCATGTCCATTGTGGTCATGTCCTCCAGCTTGGACAGGTCAATCTGGGTATACTTCTTGCCCTCAAACGTGTATTCCTTGCTTAACTTGATTACATAATCCATCGTTGTCCCTCCTCAAGTATTAAACATTTCTTAATAGTTGATTAACAAAAAGCGGGGAAAATCCCCGCTATCACAAACTAGCACAGAGAACGCGCCAATTCCAGCACGTCATTGCCATTAATCTTATATACCTGATTGAACTTATCAATCTCCAGCTTCTCCTTGCTGTTGACCTCATACAGGCAATAGGTCACTTCAAACTTAATGCTGGACTTGGTACCAGCACCCTGCTTCATGCTGCCGGAGGTCAGGGACTTAAAGAGGCCGCGGAGCACAATGCGGATGCCCTCGAAAGTGGTGTTGCCATTGCCATCCTTAACCTGCGTGCTGGCTCTGAGGGTAATATCCACAGCGGTGCCAGGTGTCAGCATCTCGAATACGGCATCATGGGCGGTCTGAAACGGAATTTCAACCTCGGAAGAACCAAAGAGGCCGATAATAGGCTCCTCAATCTCGCCGCCAATACCAGGGCCTGCAAGGGTTTCGGTCATGGTCTCGAAATCTGGGAGTGTTACTTCCTCATCCACACCAATCAGCCTGTTGCCCTTATTATAGACGTTATACAGATTGACTTTAGTCGCAAGCTTCATTATTCAGCACCTCCCGCCAGTGCGCTCATCAGCGCGTTCACATCAAACTCAAATGTATTCTTGATGACATGAGCCGGTGTCCACGGTGCCAGATAGTGGTGGAACTGGATTGTGCCATTAAGAATATCAGTCGCAGGGTTCTCGCTCATGTCGAACGTGATGCGGTCCCCGGCACAATAACCCTTAGCTACATAACCATTGCCGACGATGTTCTCGCTGTCACAGATAGTCTGAATGAGACGTACATCCGCGTTCTTATCAACTTTCTGGATATATGTGCGAATGAAGCCGTTCTCACGCCAGCTGAAGAACCTGCGGCAGCTAAACCACATGTCTTTAGGGTCCGTATTAGTCGGATATGCCGCAGTGCGGCCACCCCACAGCTTGAAGCCGTCCATGTTCACAAAAGTAGTCACGCCATAGCTGTTCAGGAGGTTACCCCTGCTCTGGTCGAGAACAATCTCAGTGCCATCAGCCAGGCAGGAGCCAGTCAGGTGGCAACTCTTGTTAGATGGGGACAGGTTTGGGATATCATCATTCTGCGCATCGGTATAAGCAGTAAGTGCTGCCGCAATGGCAGAGCCCCAAAATACCTTATCGCCAACCTTGGCACACGGCCAAACCGGCAAGCAATAAATGGAGTCAAGCCCCGTCTTCTCCTTCTTTTCCTTGACATCGGTGTACTTGGTAGCACCCTCAGCAGTGCTGTCAATATCGCAGATACATTCACAGGTGAACACATCATTGATACCAGTACACTTTGCCTGCAAGGCTGCCGCCACGGTCGGGATATGGGACCAGCCCGGGGCAACCAAGATGCCAGGAGTCATAGCGAACTTAGGGTAAATCTGACGAATTACCTCAAGACCTGTCTCCACGCCAGTGGCCACGTTGTAACCGCCTACAATATCATCTGCCTCAACCTTGCTAGGGTCTATCGCCTTGCCGCTCACTGTCAGCGTCTCAGCGGTAGAAATCATGGTGATAACTACATTGCCATCATCATCAAATGCGGCGGTGTAGTCCTTGCCAGCTTCAAGGGCGGTATCACCGTTCTTTACTGTCAGGGTATCCAAAAGCACACCCTGCGCATTCAAAAAGGCCTGACCGCTCGCCACATTGATGGTGGTTTCGGACAAGGCCTTGACGTGCTTCGCTGGGTCCAGCACGTTAATCATAATAATCGGTGCCACGTTCAACACCTGAAAACTTGCATAGATGCTCTGGCAAATCGTGTAGTCCTTCCAGTCATTGGAATAACCCACGTTTGCCACAGCCTCTGCATAACTGTACGCAATCACAGGCCTGTTGGTGCAGTCATACGGATCGGCTGCAAGGTTTACCGGGGCAGTGCCCACAATGACCTGCAAACCTGCCGTGCCTGTCAGCGGTGCCACAAGACTGGTCTCGCGCTCAGTTACATATACGCCATGCTGATAAGACATTTATTTATACCTCCTTTGTTTTCCGGAAAAGGGCGGCCAATCGGCCTGTCCCTGAGTTAATCTCCTTGCGTGCCTCTGCCATTTCAGCAATAGGCACAATTAAAGCACCTAATACGGGCTTTTTCTCAATTGTGGCCTTGAGCTGCTCAGGCAGACCGTCAATGAATACCTGGTACTGGGCGGCGATGCCCGGAATACGCGGCCCACAATAAACAACCGCAGTCGGCTTTGCTTCCACCACTGCGGTCTTTGCCTTGGCTCTCGTCATGCCAAATCATCCTCCCTCTGATACGTTGGAGCCGAGAAATTCAGCTCCATTGCAGAATAAAAATATGGGTATGTGTCCTGATCCTGCCATGCTCCCTCAATCGGCAAGTCCAAAGTGAAGTTTCCAACCTCTGGATTTTTGCCGATGCGCTCAAGAACCCTGTCCATCATGATTGCATTATCCCTGTCCCCGGTGCGCTCACTGCCGCCGTCCCAGGCACAGAATAATAATGCAATGCTGACTTTCTTCGGCTCCGCCCATGACTCTATTGTAAAATCGTTCAGAACCACAAGAATGTACGGGGCAAAACATGCCTCATCATCATCGTCATTCTGAGCTAGTGGCAGTCGCTGGGGATAGATTGCAGGCTCTCGCATGGTTCCATCTCCCGATTTGAACTGCACACCCTTGAACACTTTTTTAAGCTCTGAGATTAATTCCATCTGCAAGCCTGTGGCGGTGTTCAGCCTGTTTGCTGTAATAATATCCATCATCCTTTACCTGCCAGTACTCTCTGAATTTGTCTTTCAACTTGATGCTGCAAAATGTCCTGAATGGTAGGCCTCAGTACACCATATACGAACTCCTCCGATTTCAGCATGTTCGGCATACTGATTGAGTAATATTGGTATATCGGGAACCGCTTCTTGCCGTTCCTGTAGAACAGCCCCACATGGCCCGATTTCATTCGTGCAATAAAGCCCTTGTTGCCATCCTTCTGCAATTCCACCATCTTATGCGCCTTGATGGCTCTCGCCTTGACCACCTTCGGCCGCCTTGATGGGCTGTAGGTGGCTGGCTGGGATTTAAACTGCTTTAACGGTATCGGCCGGCCTTTTGCTGTCAATATGGCAACAGGGCTGGCGGCCGTGGCCCTCTGCAGGCTCATTGACTTATTAGCCCCGCTTTTCTTGACCTCATACGTCTCGCGCGCCTTGTTGCCCAGAAGCATTCTCGCTTTCTTGGCGGTTTCATTGGCGGAGCGCGCCAAGACTTGCCGCGACTTGGGGCCGATGACCTCCAAAGCCTGACAAACCTCAAGGACATTTTCACCGTCAAATACAAAATTAATCATATCCTATGCCTCTGTAGCGTGAACTTATACACGCCTGCCTCATCGAAGCAGTCCAAGATAATGTACTGCTTCCTGCCAATCGTCATAGGCTTGCCGATTTTAGGTTTAGGCCCATAATCCGCAGCCGGGATATATGCGATAATATTCGCCTCATATAGCCCGTCATAGCGGGTTTTTGCCGTTGCCTGAAGCTTGGTTTCGTTCAGTGAGTCGGTGTCCAGCATGATACGCATATCCCTGCCATCAACGCTCATCACCTCGAAAAATTCCTCAGTGTTGGCAAAAACCCTGTCTATGTCCGCTCTGATTATAGCCTTGAAGCCCTTCATCAGCCCAACAGCTTCACGCAGGCCACGGCATCCGCAGAGGCTGCATCAGCTGTCACATAACCGGCAGGCACGTTGCTGGTCTCGGTGGTGGTCACCTTGCCATCGCTGTTCAGGTAAACGGCGGTGCCCATACTAATTGCCCCGGTCACCTTCGGCATCTTGAAAACGCCCTCAACATGGACAACGCCCTTCTCGCCTGGCTGAATGTCCATGCCGATAACACCCACGCGGGTGCCCAGGGAAACGATGGTATTTGCAGGAATTACGGCTTCCGTGGTGTTCGGATAGTCGAGGGTCTCGCCCTTATGATAAAACGTTGCAGTAGTAGCCATCTTTCTATACCTCCAATCTCAATTATTTAATCACGACACCAGGGTTTTTCACGATACCGCGATAATCAACGGCAGTGATGCCCCAGTCAAGATAGATGTCCCAGGTAAAGCCAAGCTGACCTGCCTTCTCCATGCGGCGGATAGTAGGAACCTTCTGGCCGTTCAGATAATCAACCTGAATGCCCTTGGCATCGGACGGCTCTGCCAGCATGAACCATGGCACTGCGCCAGTACCGGCCAAAGCATTAATGTAAGGGTCCTCGATAATATCAAAGCCAGCATTCCACAGCGGGTTGTATGCCTGGGTATTATCGGTGGTGTTAATGGTAGGGCTCTTGAAAATCTGAGCCAGGGTGAAGCCATAGCCCACAGGCACAACCAGCTTCTTAGGGCGCACGATAATCGGATCGCCAAAGTGGTCGGTCTGCTTCTTCAGCACCATAATCATGGCCTGAATAGCCTCGTTGGTAATGCCAGTACCGGCGGAAATCAGGTTTGCATGGTCCTTGTGGAACAGCTCCTTGCCGTCAAAAATCTTAGCATTATTAATCAGCATGGAATAAACCTGCTTGTTAATGGTCTTCTTGGCGGCCTTGGCGTATGCCCCCGGCAAGCTGGACAGGAAACCAATATCATCATTCACAAACGCCTCACGAGTCATGGAGAACTGCTTGCCATAGGTCTGCAACTTGCGCTGTGGCAGCATCTTGAACTCTGGCAAGCTTGCCTTGAGCTCGCCGCCCTCAGGCACCAGCTCAAAGTCACCGATGGAACCCATTACATAGTTATGGTCTGCGGTGGTCTTGAAGTCCGAGAGGGTGCCGCTGGTAGTAATCTGCTCGAAGGTAGTCGGAACCTCATTATACATGGTCACGATGTTCTTCTTGATGGTCTGGTCCATGATTACCGGGAACGCGGCGGACGGATTGAAGAACTGGCGGGACAGCTTTGCAAACAGCTCAGTCTTGTCCATGCGGCGAAGCTCGGACTCATTCTCGCCCTCGCGGCTCAGGCACTCAATCGCCAAATCGCGGAGGGACATACCGCGGAACTCGTCAGCACCAGCAGCAGGCTTATCGCCCTCAATCTTGCCGCCGGAGCGCATTACAAGACCGTCAACTGCGGCCGCGCGGAACTTATCGCTCTCGTCCTTTGTCACAGATACCTGGGTAGGTGCACCCTTTGCCATCAAATCCTTCATGATTGCAGCACGCACGGCCTCGGTGGTCATATCGCTGTTGATGTACTTGTCAGCGTCCATGCCGAAAGCGCGGCACATACTGTTAATCTCGCCAATACGGGCACGCTCAGCAGCTCTTGCCTGCTCTGCGGTCTCAGCAGCCTCAGACTCTGCGGTCTCAGCAGCCTTTTCCTCATCTTCCAGCTCGCGCTTCAGCGCATCAATAGCGGTCTGCAATTCCTCAAACTGCTTCTTTTCACCATCTTCCAGCTCGCGGCCTGCGGCCTTGGCGGTGTCAACAATGCCCTGCTGAAACTTAACCAGCAGTGCCAAAAAATCCTTCTTGTTCATCTAATTACCTCCAATTCGTTTAAATTAATATCTATCTGCGCCTGATACCTGGAATAGTCCGGCACAGCTTCGGGCTGTTCATCTTCCAAATCCCTGCCCACACCCACGGTTGCATCCGCTGGGACAGTTACAATGGAAATCTCGAACGGCATCCAGCGTTTGGCGATTGAACACGGCCCCTGAAAGCGGCCGTCCTCGCTCTTTGCGCCCTGCTCAACTTCCTCCCAGTTTGTCACCTGATAGCCCACAGATGTGGTTTTCAGTGTGCCTGAACGAACCTTCGCAAGAATACGCTGGCTTGCCTCGTCATCATCAAAGATAACCTCGGCCTCGCCCCTGCCGTTCTCAATCCACGCCTTTTCAATGCGGCCTATGACCTCATCCCGGTCATGATTAAACAGCAGCACGCCGATTTCATTTAACCGACTCAGGTCAACACATTCCGCATCATGGCACAGTATCTCAGGGCCGAACCATCTTACATACGGCTCTTCACTGGAAAAAGACAGGCGTACCTTGTTAGTGTCTTCTTCACCTGCCGCCCGGATGTCAATCCTCGCTTCCCGGAACAGGCTCCCCGTCTTCTGGCGGTTCTGCTGGTTCTGGGCTTTCCGCTTTTGCTTCTTTCGCAATTCCAAATAAAACACCTCCTTCCCCAAGGTTTAGCCCAAGCTTCTCAGCATAGGCTTTGGTCTGAGCGATTTCGTCCAGTACATCCTCATAATCTCGGCCATTCTCAGCACAGATTGCTTTAAATGTTTTCTGACCTGTCTTGAGAGCCACCATATTGGCGTTGGCTTCCTTGGACGGGTCTATCCATGACTTAGGGCTTGCAACCCACTCATGCTGCAAATAATCGTCCAGCTTATTCCAGAAGGCCGCTGGTGCCGACACAACACCGGACAAAACCGCACTCATAACAAAGGTCTCATAAACCTCGTCCATGATTTTCTCTGCCAGGAGCTCAATTTCTTCGTCAAAAATCAGCTGATCCTCAATCAGGCTCTGACGGGCTGAGCTATAATTCGTCTGACTCATATCGCGCGTCAGTGCCTCATAGCTGATACCCTGGCCAGAGGCTATAAGCCCCTGCTGGATTTTCAGATATGCGGCTGACTCACTGCCTGAGCCGGGCGGATTGACCGAGGTCACGTTTTCGCCCTCATTCAGCTCCATAATCATGCCTGGCGTGATGCGCTTGCCTTCATAAGAGTGCTTCGGTGCCGCTGGCGGAGCTCCAAGCCCCCTGCCCATGCCGCCTGTCGGTGTTGAGCTTGTCTTCGTGATGAACGCTGACAGGCAGGCTGCAATCCTTTCCTTGATGGAAATAGCCTTGACGAACTCATTCACGTCCCTTATGCGGGTAAGTGTCGGTGCCATGTCTGACATCTCACGCACCTGTGAGGGCCGGCTTTTCTGAAAGTAAAAGATTATATCCTTGGCTTCCACATATTCCGGCTCTATAATCTGATACCCGTCCAAGCTGTACCGCCTAATCCAATACCCTACAGGTTTGTTGTAGGCATCGTATTCAATGCCGTTTACAATCTTATTTGCTGGGTTCTTTGGCGTGTACTGGCTAGTGTCCAGCTCATCAACCTCCAAGGCTTGCAGCTTGAAGGGCACCAGCCCGCCCGGCGTGTAGCACTTCTTAAAGAGAATACCGCCGTCAACCTTTTTGCGCTCCACGGCCATGCGGAGCAGCTGATTAAAAGACTGCTGACCTGTGACGTCACAGTTTCGGGCTTTGGTCCACCTGCGCCATGCCAGCTCAATGTCTGCATTGAATTTCGTCTTGGCGGTCCTTGCCTGGAGCTTGAAACCCGAACCTACAACATTTCGCTTGAAAGCATGGACAACGCTTTTCGCGATGTCGCTGTTTCTCTCCAAGTCTCTGGCGCGGGCCCTGACGGTGTCGCGGTCATGGCTTGCAGTGGTCTCGGAGCTCTCCATCGGTGCCAGCCAGTGACGATTTTCCTTGTCATAGCCGCCTGCATCATATCCCCAGCGTTTAATTAATTCCCGCTGTGCCTGCCAGGCTTCCATCTCAACTGCACGTCTGGGGGAGAATACCCCGACTAAATTACTGAACCAACTCACCGACTCACCTCCCATCGAACTCCGCGACAAAGGTTTTTGCAAATACACCTGCGGAATTTTCCGCAGCCATCTCATTCTGAATGTCGGTGCGCATCGCCCTAAGCTGTTTGATGTCAGCTCTTGTCAGCTGTCTGCTTCCTAGCTTATAGCTCTGCCCCGCAATCATGATTTCCTCTATCGCCTGGTCTATTACTTGCAGCCTCTCGGCCGCTGTTTTGATTTCAACCTCTGCCACTTCCTACCTCCTAACCCCAAAAATCATCACCCCAGTTATCATTGTCCTGCTGGGCTATTCTTTTGGTATTGATATTGTCCGCTGGCTCCTGTTCCTGAACCATGTTCTCAACGGCCAGCATCCTGACTCCCAGAATGTCAGCCGCCGCCAGCGCGTAAACCTCGGCATCTAAGTAATGGTTATCTGCATGGGTAGTTTTCGGCACCCAGCGATAAACCATCTTATCGCCTTTTTTCTCGCTGATTTTATGCTCTGCAGTCACTTGCTCAGCATACTCAACATCACAGTCCTTATGCACCATCCAAGAGCCCTGCCCGTTAGGGCGGTGCAGGCGGCCTGCAATCATGTCTTTATACTTTCCGCCATCTACCAGCACCAGCTGCATACCATAGGCCTTAGAGTCCGCCTTGTTGACCTTGGATATGCTGTAGTGTGTCAGCTTGCTGTCAGTACCCTTGCATGGATAGCACCAGTCAGCGTGCATTGAACAGAAGTCATAAACCTCGTCCGTCCTATCACCTGAGTCCATGAGACACAGGTTGACAACGAACGCGGTTCCATCTGCCTTTTGAAACTGCATATCCATAATGCGGCTCACATCGGAAAAGCTCAAAACCTGCCCATGAGCAATGTTCTGGCTTGTGATGTAATCACCCCAGGCGCGGATTGTCCAATACAGGCAGGACTCCTGCACATCAATGCCTGCTGTCAGGAACTGCGCCCAGTCCGGCACCTGCCCTGCTGGCAGGTCTGTCTGCCGCTTCATGACAAGGGCGGCATCCGTTTTCAGCTTCATGTCAACCCATGGCTCTGCCAGCCATGAGTTTGTGAAATTCTGTAGCTTCTCGCTGTCATTCTTAGAGCGAATGAATTCTTTCGCGATGTCAGCGAACCGCGTGAATGGGCTGTACAGGGTGTTCATCCAGAAGGCTACACTTCTATGAAACTGTGTGCTTTTCCGTACATCCTGCCATCTGCCTCGCTGGAGCATAATGGATTTGTCAGCATCCGTTATCTCCCCGCCACATTCCTGACATACATATCTGGCATACTCTGCCCGGTCTAAATCCGGTATATCCATATCGGACTTTTTAGGCCATCTGATTTGCTTGAATTTCAACTCAATCATTTCTCCACAATGAGGACACGGCACAAAGTAATGCCGTTCTATATCTGCATTTTCCTTGGCCTGCCATATCTGCCCCGTTTCAATGGTGGGGGTAGAACACATATAGATCTTTCGATTTGAGCTATAGGACTTGGTTCTCTCTTTCGCCAAGGAAATAGGATCTGCTTCCTTTTTGGATGCCGTAGGATATTTATCCACCTCATCAAGGAACAAATACCTTATGGGTGTAGAGGATAGATTGGCAGGACTGTTGGCACCTGTCAGCCTAATCCGCATATTGTCAAATTTCAATTCATCCTGACTTGAACCCTTGAGATCGTATTTTTTTCTCAGGCTCCTGCAGGCATTAATCATCGGCATTATACGGCTTTCGCAGGTGGTACAGGCCAGCTTGTCAGAGGGATATACTATCATGGTGGGAGCCGGATCCTGCTGTATTGCATAACCAAGCATGTTGAATATTGCCTCAGTGCCGCCTACCTGGGTAGGCTTTACAAAAATAACCTCATCACATTCCCATGAATTAAATTCATCCATGATTCCTTTAAGATACGGAGTAACTGTATTTTTCCACGGACCTGTCATCTTGGAAGATAATTCATCAAGGATTCTGTACCGCTCCGCCCATTCTGATACAGACAAATCATCAGGGGGCTTCATAGCTTCCAATGCCTCAACAATATACTCTGGACATTGAAATTTTCTAAGTATGTATTTTCTTTGCTTTCTCATCCGTCATCACCCTGTGCGGCAACCACAAATGTTCTAAGCATAGAAGCAACTTCGATGTTAAGGCTCTTTTCCAAGGCCCTGGCCTCTGCTGGTTCCACATAGCCAGCCACCTGAGTAATCAGGCGGGCGGGCATGGCCTGAGCAAATTTTTTAAAGGTAGTAAAAAACAGCTGATAATCTTCCCGAACATCAGCCAGAGGCAGATACTTTCCATTGGCGATATCGTTTTTCAGCTGATGCAATTCATACTGTGAGTTTTTCAGTTTGATTTCTGCCTGCAGCTTCTGCTTTTTCAGCTCTTCCTCATCCTTATTAGCAGCCTTGCCCTTGGCCTTATCCGAAAGATGTTGAACGTAAGCCTGAATGGTTGGCACCAGCTCATAGCCCCGCCGACCTCTGCCCCCTGGTTTCACTGTTGGCAAAACACCATCCTGAGTAAGCTGTTGAATTCGGCGTGTTGTAACATTGAATAATCTGGCAATAACATCCGCCTTGTACAACTGGTTGTCGTTTATTGCTGTATTGATAACATCCATAGCGCGCCTCCTTCCAGAAATCCGAATAAAAAAAAGGACCGCAATGCAACGGTCCCTATAAAAGGGTGAAAATTATGAACATTACACAAATGTTTTCACATTTATGTAGCGAAAACCGAAAATTTTTTCTATTTTTTTGGATGCAAATTCCGCGCTCGCAGACCCGTATCCACTAAAACCACCTAGGAAGTACCTACAAGCCCTCTGAGGTGCCATTGTATCATCTTTGGTATCCCCATACTCCAACTATCAAACAACGCTCTAAGAGCTTCTACAGCCGTCGTGTGTTAATCACACATTTCTTTATCTCTATGCCGGTGTCGCCACATCTAAACAACACCGGCATCGTGAGAGATAAACAGTATATGGAGATCTACGTGCTGGTGCAGCCAATAGGAATGTCCCCACAGTTCCCTTCCCCTCTTTGGCCACAATATCATTTTAACACACCCCCATGTTTCACTGTGTGTCAAAAATGAAATTTTTAAAAATTTTTCAATCCCTGTTTCCTGGCTTTGTGGTAGCAGGGATTGAAGTCATATATTGGCAGCCTCCTATTGCTGCCAACCATCGGCCATTCCTTTCTGTCTGCCAATTCATCCAGCTTATACTGTGCCAGCTTTTCATTCCTGAATACCATATTGCTTTCAAGAATGGCCCCCTTGCCTTTTCTCTTGCAGATGGAATATCTGAAACTGACACTTCCATCTTTTTGATAGTGCTGTATTTTAGCTATGAATACCTTGTATTCCCTGGCCTTATTCTCATATACGGCATACATCAGCATTATTCCTCACCCCTGATCACTGCCACCTTGTCAGCTATGTCATGGCAGATAACGGCATAGCTTTTGTTGTCTCTTTTCTCCAGATAGCAGATTAATTTGGCTATCTGGAGAATAATATCATCGTATTCAAGCTGTATCTCTCGCACCAAATCGAAACCTCCCTTCTTCGAATTCCTATTCCTCATATCCTAAACGCTTGGCCCATCTCTCCCATTTACTGCTGGCCTTTATGTTGTTCAGGCCTGGCAGTATATTGGTGTACAGTGCATAACACATAGCCACATCAACATACTCCTCTTTCAGGTTATCCGAAGCCTCCAAACAGGATAGCGGGGTTGGGTTGCTGCTCAGCTTCAATGCCCTTATGGCCTTTAACGCTGCCTGGGATAATTCGCTGGCTTCCTCCGCCAGCTGTTCCAGTATTTCCCTCTCACTAAGATTTTTCCGAATGTACTTTATATATTTTTCATTGTCAGTCATTTACATACTCCTTCAGTCCGATATTGTCCGATACTGTCCGATACTGTCCGTTCAGTCCGATAATGTCCCGCACCCTGTCCAGCTTCAAGAGCTCATCGAGAGCCTGAATTTCCAAGCGGTAGCAGGTTGACCTTGATTTACACATGTTTTCACAGATATCCACCATCTCCATTCCGTCGATATATCTAAGCTCCAATATCAGCCTTCCATTGCTGGTATCATCCAGAAACTCAATAATCTCCATAACCCTGATGCAGTAAAGGCTCATTGACGAACACTGTTCCTTGATCCTTGCTTCAATTTCCGCAATCTTACAGATAATCGAAGCGGCCCCCTCGCTGGCTGTTCCACTGGAAGGCATGGAATCGTATTTTGCCCCTTTCAGCGGTGTTTCCATGTCCTCAGTCAAAACCCTGTGCCTCTTTTTCAGCTTTTCCAGCCTCAGTCTTGCCAGGCGGTAGCCGGCAAGATAATCCTGCAATATTTCCCGCTCGCTGTCTTTATCCATGAAAGCCCTCCCTTTTCAGAATCATAGCTACTTCGTTCACATAGGAAACAACCTCGGCCACGCCCCCGGCTTCCCGTATCTCCTTCATCCGCTCCCGCTGGATGGGAGAGACCTTGCCGATAAATGGCCTTTTGACCTCGAATCCGTAAAACTTCCCTTCGATCACAGCGCATATATCCGGCAGTCCGCTGATCTGATACCCATATCCCGCCTGCTCCTTCCAGACGAAAACATGATTCAGTGATTCAAGATAGCGGATAATCCTGCTCTGAAAGTATTTTTCTTTCGGCACCAGCTCCGTCAGTATTTTCCTGCACTCGGTCAGGTTGGGTGGCCTGCTGGTTCCGTCCTTCTTTTTGACCTGGTATCTGTCTGCCTGCTTTATCGCCTGTAAAATTTCAGGCAGATTAGCAAATTCTGTGTATTTTATCCCCTCTGACATCAAAATCCTCCTTTTTACTCTATGCTAAAATTTAGGTGTAACACCCTTAAATCCTTGATATATCTAGCTTCAAGCCTGTTTTCAGCTGTTACACGTTACACTGTTACACCTAAAAAAACATACCTTGTATATGAAAGGTGCGAGTAAACACTGTAAATTTCTTCCTCGCGTGTATATATATATAGGTGTAACAGGTGTAACAGGTGTAACAGTATATATAAGCCCGCATTTTTATTAGGTTTGTGTTGTTACACCTTTGTTACACCTTTTAGATAAAAATACATTTAGGTGTAACATCTAGCCGAATGGATTTTCTTTATTATCTATTTCCTGGCCGAAAATACTCATTGTGTTCTCTGTTTCTCCCATGAGCAGATTATAGTTTATTGCAATAAGCCTCACGAGTTTACCGCCCAGACGCTTTGTTACAGATTTTTTTCCACTGCTATCCTGCTGGATAACTTCCTTGTCTGATAATGATTTAATGGTTTTGCGGTAATTAAACCCACCGTCCTGCAGTGCATCCCTGAGAACAGAGGGAATAACATACACCATGCCGTTTTCATCAAAGAAGCCATAGAAGTCCTGAGCGGAATCAGCATCAAAATACCTCTTTTTCTGGTTCAGCCAGTCAACAATGAAATCCGCTGCCGACTGCTCCACATCCTGAATATCATTGTCTGAGGCGGCCTTGATAATCTTATCTACCATATCGGCGGTCTTGATAGTACAGTCCGGACCGCTTCCCTCTGGATTGTAAAACAGCTTTTCAACCCATACGTCAGCAAGAGCCACCACGGCAATATAATTAACCACATTGCCGTCAAGCTTGTCTCCTGCCAGGAACTTAACCATCTCAATCATCTTTGTGTACTGTCCGACAATGCTTTCCTCGGACTTCTTTAAAACATAGTCTATAAACCTAGGTCCGGCGTGACCAAAATTTATGCATGAATCCCGATGCATGGCAGCTGCATCCGCCTGGTTGGCAAAAGGCGCCCCCACGATCTCAACCATTCGGGTAGCAACGCCCGTCTGGCTGTTGGTATCAATAATCGGCTCCTCCCCTGTGGCAATGATAATGCTCCGCCATGTTTTCAGCTCCTGCAGTTCACCGCCCTTGCTTCCGCGTGCCCGGCCCCTGCCTTCTGCCAGCATATAAACAAGCTTTTCCAAAAATTCCTGCTTGCTTCCTGCCAACTGCCTCTCATCCAAGCCTAGAGGCAGATCCGAAAAGATACCTGCCATCCTCTCCAATGCTACCTGGGTAGCATTAAAGGAGGCCATCAGCCTCTCAGGGTTTCCCCAGACGGACAGGGCAGCCTTTAATGAGGCAGTCTTGCCGCCTTTGGAACCCGCCCAGTTATATACGAAGAAATTACGGCACCTGACCAGCTTCAAAAGCGGAGCAGCAAAGGCAGATGCCAGCATAAACCTGAATCTATAGCTGTCGTTTCTTGCCTTTTCTGTCTGCCTTATCCAGTCCTCCAATGTTCCCGATGCACCATAGCCCGATGCCCACCTTGCCATGCTCGGATCAATATCAAGCCTTATCCCCTCGGCTTTGCCCGGCACAAACCGCCGTCCCGGCTGCCATCCGAATGTGCTTGTGGAGTCCACAGGCTCTAACAGGTCGAAATTCTCTGCTTCAAGAGCCCCGAGGAATCCGACAACGAATTTTGCATTTTCACTGGTTATGGTACAGCCAAGGTCAGCCAGGGTAATAATATTTCTGGATTGAAACACTGTGCTTCGAAGAAATACGGCGCTCTTCCATCGTCCATCCCGCTTGAAAGCTACCTCAACCTTCTCCTCCTGGGTATCGATGGCTTTAAGTCTCTGGGTGATGATGATAGGACACCTGCATACATTCCTTGGTGTGTAGGTCTTTGGATCAATCATGGTAATACCGCCTTCATCATACTCCCACCCCTCCGGCTGTCTTAACTGCAGGGGCGCATCCTCGATGACTACAGGCATATTCATTTTTTCCAGATTTACGCTGTCAGCCTCGCTGATGGCCTGTTTCAGCATCTCCGCAGCCTTTTCCTTGCCATACTTCAAATAAAGCTCTGAGGGATCCTTTACACCGAACTGGCCGCAGGAAAAGCTGTACACCTTTCCGGGAAAATGGCCCTGATACAGTCTTTGGCACATAGTTTTCAAAAAGGTCTGCCCGCCATGATCCGGCTCAATATGCAGATACAAGGACTGCAGATCCCCGATTCTATCCGTCCACTCTGCCCGGTAGGTTGATGCCCCAGGCACGCCAAGGGCAGGAAATCCCATAAACCATAATGTCTGTGAATCGCTTTCCCCCTCAACCATGATGGCCTTGCCCTGTTCATAGAAGTAAGGAAGCAGCCACTCGCCATACATCAGGAGCTTTCCGGAGGCGCCATAGCCCCATTTAAACCTGAGTCCGGAGCCTTTGCTGTATCTCTTTCTGAAAACCTGCTGCTTGCCCTCCTTGTTCAGATACGGCACATATACATAACCTGTGCCGTCCTTTTCCTTTCTGGCGCTCAACTGGCAGTACTGTTTCAGCCAGTCAACCGGAAGTCTTTTTTCAAAGGCATACTCTTCTACACTGTAAGCCCTGTTTTGTGCCGGCTGGCTTTCAACCCCGCACTCCTGCAGGATTTTCTTATAAGCCTCCTTGGTATCTATGCCTTCTAACTGAGCACGGAAATTTATATAATTACCCTCAGCCCCACATGAAAAACATTTGTACATGCCCTTTTTTAAGTCAACAGAGAAAGATGGATTGCTGTCTCCATGAAACGGGCATAAAGATGTGAGCTTATCGCCTGTTATCTTTGCTTTCTGAAGCCGGGCGGTGTATTCGTTTTTATAATTGACGAAGTCGTCAATATTAATCTGTCTTTCCATACGTGCCCCCTTTAGTCAAAAAGAGGGGGCCGAAGCCCCCTGCATCAATCAGCAACTTCCTCAAACTCCGGTATAGCCATACCATTAACAACCTTGCCATCAAAGGCTTCCCTGCCATCATTTTCAAAACCAGTACTCCCTGCCCCATTGCTTTCAGAAACTTCTCCAGCTGGTGCCGTCTGCTTCATTGCCATCAGATCCTTAGTCATAGCCACCACAGGCGCAAGAGTCTTTATAATATCCGGCGCAAGGTCGCCTGCCTTGGTGAATACACATTGGCTGTATGTAATTCCATCATTGGATACAGCTTTCTTCAAGGTGATTTTCGTAAGCACCTGGGCGGGGCGCTTGCCTCTAAGCAGAAGCCTCTTGGCAAGATAATCCTTGAATGGCTTGATGGAAGTAGGCGGAATATTGATAATAACAGGCATCAATGCCCCCTCCATCAGTAAATACAGCCTATGGAGATTCTTGCAGGCCTTGCCCTTGGTTGGCTGTCCCTGTGCGTTTAAAGCACTGCCGAACTGATTGAATGGGCAGGTTTCGCAGAGTCTGGATTCTCCTGTATTGGTATTGATGCCCACCTTGCCATCATCAGAATAGCAGTCAGGTGATGCGTTGTCACCGCTGTATGCATCCTGCCAGTAGGCATTCTGTGGCTTATGGCCTGTAATAACCCCGATCAGCTCCTTGGCCATATCCGGACTGTCCGGATCTTCACCGGGAACCTCAAAGGCAATACCGCCGCCGGATGGAATCTTGATTGTATCGATGGGCATTGTTCCCAGCCCTTCCATTTCCTCCTTGAATGCTGCCATTATCTCGCTGTCAATTGGTGCAACCTCGAATTTTTTTACAACAGTAAGCTCATTAGCCATAATATCAGCCCTTTCTTTTTGCTATATCCAAATACTCATAAACATTTATGACATCGCCAAACTCCTCCGGCAGTTCCCCGCCGTTCTCTTCAGCAAGGTTGCTCATAGCCCCCTGCAGTGTCTGTGCGTTGACAGTCTCCTTGATCAAATCCCCCAGGCCGTTCTCTCTTAGGAGGTCGAATAAATCATTATCACATCCGGCCTTTTTGGAATACCTTACCTTTTCCTGCAGACTGTAAGAGAATCCGCTCCTTGTTATCTTGGTGGTTTCCTCCTCCAGCATCATATCAGCCAGCTCTTTCTTACAGATATCCAGAGCCTTGTTGTTCTCTGTGGTTCTGGCCTTCAAATTATCCTTCTCATCCATCAGCCCCTTGAGCTGATCAACCTTTTCAAGTATTGTCATTCTTCTTCGCTCCTCTTGATTCTTTTTACTCTACGTGTCCATGATGGCTGATAACTGGTATAGCCTTCGGACATCATCTGCCTGCAGATGTCATCAATATCATGAAGGTTGTATTCATGCCTCCAGCCCGGGGCAAATCTATCCACCAGCTCCATGAAATACGCCTCCGTAATATCCCCGTTAACTCCATGAAATTGCAGTGCTTCCGCCTTCATCCGGCGCCATCCTTTTAAACAGCCATGCCTATGGGAATATACATGCCCCAGCATTTCGATGTTTTTGAATTTTGCTGCCTCCTTCCTGGTAGCAGTCTTGTCTAAGCTGCTGGTAATAATCCATGTACCATCCTGACACTCCAGTCCTACCTGCTGGCGGATGTGGCTGATGACTTTTTCAGGCTTTATGGCAGTAATGGCTCCATACAGGGGAGAGAAAAAGAAACTTTCCTCATATTCTGCCTGTTTTGCAGCCAATTCTATACCACTGCCCCTTTTTACAGCTTTCTTTAAAAGCCTGTACTGGAATATCAGATCATCAACCCCGCCCATAACAATAGCCTCTCCCAGCATTTCCCAAGGATTGCGCCTGCCGGTCAGTACCGCGGTATTTTTGCCTTTTGTTTCATTTGTCATATTATTATTCCTCTATTCAAAATACTTGCGCCAGTCATCAACCAGCTTCTTAGCAATATCGCCTTTAGCCTCCAATGCTTCCATAACCCTCATATCAACGCTGTTCTCTGCCACAAGGTTTATATAGTGGCAGTTGTCCTTTTGGCCTATCCTGTGGATTCTGGCAAGACTCTGGGCGTAGTCTGCATAGTTGAAGTTAAGGCTGTAATACACTGCCATGCTGGCAGCCGTCAGGGTGATTCCCAGCCCTGCACATTGAAGCTGGGCAATAAATACCAGGGTATCCGGATTTTCCTGAAAGTCCTTAACTATGTCACCCCGCTCTGCTATCGGTATATCTCCATGAATGGCCCCGAAAGCAATCTTCTTCTTTCTCAGCATGGCCTCGATGGCCTCTATCTCTGCTGTAAATCTGGCGAAAATGACCAGCTTTCTGCTAGCCTCAACCACATAGTCCTCCAGAATATCAGCCAATGCATCCAGCTTGGCGGTGTTCTGAGGCATAGCCCGCCCGGATTCATCCGGCAGAAAACCACCTGTAAACTGCTGAAGCCTCAACAGCTTTGTCAGGACTGTTGTTGCGGTTATGGCTGCTGCGTTTTCCAGCTCTGCAATGCCATCCCGTCTAAGCTGATCATATATCTTCCGCTCCTTCGGCGAAAAAACAATCCATCTGGTCTCAAAGGTCTGGGGCGGCAGATCCAGAGCCTCTGCCTTGGTAACTCTGAGGGCTATGGAGTGAACTTTCTTTATAAGCTCATCCTCGTTCTGATAGCCCACAATCTGATGTCGCTGGAACCCTCCCATAATGCAGTAGCGGTTTTTAAAGCTGTAGAAGTTCGTACCAAATACAGCGCTGTTCAGGAACCTGTATTGACTGTATAAATCCACTGCGTTGTTCTGCACAGGCGTGCCTGATAGTATCAGCTTGTATTTCGCCCTGTCTCCCAGCTTGTGCATGGCTTTTGACTGTTTCGCCCCGTTGGTCTTTATCCGCTGGGACTCATCCGCAATAATCAAATCAGGATTGTATTCAAGCAGGGCATCCAGCATCCAATCCCGATGGACTGTCTCATAATTAACTACAGCCACATCAATTCCGCTATGCTGCCATTCTTCCAGTTCATACAGGGCTTCAAGCCGATGCTTCTTGTCTCCTACCAGAGCCTTTGCCCTCCAAGGGAAAGAGGCAAAGGCCTGAAGCTCCTTGGGCCATACAGCTACAACAGAGGTTGGAGCAACCACCAGCACCCTTTTGATTCTGCGCATCTCATGCAGGCATCCCATAATGGTAACTGCTGTTAGGCTTTTGCCTAAACCCATTTCAAACAACAATCCAAAGCCTTTATGCTCATCCTGTCCGAACTCAGTCAGGCACATGTTTACCGCCCTAATCTGATGGGTAAACAGCTTTATGCCCGGCTTTATGGGAAAATCCATCAAGGGCCTTGGATTTTCATCCGCCCGAAGCTTTTCAATCATGGCCTGTTTTCGCTGTAGGCGCTCTCTGAGGGCTGATAATGTCCTTGGCAGGGTAAATATACCTGCAAGTCCATTAAGCCTTTCCAGTGTCGCCCTAGCCCGCAAGGACTTTGTTCTCTTATCCCAGCGCATGTATTGGGTAAGCGCCTTGTACCTGTCCCCTGGCTCCATGACGATTATTTCATCATCTATAAGCCCAACCTTCATCAAATCCCTCCCTAATATTCCAGAGTCAGAACCATTTCCCCCGGCTCGGTTATACCCAGCGCCCGAAGCTGTTTCCTGACTTCCTCAAACTTTATATCCTCGGCCTGTTTGTCATGGATCCAAGGCCTGCACTTTTCAATCAGTGCCAATCTGTTCTGGAAATCCTCATAATCCATATACTCATATTTGGCCAGATAATCCCTTGCCTGCTGCAATCTCTTATTGCCAAAACCGAATTCCGAATGCAGCACCCAGAGCCATACAGCTTCGAAATCTGCCACAATGTCAATACTTGCGCATTTAGAAAAATACTCAACATATTCCTCCAGTGTGGCGAAATTGTTGGCTTTTGGCTTTTCCTGCTTTATGTATTTATGGCGGGCTTCAATCTCAAGGCCCTCATATACCCATTCCAAAGTAAGGAATACATGAGGGCCATTCTTTGATTCCTCGATAAGCCGCCATATATGCATATAAGCATTGTGCAGGTCTATAATGCGCTTGGTTCTGAATCCGTAATGTTTATACATCACCCATGCAAACATAGGCAGATAATAGGTCTGGCAGTAGTTCCAGATGCGTTCTCCGTTCTTCCTGACAATATCAGCAGCCTTGTATTTTTGCTTATTGTCGGTGCATACTGCCAGGTTATTCAAAACAACGGTTTCCAGCATATTATTCATGGCTTCCTTGGTGTTTCTTTTATCCTTGATATCTGCCTTTTTCTTCTGGTTTCTAGCCAGGGCTCTTTTAATGCTCAAAAGTAAAAACCTCCTCAGTACTGCTTTGAAGTGTCGTCCAATTGCAGCCATTTTCTTATGCCATATGTGGAATCACGCTCACCGAATATTTCACCATCAAGGCACCACTCACAAGCCCCTGGGAATTGTATAACTTCTATGATTATATCCGCCAGCCTAGTATCATCTACCTGCTCTAGGACTTCATTAATTTTCTTAATTGCGTACTCTCTGTTAGTCATTATCTTCATGCTCCTGTCTTATCCATTGAGTTATTCCCTTAGAACATATATTTTCACTTTCTGAAGCCTTGTCGATAAACTCCTGCCTAAGTACCTCTAAATTAGTCATTTTATTTACTCCTGTTCCAACCATGCCCTGATACCATCTACACAGGCATTATCATCTGTATAACTATCATTTGTGTAATTGTCATGGACATAACTATCAGTCGTGCTGCCACACTGCTTCCCCTTATTGCTAAAAACGCAATGTTTACAGCAAAACTCAGTTTCAGCACACAATTCAATAGTAAAAACCAGGTCTGTATCATCCAATGATTTCAGCCATTTTGTGTAATGGGATATAAGTTTTTCTCTATTTGTCATTTTGTCGCACCTCATTCAATTGTTCTCACTGAATCGATAATAGTTCTGATAAACACCTCGAGTATCAGAAGTAATCTTGAAAGATTCTCCTAGCTCTACCCCGAGCAACTTAGCTACTTCCGCTATGTGATTAGCCATTATTCTCCTCCTGTTTGGTACCGCCAGCAAACCTTTTCCTCGCTACATCCAGCATTTCCTTCGCTAACTCAACGGCCTCTTTTTCAGTCCTGAAAACCAACCCCTGCTGATAAGAATCTTCATCATTCTTGGAGCCAGTCCAAAAAAGCTTTATGTACTTGCCAATACTTATAATGGATAGCATGTAATACGCATCGTCACGAGATGGCCTCCATGGAAGTTTATTAATTTTGAGAGCACCTGTTATGATCAGTTCCCATACCCAGCCGGCAGCTTTGGCCCAGGAATCTTTATCAAGCGACCGCTCTAGCCCGTTTTCCGTAAATTTGAGATACATTTTTGAATCTGATGGATATTCTCTAATAAAGAAAACTTCACCAAGCTTAACACCGAGCAGCTTAGCTACCTCTGCCATATGATTAGCCATTATCTCTGTCCTCCTTTAGCACTGCCAACATCTTATTTGCCAGTTTAATAGCTTCATATCTTGTCTTGCAGACAATTCCCAAATTATAATGTCGTTTGTTGTCCTCAATGTTGTACCATTTCCTTATATCATATTTTTTAGCTAATGTAATACTTGGAACATAGTATTCTGTGCCAACGGCAGGCTTCCACGGCAGTTTAATAATTCTAGCAACACCAATCAAGAGCCACTTCAATACCAATACCTCTGCTGTATCCGCTTCCCACTTAACATTGTCCTCTGATACTTCAATTCCTTTTTTCTCTGTAAATCTATAATAGTTATGGTACTTACCGCTGTCATCATCAGTAACCTTGAATACCTCTCCAAGCTCCACTCCAAACAGTCCTGCTACTTCCGCCATATAGTTCTTATAATCACTCATTTTCTACGTTCCCTTCTTGCATACTCTGTCATTTTTACACACATATCCCTAGCTTCTCTCCACGTTTTAAAGACTATACCTCTAGCGTATGCATCTTCATCGCAAGGCTGATTTATCCACTTACGCATTACATACATCTTTACACGGAACGGATCCGGCGTGTAATATGTTTCGCCATATTGGGGCTTCCAAAGCTCCAGATTGTACTTTATGTAGTCGTTGAGGCACGCATACGCCATCTCAATATTGGACTCATATGTTGAATCATCACTTTTGTTAGGCACTGCCAGTGAATACAGATTCTCCATTACGAAAAATAAGGTATCATCAGTAATGCCCCAGGCTTCACATACATCTTCCATGTGATACTTAGTGTGTGTCTGCTCCGGTATTTGCTCAACATTCCCATTCTTCACGCTATCCCAATGCCTTTTTATATACCATGCAGCTTTTTCTAAATCTGTTTTCACATCATCAGACTTCTTGCCAGCTCTGGCAATGTACTTGATAGCATTGCCCAGGCAGAAGTCTAACTTCCAATCCTCGATAACATCAATGGCCTCTATACCGCCAGCTCTGTAATATTCTGGATGGTCTATCTTGCTCATTTCCCATCATCTCCTTTTTTTAGCAATAACACACAATGCCATCATCAGCATTCCCATTCTGTTTTGAAGCTATCTTGAAGTTTCTTTGAAGTGCTTCAAGATACCACATCAAGCATGGATTCCTTGGCGGATTTGTAGAATCCTTTATCTACCTCAAAGCCATATGATGGCCTGCCAAGCTCATAGGCAGCTCTTAGCGTTGAGCCACTGCCAGCGCATGGATCTATAACAATATCACCCTCATCAGTAAAGGTCTTGATAAGCTGTTTCAGTACGGCGATAGGCTTCTGCGTTGGATGGCACTTAGGATAAATCTTGCGGTTGTCTGTCTGCCAGTCAAACCAATTCAATATCATCTTTTTGCCATATTCCTCTTCATGCCATTTATTGCGGAATTTTGGCAGCTTGTCCCGGTACAGCACCATAGCCAGCTCTGTAGCTCCCACGATTTTCATATTCGCCTTTAGTGCCTGGGTAGATGATTTCTTGATGAAATACAGCGGATAGCTGTTCTTAAACCCTGCCTTTTCGCCGTATTTCTGTACCAGCGGAATCTGCTGCCAGCTACAGAAAACAATCATAGCGGGTGCCTGATTACGTTCCTTTGGCTCCTTCTTCAATAGCCTTGCACAGAAATGAAAGTATTCGGCGATGTTGAAATTATTATCAGTGCGGAAAAATGACTTCCCTGCCAGTTTGCTCTCGCCATTTGCATTATCCCCGCCCACATACCACGATGGGTTGCTTCCATAGGCATTATTGCCGATGTTATAGGGAATATCCGTAATAACCAGCTGAGCCTTTGCCGGTATGTTGTAACTCTTGTAATTCTGAAAATTATCGTTATATAATTCACATTTTAATTTTTTCTTTTGCTCCATATTTTGCAATTCCTCTCTGTTTGTGCTACAATGTACTTGATATTTGTCTTTTTTTGTTTCTCTTGTTTGGAGCTGCCTGAGCGAATCAGACAGCTCCTTTTTTTTCATAGCAAAATCCATATCAGCAACATGGCAATGCCACAGCTCCACGTAATTCCTCTATCTGTCATAGCCTCACTCCTTAACCCAATAGTTAATGCGAATTTTCTGACCTGGATAGATTTTGCCTCTATCCTGCTGGAGCTCTGGGTTGAGCTCTACAATGCCTTCCTCGAATTCGAGGATGTACCGCCTGCCCCCAGTATTCAGGGGCAAAAATTTCTCGCTGATGTCCCGCAGGGTGTCACCAGCCTGAACGGTGTATGTGGTTTCCACTAACTGCTGAGGCCCGTCATAGAAGCCTGTCAGCAGTAACACCGCCAAGGCACCCCCAGCAACAGCCCCTGCCGCTCTTTTCCAATGCAATCTTCTCTTCATCATCCTGCCCGCCCTTCCTTGCTTGCATCCTGCTTCTTGGTTACTGTTACCTTGACCTGCAGGCCTTTGGCGCGACCTGCCAGCTCGGCTAACACTGTGATGAACTTAACCGGATCAAATCCGACTAAGTTTGGATTCCTGGTTTCCATAAAACCAACTCCTTTCCAGATAGAATATTGGGTAGTGTGTTTTACATTCGGGCCGTCTTTCGCCCCCTCTCCCTCCTTTCCTTAGCTCCGCCCGGCGGGGCTTTTTATTTTCCCAGCACCAGCTCCACCCCCAGCAACCGACAGATTTTATCGGCGTTGCTGAATGTTGGTT